>JACXTT010007188.1_pt1 | contig 15754 bp, 9 predicted proteins | sample 9270951 | NCBI WGS metagenome assembly JACXTT01 (sample SAMN15532306, study PRJNA645909) | rock metagenome | isolation source: weathered quartz diorite | place: Puerto Rico | collected 2017-06-21 | reverse complement strand
AGGTCACGCTCCGCTCCATGCAGGCCATCCGCGCCCAGATCGACAAACTCGACCGCAAGGTGAAACTGGGCACTATCCCCCGCGCAGCGACCTTCTCAATCCTCACAACCCAGGACTACCAGAAGACGCAGGTCTATTTCGACTACATGTTTCCCAAGCACTACTTCTGGCATCGTGGGTTCGACGGTATGTACGGCACGATCGCCCGCTGGGTCCGCAAGATCGGCGAATGGAATCCCACGCTCAATGAAGCGGACTGCTTCGCCGTCGTCAAATCCTGGTTCGGAATTGAGCTCCCCGGCGTGAACTCGCTCGCCGCCATGGAACTCGGCTTTCCGGACGAATTCTTCACCAAGGTCGTGTATTCGCAGACGCGGCGCGCGCTCGACGCTATCGGCAATCCCGACAAAGTCATCGCCTGGGTCTCCACTGGACGCAATCCCCACGCCGGCGACCCGATGCCCGCACGCGACCTGTATCGCATCCTCACCGAGTCCCACCGCGCCGGCCTCAAGCGCTTCATCTTCCATCCCGACGTCAATCTCGACGCCGCCGAGTGGAGTGTCATCTCCAGCCTCTGCGGCAAGCCCTGGAAAGAAGATCCCACCGGCTACTGGCCGCCCGACACTCCCAAACCCGATACGTGGAACGGCGGCCGCAAGCCCACGCGTTAACTACACGTCGAACATCGCCAGGGTTCCTCGCGCGACTGGATCGCGTCGCGCATGGGCGAATATTCGTGGTGAATGCTGCGGATTTGACTTTGCCAAGCAGTACGGGCAGCTTCGGGAGGTTGGCCGCTGCGCAAATAGGCGGACGGCGCCGACTGATACAAATCGCGCGAGTTCTGTTTCAGATTCATGACCGCATCCCAGCCCGTCTCTTGAATCTTTTGCAGCAGTCGAAGCTCAGCCGTAGTCGTGTTGGCCATCGTAGTATGTTCCTTGCACTACGATTCATCGCTACGTGGTGGGAAACGAAAAAAGACGCCCCTTCGAGGGCGGCGCAGGTTGATGCGAAAGCGGGCTGCTACTTGGTGATCTTGTAGATCCGCTCGCCCGCGTCGTTCTTCGAGGACTCGATCTTGATGCCGTGCTTCTTGCCAGCGGTGGAGATGAAGCCCCGAACACTGTGCGCCTGCCAGCCGGCGGCTTTCATGATCTCGGGAAGGGTCGCGCCCTTGGGCCGGCTGATCATCTCCAGGAATCTTCGCGGTCTTACTCTCGGCGCGCGGGGCGCTGGCCTTCGTCGCCGGTGCGGGCTTGGCGCCCTTCTTGCCGCCCCTGGCCGCCTTCTTCGGCTCTGATTGCCCATTCAACAGCGGCCGGAGAGCCTGTTCCGTAACGGAGCAGCATCAGCCCGGCTGTCGCGCCGCCGCTGAGCGGCTCCTGAAGACACGGCTGGCCGAAGTGGCAAGCGGCAGATTCATGGGCATCGTGCCCCACAGCACTACCATTGCCGATTTGTGCGCCTTGGTTCTCGGCGATTACGAAACGCGCCGATTGGCGAGCGCCAAGGTGGAGCGCTGGCGGTATGAGAAGCACATCGCGCCGGCGCTAGGTAAGTTCCGCGCCTCGCAGTTTGGCCCGGCCCAAGTCAATCGATATTCCAGACCCGCCGTAGCCAGAATGCCTCCGATGCCACGATCAACCGCGAACTGGCCATCGTTCGGCACGGCTACACGCTCGGCTCCCGCGAGAACCCGCCTTTAGTGGCGCGCGCCCCGCACATTCCGGGCCTCGAAGAAACTAATGTCCGCCAGGGCTTCCTGGAGTATGAGGACTACCGAAAGGTGCTGGGCGAACTGCCGTCTCACCTGAAAGCGGCCTTCGTCGTCGGCTATCACGTCGGCGTCCGCATCGGTGAACTCCGCAAGATCCGATGGGCCCAAGTGGACCTCATGGCCCGCGAGATCAAGCTGGAGACCGGCAAGACGAAGAACAAAAAGCCGCGAACGCTCCCCATCTACGGCGACATGATCGCCTGGCTGTCGATGCAGCGGACGGAGCACGAGGCGAAGTGGCCGGACTGCCCGCTGGTCTTCCATCGCTACAAGAAGCCCCTGGGGAGCCACCTGAAGGGCTGGCTGGAGGCGGTAAAGACTGCGGGCTTCCCTGGCCTGCGATTCCACGACCTGCGCCGGTCCGCCATCCGCAACATGGAGCGCGCCGGGATTCCCCGCCACGTGGCCATGGCGATCAGTGGGCACCGGACAGAGGCCATCTATCGCCGGTATGACATCGTAAGTCAGCGGGATCTGGAGTTGGCTGGCGCGCGGGATGGAGAACTACCTCAAGGGCTCAAAGGTGACAGGTTTAAGCACAGGCGAGCCCGAAAAGCCCAAACGGAAGGACGTAACCCAATGAAAAATATGGGGTGGGTAGAGGGGTTCGAACCCTCGGCCACTGGAACCACAATCCAGCGCTCTACCAGCTGAGCTATACCCACCGTGCGTGGCCTTGAGGGACATTTTGAGTTTAACACGGAGAGCGCACGGTTTTCCGCTCCAAATCGGTAGACGCTTAAAGCTGTGTGGCTCGTGGTGGCCGCCCCGGCTGGGCCTAAGCTGAAGCTTTTGGCCGAACAGGCGATCAAAGCGCGGCACGAACCGCCGTGCAGAGCGATCATTGAGCGGTTGATAGCATTTTGCTGTTCTCGGCCCGCCGTTCTCCATTTTGAGGCCGGGAAGGAAAACTTTGAGGGCGTTCAATGGATACCCCCATTGTTGTCGAGTCTCCCCCTCAAAGCACGTATGGTATGCGACCCGCACGTCTGGTAGCCTTAGAGGCACCGAACGTTGAGGGGAACGCAGGCCTTGGGCCGTCCTGCTAGCGCCCCCGTTTGGGTGGGCGATTCGCACCGGCCCAGGCACTCCCCGGCCTCTTTCTGGGGGCAAACGCGCAAAAGTTTCGCCCGGTCGGTCCCACTCAATTTTCCCGTCCATCACCATCACAGATTTGTCGAACTATCTTCCAATCGAGCTTACAATGGGCGGAGACGATGCGGATGCTGCCTGTTTTGCTGCTCGCCGCGGGGTGTCTCCCGGCGCAATCGAAGTATGACATCCGGCGCGCGGACTCGCCGCTGGAAATCGACGGCAAACTGGACGACAAGGCCTGGCGCGGGGCGCCGCCGGCGGGCGATTTTCATTTTCCGTGGTCCACCGAGGGCGAAAAGGAACAGACCGTGGCGCGGATGCTGTGGGACGACGAAAATCTCTATGTCGGATACTACTGCCGGGACAAACACATCTCGGCTTTCGTCACCGAACGGCACGGTCCGGTGTCGAAAGACGACTGCGTCGAGATCTTCATTGCGCCGAATCCGGCCAAGGTGACCAACTACTACACGTTCGAGATCAACGCCATCGGCACCATGCTCAACCGGTGCCGCACCGACTGGTGGACGGGGCCGCCGACGTGGGAGCCGGAGGGCGTGCGCTACCGCACCTCGTATCATGGGCTGGCCCGCAAGGAGGAATCGGCCGGCGACGATCACTGGGTGGTGGAACTGGCGATTCCGCTGAAGAATTTCGTTCGCGATGCGGAGCACATTCCGCCCCAGCCGGGGGACGTGTGGCGGCTGAATCTGAACCGCACCGGAGGCGTCACCAACAAACAGAGCAGCTCGTGGTCGCCGATTCCGACCCCGAAACCGTCGTTTCATACGCCCTCGGCGTTCGGCGAAGTGCGGTTTGTGAAGCGTTGAGCCGGCCCGCTAACGGGTCGCCAGGTTGACGCCGTCCGGGCTCGGCGTGGATTCGGTGTGGAGCTACTCCGGCGGCCGGCTTACCGTCCACGCCCCGGGGGAGTGGTTTGGCCTTCGCCGGTTCCGAAAAGCACGACGACGGAATTGCGGCCGGCCGGATTGGAGCGGGGCGTTGATGCTGATGTGATGCTGAAATCCTGATTCAAGGCCGCCGCCTGGCCGAGCCGGTGGAGGTCGCGGAACAGGGCCGGCGCCCAGGCGCAATCGCGCCGCCCTGGAAACTCGCGGCGTTGACTACTCCCTTTGCGCGAAAACCGGGCCGGGGAGGGCGACCTCGATGTTCAGTGGCCCGGAGATCGCAACGTCAGGATTTTTTGGACTGGCAATCAAGGCCGCGGCGAGCGTGCCGCGCAGCGTGGCTTCCACAGCAGCAAAATCAGCAAAAAGGAAAATCACAGCGCCATGGTCGAGCCATTATAGGAAATGTTTTTCCGAATTGCCGGCCGCTCTCGATAAATTTCCGTTCCCGACAGGGCAGGATAAGCAACGGAGGTTTCAGGCGCGGGAAACGTCTCCGGCGTCCAGAAACGCCGTTCCGGCCGCTGGAGTTCCACGGGCAAATTTAATGTTTCTTCGGACAACCGAAACCGCCTGTCCCACCCGAGCTTGTGGGTAAATGAAGGGCCGAGGTTCCAGGAGAGCGGGGGATCGCTCAATCTTTTGGAACTTGGAACCGCGCTGCTGCGTACTCACTTGCTGAACACAGCTAAGGAGTGTATGTCGATGCGGCAATGGCTCATGACGGCCCTGGTGACGGGGGCACTTTTCCTAACGGCGGGCTGCGACCTGGAAGAGGGCGGCCTGTTCGGTAGCGCCCAGTCTTACAAAGAAGACTTTCATCATTCCTATCCGCTTAAGGCGGGCGGAAAGCTGAGTATCGAAAATTTCAACGGGTCGATCGAGATCGCCGGGTCGACCGGGGATACGGTGGAGATCACGGGGACGAAGTATGGCGCCACGCAGGAATTACGTGACGGCATAAAGATCGACATTGTGGCTTCGCCGGACGCGATCCGGATCCGCACAATTCGTCCGGCCAGCCGCCGGGGGAATCTAGGCGCACGGTACGCCATCAAGGTACCGAAGAAGGTCGAGCTCGAGAACATAACCAGCTCGAACGGGCATATTCAGGTGACCGACATCGACGGTCCGGTCAAGCTGCGTACTTCGAACGGGCGCGTCACTGCTTCCAGCATTCTGGGCGCGGTGGACGTGCAAACTTCCAATGGCCCGGTGGAGTTGCGCGACCTGGAGGGTCCGGCGACGATACGCACGTCCAATGGCGGCGTTCGCGCGGAGGGCATGGTCAGCGCTTTCGAGGCTACTACCTCGAACGGGCCGATCCGCGCCAACCTGAAGCGCGCCGAAGCCGGCCGCGCCATTCGTGTGTCCACGTCCAACGGCTCGATCGAGCTGGCGCTGGATTCATTCGATAAGAACGATGTTTACGCCTCCTCCTCCAACGGCGCCATCACCTTGCGGCTGCCTGAAGCGCTGGGCGCTCGCGTGCGCGCGCGTACGTCGAATGCGTCCATATCCACGGACTTCGACGTCCATCGCGACGGTGAGAATTCCAAGACGCGCATGGAAGGCGTCATCGGCTCGGGAGGCCCGTTGCTTGACCTCAACACCTCCAACGGCAGCATCCGCTTACAGAAAATGTAAGGGGCTGCTGCAGATTCTCCCGTTTTTCAAAGATTAAAAAACATTAATCTTCTCAAACCCTACTGAAACTTGCCCGTCCGAGCACACAGGGTCACTCTCCCCTGTGGAGACAGCTATTCGACAGGGGCACTCAAGCTAGCGTTCGAGAGGATAATCTAATGTTCACAACACCCAACGGTGGGAGCCGCTACCGCGGCGTCCTCACGCTTCTACTTGCCGTTGTGTGTGCCGGCATCTCCATAGCACAGGAGCGGTTTGGCGCACTCACCGGCGTCGTAACGGATTCCACGGGGGCAGCCATCCCCAACGCGACCGTGACGATCACCAACAAAGGCAGCGGCCGCGCCGTCACTTTCCAAAGCGGCGCCGACGGCAGCTATCACGCCCGTGACATCGAGCCCGGCCATTACAAAGTCGTGTTCGAAGCCAAGGGTTTCGCCAAGTCGGAAGTAGCCGACGTCAACCTGTTGCTGGGCAAGACGCTGAAGGTCGACGGGCAGCTCAACATCGGCTCGATGGAACAAGTGGTTCAAGTGACGGAGGCGGCGCCGCTGATCGACGTGGGCGGCGTGGCCATCGCGCACAACATCACCAGCGAAGAGTTCGATCGCCTGCCGAAGGCGCGATCCTTCCAGGGCCTGGTGGTGACTTCGCCTTCGGTCAACACGGGTGAAATTGAAGGAGGCTTCCAGGTCAACGGTGCGAGCGGCGCGGAGAACCAGTTCGTGATCGACGGGATCTCCACCAACAGCCTGATCGACGGGCGTTCCCGGCAGAACGCGGTGTTTGAGTTCCTGCAAGAAGTGCAGGTGAAGACGGGCGGCATCGACGCGGAATACGGCGGAGCGCTGGGCGGAGTGATCAGCGCGATCACCAAGTCCGGCGGCAACCAGTTCCACGGCGACGCGCATTACTTTTTCGCCGGCAATGCGATCAGCGCGGGTCCGGTGAAGCGGCTGCTGCTGGATCCCCGCAATGAAACGACAGTGAGCTTTGTGCAGGATCACAAGACGCAGGGCGATCAGCACGAAGTGGGCGGCTCGCTGGGCGGGTACCTGTTGAAGGACAAGGTTTGGTTCTTCACGTCGGCCTCGCCGCGCTGGCTGCGGTCGTCGAACGATTACCTGCTGGATCAGGGTCGGAACAACATCACCATCGACCAGAAGGCCACCATCTGGCAGGTGTTCAACAAGGTCTCCTGGGATCCGCACAAACGGGTGCGGACCAATTTCCAGTGGCTGTGGACGCCGACCAAGGTCACGGGCCGCCTGCCGGCGTTCGACGATTACGGCAACGGCATCACCAGCGACCACATTTCGATGGAAGTGAACAAGCAGCTCGGGTTCTTCCAGCCGCAATCGAATTACGGCGGCCAGGTGGACTGGACGCTGACCAATACGTCGCTGGTGAGCATTCGCGGCGGGCGCTTCTGGGACGATTACAAGACCAGCGGCGTTCCCCAAGTGAGCGCGGTCCAGTACAACAACTCGGCGGTTGGGGTTCCGGGCGTTCCCGCGGCGTTGCAGCAGGCGGCGAACTATCAGAACACGCCGCGCGTGATCCAAACCGGCCATGACCTGACGACGCGCACCTACATCCAGGTGGATTACAGCAAGTATGCGCGTTTTCTCGGGTCGCACGACGTGAAGGTGGGCTGGGGCACCTCGAAGACGGTGAACAACGTCGACGAGTTCTATCCCGGCGGCGGCTATGTGCTGGTCAACTGGAACGTGCCGTTCCGCGGCGACCGCGGCCAGTACGGCTACTACGAGATCAACGACCGCGGCACGCGCGGCTCCACCGGAGCGCATATCTCGAACCTCTACATCCAGGACAAGTGGAAGATCCTGCCGCGCCTGACCTTGTCGCTCGGGCTACGCACGGAGAACGAGAAAGTACCCTCGTTCCGGCGCGAAATACGGGACCTGGCTTTCGAATTTCCGTTTGCCGACAAGATCGCCCCACGGCTGGGCGCAAGCTATGACGTCTTCGGCACGGGCAAGCTGAAAGTTTACGGAAGCTGGGGACGCTTCTACGACTGGGTGAAGTACGAGCTCAGCCGGGGCACCTTCGGCGGCGACTTCTGGCGCATCCGCTACCGTTCGCTGGATACGCTGGACGTGTTCTCGCTGAGCGGGTCGAACGCACCGGGCCGCAACCTGTGGGCGGGCGGGGCGTTTCGCGACCGGCGCGTGCCAAGCTTCGACGCTGTGGCCCCGGGCTTGAAGCCGATGAGCACGGACCTGATCAACGTCGGCGTGGAATACGAAGTGGCCCCGCAGACCGTGTTCCGCGGCAGCTATGTGCGGAACAACCTGCGGCGGACGATCGAGGACCTGGGCGCGCTGAACGCCGCGGGTGACGAGGTCTATTTCTACGCCAACCCGGGCGAAGGCGTGGCGCTGGTCACGCCGGCGTCGGGCGGGACGACCAAGCCGATTCCGACTCCGAAGGCCGTCCGCACGTACGATGCGATGGAGCTGACGCTGACCAGGCGTTTCTCGAAGGGGTTCTTCGGGAGCGCCAGTTACGTCTTCAGCCGGCTATACGGCAACTACGCCGGCATCGCCAGCTCGGACGAGATCACGACTCCGACTACGGGTTCGTCGTCGCAGACCTCGCAGCAGGTAGCCGGGTCGATCGCGCGTCCGGGCGGCAGCGCCAACCGCGCGTGGGACCTGGACAACCTGCTGTTCGACTCGAAGGGCAATCTGGATGTCCTCGGCCGCCTGCCCACCGACCGTCCTCACGTGTTCAAGCTGTACGGCTCCTACACGTTCAAGTTCGGCACGGAGGTTGGCGGTTTCTTCTATGGAGGCTCGGGGACGCCGCTCTCCACCTACGTGGTGGACCTGAACCAGATTCCAATCTTCGTCAACGGGCGCGGCGACATGGGCCGTACGCCGTTTTTGACGCAGACGGACCTGTTGATCGCTCACGAGGTGAAGATGGGTGAGGCGAAGCGCCTGCGCTTCGAGTTCAATACTATCAACCTGTTCAACCAGAAGACGGCGCGGCACACCTTCAACTATTTGAACCGGGGCGCTGGGCGGGCGAGGTCGAGCGCGGCCATCGATCTGAGCACGGTGGATCTGTTCAAGGGGTACGATTACAACGCCCTCATACAGCAGTCGGGCGAGGGGAGGGGCGCGTACGATCCGAGATATGGGAGCGCGGATTTGTTCAATCCGGGATTCCAGGGAAGGATTGCGGTGAAGTTTATTTTCTAACGGACGTGACAGAGGCGTTCTCGCCTGTGTTGTTTAGGGTGGTCCCCGGCTGGGGGCCGCCCTTTTTTGTTGCGGAGCACATAGAGGAATGTCTGTGTCACGCCGAAAAAAACCGGGGTCCCTTGCGGGAGCCCCGGTTGGTTTAGATCAGGTTTCGGCGAATGCTTAGAAGATGAACTTCACTCCGAAGCGGCCGGAGAAGCCCGGATTGAACAGGTCGGTCAGGTTGAAGCGGGGATCGAGTGCGCTTCCGGTCTTGCCGTCCGCGGTGCCGGCGATCAGGGCTTTGTAATCGTAGCCCTTGGCCAGGTCGATCGAGCTCAGATCCATTTCCGAGGAGTTCCGCTGGCGGTTGTAGTCCACGAAGCGGTGGCGCGAGGTTTTCTGGTTGAACAGGTTGATCACGTTCGCCTCGAAGCGAAGGCGCCTGGACTCGCCCAGTTTGACTTCGTGGGCGACCAGAAGGTCGGTTTGAGTCAAAGCGGCCGTGCGGCCCAGGTCACCGCGGCCATTGGCGAACACGGGAATTCCGTTGATCGTCCATGCGTAGGTGCTGAGGGGGGTTCCGCTGCCGCCGTAGAAATTGCCGGCGATTTCGGTGCCCCATTTGAAGGTGTAGGAGCCGTAGAGCTTGAAGACGTTCGGGCGGTCGGTGGGCAGATTGCCGGAAACGTTGAGATGCCCGTGGGAATCCCACAGAATCTCGTCGAGATCCCAGGCGCGCGAAGCGGAATCGCCGTTGCGGACGGCGGTGCCGGCGGCGGCCTGAGCGTTGCCGTAGCTGGTACCGGTGGTCGGCGTACGAACTTCATCCGTGTTGGACAGGCCCGGATAGTTGCCTTGCAGCCGGCTGTAGACGTAACTTGCGCTAGCCAGCCAGCGCTTGGCGAAGCGGCGCGTGATACTGAGTTCCATGGCGGTGTAGGTGCGTTCCGCTTTCGGAGTGGCAAACGGCTTGGTCGAACCGGAGGACGGCGTGATAGTGGCTCCGCCTTCTCCAGGATTGCCGTAATAGTAGACCTCGTCGCCGTTCACCAGGACTCCGAGGTCCTCGATGGTTCGGCCGAGCGAGTTGCGGACAAAGCCCACGCGGGCAACGGTGGTCGGATTGACCTGGAACTCGGCGCCGGCGTTGATCAAATCGCTATACATCGGCTTGATGCCTGGGATGACCGTGTCGAAGTTGGGAACACGGCGGTCGCGGGAAGAGCCGGTGACGTCGCTCCAGATGTTTTTGCCGGGCAGGCTGCCGCCATTGCTGGCCGCGGCGCCGGGAACGGCGTTGGAGATGGAGAAAGCGTCGGGAGTATCCAGAGTGCGGTAGTAGACGTGCCAGTAGTCGGCGCCAAAGCTGCCGCGGGATAGCGAGTACTTCACCCAATCGTAGTAACGACCCCAGCTTCCGTACAGCTTCACCTTGCCGTTGCCCAGGAGGTCATACGTTGCGCCGAGGCGGGGAGCAAATTTGTCGGTCCAGCCGAATTCAAACGCGTTGTCGCGAATGTCGCGGCGGAAGGAGGGAATCGCTTCGCTCTCGAAACGGAAACCCAACGACAGGGTGAGGCGCTTGATATGCCATTTGTCCTGAATGTAGACGTTCTTCAGGTTCGCGCCGGTGGTGCCCTTGGTTCTGAAATCGTCGACTTCGTAGTAGCCGTAGGGTCCACGCTGCGTGGCGCCGGTGACACTGCTGCGGAAGGCACGATCCCAGTAGACGAAGACGTAGCCGCCGCCCGGATACGACTGATCCACATTGTTCACGTTCTTCTGCACGCCCCAGCCGATCTTGAGGTCGTGAGTTCCCAGGAAATGCGTCAGAATCCCGTAGTCCAGCTGGAGATAGGTTCGGGTGGCCAGATCGTGAAAGTTGTTGATGTAACGCGGCGTATTGTAGAAATTCGTGCCGCCGCGCAGGTTGGCGGGGACGGAGTTGATGAGGTCCGACCCGAAGGTGGCGGTGGGAGCGGTGGGAACGGGGGTCTGGTAGGTGACGTTGGCGAATCCGGGGATGCCGGTGTCCTTGTAATCGTCCCAGAACCTGCCTGCGCGAACCGTAAGGATAGAAGTATTGGTCAGCGTGAAATCAAGGTTGCCGCCAAAATTGCTTTGGGGATTGAAGTACCCAATGTTCGGGAGAGGCGCCATGGAGAGCGTCGAGTTGGTTACGGCGTTGCCGAAATAGTTGTAGGCGGGAAGGGTGCCCTTCGACTTGGTCGGGGACCACAGCCAGAAGACGCTGCCGCGGACGCGCTGGGCGGGCTCGAAGGAAACCTTGTTGAACATCTGCCAGTAGGTCTGTTCCTGATGGATGGTGACCTTATTCGCGCCGGCATCGGCAAGGTAGGTGTTGTCACGCCTGAGAAATCGGGGAGAGGCGGCGGAGAAGAAGAATAGCTTGTTCTTGACCAGGTATCCACCGAGCGAGTATCCGACTTCATTGCTCTTATTGGGATTCTTCTTGTCCTGAACGTAGCTGACGGTTTTGTCGTCGATCGGATTCAAAAGCAGGCGCTGGACGGGGCCCGCGCTGATCGCCGAACCGGAGAAGTAGTAGTGCACGTCGCCGTGGAACTTGTTGCCTCCGGATTTCGTGATCGCGCTGATCACTCCGCCCAGTGCGCCGCCGTACTCGGCGTCGACGCCACCGGTCTTGACCTGTACTTCCTGAAGGATTTCGAAAACTGCGTCCTGGCGGGTTCCGCCGGTGATGAGGCTGGTGCTGGAAACGCCATCGATATTGAACTGGTTTTCCGCGGCGCTGGCGCCGTTCACCTGGAAGCCGTTCTCTATCTGGCCGCTATTCACGGACGGCGAGAGCGCCACCAGGGACTGGAAGCTGCGGGCTTTCGGCAGACGGTCGAACTCTTCGGCCGTGATGTTATTGGCCACCGTCGCGTTCGTGGTGTCGATGAGCGCCGAGGATTCGGACACCTGAATGCTTTGCTCGGCTCTGGCGATCGCCATCGGTGCAGTAACCGTCATGGTCTTGCCTACCAGCAGGTTTACGTCAGCAACCTCATAGGGGGTGAAGCCCTTGGCGTCAAACCGGACGGAATAGTGTCCCGGGTCCAGGTTTCTGGCGATAAACTCGCCGGAACTACCGGTCTGTGCGGTGTAGACGCGGTTAGTCGCCCTGTTGGTGATTGTGACACTAACATTCGGCAACACGGCACCGCTTGGATCCGTCACGTGGCCGTTGATTTCGCCGAAGCGCTCCTGGCCGAACATGACGGAAGAGAGTCCCAGGACGGCGAGCAGCGATAGCGTCACCAGCCAGGAACGATGCGAGAAAAATGCGAAGCCGGTAAGGCTCTCGCCACTCGTGGTTTTTTGGTGCAACATAAGTTTCCTCTCAACTTGTGTTTTAGGTGGGATCCCGTAACCTTGTGACTACGGGAACTGGCATCGGGAGACTCGCTACGATACGCTCCTGGCAGCTTTGGGAAACCGCTCCATCCACGCTTGGCGCGCGCCTGGAGACCGAGCGTAAAACACGAAAGCAAGGTCAGACCCTTAACCCCTGAGCAAGTTAACAGCTTGATTCTGGCACACGTCCTGCCAAAGCTCAAGGTTCCTGTACCAAGGGGCTAAGTCCTTGAAAGCACCTGACTAGGGTGGAAAGCGGACTTTACCCCCGTCGAGGCGGAGGGATAGAGAATCCAGCCCGCTGTGGAGAATTGCGTCAAAACCCTCCTGGATTTGGGTTTAGCTGTTAGAAGGTCGCCTTCCTGACCGCTTTCCGGCATTAGCCAGCGCCAACCACTTATTCGGTGTGCTATGGGCCCAAAAATTTTTACGGACTTATGACATGGAAGGCGGCTCATTCGGAAAAAATTCATGCCGCCGGAGCATGGAATATTTCCAAAGAAAAACGATGGAGTATCGGGGAATTCCCTAGCGGGACTTGCTTTCGAAGCCCGGATACCCTTACGCATCCGGGTTGAGTTAGTCTAAGACTTCGGGGCCGGAAAGGCTCCGGCGATCGGGTACGGTATCGACAAGGGAATGGTGGAAAGATCGAAGCGCTGGGCGGCGTGCATCGTGCTGGGAGCGGTGAGCGCGGCGCTCGGCATGGCGCAGGAGCGTTCGGGGTCGTTTTCCGGGCGCGTCACCGATCCGGCCGGGGATCAGATCCCAGGGGCTTCGGTGACGGTGACCAGTCCGGCGCTGATCGGCGCGTCGGCCAGGACCGAAACCGATGGAGGGGGCGGCTATTTATTCGCGTCGCTACCCCCGGGCGTCTATACGGTGACGATCCGGCAACGCGGATTTGTGACGTTCAAGCGCTCCGACATTGCGGTGGCGGTTGGACGCAATCTGCGCCTGGACGCCGGGCTGGAAGTCGGCTCGATCAGTGAAAGCATCATCGTGTCGGGCGAATCGATCGCGGTGGATACAGCGACGGCGATCGTAGCCACCAATCTGACTGCCGATTTATACGACCGGCTGCCGAAGGGACGCTCGTTCGACGGCCTGGTGGTAGTGGCTCCGGGGGTTCGCTTTGAGCCGAAGAGCGGCGGCTACCAGGCGGACGGCGCCAGCGGCTCGGAGAATTCGTACGTCGTCAATGGCGTGGAAGTGACCAACATCCAGACCGGGACGCTGGACCGGCAGGCGCGGCTGCCGATCGAATGGATCGCCGAGACGCAGGTGAAGAATTCCGGCGTGGACGCGCAATACGGAGGCGCGATCGGTGCCGTGGTGAACGCGATCACGCGCAGCGGCGGGAACGATTTTCACGGCCAGGTTTCGTTTTATTTCGGAAGCGACGCGCTGAACGCGGGGCCGCGGCCTACGCTGCGCCTGAACCCGGACAACGATCGCATGGCCGGATATTATCCCAATCGCCGCGACGGATCTCGCGGGCTGAACCCGGGCTTCCGGCTGGGCGGTCCGGTTCTGCGCAACCGCCTGTGGTTTTTCCTGAGCGCGTATCCGCAGTTCGACAAAACCAGCCGCACGGTGACATTCCTGTCGAACCGCGAGACTCGCGAATACACGTCGCGGGAGCGCCAGGATTTCTCCACTGCGCGGCTGGATTATGCTCCGGCCAAGCGCGTGCGTCTGAACCTTGCATATGTCTACAATCCGTACAAGCAGAACGGAATGCTTCCGGGGAGGGATGGCACGGACGCGTTTTCCAATCCCTGGGCGGACCGCGGCAAGCGGATGCCGGCGGCGAGCTACAACTGGCAGGGCGACTGGACCGCGTCAAGGAAACTGAGCTTCAGTCTCTTCGGCGGGCACAGCTATACCAACTATAAGGACTACGGAATTCCCGACGGAACGCGGTACCGGTTCATGAACTCCAACCGCGGGCTGCCCGGCCTTCCGATCCCGGCGGGCCTGGAGGGCTCGGCGGGAAATTTCACGCCGGATAATGTGCGCACGTTGCGGGATATTTATACGCGGGATAACGTGAATGCCAACGGCTCGCTGCTGGGTTACTGGCACGGCGACCACAGCCTGCGCTTCGGCTACCAGCTCAACCGGCTGGCCAACCGGCCCATCGCGAACGCCTGGCCGGACGGGAATATCCAGATCTACTGGGACCGGGCCTACAACGCCATCACGCGGCCGGGCAGTTTCCGCGGGCCGTACGGCTATTACATCAACCGCGTGATGCTGACCGAGGGTGACGTGAGCAGCAACAACGTCTCGCTGTTCCTGCAGGACACCTGGCGTATGAGCCGGAAGCTGACGCTGAGCCTGGGGCTGCGTGCGGAGCGGGAATTTTTGCCGTCGTTCGCCACGGGCGGCGGCATTCCGTCGCGGCCGATCCAGTTTGGGTTCGGCCAGAAGCTGGCCCCGCGCCTTGGCTTCGCGTTCGACCCGTCGGGGCAGGGCCGCATGAAGATCCACGGCAGCTTCGGCTTCTACTACGACCTGATGAAGTATGAAATGCCCCGCGGCAGTTTCGGGGGCGACCGCTGGAAGGACTACTACTACACGCTGGACGACCCGAACTTTTTCAACATCCAGCCCAAGGCGGGCAATCCAGCCGACTGCCGCTGCCCGGGAACGTTGATCGAGGTGCTAGACCGGCGCATCCCGGCCAACGATCCGAGCAAGAATCTGATCGATCCGAACCTGAAGCCGGTGCGACAGCGAGCGCTGGACCTGGGCTACGAGTACAGCTTCGCGAGGGACTGGGTGTCGGGCGTCCGCTATACGCGAAAGCGGCTGGACCGCACGATCGAAGACGTCGGGCTGCTGACGCCGCAGGGCGAGCAGTATTTCATCACCAATCCGGGCTTCGGACTTTCCGTCGATCCGACGCGCTTTCCCGCCGGGTATCCCAATCCCGCCAATCCCAAGGCGAAGCGCGATTACGACGCGGTGGAGTTCCGGTTGGAGCGGCGCTTCTCGCGCGAGTACCTGTTGATGGCCAGCTACACCTGGAGCCGGCTGTACGGCAATTACGGAGGCCTCGCCAGCTCCGACGAGGCGATGACCAAGTACGACGGCACGCCGGAGGGCCGCACGTCGCCGAACATCAGCCGCTATTTCGACGAGGCGTGGATGAATTACGACCAGAGCGGAAGGCTGGTTTACGGGAGGCTGGGGACGGACCGCCCGCACACGTTCAAGTTCTTCGGCTCGTTCGACCGCAGATGGCTGGGCGGGACGACGCATCTGGGTCCGCAGTTTTTCGCGTTCAGCGGCACGCCGATCACGACCGAATTCAACGTGCAGGACGTGCCGGTGTTCATCAACGGGCGGGGGGACCTGGGCCGGACGCCGTTTTTCACGCAGACCGACTTCGCCATTCAGCACGATATCCGGGCTGGTGGACATGAGGGCCGCTATTTCCGGATCGAGTTGAACGTGCGGAACCTGTTCAACCAGAGCACGGTGATCGACCGCTTCAAGACGGAGAGCCATGCTAACGATGGCGCTTTGACGTTCGCGAATACGGCGGATATTTTTAAGGGCTATGATGCGCTCAAGCTGGCGCAGAATCCGCTCCAGCCGGTGCGGATCGACCCGCGGTACAACCTGGCCAGCGCTTTTCAATTGCCGAGGGAGCTAAGGTTTGGATTCCATTTTATTTTTTGACATATAACGGTAGGCAAATTGCTTTCTTTAAC
>JACXTT010007187.1_pt1 | contig 15754 bp, 12 predicted proteins | sample 9270951 | NCBI WGS metagenome assembly JACXTT01 (sample SAMN15532306, study PRJNA645909) | rock metagenome | isolation source: weathered quartz diorite | place: Puerto Rico | collected 2017-06-21 | reverse complement strand
CGCTGCAGCGCAAAGCTATTGACCTTCACGACTACCCCGTCAATCTCATAGGGGAGATTGTCGCGTTGCTGCTCCAGGTCGGCGAAAAAAACAAAGACCTCGTCCAGATTGCGACACACTCGACGCTGGGGGATGGGTTTGAGCCCCCAGCCTTTCACGGCCTCGGTGAACTCCCAGTGTGTGGTGAAGGATACGCCTGCGACTTGGCCCAGGCCGTGGCAGAACAAGTCGAGCGGACGCTTGGCAGTGATGGTCGAGTCGAGCTGCTTCAGCGAGCCGGCGGTGGCGTTGCGCGGGTTGGCAAACAGCGGCTCTCCGGCTACGGCTCGCTCGCGGTTCAGTTGGCGAAACGGTTCTGTGGCCAAAAATACCTCGCCGCGGACTTCCAGCCAGGCGGGCACCGGATGAGAGCCATGCGACAGCAAAGCCAGCGGGACTGAACGGACTGTCTTGAGGTTCTGCGTGATGTCCTCACCAATTGTGCCATCGCCGCGGGTGGAGCCCACTACCAACTTGCCATTCTCATACACCAGTTCGATCGCCACCCCGTCGATTTTCGCTTCGACAACATACTCGATAGGCTCGTCACTCTTGAGCAAGCGCTGGATGCGTTCCTGAAACTCTTGCATCTCCTCGCGACTCACGACGTTGCCGAGCGAGAGCATGGGCAGCGAGTGATGGACCTGCGTGAATTCGGTCAGCGGTGGCGCGCCGACTCGCTGTGTGGGAGAGAGCGGGTCGCGCACCTCTGGGTATTGGATCTCCAACTCGACCAGGCGACGAAACAGTCGGTCATATTCGGCATCGCTGACGAGGGGATCATCAAGGACGTAGTAGCGGTAATTGTGTAGCGTGAGTTCCTGGCGCAGGCGTTCAACCTCCGCCGTGACGCTTCTATCTGCAGGCATGGCTTCTTTTTACCGCAACGAAGGGGACGAAAAAAAGCGGCCCTTGAAATATGTGCTCCAAGGGCCGCGCGGGGGACGGACGGAACAGCGGTTACAAGACTTTGCTCACGTTGGCTGCTTGCAGGCCCTTGTCGCCGTTGACGAGGTCAAACTGCACTTCCTCGCCGGCGTTCAGACTGCGGTACCCTTCCTGCTGAATCGCTGAGAAGTGGACAAAGACGTCGTCCCCTCCCTCTTGTGTGATGAACCCATATCCTTTTGAGTTATTGAACCACTTCACCTTCCCCCTCGTCATACCACCTCACCTCTTCCTGGACAATTGCTGGTGGGAAACCAGCATGCATCGATATGTCGTCTGGTAACAGTAGAGAACGTCTGCGATTTTGTCAAGGAAATCGCGCGTGTCTTCGCAGGGAAAAGGAGTATCCGTTACCCTTGCTCTAGTGGGATTGTGACGTGATAAAGTTGTCGGCCACGGCCGATCGATACTAGTAGACTCTGGCTCAAACGCGCGTCAATAACCTTGCGGCGGAACTCGGCTAAGGTCTTCGTCTGCGTCCCGGACAATCCCAGAATCACATCCCCGCGTTCAACTCCGATGCGGGCTGCCGGGCTGCCGGGCCGCACTTTTTTCACTTCGAGCCCGTCTTCGCTTTGGGCTACTGCCAGGCCGAGGAGCTGCCAGGCCAAGTCATCGGCTTTCTCTTGCGGAAATCGAGCCGCGGCGACGGTCACTTCCTCTTCCCCACGTTCCCGTAACAGGCGCAGCCGTAGGGTGTCGCCGCTGTTGTACTCGCGCTCGCGTTGCCAATACTCTTCAGCAGAACGGAGCAGGCGGCCGTTGAGTCCGAGCAAGACGTCTCCTCGCTGAACTCCGGCTTTCGCCGCTGGGCTGCCCGGTTCGACTCCACGAACTAGTACTCCTTGCTTCTCTTTCAGCGAAAAATGAGATGCCAGCTCAGGTGTCAGGGTTTGCACGATCAAACCGACCCACGGTGCCTCCACCGCGCCATGACTGATCAGTTCCTGGACGATACGCTTGGCGCGGGAGATAGGGATAGCGAAACCGATGCCCTGCGCTTTGCCGTAAATGGCGCTATTGATACCGATTAGCTCGCCCTTAATGTTCAGCAATGGTCCGCCGGAGTTGCCAGGATTAATCGAAGCATCAGTCTGGATGAAGTCATAATACGTGCGCCCGTCGGTATTGAGCGAACGGTTCAGGGCGCTCACGACTCCAGTGGTGACGGTATGAGACAAGCCGAAGGGGTTGCCGATGGCAATGACTGTCTCGCCAATCATCAGGTCGTCGGAACTGCCCAGCGGGAGGTAGGGGAGGGAGTTCGCATCATCGACTTTGAGCACGGCCAGATCTGAATCGGAGTCAGCGCCCACCAGCCGAGCGTTAAGTTTACGATCGTCGGCAAGCTGTACCTGAATCTTGCCTGCCTGCACCACAACATGCTCGTTGGTCAGAACGTAGCCGTCCGGGCGAATCACGACCCCAGAACCCAGGCTCTGCTCGGTTTGTCGCCGCTGGAACGGTGCGAAGAAGTCGCGAAAGAAGTCGTCGAAGAGCGGGTCGCCACCGAAGGGATTGGCTCCTCGTGCGACTTCCTGGGCAGCAATGATACTGACCACCGCCGGACCCGCCTTTTCGGCGGCGACTACGACTGCGCTGCGGCGGCTAACGTCTTGGGCAAAAGCAGAGAGAGACAGAGACAGAGATAGAGATAGAGATAGAGACAAAGCTAGGGCTCGAAGTGTTGTCATGGAACCGGTTGTGCCCCTCCTCAATTTTTGCCTTTTCCACATTCCGCTTCGGCCTGGCTTTTCCTTTGGCCATGCATTCCGCAATCCGCAGCCGGTTGCTGTTGCGTGACACAATGAATCGCGCCGAGACCCCAGACCAAATCAGTGCAAGGAACGCCGATTACATGACGACTGGGAAACAATTCCTGCAAAGTGGCGAGCGCCCGCTGGTCGTTCGCGCAGGCGTAGGTAGGGACGAGCACGACAGCGTTGGCAATGTAGAAGTTGGCGTAGCTGGCCGGGAGTCGATTCCCCTCGTATTCGACCGGGCTGGGCATGGATAATGGGACCACGCGCAAGGGCCGACCGTCCTGGTCGGTCATGCATTGCAGCCGCATGAAATTGTTCCGCAAGAGCGTGTAGTTTACATCAGCCGGGTCGTCTTCCACCATGCACACCACCGTCGTTGGATCGACAAAACGCGCCAGGTCGTCCACGTGGCCATCCGTATCATCCCCCACGATGCCATCACCCAACCACAGGACCTTGCTCACACCCAGGTAGGCACACAGGTAATCTGCGATCTCAGTACGAGTCAGGGAGGGATTCCGATTCGGGTTCAATAAGCACGCCTCGGTGGTGAGCAACGTGCCGTGGCCGTTGACGTCAATGGAACCGCCTTCGAGCACGATGCCAGGCTCAAACAACGGCAGACCGAACTGAGCGGCGATCTTCTGCGGCACTACGTCGTCCAGATCCCAGGGGCCGTATTTCTCTCCCCAGGAATTGAAAATCCAATCCGTGACAGCGAGTTCAGTGTGTCCCTTGCTCACACGCGTGAGAAAGATCGGACCGTGGTCACGCGCCCAGGTATCATTAGTGGGGATCTCATACAGGGTGACTCTGCCGAGGTCCACACCGGCCTGTGTCAGCAAACGACGAACTTGTACCGCTGTCTCAGCATCGTTCACGCAGATATTGACTGGCTCATACCGATGCAGAGTTTGCACCATCTCGACATAGATCCCTGGGATCGGGGTGAACTTGCCCGGCCAAGTGTCGAGATTGTGCGGCCAGGCGAGCCAGGTAGCCGCGTGCGGCTCCCATTCCGAGGGCATGCGGAAGCCGAGGCTTGCGGGGGTGGCTCTGAGCGCTGAACGCTGCTTAGTCAAGGTACCGCTTCGTCAGGTTGCTATAAGCATCGATGCGACGGTCGCGGAGAAACGGCCAGTGCTGCCGAATGGTGTCGATGCGGTCGAGGTCGCATGACACGACTAGCGTCTCTTCTGTTTCCTGGCTCGCTCGCGCCAGCAGGCGGCCGAATGGGTCACTGAGAAACGACGCGCCCCAAAATTGCAGTCCGTCTTCCGTGCCCACGCGGTTGACCGCAGCCACGTAGACGCCGTTGGCCACGGCGTGACCGCGCTGCACGATCTCCCAAGCCTCATGCTGGGCTTGTCGCGCTGGCGGTTTCTCGGCGTGGTGCCAGCCGATCGCGGTTGGGTAGAAAAGAAACTGGGCGCCGCCCAATGCAGCCAGACGCGCGCCTTCGGGGAACCACTGATCCCAACACACCAGGACACTGAGGCGAGCGTAACGTGTCTGAAACGTCTGAAATCCCAGATCTCCTGGAGTGAAATAAAACTTCTCGTAGTAGAGCGGATCATCAGGGATGTGCATCTTGCGATATTTACCTAGTAAGGTGCCGTCAGTGTCGATCACCACTGCCGTGTTGTGGAACAGTCCTTCGGCGCGCTTCTCGAATAGCGGTACAACCAGCACGATTTCATGCTCAGCAGCAATCTTGCTCAATACCTCGGTCGTCGGACCAGGGATTGACTCGGCGAGACGAAAGCAGGCGGTATCTTCGCTCTGGCAGAAGTAGCGGGAGCGAAACAACTCCTGCAAGCAAACAATCTGCGCCCCCTGGCGCGCGGCGTGGTTAATCTGCTCGACAGCCTTGGCGAGATTTTCCTCAGGCCGCGCGCTGCACGACATCTGCACCAGACCCAAGGTAACGTGGCGGGAGGAATCGACGCGAGTATTCATGATGGAAAATTGTAAGGGATCACCGGCAGGCGTCAATGCCGCTGGCGACGAGAAAAAAATTTTGTCGGCCTTTTGACAGGGGGGAGGAAAGACTCTATATAGAGAAAAATTTTCACACCATCATAAGAGGCGGAACCAACAACGTTGGCCAGGATAGCGGTCGTCACCGCAGGCAAGCTTGACCTCCGAGTGAAAGTATCAAGCGATACTTTTCTCGTGAGCCGCTGTTTCCCTTTATCAGGCATATCGGGTTCGAGACGAACCTGTGAACCACAGATGGCGCGGGGCGTATAAGCCGCGGCGTCTTTGACTTCTGAGGAGAACTGCTCAAGACTGAGAGGGGGGCCTGTGTACCCATGAGAGCTTTTAAGGACAATACCCGGTACGCGAGAGAGCCACGTCTTTCCGCTTTCCCAGCCGACGGAACCAAACGTAGTGTCGAGATGCGCCCTGCTGCCTCGCACAACGCGCTGGAGGAAACCATTGATCTCTATGGTATCCGCAATTGGGGCGGAGAATACTTCGACGTCAACCGCAGTGGTGAAGTGGTCTTGGCGTTCGAGGCAACCCGCGGTACTCCGGTGTCTCTGAAGAGCATCATCGATGAGCTGCGCCAGCGCGGGGTGTCCACGCCGGTGGTTTTACGCTTTCCGCAGATCCTCGATTACCAGGTTAAGAAGCTGACCGGCGCATTCAAATCGGCCATTCAGGAGTTCGATTACCGACGCGAATACGTGCCCGTCTATCCCATCAAAGTGAACCAGAAGAAAGAGGTCGTCCAGGAGGTGTTGGACTTCGGCGATCGTTATAATCTCGGCGTTGAGGTCGGCAGCAAGGCTGAACTCACCGTTGCTTTGGCGCTCACGCGAGCGTCCGAGTCACCCATCATCTGCAACGGCGTTAAGGACGAGGCATATCTGAAACTCGCACTCATGGGCAAGCAGGTCGGCAAGAAGGTGTTCATCGTCCTCGAATCTTTATTCGAACTGCGCCTGCTGCTGGAACTCAGCAAAAAGCTGAAGATCCGACCCCTGATCGGCCTACGCCTCAAACTTTCGGCCCGCGGCAGTGGCAAGTGGGAGAAGTCAAGCGGCGACCTATCCAAGTTCGGCTTCACCACCACCGATTTGCTCAAGTGCCTCGATCTGCTCGGCGAGGAGCGCCTGATTGACTGTCTGCATCTGCTGCACTTCCACATCGGCTCGCAAGTGACCGACATCAAGCGAGTGAAATACGCGGTCAAGGAAGCGGCGCGCACCTACGCCAAGCTCCGCAGGCTTTGTCCTAACCTCGACTACCTCGACGTGGGTGGGGGACTCGGTATCGACTACGACGGTTCCCGCACCGCCTCGGAGTCAAGTGTGAACTACTCCGTACAGGAGTACGCCAACGACATCATCTACTCGATCAAAGAGGTATGCGAGAACGAGGACGTGCGTGAGCCGATCGTCATCACCGAGAACGGCCGCATGGTTGCCGGCCCGCATGCGATGTTGATCTTTAACGTGGTCAACGAACTGTCCCTCTCGAACGGCCCTATCCGTGTAACCAACCTCGAGAGCAAGCCGCAGGTGATTCAGGAGATGCACGACCTGTACACCCGTATCAACGGCAAGAACTACCGCGAGTACTACCACGACGTGGTGGAGCAGCGCGACGAGATGTTCTCGCTGTTCAACCTGGGTTATCTGTCGCTTGAAGATCGGGGTTTGGGACAAGAGTTGTTCTGGGGCGTGTGCGAGCGGGCGATCAAGTACGCCAAGCTGGCCAAGCACATGCCCGAGGAATTCGAGGACCTGGAGCGGCGGTTGTCGCGCAAGTTCATCTGCAACTTTTCGGTCTTCCAGTCGATTCCCGACTCCTGGGCGATCGATCAGCTCTTTCCCATTATGCCGATCCACCGCCTCGATGAGGCGCCCGACCGGACAGGGTACCTAGCGGATCTGACCTGCGACTCGGATGGCAAGGTTGATAACTTCATCGACCTGCGCGATGTTAAAGAGTCGCTCGAACTCCACCCCCTGAACGGCGAGCCCTATTATCTGGGCGTCTTCTTCACCGGCGCGTATCAGGATGTGATGGGCGATTACCACAACCTCTTCGGCCATGTGCATGACGCTCTGGTTGTGGTTGACGGCAAGGGGAGCTGTCACATCACCAAAATCGTCCCCGGTCACAAGATCGAGGGAGTGCTCAAGGTGTTCGGCTACGAACGGGAGGAATTGCTCTCCGAGTTTCGCAACCGTGTCAGTGAAGGCGTTGCCCGCGAAGGACTCAAGGCGGAATGGGGCAACCACCTGATGCGCGAGTACGAGGCCGCGCTGGGGAGCTACACCTATTTGACGCTCGATAAATAGCGATTAGCTTTCAGCGGTCAGCAGTCAGCTTCTTCGTGAAAAAGGGCGCATGGCCGTGCGCCCTACGTTTTTGGCTGAGAGCTGAGTGCTGACAGCTCTTTTATGGCGCAAATTCTTGATGGTACCGACCCTCGCGCGATTGATGTCGCTGCAGCCGCGCTGCGGGCAGGCGAGGTCGTGGCTTTTCCCACTGAAACGGTCTACGGGCTCGGTGCCGATGCCTTGAATGAACGGGCCGTGGCGCAGGTGTTCGCCATTAAGAACCGGCCGCAGTTCGACCCTCTGATCGTGCATCTCCCCGATAAGGAAGTAGTGCCACAGTACGCTGCTACCATCGACGCGCGAGCCGCGGCGCTGATGGAGCAGTTCTGGCCCGGACCACTCACCCTAGTGCTGCACAAACATCCGATCATCCCGGACCTGGTAACCGCCGGGCTCGACACGGTTGCCCTGCGCGTGCCGGCCCACTCGGTCGCTCTGGCGCTCTTGCGCGCTGTGGGGATGCCTATTGCCGCGCCGAGCGCGAACCCATTTGGCTATGTCAGCCCTACGACTGCCCTGCATGTGCAAGAGATGCTCGGCGACGCCATCGGTCTCATCCTCGATGGCGGGCCTTGTACGGTTGGCGTCGAGTCCACAGTTTGTGCGCTGAGCGAAAAAGAAGCGGTGGTGCTGCGTCCTGGCGGGGTCACGATCGAAGAGATTGAGGCGGTGATCGGTCCAGTGACGACCGCCGCCTCGTCACAGTCTGATCCACGTTCGCCTGGGACGTTACCACGACACTATTCACCGCACGTGTTTCTGACGCTGCTTACTCCGGGAGAGCCCATTCCCTGCCCGCGCAAGGGAGAACGAGTAGGGCTGTTGACGTTGATACCGCGACCGAACGTGGAGGGATATGTCGTAGTTGAAGCTTTGTCCAAAAACGGAAACTTAGTGGAGGCCGCAGCTAACCTGTTCGCCGCCCTGCGTCAGCTCGACAGCCTGGAGCTAGAGCGAGTTGTTGTTGAGCCTGTGCCTGAACGCGGGATCGGCCGGGCGATCATGGACCGGCTGCGCAGGGCCGCAGCCCGCACCTGATGAAGACACGGAAATTTTCCTGTTGGTAATTGTGTCTCCAACGTGGGTGTCTTTGACATGGTAGGAAATTGGTGGGAATGGGTCGCGGATCGGATTCAGGGAGACGCCAATCCCTGGGCCCCACCTGTTATTGGGACAACCAACGCGCCCTATGGGAACGACCTCATGATCGGGGTGAATCCTGCTCAGACCCAAGGCAGTGGTAAAGGTTTCCCGGCAGCGCTCGAGCGTGGAGGCAGTTTCAAGTTTGGCAACGGCACAGACGCTGGGGTGTTTGCCTTGAGCGCCTCGCAAAGCGCGTCGGCCTCGTTCATTGACCTGGGATTTCGCTGCGGACGATGATAAAGTGCGAAGAACATGGCATATCTCAGCCGACGTCTATCGGGCAACGCAGCAGGCGATTTCTTTGTCGATAGCAGTTGCATCGACTGCGACATCTGTCGGCAGATTGCGCCTGAGACCTTTCGCGCTCAGGCTGTGCAGACTGTTGTCTATCGCCAACCGAGTGCGCCTGAGTCAGTTCGCCGCGCTTTGATGGCGTTGGTCGCTTGCCCAACAGGGTCGATCGGGACTGTACACAGGCACGCAGTCAAAGCCGCCGTCGCTGCTTTCCCGGAGCAGATCGCGGATGGCGTGTACTTTTGCGGCTTTGCCTCCCGCCACTCCTACGGAGCGACGAGTTACCTAATCGTGCGCCCGGCTGGCAATGTGTTGGTAGACTCACCGCGCTTTTCCGAGCCTCTAGCGAAACGACTGGAAGAAATGGGTGGAGTGCGGTGGATGGTCCTGACTCATCAAGACGACGTGGCCGACCATGATCTGTTTCAGCGGCACTTTGGCTGCCAACGAGTCATGCACAGTGCCGACATCAGCGGGAGTCTGCGTAGTGTGGAGAAGGTCATCACTGGAAGCGAAGCGGTCGTACTCGATGACGATCTGACCGTCATTCCTGTGCCGGGTCACACACGAGGCCATGTGTGCCTGCTCTACCAGGATCGCTTCCTTTTCACCGGTGATCATCTCGCCTGGGATGAAGACGAGGGCGCGCTCACCGCTTTTCACGATTACTGTTGGTACTCCTGGCCCGAGCAGATTCGCTCGATGGAAAAGCTCTTGCAGTACCGTTTCGAGTGGGTGCTGCCCGGACATGGGAGGCGATATCATGCTGCCTCGTGCGAGGAGATGCAGCGGGAACTGCGCACCTGTATTGGGTGGATGCGGGGGCAGTAATACCGATTCGTTTTTCATATAGGCCAGAGCCAATATCCCCGTTCATCCTTCGACTTCGCTCACGCTACGCTCAGGACGAACGAATATTTGCCTATGGGCGACCCGTCAGGTCGCCCCCACGGTCCCTACAGTGGACGCATTACATATGCGCGATCAGCGCATCGCCGAACTGTGAGCACTTCACTTCTTTGGCTCCTTCCATGAGGCGGGCGAAGTCATAGGTGACGATCTTCTCGCCGATCGTGCCGTCGATGGCTTTGATGATCAAATCGGCCGCCTCGGTCCAGCCCATGTAGCGCAGCATCATCTCACCGGAGAGAATGACCGAGCCTGGATTCACCTTGTCCTGGTCGGCGTATTTCGGTGCCGTGCCATGGGTTGCCTCGAATATGGCATGACCACTGACGTAGTTGATGTTCCCTCCTGGGGCGATGCCAATGCCGCCAACCTGCGCCGCCAACGCATCAGAGAGATAGTCACCGTTGAGGTTCATAGTGGCGATCACGTCGAACTCATCGGCGCGCGTCAGGACTTGTTGCAGCGTAATATCAGCAATGGCGTCTTTAACGAGGATCTTCCCTTTGGCAAGTTCGACCTTTTGTTCGGCGTTGGCGGCATCTTCGCTTTTTGCTGCTTTGGTGCGTTCCCACTGCTCCCAGGTGTAAGTCTGATTGGAAAACTCGCGCTCGGCCAAGGCATAACCCCAGTTACGGAACGCGCCTTCGGTGAACTTCATGATGTTGCCCTTGTGGACAAAGGTGAGGCTCTTGCGCTTGTTGGCGATGGCGTAGTTAATCGCCGCCCGGACCAACCGTTCCGTTCCTTCTGTCGAGACCGGTTTGAACCCGACACCCGAGGTCTCAGGGAAGCGGACCTTTTTATACAGGTCCGCGAAATTGTCCTTGAGGAAGGCGAGGATTTTCTTGACCTCGGGTGTGCCAGCCTCGAACTCGATACCCGCGTAAATGTCTTCCGTATTTTCACGGAAGATGACCATATCGATCTTGTCGGGCCGCTTCACTGGCGAGGGCACCCCTTTGAACCAGCGCACTGGGCGCAAACAGACATAGAGGTCGAGCAACTGCCGCAAGGCCACGTTGAGCGAACGGATACCGCCGCCGATCGGCGTGGTCAGAGGACCTTTGATGCCAACGAGAAACTCGCGGAACACTGCGACGGTTTCATCAAGCAGCCAGGTGTTGAATTTGTTGAAACTCTTCTCTCCGGCGTACACTTCCATCCACGCGATTTTGCGCTTGCCGCCGTAGGCTTTTTCCACCGCAGCATCGAGGACGCGCACGGACGCGCGCCAGATGTCCCGGCCGGTGCCATCGCCTTCGATGAACGGGAGGATCGGATGGTCGGGAACATTGAGCTTACCGTTACGGATAGAGATTTTCTCCCCTTCGGGGACACGGACGTGTTGATACGCCATAAGGACTACTCCTTTTCGCCAAGAATTGCGCGGATTATAACACGTCGAGATTCTGCTCCTAGAGGGCGGCGCCTCTTTCCCCGATGCCGCGCGGGGCTCATTGCAAAGTGTGGGCTAAGATAGTAGACAAGGGAGGACTTTTTCCACCTTAAGAAAGTATTTCGGCTATGATCCGCCTTATTCATTTCTGGCCGCTTCTTCTCGTGCTAAGCTTTCTGCCCGCCTGCCAGAAAGAAGAAGTCAAGGATGTGCCGCTCAGTAACCGGCTCATCTTAGTGACCGATAAATTCTACGATGTCAAAGCGATCTCTGCCGAGAAAGCGATAGTGGTTGGTTACGGTGGGAAGATTCTGGTTACTACCGATGGAGGAAAGACTTGGCAAGCCAAACCAAGCGGAACCGACCTGGCGTTATATAATGTTAAGTTTGCCGATGCGCAAAACGGCTGGGTGTGCGGTCAGGATGGACTCATCCTCCATACCACCGACGGTGGGGAGACCTGGCACAAGCAAGAGAGCGGCGTCAATCAGCCGATCTTCGCCATGTCGTTTGTCGATAAAAACCATGGCTGGGCAGTGTCGGAACAGGCAACCTACCTGCGCACCACCAGTGGAGGCGAGTCCTGGGAAACTGGGCATATTGAGGCGTCTCTTGAAGGGGTCTCTGAAGAAGCCACGCTGGCGATGGTTGACCCTGTTCTCTATGACGTACAGTTCATCGATGAAAAAACCGGCTGGATGGTGGGCGAGTTCGGCAAGATCTACCACTCTACTGACGGTGGCATGACCTGGAACGAGCAACAGGGCACGCTGCTGGGTCACGCCGGGATCGACGATGCGCTGAATCTGCCAGCCCTTTTTGGTGTTCGTTTCAAGAACGCGACCGAGGGAATAGCGGTCGGCATTGAAGGAAAGATCGTCAAGACGACGGATGGCGGTAAGACGTGGACTTTTACTGCGGAGGATCTTGCCGCCTTCTCCACTGATCCATTGTACGCCTTGCGCCTGTTTGACGACGGCAAGGGCTGGATCGTCGGTGCGGCGGGCCGCGTGCTGCAACTGCGAGATGGCGATTGGAAAAACGCCCAACTCGGTATGCCGCTTACTACTTGGATGCGGTCGATCGACTTCTTCGATGAGAACAATGGCTGGATCGTGGGTGGGTACGGAATAATCCTGCACACGACCGATGGCGGGAAGACCTGGCTGCGGAACGTGGGCTGAGCAATACAGGTTGAATTATTGAGTCATTTGCTCATTGGGTCATTGATTATAAAAAAATGACCCAATTTCTCAATGGTTCAATGAGACAATGGTAATTGGGAGTGCGAACCTCATGACCGAAAAGGCTTTCGATATCACTGGGAAAGTGACGATCGTGACCGGAGGCGGCACCGGCATCGGCGCGGAGATCGCCCAAGAGTTCTGCCGGCGTGGTGCCAGGGTGATGATCACCAGCCGCACCATGGACCACCTCGGGCCGGTAGCCGAAGGGATTCGCAAGGAAGGCGGCACGGTCGAGGCAATGGCGTGTGACGTGCCCCAGAAAGATCAGGTGGAGGCAGTGGTCAACAAGACCGTCGGGACCTGGGGTCAAGTGGATGTGCTGATTAACAACGCCGGTGCCAGCTTTGTTGCCCATGCCCACGATATTTCTCCCAACGGATTTGCAGCCATTGTGGCGATTAACCTGAACGGAACATTCTTGTTTTCCCGGGCTGCGGCCAAGGTAATGATGGCGAAGAAGACTGGCGGGAACATCATCAACATCTCCTCTGACTCTGGGGTGTATGGTTCAGCCACCATGAGTCATTACGGCGCGGCCAAAGCCGGCGTGATCAATCTTACCCGTTCGCTGGCGATCGAGTGGGCGCCATACGGTATCCGCGTGAACTGCATCTCACCTGGGCCGATTGAGACCGAGGGTGTCAAGGAAGTACTCTGGCCGACGAAAGAACTACAGGAGCGGGCGATCAACTCTACCGCGCTGAAACGCTTTGGCACCGGTTTGGAGATTGCTTGGCCCTGTGTGTTCTTTGCTTCGCAAGCCTCGAGTTACATTACTGGAGTCAATCTACAAGTCGATGGCTGCATGATGCGCAGCGGGAGTCCGGAAAGCCGCTTGATGGTAGACTGACATTCGTTTTTGGAGTTTGAGCATGGCAGGCATTGTTTCCTACGGTACTTATGTTCCGACTTACCGCCTCCCTCGTGATTTGATCGCCAAAGAGTGGGGCACTCCTTCTCTGGGAGGAGAACGGGCAATCGCCAACTTCGATGAGGACAGCCTGACTCTGGCGGTCAACGCCAGCATTGATGCCCTCGGCAACCGCGATCCCCAAACCCTCTCCGGGGTGTTCTTTGCGTCCACCACTTCACCGTACCGCGAAAAACAAGCCGCGGTGACCATTGCCACCGTGCTCGATGCCAGCCCGGAAGTCCGTACCATGGACTTCACTGACACTCTGCGTGCTGGCACCTCGGCCTTGCTCACTGCCCTCGATCTGGTCCAAAACGGCAAGCACATCCTGGTGTGTTCTGGCGACTCGCGGATGGGCGAGCCGGACTCGCAGCAAGAGCAGAATTACGGTGATGCTGGTGGCGCGCTTCTGGTCGGCACCGAGAACGTACTTGCCGAAGTGGTAGGAACTTACACCATCAGCCAGGAATTTCTTGGCACGTGGCGAACCGGGGAGCAAGACTATCTCAGGTCCTTTCCCGGTGCATTTGAGACCAAGTTCGGCTACAACCGTTTCGTCGCCGCGGCGGTGCAGGGGGTACTGAAGAAGTGTGGTCTTACCGCCAAAGAAATCGCCAACGCGGCAATCGCCGCGCCGAGCCAGCGAACTTTACAGGCGGCCCTGCGTGGTCTCGGGCTGGATATCAAGTCGCAGGTGCAGGATACTTTCTGGAACACGGTTGGTGATGCTGGAACTGCTCAGCCGTTGGTTCTCTTAGGGGCAGTCTTAGAGCGAGCCACGCCCGGCGACCTGATTCTCCTGGTCGGTTATGGTGATGGTGGCGACGCCGCGGTGTTTAGGGTCACCGAGGCGATTGCCGGTTTCAAAGCGGTGCGGAGTGTGTACTCACAAATCGAGGTCAAGCGCACTCTGCCGTCTTATGGCAAGTACGCCCGCTTCCGCAAGCTGATGCGCAAGGATTACACGACTACCGACATCTCCACGCCAGTAGTGTTATTGCGTGACCAAAAAGAGATCTTGCCGCTCCACGGTGGTAAGTGTCCGCAGTGCGGCACGATTCAGTTCCCTATTCATCGCATTTGCATCGAGTGCGGGTATCGCAACGGTCTTGAAGAGGTGAAGCTGCCGCGCACTGGCAAGCTCTTCACCTTCACTCATGACTATCTGACCGAGACCCCGGACCCGCCGACGACCCATGCCGTGATCGATCTCGATGGCGGGGGCCGGGTGTACGTCCAGCTTGCTGACTGCGAGTCCGAGCGGGTAGAGATCGGCATGCCTTTGGAACTAACGTTCCGCAAATACCACGAAGGCTATGGCCTGAAGAACTATTTTTGGAAGGCGAGGCCGGTGAACAAATAGCAAGCAATCAGCCGTCAGCGGTCAGCTATCAGCCAGACAAAGAAGCAGAATTTCCTGTTTCCGGCTGAAAGCTGATTGCTAATTGCTGAAAGCTTTTTTGAAAGGAGGAGCCAAATGAACATTCGTGACAAAGTGGCAGTGATCGGCGCCGGCTGTAGCAAGTTCGGCGAGAACTACGATATGAGCGCTGAGGACATGATTGTGACCGCGGCGATGGAAGCGTACGCCGATGCCAAGATCGAGCCGAGCCAAATCCAGGCAGCCTGGGTGGGAACGTTGAGTTCAGCCATGGCCGGCAATGCTCTTGCCGACCCGCTCAAGCTGTTCAACATTCCTATCACCCGGGTAGAGAACTATTGCGCGTCAGGCATGGATGCCTTCCGCAATGCCTGCATGGCTGTGGCGGCGGGGATGTACGACGTGGTGTTGGCATTTGGCTTCGAGAAGTTGCGTGACTCCGGTCAGCGCGGGCTCGGCACGTTCGGCAATCATCCGGTGGTCGGTTATGGCACCACGGCTCCCTCCTTGTTTGCCATGGCTGCCAATCGCTATTTCAACACGTATGGCATCGACAAGCACGCCCTGGCCAAAGTAGCGATCAAGAATCACCACAACGGCACCATGAGCCCTAAAGCCCACTTCCAGATGGAAGTGACCGAAGACCAGGTGGTCAGCGCACCGCTGATTTGCAGCCCGCTCGGTTTGTTCGACTGCTGCCCGACCACCGACGGCGCCGCGGCGGCGATCATCTGCCGTGCAGACCTGGCGAAGTCTTTCCGTCCTGATCCCTTGCTGGTGAAAGGCATCGGTTTATCGGTAACTACGGGTGAGCCCTACCTGAAGCCTGGCTTCGCTTACACTGGGTTCCCTGCCACTGCCCAAGCAGCACAATCGGCCTACGAGCAAGCCGGTATGACGGTGAAGGACATTGACCTGGTCGAGTGTCACGATTGCTTCACTATCACCGAGATCCTCAACTATGAGGACCTCGGGCTGTGCAAGAAGGGCGAGGGCTGGAAGTACGTCGAAGAAGGACGCGCCTCGATCGGCGGCGAGATTCCTGTGAACCCCTCGGGCGGCCTCAAGTCGTTTGGCCATCCCATCGGTGCCACCGGCGTCCGCATGATCTATGAGGTCTCTCAGCACCTGTGGAACAAGGCGGGTGCTCGCCAGGTGAAAAACGCCGAAGTCGGTCTCGCGCACAACCTGGGTGGGCCGGGATCGATCGGCTGCGTGACGATTCTGGCGAATCGTTAGTCAGGACCGAGCAATGAGGACTGAGGACTGAGTAGGGCAGAGTAGCTGTAGTGTCTTCTACTCAGTCCTCATTACTTTTTATTGGAGCACGCATGGATTTCGGCTTTAGCGAAGAACAGGAACT
>JACXTT010007186.1_pt1 | contig 15755 bp, 13 predicted proteins | sample 9270951 | NCBI WGS metagenome assembly JACXTT01 (sample SAMN15532306, study PRJNA645909) | rock metagenome | isolation source: weathered quartz diorite | place: Puerto Rico | collected 2017-06-21 | reverse complement strand
AATAACTACGTCCGCATCGTCTACGATGCCCTCGTGCGGTACTCGCCGGACGGGACGAAGGTGGAGCCCAAGTACGCGTCGAGCGTGACGCCGTCCAATAACTTCACGACGTGGACCGTCAAGCTGCGCAAGGGAGCCAAGTGGTCGGACGGCAGCCCGTTTACCGCCGATGACATCATGTTCTGGTACGATGACGTGCTGCTGAACAAGGATCTCACTTCCGCGCCGCCCGTCTGGATGAAGAACCACGACGGGTCCCCCGTCACGGTCCAGAAGGTCGACGACATCACGGCCCGCTGGACGTACAAGGAGGCGAACACCACCTTCGCGATGGATCTCGCCAACAAGGACAGTGGCGACCGTCAGTACGCGTGCTTTCTCCCGGCCCGATATCTCAAGCAGTTCCACGCCAAGTACGCGGACAAGGCCAAGCTCGACCAGTTGGTCGCCGCGGCCAAGTTCAAGACGTGGGTCGAGCTGTTTGCCTCGAAGGCGTTTCCGCCGGAGAATCCCGATCGCCCGGTGATGGCGGCGTGGATGACGGTGACGCGCATCAGCGACCAGCTGTTCGTGCTGCGCCGCAACCCCTACTACGTGGGCGTGGACAAGGCGGGAAACCAGCTGCCGTACATCGACACGATTCAGTTCAAGTTCTTCGCCGATGGCCAGTCCCTCAACCTCGCCGCGATCGCCGGCCAGCTGGACGAGCAGGAGCGGCACATCATCCTCGGTAACTACCCGGTGCTGAAGGAGCACGAGAAGGACGGCAAGTACCGCGTCATCCTGTGGCAGGCCTTCGGCGGCGCCGACGCCGACGTCACCTTCAACGAGACCTACACCAAGGACCCAGACCTCGGTAAGCTGCTCCAGAACCGGGATTTCCGCATCGCCATGTCGTACGCGATCAACCGCAACCAGATCAAGGAGTCCGCGTTCCTCGGACTCGGAGAAGCCCGCCAGCCGGTGGCCGCGCCGTGGTCGCCGTACTTCCCCGGCAACGCGTACGCCCGGAAATACACCGAGTACCGGCCCGACGAGGCCAATCGCCTGCTCGACCGAATCGGTCTGGACAAGAAGGACGGCGAGGGCTTCCGCCTCTTTTCCGGTGGCACCCGCCGCGTCACCGTCGAGCTCTCCGTTGTGCCAGGCGTCTTCGGTCCCTGGCCGGACGTTGCGCAGCTGATCGCCAAAGACTGGGAGCGGGTCGGGATCAAGACCATCGTCCAGCTTCGCGAGCGGGCGCTGCACTTCCAGATGCGGCAGTCGAACGACCTGCAGGCCGAGATCTGGAACCAGGACACCGCCGGCTTCCCATTTTCGGGGACCCCGAAGTACGATCCCCGGACGATCATCTACGGCACCATCACGATCGGGCCGCTGTGGAAGCAGTGGTACGACACGGGCGGGAAGGAAGGGGTCGAGCCCCCGGCGGCGGCCAAGCGCCTCGTCGAGCTGATCGACCGGGCGAAGATGGCAGATCCCAAAGAACAGGCGCGGGACGCCCAGGAGATCTTCAAGATCTGGGTGGACAACATGTTCGAGATCGGTACGATCGGCCTGACCCCGATGGACTCGGGCGTGGTCGTGGTCAACGTCCACCTGCACAATGTCCCCGGAAAGCTGGGCAAAGACTGGCCCCTGCGCACGCCCGGGAACGCGCGAACGGAGCAGTTCTACTACAAATAGTGGTGGGCTTGCCGGAGTAAGACGCGTCGACACGCGGGGGGCGGCGATGCGCGACCGCCGCCCCCACGCAACACGCCGAGCGACGGTTCGATGCTGCGTGTCCTGGTCCAGCGCCTGCTGCTGCTGCCGCTCCTGCTCGCCGTATTCTCGATCGCGGTCTTTGCGTTGGTGCAGGCGCCTCCCGGCGGCTTCCTCACGAGTTACGTCTCCATGCTCGCCTCATCCGGCTCGTCGATCAGCGACGAGCAGGTTGAGGCCCTGCGGCGGCAATTTGGGCTCGATCAACCCTTCCACGTCCGCTACGTTCGCTGGGTCCAGAACCTCGCGCGCGGTGACCTCGGCCTCTCCCTGGAGTATCAACGCCCCAACGCCGAGTTGATCCGCCAGTACCTGCTGCTGACCGTCCTGCTGGCGCTCTTCTCGTTTGTGCTGACGTGGGCGATCGCGATCCCGGCGGGCATCTACTCGGCGACGCATCCGCGCTCCTGGCTCGACTACGCGCTGACCGTGCTGAACTATATCGGCGTGGCGATCCCGAACTTCATGCTGGCGCTCGTCTTGATGTGGATCGCCTTCGCCCGCTTCGGGATCAGCGTCACGGGCCTCTTCTCGCCCGAGTACCTGCAGGCGCCCTGGAGCCTCGACCGTGTCGTCGACCTGCTCAAGCACATCTGGCTGCCCACGATCGTGCTGGGCATCGCCGGGACAGCTCGCCTCACCCGCGTGATGCGCGCCAACCTCCTGGACGAGCTGCACAAGCCGTACGTCGTCACCGCCCGCGCCAAGGGACTGTCGGAGTGGCGGCTGGTGCTGAAGTACCCGGTCCGGGTCGCCATCAACCCGCTGGTCAGCACGATCGGGTGGTATCTGCCGCAACTCTTCTCCGGGAGCCTGATCGTCGCCACGGTGATGAACCTGCCGAACATCGGGCCGCTCTTGTTGCGCGCCCTCATCCAGCAGGACACGTACCTCGCGGGTAGCGTCCTGATGATCTACTGCTTCTTCACCGTCGTCGGGACCCTGATCTCGGACATCTTGCTGGCGTGGATCGACCCGCGGATCCGCATGGAAGGGTGAGCGTGCCCGGGGACGCGGACCTGCCAGAGCACGCCGGCAACCTCGCCGGGCCGGCGGCTGGGGCTCCCGCGTCGGAGGCCGAAGATCGCGTCTCGCTTGCGTCCAACTGGAAGCTGGTCTGGTGGCGCTTTAAGAAGCACCGTCTGGCGATGCTGAGCGCCGGCCTGCTGGTGCTCTTTTACCTGGTCGTGCTCGTTCCGGACTTCTTCAGCACGCAGGACCCCGAGGCGACGGATGCCCGCCTGGCGTTCATTCCGTTGCAGCATCTGGCGCTGTTCCAGGGTCTGCGATTCCGCCCGTCGGTCCCGGCCGTGGCGGGGCACCGAAATCCGGTCACGCTGCGCATGGAATGGCTGATCGACGAGACGCGGCGGGTTCCGGTCCACTTCCTCGCCCGCGGGTACCGCTACCGGGTGCTCGGCGTCTTCGCGGCAAACATCCACCTCCTGAGCACCGGAGATCCCTTCGCCGGCGCGTACCTCCTGGGGACCGACCGGCTCGGCCGGGACCAGTGGTCGCGCCTGATGCGTGGGACGCGGACGTCGATGACGGTCGGCCTCGCCGCGGTTGCCCTCAGTGTCGTGTTAGGGGCGCTTCTGGGGGGCTTCTCCGGGTACGTCGGGGGATGGCCCGACCTTGTCATCCAGCGGGTGATCGAGCTCCTGCAGTCCCTGCCCACGATTCCCGTCTGGCTCGCCATGGCCGCGGCGTTGCCGCGGGACTGGCCGCCGCAGAAGGTGTTCTTCGCCATCTCGCTCATCCTGGCCCTGGTCGGCTGGACGACGCTCGGGCGGGAGGTGCGCGGCCGGTTCTTGTCCCTTCGCGAGGAAGATTTCGTCCTCGCCGCCGAGCTGGCCGGGTGCAGCCGGCTCCGCGTCATCTGGCGGCACATGATGCCGGCGATGACGAGCCACATCATCGCCACCACCACGCTGGCGATCCCGATATTGATCATCAGCGAGACGTCCTTGAGCTTCCTGGGCCTCGGCATCCGACCGCCCGCGATCAGTTGGGGGGTGCTGCTTCAGGAAGCGCAGAATATCCAAACCGTTGCGCAGGCACCCTGGCTGCTCATCCCGGGGATGGTCGTGATCATCGCGGTGCTGGCCTTCAACCTCGTCGGCGACGGGCTGCGCGACGCCGCGGATCCCTATGGCCACTAGCGCCACGTTGCCCCCCGCTCGGACGAGCGACCGGACGGGCCCGCTCCTGTCGGTACGCGACCTCAGGGTGCACTTCTTCATGAACGAGGGCGTGGTCAAGGCCGTCGATGGGATCTCCTTCGACGTCTTCCCGGGTCAGGTGTTCGGCGTCGTCGGGGAAACCGGTTGCGGCAAGTCGGTCGCGATGCGGGCGGTCCTGCGCATCGTCGAGCCGCCCGGGCGGATCGTCTCAGGAGAGATCCTGCTGCGCCGGCCGCGCAGGGGACCGGACGGCAGCCACGACGAGATCGTCCGGGACCTGGCCAAGCTCCACGCGGGCGGCACCGAGATGCGCAGCATTCGCGGCGGCGAGATTGCGCTCATCCCGCAGGAGCCGATGGCCGCGTTCAGCCCCGTGCACTCGATCGGCAATCAGATTCTCGAGGCGATTGGGCTGCACCGGAGTGTGGACGAGCGGGAGGCCAGGCGCCTCGCCGTGTCCCTTTGCCGGGACGTGGGCATCCCGGCTCCCGAGCAGCGTCTGGGCGACTACGCCTGGCAGTTGAGCGGCGGACTGCGCCAGCGGGCCCTCATCGCCATGGCGCTGTCGTGCAATCCACGTCTCCTGATCGCGGACGAACCGACCACGGCGGTGGACGTTACGACGCAGGCTCAGGTGCTGCGGTTGCTACGGCAGCTGCAGCAGGCGCGCAACGCCGCCATTGTCTTCATTACGCACGATCTCGGGGTCATTGCGCAGATGGCGGACCACGTCATGGTAATGTACCTCGGCCGCGTGATGGAGCAGGGGCCGGTCGACCGGATCTTCCACGCCGCGCAGCATCCCTACACGCAGGCCCTGCTGCGCTCCATCCCCAGCATCCAATCCGCCCCGCGGACCCATCTGCCCACCATCAGCGGCTCGATCCCGCACCCGTTCAACCGCCCCCGGGGTTGTCCGTTTCACCCGCGCTGCCCGCATGCGATGACCGGCAGGGGCGACCAGGCGTCTCCTTCCCTGCGAGAAGTCGCCGGTGGGCACCGGGTCAGCTGTTTCCTCTACGAGCCGGCGGCGGAGGGGGCATGACGGGCCCCGCGTCCGGCGCCGGGCCGCTCCTCGAGGTCAGGAACCTACGCAAGTACTTTCCCATCCAGAAAGGTGTGATGCGCCGGGTCGTGGGGGACATCCGCGCGGTGGACGACGTCAGCTTCGCCATCCGCGCCGGGGAGACCCTCGGCCTGGTCGGCGAGAGCGGATGCGGGAAGACGACCGCCGCGCGGTGCATCCTGCGGGCCCACGTGCCCACGGGGGGCGAGATCCTGTTTCGAACGGTGGCCGGCGACGTCGTTGACCTGGCCAGGCTGTCCGATCGCGAGCTGCGTCCGCTCCGGCCGCAGATCCAGATGATCTTCCAGGATCCCTACGCTTCGCTCAACCCCCGCATGACGATCTCGGATATCGTGGGCGAGCCGCTGCTGGTCAACGGGATGCGGGACCGTCGGAAGCGCATGGAGCGTGTCGCCGAGATCCTCCAGCTCGTCGGCCTGCGGCGGGAGTTCATGCAGCGGTTCCCCCACGCGTTCAGCGGCGGGCAGCGCCAGCGGATCGGGATCGCCCGCGCGCTGGTCCTGCACCCGCGGCTCGTGGTCGCCGACGAGCCGGTCTCCGCGCTGGACGTCTCCGTGCAGGCGCAGATCTTGAACCTGTTGCTCGACCTGCAGCGCCAGCTCCGGCTCACGTACCGGTTCATCGGCCACAACCTGAGCGTGGTGAAGCACATCTGCGACCGCGTCGTCGTGATGTACGTCGGCAAGGTGGTGGAGAGTGCGCCGGCCGAGGAGTTGTTCAGCGCGCCGAAGCACCCGTACACGGCGGCGCTGATGGCCGCGGTGCCCGTGCCCGATCCTCGCCGCCGGGCCGGCGACGTGGAGCTCCAGGGCGACGTGGCCAGCCCCGCCAACCCGCCGACGGGTTGCTATTTCCACCCCCGCTGCGCCCATGCCGTGGACCGCTGCCGCACGGACGCGCCAGTCCTGCAAGAAATCTCTCCAGGTCACCTCGTCAGCTGTCACCGTGCCCACGAGCTGCGGCTGCGCGGAGTCGCGTGAGCGGCACACACCCATACGGGAGGGTTCCCCATGACCACGCAACTGCGGATCTTCACGATCAACAAGGGTCGGTTGGACGACTTTGTACGGGCGTGGACGGCCGGCGTCTACCCCCTTCGCTTAAAGAAGGGGTATCGCATCGACGGAGCCTGGGTCATTCGGGAGCGCAACGAGTTCCTCTGGCTCCTCAGCCATGACGGCGAGGATTGGGACGCCCTGGAGAAGGCCTACTACGCATCTCCCGAACGCGCGGCGATCAGCCCGGATCCCGCCCAGTACATCGCCAAGGCGGAAAAGTGGTTCTTGACGCGGGTGCTGCCCCAGACCGCCCGGTAACTTCGTATGGCGACTCGGTATGTTCCGCCGGACAAGGTACACCACACCTGGGACATGGGGCATGAGCCGGCGATGGTCATCGGCAGCGGGGACGTCGTGGTCGTGCATACGCGCGATGTCAGCGATAACCAGATCACTCCAAAAGTGCGAGCCATGATTGCCCATCTGTCTCAAGGTTACCGGCTCTCGGCCGAGGATGCGTACGTGCTGACGAGCCTGTGCGTGGATCTGAAGATCTCGGAGATCGTGGACGCAGGGCAGTACATCGTAAGCGCGTTGCTGCCGCTTGCCGTGTTTCGCTAGGCCCCGGCGTTACGCGGCGGCATCCGCAGGCCAAACATCTGTTTGGCAGACCACCAGACCACGCCTCCCCCCATGACCCGGTGCGACGAGTTCCACGCCGCCCGCTTGCGAGATCCCGCCCTGATGCCGGGGAAGAGCAGGATAGCCTTGCCGAGACCCCGAAGCCTGCTACGCTTGAACTCGCGGCCTGAGGTTTGATGCGACGCTTCCGCAGCGGGACCGAGGTTCCGGGAACGCCTGCAGATGCGCGTCGACTCGCCGAAGGGGGGATGGCCATGCGCCAGTCTCATTCGCGTCGCTCTGGCTGGTCACGGTTCTTCGCACTCTGCGCGACCCCGGTCATTCTGGTTCTAGCCCCGACCGGGCTCTGGCATGCCCCCTCGCAAAGCCAGAGCCGCCAAGAGACCCTCATCATCGTGCGGAATATCGATGACTATGTGACCAACGACCCCGGCCGGCAGTACGGGTACACCTCGCAGATGCTGGACCAATCGTCGTACGATACGCTGGTGACCGTCGAGGCGCCCGACTTCACCAAAATCCAGCCGAAGCTGGCCGAGTCGTGGGATATCTCGAAAGACGGCCTGACGTATACGTTCCACCTCCGGCGGGGTGCGAAGTTCATGTCGGGCAACCCGGTGACCGCCGGCGACGTCCGGTTCTCGCTCCGGCGGCTCAAGTATCTCGAGGACAACCCCTCCTTTTTCATGGATCCCGTCAAAGACATCGCCGTCGTCGACGACTCCACCGTGAGGATCACCCTCTCGGCGCCGGACGCTTCGTTCATGGCCGCGCTCGCGGCGCCCCCGACCGGAATCGTCGATTCGAAAGTGGTGCTGGCCCACGGCGGCACGGATGCGGAGAACGCCAAGACGGCCGACAAGGCCACGTCGTGGTTGAACGAGCAGTCGGCCGGACAAGGAGCGTATCGACTGTCGTCGTTCAGGAAGAACGAACAGGCGGTCCTGGAGCGGAACCCTGGCTACTGGGGTCCCAAGCCCTACTTTGGCAAGATCGTCTTCTTGCACGTGAAGGACGGCACCACCCAGCGCCAGATGGTGGAGCGTGGGGAAGCCGACATCGCCCAGGACTTCGACGCGGACATCGTGGCGAAGATCGCCGCGAGCCCCCAACTCAGGATTGTGGAAGGGCTCTCCATGAACCAGGTGTACATGGCCGTCAACACCAATCCGCAGGTGTCGAAGGAGCTTGCCGACAAGCGCGTCCGGCAGGCGATCTCCTACGCCATCGACTACGACGGCATCATCAAGGGCCTGGTGCGTGACGCCGGGGTGCGCCCGCCGGCCATGTTCCCCATCGGCGTGCTGGGCGTGGACACCGGCATGGCCCGGCAACGCGACGCGGCGAAGGCCAAGCAACTGCTCGCCGAGGCAGGCTATGCGAGCGGCTTCCCAGTGAAGTTGAACTACTGGACCTCGCCGCTGCTCGGCGTGCCGCCGGAGCCGCTGGCGGCGAAGCTCCAGGCCGACCTAGCGGCCGTCGGCGTCAAGGTCACGCTCGAGCCCAAGGAACGGTCGGTCATGATCACGGAGTACCGTCAGGGCAAGCCGCAGCTCATGCTGGCCTCGTGGTCACCTGACTATCTCGATCCCCACCCTTGGGCCGACGCCTTCTATCGGAAGGGGGGCCCTGCCGCGAAGCGGGTATCGTACGACAGCGCGAAGGCGGTGGACCTGGTGGCGGCGGGGGACAAGGAACTCGAGCCGAAAAAGCGCGCCGGGATCTACAAGGAGCTGACGCAGGTCGCGCTCGACGACGTGCCGTTCATTATGCTGATCCAACCCAAATCGTTTGTCGGGGTCAACCCGTCGGTCAAGGGCTACGCGATCCACCCGATCTGGTTCGTCACGCTGTCCAAACTGAGCCGATGAGGCGGTCCGCAGCCGGTCCATAATGTTCTTTCGCTATCTCTGGCAGCGGCTCGCGTTCGCGGGGGTCGCCCTCTTCGGGGCGATCCTCGTGGCGTTTCTGGTCGCCCACCTGGTGCCCGCGGACCCGCTCGCCCTCGTGCTGAGCGATACCGCGACCAAGGATCCATCGATTCGAGCCACCTACGTGAAGCGTTGGGGATTGGACCGGCCGCTGCCGGAGCAGTTCCTGTTCTACGTTGCGAACGTGGCCCACGGCGATCTTGGGGAATCGTTCACCACCCGCCGGCCGGTGCTGCGCGACCTGGCCCAGTTTCTCCCCGGAACGATTGAACTCTCCTTTGCGGCGTTTGTCGTGAGCGTGGTCTTCGGCATCCCGCTCGGCATTTGGGCGGCGCTCCGGCACAACCGGTCGGCCGATCATGCGGCCCGGCTGATCTCGCTTGTCGGGGCCGCCTCGCCGATCTTCTGGACGGGGCTCATCGCGTTGTACGTCTTCTATTACGTCCTGCGCTGGGCGCCGGGGCCCGGACAGCTCGCTCCTTACCTTTCCCGCCCGCCGGCCGTCACGGGATTCCTCATCGTCGATTGCCTGATCGCCGGGCGGGGCGACGCGTTCGTCTCGGCGCTGGGGCACATCGTCCTCCCGGCGCTCGTGCTCGGCTGGTTTATCATGGGCCTCACCGCGCGGACGACTCGGTCGTCGCTGCTGGAAGTGCTGAAGGCTGACTACCTCCGCACCGCGCGCGCCAAAGGGCTTGCCGAGCGGCGTGTCATCGGGCTCCACGCCCTGCGCAATGCGTTGATCCCCGTTCTGACGGTGACCGGCCTGGCGTTCGCGAGCCTGCTCTCCGGCGCGGTCCTCACCGAGACGGTGTTTGCGTGGCCCGGGATAGGCCGCTACGCGGTCACCGCCGCGACCCGGCTGGACTACCCGGCCATCCTCGGCGTTACCCTCCTCACCGCGGTCATCTACATATCCGTGAACTTCGTCGTGGACGTGCTCTACGGTGTGCTCGACCCGCGCATCAGGGTCTGACAACGTGGCGCGGGAGGCGCGGCCGGCGGGGGCCCCCCGGAGCGCCGACCTCCCCCCGCGTCGCCGTCGAACCCTGTTCCGCCGCAGCACCGCGTTGTGGACGGGCGCCGTCATCGTCGGCGGGTGGGCATTGGTGGCTGCGCTGGGACCGCTGGCGGCGCCGCACAGCCCGCTCGATCTCGACGTGATGCACCGGCTGGAGTCGCCGACCGCGAGCCATCTCTTCGGCACGGATGAGGCGGGCCGCGACAACTTTTCGCGCGTCATCCACGGCGCCCGGGTGACCATCCCGGTTGCCGTCGGTGTCACCGTCGTGGCCAGCGCGCTCGGTGTGATCGTGGGCGCGGTGTCGGGTTACGCCAGCGGATGGGTGGACGAGGTACTGATGCGCGTGGTGGACGTCGTGCTGGCGTTCCCCTCGATCGTGCTGGCGATGGCGATCACGGCGGCGCTCGGCCCCGGCCTGCCCCACGCCATGCTGGCGATCGTGGCCGTCGGGTGGGCCGAATACGGCCGATTGATGCGGGGACAGATCCTCGCCGCCAAGTCCAACGATTACGTCGCGGCGGCGCGCGCCCTCGGCGCCCCCGCCTGGCGCGTGCTCGCCCGTCATGTGCTCCCGAATGCGTTCCCGCCCGCGGTAGTGAAGGCGACCCTGGACATCGGGAACGCGATCATCCTCATCGCGGCGCTGTCGTTCATCGGGCTCGGCGCCGTGCCGCCCGCACCCGAGTGGGGCGCGATGATCGCGGCGGGCCAAGCCAAGTTCGAGTACTGGTGGGGGGCAACGTTTCCCGGCCTGGCCATCCTCACCGTGGTGCTGGGCTTCAACTTTCTCGGCGACGGGCTCCAGGATCTCCTCAACCCGCGGTTACGGGACGATTGAGTGATCGGATGGATCCCGCGTGTGACGCGAAGCCGCGCAGGCCGGGGGTCAGTGCTGTAAGTCGGAGCTGATCACCTGCGCGGCGTTGTGGCCAGGGGCCCCGGTGACCTCGCCCCCAGGGTGCGTGCCCGCGCCGCACAAATAGAAGTTGCGGATCGGCGTGCGGTAGTGGGCCCATCCCGGGAGGGGCCGGCTGGCGAGTGACTGGCGCGGCACGATGTCGAGATGGCGAATGTTGCCGTCGGTGAGCCCGATCCGCGCTTCGAGGTCCGGCGGCGTAAAGAGCTGCCAGTCGACGACGCAATCCCGAAAGTCCGGCGCGTAGCCGGCGAGGATATCGAGGATACGTTCGCCGACGTCCCGCCGGCGCTGGTCCCACGTGCCCTCCGCGAGCCGCACCGGGGCGTACAGTCCCCAGATCGACAGGATATGATGTCCCGCCGGGGCCATGGTGGGATCGTAACCTGAGGGGATCTGAATATCGAGCACCGGCGACGATGGCGGGCGGCCATGCTTCGCGTCGTCCCACGCGCGCTCGAAGTAGCTGATCGACGGGGAGATCCGCGTGTAGGCCAGGTGCCGCACGGTGCCGTCCGCGGGCAGGTAGCGAGAGAAGTCCGGCAGCCGGTCGAGCGCGGCGTGGAACTTGAGGTACGCCGTCTCCGTCTTCAGCCGGCGCACGGCGCGAGCGAAGTCCGCTGGCAGGCGCTCCTCGTCGACGAGCGAGAGGAACGTCCGCTTCGGATCGGCGTTCGAGATCACCGCCCGGCCGCGGATCTCGGTTCCGTCGGCCAGCCGCACGCCGATCGCGGCGCCGTTGTCGACCAGCACGCGCGAGACCGTCACACCGGTTTTGAGCGCCGCGCCGCGGGACCGCGCGGAGGCCGCCATGGCCTGCGTGATGCTGCCCATCCCACCCCGGACGATCCCGCTGTACTCGCGCGGCGTCAGTTCGTTGCACTTGATGTAGGCGACGCCCCACGCGCTGCCGGCTGCGGAGGGGTCACCGACGTCGTGGGCGTGGATGAAGGCGCCCCGCACGGCCTCATCCTCGAAATACTCGGTCACCAGATCCCGCATGCTTGCGGTAAGCAGCGTATCGAGGACGTTGCGGTCTTCGGTGCTGCGCAGTCCCGCGTACATCTCGCCGAGCGTCGGGGGCGGGGTGAGGAAGTACGGATGGATCAACCGCGCCGCATGCCGCCAGAATGCCACCCAACGAGGGTACGCCCGGGCGTCGCGGGTGGAGAACCGACCGATCGCGTCCTGCGTCTGCTCGTCGCTGTCCCAGACCAGGAGGCTCCGGCCGTCTGGGAACAGGCTGAGCTTTAGCGGGTCGAGGTGTGAGACCTCGAACCCGTACCGGTGGAGTTCGAGGTCTTCGATGACCTTTGGCTGGAGCAGGTGGCAGTAATAGGAGCACGCGGAAAACCGGTAGCCCGGGAACAGCTCCTCGGTGATGCAGGCGCCGCCGAGGAGATCCCGCCGCTCCAGGAGGAGAACGTCGAGGCCGGCTTTGGCCAGATACGCGGCACAGACGAGGCCGTTGTGGCCGCCGCCGATGATAATGGCGTCATGGGAAGTGCTGGCCATCGTGCCGGTCTTCGATCTGCCCGCTCGGTCCACCTCCGTCGGGCCGATTTGCCGGGAAGATTCACCCCCTGAACCGTGATGCTATGCTGGGGAAGCCCATGACCGCATCTGAGATCCTCGCCCTCTTCGACGCCGAACGGCGGGCGGAACCGCTCCCGGAGCCCGGCGTGCACTACGAACGGGCCGGCGCCGTCCTCCGCGCCACCGGCGTCCAAAACTGGATCGAGCGCGCCGACCTGGACGATGCCGACGTCGATGCGGTGATCGCAACCGAGGTGGCGTACTTTCAAGCAATCGGCGCCGAGGTTGAGTGGAAGGTCTACGGCCACGACCGTCCGGCGGACCTCGGCCAGCGGCTCGCGGCGGCGGGGTTCGAGCCGGAAGAGCCGGAGACGCTCATGATCTACGACCTCGGCGGTGGGCTCCCCCCAGGGGGGGTCCAGGCGGGCATCGTGATCCGGCGTATCCTCGACGCCGAGGGCCTCGCGGAGCTCATCGCGGTGCAGCGGGAAGCGTTCGGCGGGGACCGCCGAGAGATGGCCGAGGCGCTCGCCCGGCGCTTGGGCGACCCGGCGCTCGGCCTGTACGTGGCGTACGCCAACCAGGTCCCCGTTGCCGCCGCGCGGTTGGAGATGCCCCCCGGCCGCTCGTTCGCAGGCCTGTGGGGGGGCGCCACGCTCCCGGCGTACCGGGGTCGCGGCATCTACCGCGGCCTGGTCGCGGCCCGCGCGGAAGAGGCCTTGCGACGAAGCTACCGGTTCCTCAGGGTGGACGCGCGCGAGACCAGCCGCCCGATCCTGGAACGCCTCGGCTTCTTCGCCCTGACCTCAGTCATCGAGTGGAGGCTGCCACCTGGGCGCACAGCGAAGCGGCAACCGACAGACGGGTGATGCTTAGCGCGTCAGCGCCGACGTGGCCAGGGCATCGAAGCGGTCTTCGCGCATGTTCTGATCGAGCCCCCACCGTCGCGCAAAGGCCACCGTCTCTTGATAGATGTCACTGGGATACGGCTCGAACACGAGCAGTTCGCCCACCCCGAAACGCGTCCAGTCGTACACGCCCCCGAGGTCAGGCGGGACGTTTCGCGCCCAGAGATGTCCGAACGCGTGCGGCTGCGCCCGCAACGCCTCATCGGCGCGGCGAAGCACCGTGAAGTACCCACCCAGGACGTCGGCCGGGATTCCGGGAGACACCCAGAAGAGCGTACGGAACTCGCCCAACGCGAGTTGCCGGAACCCCTCCTGCTCCGCGATCGGTATCTCGGGGTCGAGCAGGGTGGCGACGTCCACTTCCCCGCTGCGCAGGGCGAGCAGGCGACGCCCCGGCCCGCCCACGTTTTCGACGCGGATGTGCTCCCGAGGCAAAGCGGATTCCAGCGTGCGCAGAGTCGTGAAGTGGCTTCCCGCCATGATGCCGACGCCGACCGGCACGTCCCGCAGGTCGGCCAGCCGCCTGAAGGGAGCCTCCGGCCTGGTGAAGATCGCGAATCGGGCGATGCCGTACAGGTCCGAGACGAACTTCCCCATGCCCGCGCCCGCGTTGCACACCGACCCCCACTCGCAGGCAGAGTTCGCGACCTGCTGCGCTCGCATGAACGGTTCGTCTTGGGGTCGGTGGAAGTACGAGCTGCGAGCATGGCTGGAGACGCTGTGCATCACGTCGGGCAAGAGCTCGGCGTCGAGTCCTTCGTCCTCGAAGTAGCCTTGGTCCAACGCGATCCATTCATGCAAACGCATGAAGTGAGGCACGACCCGGATGCGCCGGCGGCTCGGCATGCGCGCTCCCCCTTTGCCTGGGTTCACCAAGAGTATTCCCGAATCGGCGGCGAAGTCCCTCGGGGACCTGACCTCACGTGCGGGGAGGGCGGCATGAGCGCATGGAGTGAGGAAAAACGAACCGCGCTGGCATGGATCGATGCGGAGGCGGAACGGCTGTCGCGGTTTGGCCAGGAGATCTGGACCTACGCGGAACCCGCGTTCCGAGAATACAAATCGGCGAAGGCCTACCGCGCGCTGCTGCGCAGCGAGGGCTTTGAGGTCGAAGAGGGCTCGGGCGACATGCCGACCGCCTTCGTGGCAACCTACGGCGCGGGGAAGCCCATCCTGGGCTCGTACGCAGAGTACGACGCCGTGCCGGAGAACTCACAGCAGCCGGTCCCCCACCGTGCGCCCCGAGAGGGGTTGCATCCATGGGCGGCCGGCCATACCGACCCCCATTCGGCGCTCGGTGTGGCCGCGCTCACAGGCGCGCTCGCGGCCAGGGCCGCCATGGAGCGGCACGGAATCAAAGGGACGCTCCGATTCTTTGGAGAGCCGGCGGAGAAGGTGTGCGCATCCAAGCCGGTTCACGCCGCCAAGGGCTACTACGACGGCGCGGACGCGTACATCGCCTATCATCCCAGCCCTTTCAACACGACGATGTGGGATACTCACTGCGGGTCGTATTGGAGCGCGCAGTTTGCGTTCGAATGCCTGGACCCCGAGGCGTGGGTCGACCAGTCCCTTCAGCCGTTTCCTGGGTACGCTCACGCCGCCACCCGGTGTCCCGGGGCGCTCGACGCGGCGTGTCTCATGTACACGACGACCAAATACCTCAAGGAGGCGATGTTCCCTCACACCGGGACGTGGACGCTGAACGAGTTCATGATGGTCGGCGGACAGTGCACGTCGGACAACCTTCCCCCCCGAATGAGCGCGATCCAGTACGCGTGGCGCTCCCCGAGCCTCGACATCCAGGCGCAGATTGCGAGCATCTTGGAACGCAATGCCCGCCACGCCGCCGCGACGACCGGATGCCGGGCGTCCGTCCGCTGGATCACCAAGACGCGGGTCGGCCTCCCCAACCGCGCGCTCGCCGACCTGACATATCGGAACCTCGTCCTGGTCGGCCCGCCGGTGTTCGGCGAAGAGGCGCGCCGGTTCGGTCGGGAGATCCAGAAAAACCTCGGCATCGAGCCGATGGACGATCCCTTCATGGAGCGCGCCCAGCGGCTGACGAGCCCCGAGGAGTATGAAGCCTTCATACGAACGGGGCTCCCGTCGTGGCAGCTTCACTTCACGTCCGACGACTATGTCGAGTACACGTGGCACGCCCCCACGGTTCGTCTGTTTACCGGGCGGCCGCGCCTGAGGCCGCCCCGGTCGGGTTACGAGTATCCTGCGTGGACCCACAACGCGATGGGCGGCGTTCCGAGCTGCATCGACCCCATGATGTTCAGCGCCGGGAGGACCATCGCGGCGACGCTGGTCGACCTGTTCACCCAACCCGGTGAGTTGACAAAGGCGCGCGCCGAGTTCGAGGAGCGGACCGGCGGCGGTGTGGGCGGAACGAAATGGGTCGCCCCGCTGCTCCCGGCGGACTTCGTTCCCCCGGTGGACCTCAGGTGGCCGGAGTACGTTGTGACGCCGCGCGGCGAAGAATGGTGGATTCCGACGCCCCGCACCGGCAAGGGTTTGGGGGAACGACCCTTGAACTCGTAGCGCCTGAACGGTCACAACGGCGAGCCGTCGCTGGCGGGCGGCGCGCGTGCATGGCCGGTGGCCGCTTGGGGGGATGATTCCATGCGCAGGCGGAGCTTCATCCCCGCGAGGCTGGTCGTGGCCGCCGGGGCCGTTACCGGTTTGCCGGGTGCGGGCGGAAGAGACCTCCCCGGCAACACCGCCCAGGCCCCGCCCCCCCGCGCCCCGCCGGGGCGG
>JACXTT010007185.1_pt1 | contig 15755 bp, 11 predicted proteins | sample 9270951 | NCBI WGS metagenome assembly JACXTT01 (sample SAMN15532306, study PRJNA645909) | rock metagenome | isolation source: weathered quartz diorite | place: Puerto Rico | collected 2017-06-21 | reverse complement strand
GCCTAGTGCAGATTCCAGACAGGTCTTGTTGGAGAAGGGAAAGACAGAGAAGATTGGGGTATGGAACCACCTATCTTTGTCCGGCGAATAACCCCGAAGCAGCGAAAGCAATTAGAAATAGGCCTGAGGTCACCAGAAGCCTATGTAATGAGGCGTTGTCAAATCATCCTGGCTAGTGCAAGAGGCACGCGTGCGGCAGAGATAGCAAGGCAGTTCGGGTGTTCGGAAGGAACCGCCCGCAATACGATCAATAGCTTCAATCAGCACGCACTGGGATGCTTAAAGAAGCAATCGTCACGGCCAAAGAAATTGCGCACGATCTTCGATGAGGAAAAAAGCGAGTCCCTGCGCGCGCTGTTACACAGCTCCCCCCGCACCTGGGGAAAAGAGAGAAGTCTATGGACGTTAGGGTTGGCAGCCGAAGTGTGCTGTGAGCAAGGGGTGACGCCCCAGCAAGTCAGTCTTGAGACCATTCGGCAGGCGCTGATGCGGCTGGGGGTGAACTGGCAACGAGCCAAGCAATGGATTACAAGTCCTGATCCTCACTACGTCTTAAAAAGAAGCAGCGTGATCGTTTGATGCGGCTCTGTGACGACCACGCAGATTGGGTCTTGGGATTTATGGATGAAGTGTGGTGGAGTCGGATAGCCCACCCTCAGATCAAGAGTTGGACCGCGGGCAAACCGTTACGCCTGCTCGAAAAGGCAAGAAGGAAAACGGATACTGATCCCAAAGCCTTATGTTGCTATGGCCTCTTACGAGCGGATATTGATCAAGTATTGCTGCGCTTTGTTGACGGACGTCCCGTAAGTCACGTCACCATCGACTTTCTGGAATGGGTCTGTGGGCGGCTCGCACCGCAAGGCAAACAAGTGCTCGTGCTGGTGTTGGATAATGCGTCGTGGCATATCTCACAGATGGTTCGTCAGTGGATTCGTGCCCACAATGCGCAGGTTAAGCGTGACGGTGGAGTCCGCGTTCTGAAGTGTTTTTTGCCGGTCAAAAGTCCATGGTTAAATCCTATTGAGCCCCATTGGGCGCATGGGAAGCGGGCAATTGTTGAACCAGCACGTACTTTGAGCGCTGCAGAATTGATTCACAGAGTTTGTACCTACTTTGAGTGTGACCATGTTGAGCATCTTAAACAAAAGGTCTCTTGAAGATGCACTAGGAAGATCGTTACACTTTCGCCGTGAGAATTTTCCATCGCTTCGCCGCTGATCTTGATCCTCAAGTCGTTGTCATTTCTCTCATGACCCTGGTGATTATGATGGGGTCGAGCGTCATCTCTCCAGTGCTGCCGCTGCTCGCTCAAGAGTTTGGCGTCTCCTACGCAGGCGCCGGCGCGCTGGTCTCCGCCTTTGCACTTGGCCGTATCCCCTTCGATTTCATTGGCGGCGCTTTAGTTGATCGTTTCAGTCCCCGCCTCATCGCTAGCAGCGGCGCCGCGATTGTGATGATCTCAGCGCTCCTCTCGGTGTGGGCCCCTAACTTTCATGTACTCCTATGGTGCCGGCTGATTGGCGGAGTGGGGTCCGCTTTGTTTGTCATCACGGCTATGGCTTTGCTTGCTCGCACCGTTTCTCCGCGACGCATGGGGCAAGCCATGGGATTTTACCAGAGCATGCTGTTGTTGGGCGTCTCGTTCGGACCAACCGTGGGGGGATTTTCAGCAAGTCTGTTTCACAGCTTGCGCGCGCCATTTTGGGCAATGGCGTTCTCCTCGCTGGCAGTAACAGTGATGTGCTTTCGTTGGGTCACTGACTTTTCCTCTTCTTCCCACGAAACGCAAGCAGCCGACGTACCGCCAGAGACGACCCGCACGGTGCTCCTCACACTTCTACAAGATAACACCTTCCGTTTTGTGTGCATCCTCACGTTCCTGCTGTTTGGCGTGCGCTCAGGCATGATGCAAAACATGATGCCGCTTTTTGCTCAGGAGAAACTGGGACTCAGTGAGACCGGGATTGGCGTCATCCAATCTCTTTGCTCGCTGGGCAATTTTTTTGTGCTGTGGCACGCTGGACGTCTGCTTGACCAGGCTGGGCGCCGCCTTGTCACACTTGTAGGCTTATGGGCGACCGTGCTCGTACTCCTGGCCTTCGCTTGGGTGACAACGCCTTTTGCTCTTGCCGGGGCTGGCGTCGCGTTTGGCGTGGTTGCTGGCTATCTCGGTCCTGCGCCGGCTGCGATCGTCGCTGATATCGCGCCTAAGGGATCGAGTGGAGCCGTGATGGGTCTTTACCGCATGGCTGGCGATGTCGGTCTGCTTTTGGGACCGATTTCCTTTGGCTGGACGGCTGAACGTCTCGGGTTTACCTCAGCCTTTGTTGCGGCAGCCGGAGCCACGGCGCTCGTGGCGCTTCTCGGTGTTGGCTCCCGCGAAACTCTCCATATCCACGAGCCAGGGCTTACGTCAGCACCACATGAAGAAAAATTGGCTCCGACTGCGGATTAAAGGAGGATTGCACGTGGACCCCAAGCTTGCTGAGGCATTGAGTGAAATTACGACAGGAATTTATGTATTGACCGTGAGTGAGGGGCAGCTCCGACATGGTATGTCCTCATCATGGGTGACGCAGGTGTCTGGCGACCCGCCGTTAATTATGGCGGCAGTTGATAAAAAACACTTCAGTCATGAGATTCTGGAGCGTCGAGGCGTTTTTGCCTTGAATGTCGTCGGCAATAAGGGGAAAGCATTAGAAGATTATTTCTTCTCGTCGGCCGCGCGTAAGCCTGATAATCTTGACGTTTTCGAATATGAATTAGGCGAAACCGGCGCGCCATTGCTCAAAATGGCCATGGCTGTGCTGGAATGCCGCATCGTAGGCAGCTATCCGGCTGGAGATCATACGCTCTTTGTAGCCTCGGTGGTGCGGACAGAAGTGCGGGAACAAGATCGTCCAATTACCTCACTCGACTTACCCTATGTGTATGTTGGCGCAATTATTCAGCGTTATTGACACAGCAGTAATAGCTCTGTTAGCAGTCTGAAGACGCTGACCAGAACTTGGAGGATGTATGGCTATTGAGTCGCGCGAGCTGCGCAACGTGATGGGACACTTCGCTACCGGCGTGACGATCATCACAACGAAAGACGTAAACGGCAAGCCATTCGGATTGACCGCCAATGCGTTTAGTTCATTATCGCTTGATCCTCCCCTGCTTCTTATCTGTGTTGATAAAAAAGTGGACTGTTATGCGTACTTTGAAGAATCCAAAGTCTTCGGCGTCAACTTCTTAAGCGAAGGACAAGACCATCTCTCAACCCGGTTCGCCACCAAAGGGATCGAAAAATTCGAGGGTGTTTCCTACACGCTGGGCGAATTAGGAGTCGCTCTTCTTGATGGGGCGCTGGCTCATATCGAATGTCAATTGGCAAGCGCTTATGAAGGGGGAGATCACACCGTTTATCTTGGAGAAATCGTCCGAGTGATCGTTTTTGAGGAGCGTCCGCTGCTCTTCTACAGAGGAAAGTATTACAAGCTGCCGTAGTGAAAAGTAATAAGCAGCTACGCAATAGACCATACAGAAACAGAGAATCAGAGACAGGGGAAACAGAGAAAAACCTCATTCCCCGTTTCCCCGATTCAGCATCAGAGCACTTGCTTTCCTCGCACGTTCCCTTCAGCGTCAATCTCATACAAAATCGGCACCCCGGTGCCGAGATTCAACTCCAGAACTTGCTCTTTGCTCAACCGGTCAAGATGCATCACTATTGAACGTAAGCTGTTGCCATGTGCGGCCACAAGCACGGTCTTACCAGCCTTCACGATGGGAAGAATCTTTGCTTCATAATAAGGAAGCGTACGTGCGGCGGTATCTTTCAGACTTTCTCCGCCTGGAGGAGGGACATCATAGCTGCGTCGCCAAATATGCACCTGCTCGTCACCAAACTTTTTAGCAGTCTCCGCCTTGTTTAATCCTTGCAGTTCCCCGTAATGCCGTTCGTTCAACGCCTGGTCTTTTTCAACCGGAACGTCATGCTGTCCCAAGACATCAAACACGATCTCCATCGTGTGAATGGCGCGTTGCAGAACTGAGGTAAACGCCACATCGAAGCGAACACCAACGACTCTGAGTTTTTCTCCCGCCTGTCGCGCTTCCTCTTCCCCTTTGGGAGAGAGCGGCACATCGATCCACCCAGTAAAGCGGTTTTCCAGATTCCATTGCGATTCACCGTGTCGGAGTAAGACAAGCTGTCCCATGATTCCTCCCTGTTGGATACCACCTTCATCATAGCAAATCACGCTGTGGTTGCTGCACATCATCGACCTGAAAGAAATGCGCGCCTCATATCAAGGGGTTCATGATTGAGCAAGCAGGGTGCAGCGCGTCCTGGCGCGCAGAACAGAATAATGCCCGGCTTGGCAAGAGGGTGGGACGATGCATCGCCTGAATCTTGTTCAAAGAAGTTGAAGGATTCTCTTCTATTCCCTACAATCGGCGCGACGCCGATGCCTTTCACCGATTACCACGCCAAGTATTTTGCTTACGAGCTGACCAAGCGTTGCTCCTCGGACAACGTTGAGAAGTTGGCCGGGCCGTTGGTAGATGCGCAAGTTGACTTAAACCCGCACCAGGTTGAAGCGGCGCTGTTTGCCTTCAACTCACCCCTCTCGAAAGGCGCTTTGCTCGCGGACGAAGTTGGGCTAGGAAAAACCATCGAGGCGGGTCTGGTTATTTCGCAAAAATGGGCGGAGCGGAAACGCCGGATTCTGGTCATCACTCCAGCCAATCTGCGTAAACAGTGGCATCAGGAGATACAGGAGAAGTTCTTTCTGCCGTGTGCAATCTTAGAGACGCGTTCCTACAATGAGGCTGTCAAACGCGGTAACTTCCGTCCCTTTGAGGCCATAGACACCATCATTATCTGTTCCTACCAATTCGCCCGCGCCAAAGCCGCTGAGGTCAATAGAACGCAGTGGGACTTGGTAGTGATCGACGAGGCGCACCGCTTGCGCAACGTCTACAAGCCGTCAAACGTTATCGCCAACACATTAAAAATGGCTCTCAAGAATGCACCTAAGCTGTTGCTCACCGCCACACCGCTGCAAAACTCGCTGTTGGAGCTCTTCGGCTTGGTCAGCTTCATCGACGAGCACACATTTGGTGACCTCCGGAGCTTTCGCGAGCAATTCGCTGTTCTTACGAACAAAAAGATCTTTGAGACCCTAAAAGCTCGGCTCAAGCCGGTGTGCCATCGCACCTTGCGGCGACAGGTCACAGCTTACGTTCCTTATACTCGTCGTCATCCCTTGGTGCAGCCATTTACGCCTGAGGAAAGCGAAGATCAACTATACCACCTCGTCTCCGATTACTTGCGACGCGATAATCTACAGGCCCTCCCTAGCCGTCAGCGTTCTCTCATGACTCTGGTGCTGCGCAAATTGTTAGCATCTTCGACCTTCGCTATCGCAGGAGCGCTGGACACGCTCAGTAAGCGTCTCCGGAGACGTCTTGGTAAGCAACTGCCGACCCAGCTGCTTGAAGAAGAATTAGAAGAGGATTACGAAGCGCTTGAGGAAACGGCGGAGGAATGGCCGGAGGACTTGTCTGAACCGGAGCCGCTTTCTGAGGCTGATCGTGTTGCTCTTGAAAAAGAGATTGCCGATCTCGAAGCCTTCCGCAATCTAGCGGTTTCGATCACACACAATGCGAAGGGAAAAGCTCTTCTTATTGCTCTCGACCGCGCCTTTGCCGATGCCGAACGTCTGGGCGCGGCGCGCAAGGCGATCATCTTCACAGAATCACGGCGCACGCAGGAATATCTGCTGCGGGTGCTGGCTGACAGTCCGCATACCGACGGCATTGTACTTTTCAACGGCTCGAACACCGATGCTGGCTCACGCCAGATTTATACTGAATGGCTGCAACGTCACGAAGGCACAGATCGTGTCACTGGGTCCCGCACCGCTGACATGCGGTCTGCCTTGGTAGACTACTTCCGCGAGCAAGGGCAGATCATGATCGCCACGGAGGCCGGGGCAGAAGGCATCAACCTTCAGTTTTGTTCTTTGGTAGTGAACTATGACTTACCGTGGAACCCGCAACGTATCGAGCAACGCATCGGTCGTTGTCATCGTTATGGGCAGAAGCACGACGTGGTAGTAGTCAATTTTCTCAATCGGGCAAACGCAGCAGACCAACGGGTGTTCCAACTGCTCTCGGAAAAGTTCTCACTCTTCGAAGGCGTCTTCGGCGCAAGTGACGAGGTGCTTGGGGCGGTGGAGTCAGGGGTAGATTTCGAGAAACGAATCGCTGCTATCTACCAACGATGTCGCACTCCAGCGGAGATTAACGCCTCATTTGACCAGCTACAACTTGAGTTGAGTGCACAAATCAACGACGCCATGACCCGCACTCGTCAGCAGTTGCTGGAAAACTTTGACGAGGAAGTGCATGAAAAATTACGGGTCAACCTGGAAAACAGCCGCGCTTATCTGAATCGCTACGAGCGGATGCTGATGGACCTGACCCGTTACGAGCTGCAAGACCATGCTGAGTTTATTGACGGCTCTGCCTTTCGGCTGCAGTCTTGCCCGCTCCCTGGCGACATCCCATTAGGATTGTACGAATTGCCGCGCCGCTCCGGAGAGGCGCATCTGTATCGGCTTGGTCATCCACTGGCCGAACAGATTTTGCAGCAAGCCAAGTCTCGCGAACTGCCTTCTGCTGAAATCACATTCAACTATTCAGGATACGGGTCCAAGGTCAGCGTATTGGAATCCTACCTTGGGCAAAGCGGCGAGCTGCTGTTGAGTCTGTTCACGGTGGAGTCCCTGGACCAAGCGGAAGACTATTTATTGTTTGCGGCTGTCACTGAAAACGACGACATATTAGAAGAAGACGCAGCGCGGCGGCTTTTGTCACTTCCGGTGGCATCAACAACGCTACTCGCCGACGTGATTGCCAATGGTAAACTCCAAGAGTTGGTAGAGAAAAAGAAAACAACTATTCAGCGTAACATCTCTGAACGAAATGCCCGCTTCTTCGAGATCGAAGCCGAGAAGCTCGACGGCTGGGCCGATGACCTGAAGGTCGCGCTTGAACGCGAGATCAAAGACATTGATCGGCAGATTAAGGAAGCGAAACGAGCCGCGACGTTAGCGCTTACACTAGAAGAGAAGCTAGCTGGGCAGAAGCAAGTCAGGACGCTGGAATCCCAGCGTAACGGCAAGCGACGGGCTCTCTTTGACGCACAGGACGAAATTGATCGAAGGCGCGAGCAGCTTATTAACGAGATTGAAAACAAAATTCCTCAGAAAGATTCTTTGCAGGTCCTGTTCTCCCTGCGTTGGAGGCTCAGGTAACCTTATGCCAACACAGCAAGAGCAGATAGCTCAGGTTGAAGAAGCACTTCATCGTCGCTTCTTTTCATTGATACCCAAAATTAATAAGCCCGATCGCGCCCAATGGACCGAGGAACGGCACGATGTAGATCGCCTGTCCCGTGCTCTTGCTGCGTATACATTAGTGGGGCTTGGAGACATTGACGATGTGATGTCAGTCGGAGCCCTGACCGACGGTGGAGATGATGGCGGTATTGACGCTCTTTATTACGACCGGCCGCGTGGCCGTCTATTACTTGTACAATCCAAGTTCAAACGCACTGGAACGGCACCTTCCCAAGACGAAGTCCTCAAAATGATCAACGGCATCAAAGCTCTAATGAACCGAAGGTTTTCTGAATTCAATACCCAATACCAGCAACGAGTCGATGAGATTGAGGAAGCTCTTGACACCCCAGGGATGGTACTGGAGGTAATTCTTGTTTTCCTTGGGGAGAACTTAGGGCCTCATGTCACTAATGATCTGAATGCTCTTCAACTAGAACTTAATGTGCTGACATCACGCATGAAGTGGGAATGGTACGGACTGGCTAAAGTGTACGGTTGGTTGATCTCCGAGCAAACTCCTTCTACCGTTACTGCTGATATTTCCTTGGAGAATTGGGCATGCATTACTGCTCCACGCAAAGCGGTTTACGGACAAATAAGTGCGGCAACTTTAGCGCAACTTGTGGAAACGCATGGAAAGGTCTTATTCGAACGTAATATTCGTCATTACTTAGGTTCCGTAGGTGTGAACACGGCTATAGAAGAGACCGTGCGGAGAAGGCCTGGTGACTTCTTCTATTTGAATAACGGATTGACCGCTGTTGCAGATGCAATTACTCAAGCTGCAGGGACACCAAGCCGATGCAACTTTCGCTTGACTAATGTCTCCATTGTTAATGGAGCACAGACTGCCGGAGCCATCGCTACTGCCGCTGTGGTTGGGACCATCTCTCCCGAAGCTAAAGTGCTTATTACGATTATCGAGATTGGTCCCCACCCCGATGATATCGGTCTGCGAATCACTAAAGCGCGTAACTATCAAAATGTTGTTCGAGGAGTAGACTTTGCCGCCTTAGACCATAATCAGGAACGATTGCGCCAGGAGTTAGCAGTGATAGGAGTTGTTTATTACTACCGGCCCTCAGCAGAGGCGAGAGCAAGACGAGAAGACGCCTTCACACTGGAGGAAGCAGCACTGTCTCTTGCATGTCTAGCCTTCAAAGTTATGACCACTGAGAAGATCAGGCAGGCGAACATCCATCGACGTAAAGTAGAGAATGCCGTTGATTTTGTAATAACCTCTAAGAAAGAAATTGGCCGACTTTGGGACCAAGACGGGTCAGCTTACCATGCTCTTTTTCCAGCACACCTTTCTGGTGTTCGTATGTGTCGTTTGGTTCGTATCTACCGCTTCATTGATCAGATACTCGCCAGCACCGAGCGATCCGAGAATAGTTACTATCGGCGGATGTTCTTTCGTCACGGACGCTACTTCATCATGGCTTTTGTAGCGCATCGTTCAAGTGAGGTACTCAATAAGCCTGATCATCAACTTTCAGATGATGACAAGACGTTCCTCTCGCGGCAGGTAAACGATCTTTCTGAACTGATCTATGCTGTATCAGCACCCTTTCAAGAGATTAAGGGCTATCTTTCCATTTTTAGAAATCTCACAGATTCGCAACCCCTAGCAGATCGAGTGTTAGCACGGCTGGCTGAACGGGATCATGCCGCATCGCCGCGACACGAAACAGAGACCCTTTCCTCGTCTTCGGGGCAATAATTAATTACGAATTGATCATGGTTCGCAAGCAAAAACTCGAACTCACCTGGATCGGCAAGGAGCACAGGCCCAAGCTGGAGCCGCGCATTCTGCTGGAAGACCCTGAGAAATCCTACTATGCCCCGCATCGCGTGACTGACCGCGATCTCTTCGACAATCGTCTCATCTTTGGTGACAACCTCCTCGCCCTTAAAGCCTTGGAGCAAGAGTTTACTGGTAAGATCAAGTGCATCTATATTGATCCGCCATACAACACTGGAAGCGCTTTTGAGCACTATGATGACTCCTTGGAACACTCACTTTGGTTGAGTCTCATGAAGAGTCGGCTCGAGCTATTGTGGAAATTGTTGCGCTCTGATGGTCTTCTAGCTGTCCAAATTGATGACAACGAATTCGCTCGGCTCTTCCTTCTTATGGCAGAAGTTTGTGGAGAACGAAACCTCAAAGTGATCGTTGTCAAAATGGCTGAACCGACCGGAGTGAAGATGGCCCAAGTCATCAAGACAGGAGGCATTCCGAAGCTGAAAGAGTACGTCATTCTAGCCGGCAGATCGGGGATCAGAAGGTTGGATGTTGAGCGGATACCAAAAGAAAACTGGGATAACGAGTATAAGACTGTAGTAGGGAATATCGATCGAGAAGAACTTCTTGAACTTAAGGCCATAATCGAAGATGAAGATCGCTCCCCTGCTGATGTACAGAAAACGGACGCCATCTGTGCAAAATTCACCTTTGAAACAGCCGACGAGGTTTGCCGTCGAGAGACGGGCAGTAAAGTCTCAGAAATATGGTTACAAGATAACGCATGGCGGATCATCCGAACTGTTGCAACGACTGATGGAGCAAAGCATGTAGCAGACGCGAAGCGTAGCACGGTAGCATTAGACTCTGGAGCCTTTGTTATTGAAACGCCTCAGAAGAAGGCTTACGTGATCAAGACCGATTACAACCCGAGCATTGCACAGCCTCGCATTCGCTTATTGTTTGCGGATGATTATCTCACTGTCCATCCTGGCGACTTTTGGCAGGATATCAAGACAACAGGGTTGGGCGATGAAGGAGGAGTAAATTTCACGAACGGCAAAAAGCCAGAAGCTTTAATCAAACGCATCATCGGTATGTCTACTCGGCCCGGCGACTGGGTCCTCGACTCCTTCGCCGGCTCCGGCACGACAGGTGCGGTAGCCCATAAGATGGGCCGGCGCTGGATCATGGTCGAGTTGGGCGAACATTGTCACACGCATATCATCCCACGGCTCAAAAAGGTTATTGACGGTGTAGACCAAGGCGGCATTACAAAGGCGGTCAACTGGCAAGGCGGCGGCGGGTTTCGCTACTTTCGCCTCGCGCCGTCGCTGCTGGAAAAAGACAAATGGGACAATTGGATCATTAACAAAACCTACAACGCCGAGATGTTGGCTGAAGCGGTGTGCAAACTAGAGGGCTTCACCTACGCGCCGAGCGACGCGGTCTATTGGCAGCACGGTTATTCTACGGAGCAGGATTTTATTTATGTGACTACACAAAATCTCAGTCACGAGCAGCTCCGGCAAGTGAGTGATGAAGTAGGTGAGAACCGGACGCTCCTTGTGCTCTGCGCGGCCTTTCGCACCAAGGCGGACCGTTATCCAAACCTAACCATCAAGAAGATTCCAACGGCGGTCCTCTCTCGTTGTGAATGGGGTCGCGATGATTACAGCTTCAAAGTTGAGAACCTGCCCAAGGCTCCGCCCAAGCCAGGGCAACTAAGCCTGTTCGGCTCCAAAGAAGAGCTATCATGACCTCCAAGGAGCGAACAAAAGGCCCCGTGAAAAATTCACTGACGATTACCCAAGGAAGCGAAGCTCTTCTCTCGGTCATTCGCCAGATCTGGGAAGCCGCCCGTGCGCAGGCCGCCCGCTCCGTGAATTCTGCTTTGGTCCAGGCGAACTGGCTTATCGGCAAACAGATCGTGCAGGCCGAACAGGGTGGCGAGTCACGCGCGGCTTACAACCGTCGGCTGCTCAAGACCCTCTCTAACTCTCTTCAACAGGAGTATGGTAATGGGTTCTCCGTCAGCTCTCTACAATATATGAGGGCCTTTTTCCTGGATTACCCTCATCTACTAGAGGTTCCTCACACGTTAGGTGAGAAATCTGGACGCCAACTAAGTCCTGCAAAACAACACGCAGTGCGTGTTATTTCTCCTGAAACGATCGAAACCTCATGGTCGCCGGGCCATTTGCATCTCAGTCTGTCATGGACCCATTACCGGGTCTTGCTGAAGGTGGACCAGCAGGAGGCGCGAGATTTTTACGAAATTGAGGCGGTACGCAACGGCTGGTCTGCCCGGCAGCTGGAGCGACAAATTAATTCTCTGCTCTTCTTTCGGCTGCTGAAAAGCCGCGACAAAGAAGGCTTGCTTACCTTAGCCAATGCCGGCCAACAGATAGTGGAGCCGGTGGACGCGATCAAGGATCCCTATGTGCTAGAGTTCCTTGATTTGCCCGAATCCCATCGGCTCATGGAATCGAAACTAGAAGAGGCGCTCCTTTCCCAGTTACAAGAATTTCTGTTGGAACTCGGTAAGGGCTTCGCCTTCATAGGCCGCCAGCGTCGGATTACTCTGGAAGGAGACCACTTCTACCCCGATCTGGTTTTCTACCATACACGCTTGAAATGTTATGTGATCATTGATCTCAAGGTCGAGAGACTGACCCATGCCGACCTCGGGCAGATGCAGCTATATGTTCATTACTACGACCGAGAGGTCGCTGCTCCGGACGATAATCCGACGCTGGGCTTGATCCTCTGCACCGACAAGAACGACGCGATGGTGCGCTATGTGTTGGACGAGAAGAACCGGCAGATCTTTGCCAGCAATTACCAATTCCATCTTCCTTCAGAAGAAGAATTGCGCAAGGAACTTCGTCGTGAAATCCAATCGTTCGACGAGCCCAAGCTGGAACCTAGCCCCCGGAGAAAAGCCCGATGAACCGCCATGTCAACGCCATCGCCGGTCGCTTGAGTCTGCGCCCACCACAGCGTCACTCGTTGGAAATCCTGGATCGCATCACGGAGATCGCACCGCCGAAGAAGGGCGCTGACCTAAACGCTGCATTGGCCGCTGTCCGTAGCGAGTTCTCAACAGTCACTGACTTTGAGCGCGAGTTTCCCTCACTCTGCTTCGCCTTGGCAACTGGCGTAGGTAAAACGCGACTCATGGGCGCATTTATTACCTACCTCCACCTCGCGCACGGACTGGACAACTTCTTCGTGCTGGCTCCGAATTTGACCATCTACAACAAGTTGATCTCCGACTTTACGCCGAATACACCCAAATACGCGTTCAAAGGCATCGCTGAGTTTTCTACCGACCCGCCGGAGATTATTACTGGAGACAATTATGAATCGCGGGCGGGCACCCTGTTCGACCAGTTGATACGCTGCAAGGTCAACATCTTCAACATTTCGAAGATCAACTCTGAGGTTCGTGGCGGCAAGTCTCCGCGCATCAAGCGACTGTCAGAATATATTGGCGAGAGCTACTTCGATTACCTTGCCGGACTGAAAGACTTGGTGCTCCTCATGGATGAATCGCACCGCTACCGTGCGTCTGCTGGCGTACGGGCGATTAACGAGTTGAAGCCGGTACTTGGTCTGGAGCTTACAGCCACGCCGTTTTTGGAAACCAGTCGGGGTGCGGTGTCCTTCAAGAATGTCATCTACGATTATCCGCTCGGCAAGGCGATGGCCGATGGCTTTGTAAAAGAACCGGCAGTCGTCACTCGTAAGAATTTCAACCCGGCTGGAATGTCCGCCGAAGAGATCGAACGACTCAAATTAGAAGACGGGGTGCGGCTCCATGAAAGCGTTAAGGTGGAATTGGAAACTTACGCCCGCGAAGCAGGCAATTCTATCGTTAAACCGTTCCTGCTCGTCATCGCCCGCGATACGACACACGCGAAGCAACTCATGCAGCTCATCCAGTCTGACAGCTTCTTCGGGGGCCGTTACAAGACCAAGGTGATCCAGGTGGACTCCAGTAAGACCGGCGCGGAAGAAGACGAGATGGTACAGCGTCTCCTCGCGGTCGAAAGCACGGAGGAGCCGACGGAGATTGTCATTCATGTCAACATGCTCAAGGAAGGCTGGGATGTGACTAACCTTTACACGATCGTGCCGTTACGCGCCGCTAATGCCCGCATTCTCATTGAGCAGTCGATCGGGCGCGGGCTCCGTTTGCCCTACGGCAAACGCACTGGCGTTGCGGCAGTAGATCGGCTCAACATTGTTGCTCACGACAAATTTCAGGAGATCATTGACGAAGCGAACCGGCCGGGTTCGGCGATCCGCTTGCAGCAAGTCATCCTCGACCCTAGCACCAATCTTCAAAAAACGGTGACAGTAGTGTCACGGTCGAATATTACAGAATGGCTACATGATTCTATGCCTTCGACTACGCCTAGAGACGCTCTTGCTTCTCCCCCAGGACCGGCTCTCAATGATGGAGCTGAGCGTAAGATTGCCCAGGAGGCGTACAGAATCATCAAAGACTATGAACGCCTCCCAAGTTCGACGTATCTGCTTCACGAAGAGGTCCAACAAGAAATTGTTGCAAAAGTCATGGAAGCTCTGGCCCCGACGCAATTAGAATTGGCAGGCATCGTTGAACAACCAAAGATAGCTGAGATCGTACAAAAGACGTCGGACTTCGTCGTCCAACAGACTATTGATATCCCCCGCATTCTTGTTGTTCCCAAGGGTGAGGTATGCTCAGGCTTCAAATCGTTCACTTTAGAACTTGGGACCTTGAACTATCCTGCTCCTGCAGACGAACTGTGGGTGCAGTATTTGCGCACGGGGCAAGCCGAAGCGTTGGGCGTTGGAAAAGGCAACATTGAAGAAGCACGGCTCGAAGACTACATCGTCAGTGGCTTAGTAGACTTTGACGACATTGCCTACGACGAACATGCGGATTTGTTGTATGACCTTGCTGTACAAACGGTGCAGCACTTCCGTCGCTATCTTTCGGAAGAAGATACGCACAAGGTGTTACGCTTGCACCGGCGAGACATTGCGCGATTCATTCACGCGCAGATGCAACGTCACTATTGGGAAGAAGAAGTAGACTACGAAGTGAAGATCAGCAGAGGCTTTACCGAATTAAAACTAAGCGCTTATACCGCTGCAGCAGAGGAATCCCCGCTGAACTTTCGTCACTCCCCCGCCGACAAGAGTAACATGGCGAAGTATGTGTTTGGCGGCTTTAATCGTTGCCTTTATCCAATACAGAAGTTACAATCGGATTCAGAGCGAAAACTCTCCGTGATTCTGGAGCGGGAAGCGCTGAAATGGTTCAGACCGGCTAAAGGTCAGTTCCAGATTTTTTATCGGTGGGGCGGTGATCACTTGGAATACCAACCGGACTTCGTAGCCGAGACGGTAGACAGCCTCTACATGCTTGAGGTGAAAGCTCGCAGTGATATGAAGGACGCTGAGGTGCAAGCCAAGAAAGATGCTGCGGTTAAATGGTGCCAACAAGCTACGGAGCACGCCCAGAGCTACAGTGGTAAGCCTTGGAAGTACCTACTGGTCCCGCATGATGTCATTGCGGAAAATATGACGATTGTGGGGTTAGCGGCGCAGTGGCTCGTTCATTGATGTCGGGAAGGGATGGTCAGTTAGGAACCTTGAATACTGCCGCAATTTTTATCTGACATATTCTCTTTTGCTGGCTGACTAGAAATCGAACGCACCGAGTTCGATTTCTTCTGTCTCCGCTAATCTCCGAAATTCATCACGCACTGCGTGTTGAATCTTGGCAGCCTGGTTCTCTCCATCCAAACCTTTCCTCGATGTGTTAACGCAACCAAACCAGCTCTCTGAGCAAAAAGCAAAAACTCGAACTCACCTGGATTGGCAAAGAACGCCGACCCAACCTAGAGCCGCGCATTTTGCTGGAAGATCCAGAAAAGTCCTACCACGCCCCCTACCCTGTTACTGAACATGACCTCTTCGATAATCGCCTCATCTTTGGCGACAATCTCCTCGCCCTCAAAGCGCTGGAGCAGGAGTTTACCGGCAAGATCAAGTGTATTTATCTCGATCCACCATACAACACGAGGAGCGCCGCTATTGAAAAGTATGAGGATAATCGTGAACACTCCCAGTGGCTCTCTCTCATGAGAGATAGACTTGAGTTACTTTGGCAGTTTCTCTGTCCTGAGGGTCTTCTCGCAGTCCAAATAGACGATAATGAATTTGCTCGGCTCTTCTTGCTGATGGCGGAAATATGCGGAGAACCAAACCTCAAGGTGATCGTCGTCAAAATGGCTGAACCGACCGGTGTGAAGATGGCTCAAGCTCTCAAGACGGGCGGCATTCCCAAGCTGAAAGAGTATGTCATTCTCGCCGGGAAATCAGGGATCAGAGGGCTCAATGTCGAGCGCACGCCAAAAGACGGCTGGGATAATGAGTACCGGATTGTTTTGGGGGGCGCGGACCGAGAAGTACTGCTTGAACTAAAAGCTATTCTCGAAGATGAACAGCGCACTGCCGCCGAGGTACAGAGAGCAGATCTTATCTGTGCAAAGTTGACTTTTGAGACAGCTGACGAGGTGTGTCGTCGAGAGACAGGAAATAAAGTTTCA
>JACXTT010007184.1_pt1 | contig 15756 bp, 7 predicted proteins | sample 9270951 | NCBI WGS metagenome assembly JACXTT01 (sample SAMN15532306, study PRJNA645909) | rock metagenome | isolation source: weathered quartz diorite | place: Puerto Rico | collected 2017-06-21 | reverse complement strand
TTGCCCACGAATGGCATCCATGGCATAAGCGTATCCCTGCTGTCTTGGGACAATATACGGGTAAACATTCTGCCGTGACAATGTTGCCCGGAATATTTTATAAACTTGTTCGTCAATAAGCGGCGTTATATTAGCTTTTCTAAGGGCCTCGATAAGATTATCGGTTAAGCCGGAATCTGCAAACGCTATCAATTCCGTAACGCCCAATGAATGCAGCTTTTCCAATTCCGCAATCTTTTGATCAATATTGTCTTTGGTAAAAGTAACATTGACGACAATTCCCGTTTTATTCATATTGATCATCGCAGCGTCGGGGTTGGCTTGACGCCATTTTTCGGTAAAATGTTTAAAAACATATTTTGCCTCTAATTTTTTAACTATTTTTAGTTCATCATCCTTCACAGGATCCCTACGTATAACAAGTTTAGTTAAATCCTTTATCAGTCCAAGACTATCCATTGCTTGTTCGAATGTTGCCCTTAACTGATCGCGAGTCATTGATCTTCCTGATCTTGCCGCTTGATTTTGTAAACTTCTGAACTTTTCTAATTTTTCTAGATCTAGGAAGTCTTTTGTTAGCTTCAACTCACTCAATGCTCTTACAGCTAATCCAGATTTAACCAGATTACCGACTGTTTCTTCTGTTGGAATTCCTAGAAGCTCCACAAATTCAATCAGAAACTTCCGCATATCTAATTTAGTGCCTAGTAAGGAGAAGATATCTTCCGATGGACGATTCAACGCTTCGGCTGCTGCATTAACCTCTACTTCGCTCAGCATAGCCTTATCAGTGGACTGCTTGCCCCGAGCAAAGTCGAGGGGTGGACTGTCGACGGTCGACTGGTTGGCCGTCATCGCAGCGTCGGGTGAAATATACTTTCGTACTAGTGTGGCCAGTTCCTCAAGCTGGGAATCGTAATCTTTGACGAAAATACCCCGAATATTCGAAGAATATGAGGACATTGCCCTCCGTACCGATTCTGGGAGATCAATTCCAGTGATAATAGCGATGGGGACGTCGAATCCTTTTATTTCTAAATTCCTTGCTAATTCCACACCCGATTGACCGGGCATGTGAAGATCCGTGATAACAAATCCAATTTCAGGATGTCGTTGAACAAGTTCCGCGGCTTGTTCAGCATTCCCAGCCTTCAAAATTGGATAACCACGGTCGGCGAAAAATTTGGTATGCGTATCCAAATATCCGGGATCATCATCAACGACCAAGATAGTTCTTTGGGATACTTTCGCCGTCATTGCAGCGTCGGGCAAGAGATATTTAATAGTTCCCGTGCTTTGATCGGCAATGAGTTTTCCTTCTAATCGCATGGCCGTTGTAATACGTCGTACGCTATCTATGGATAGCCCCACGCGATCTACCAACTCTTCTACTGATAGTCCAGGGAACTTTCTTGCAATCACCTGACGAGCTATTGCTGGAGAAGATACGACTTCTCGGATTGCTGTTTGAATTAATGATTCTTCTGTTTGTTTCGTCCAATCCTTACCTTGATTGGTTAAGGTATAAAGCTCAAAATAAGGTTGTTGTTCCAAAATATCTAAGCGACCTGATGTTTCTAATACTTTCAAGCTAGCCTTTACCTGCTGATCAGTTAAGCCAGTTAATTGCCCAATTGTATCTAATGAAATTCGTGGATTATTTAAGAGGATTCCGGCAACGGTGATGACTTCTTTATCTGCTATCATCGCGGCGTCGGGAGAACCAATAGCCCCTTGGATCTTCTTTAACACGGCTTGACCTGAAAAAGGAAGAGCAATCGTATCATTAATCTTAAATGGAAGATTTTCCAAAGAAGATTTCGGATCATGACTCAGAAGAATAGGGATATTCTTGGAATTCACCTCTCGAGCAAACACATGACTTTTTTCCATTTCATAACCCAAAATAACAAGATTAACCGATGGACTAGAAGCTAACTTCTCGATGGCTTTTGAAGCTGTGTCCGCGACAATAACATCGTACCCTTCTGTCTTTAATTTAGCTTCAAGCAACTCTCTTATTAAAGGATGAGGTTCAACTACAAGAATCGTTTGGTTCTTGATGGCTTTGGCCGTCATCGCAGCATCGGGCAATTCCATCCTTATTTGCATCGGCGCACCTTGACGATGGTAATGAACAATCAAGGATTTTTCATCAGGGGTAAAATCGATCGATTCGATGGATGTGATGTAAAGCATCTCATAGTTAGTAAATGCCCTTTGATTTGTGCCGCCGTATACTCTCGCAGCCCCATTGAAATGACCTTCCTTAGTTTTATAGATAATCGCTACTCTCCTGTTATCTGTACTAAAAATTGGTTCTTCAATAAGAGATCCTCCTGAAACTAAATTTAAACCTTTCCCCTTATCCATTTCTGTGGGAAGTCGTATTTTTAACGTCTCAGTACCAGCATACCCTGGGGTAAAGCGCGCGCCAATCACCTCACCATCATTTCTTAAATAAATATTGCTGACGATAAGAGCATCAACGACAAAATAAAATGGCTCCTCATCTTCTTCCGTGGTGACCATAACATTGAACCGATCATCCACTCCCTTAGAATTCTCTGCTTTAATTCCCTTAACCACGGCAACAATGTTATTTGCATCGGGACCAATAATAAAATTATCTGTAAAGACAAATTGACGAAAACGACCTGTTTTGGCAACGGGCGGGCTAATTTTTATTTCTGGCCTATTCAAAGGTTTTATAATTAAAACTTTTTTATCGTCACTTATACGCCCAGTAGCTGGCTTGGCCGTCATCGCGGCGTCTTTACTTGCTTCTTCACGGAAGACTAAACGAATTCCTCTTAAAGTTGATGGATCTCCTTGAAGAACAGGCAAACTAAACGTGTATAATCTGCGTTGAAGTCGGGCAAAATCAGTTGGTGTATAAACAACAGCTTTATTTAACCTTTCTCCCCCGCCTTCTAAATTAGAATCATTAGGGGCCGAAAAGATAACATTTAAAGGGCCTTTGAGCCTGTCACCTAGAGCAACAATCCGATATCCATCCAATTCATGGTTACGGCTAGGAAAAGTCAGCGTATATCTTCTTGAGTCAATCGTTGCAAATCTCCATTTCAAGACAGAACCCAATTCCAAAATTTCATTTGTGGCTTTTGTGACAAGCAATGCTGGTCCAGCGATTGCAGATAACTTACGAGAGGAAAGCTCGACAAGTTCTGCAGCATTCCTAAAACCTCTTCTTTTTAATCTGTCCTTTGTAGATTTACTTAATGGCAAATCGTAAACGGATGTCTCAGGCAGAACGGCCGAAAGATCATAGTGCGTTCTAAGAGACTCCTCTTTATTCTCAATTGCTTTGCGGACGATTCGTAATTGTTTTTCTGCGATGTTCCGGGATCGATCACCCTCGGAAGAGACTGGAAAGTTTGCGGAACTTTTTCTTAATGCGCGTTGCTCGATCTTCTTTAACATAAACAAGCTCACATGATCGCTTTCTATCTGATGCATGATTTGATCGCTTAACGGTTTTGGCATGTAAGCAACTTTTTTCTTGGCCGTCATCGCATCGTCGGAGGATGGCTCGGGTGTTTTTTGGTTCTCAATCATGTTACGTAAGTTTGGAATCCAGCGATGAAGCGAGTTGCTATAAGATAGAATATAATATTCCGGTGTCAAACGATCCATCTTGGAGATTTCAGCCGATAGTGATCGAAAGGCACGTAAGACATCCTCATCGCTGACATCAGGCTTTAATTCATATCGATCTTTTAAGCCTTCTTTATTAATCGTTCTAGATGAATAAATCCCGCGGATGAACCGCTCAATCTCATCGAGTTTTGCTAAATCAGCTTTAGTTAAATGATTCAAATCCATCGTGCGCATCAATTGTTGCATCGATTTAAAATCATCCGCCACCATAGCATCGTCGGGATGAATGAGCTCTTGTGAAACACGTCTATAATCAATACTTGCCAATCGATCTGCATTTTCTTTTAAGACAGAGCCATTGTTTCGCGTAACTTCAAGAAAACCGGAATCAACGTCTACCAGTTTGGCCGAAGGGCTCGACGGCCCCATCGCGCGGATAATGCCAGGACGAAATGAAGGATATTGGGCAAGGATCGCATCCGTGACGCGGGATGCGCCGACTTTCTTAGAGAGCATCGCGCCGTCAGCGCCTTGCATGCTAAAACCACCGGAGACATATTTGCGCGGTATAACCTCTTGAGTTGCCGGATCATATTCTTCCTTGATGTAATCGTAGGCGCCTTTTTTAAAGGCCTCGAGATATTTTTGGTAAATCTTTAACTTCGCGTCTTTGTCATCGGATTCAACGCCGCTCACTTTATTTTTGTCGACGTAAATTTTAGATAAGATACTTTCCTTTAGCGCGATCTTATACCACGTCGCTAAAATCATGGCATTATAAATTTGACGCAGGTTGGCGAAATTTTTGCCTTCATTAACTTCCTTTTCGATCTCTGGAATAATAACTTCTCTAACGACCGCCGAGGTGACAGCGCTTGAGTCCTTGGCCTTGTCTTCTTTAACCTGATCAAGTCCGAACTTTTGGTTATCGAGGTTCTTCATCAGGGCCAGATAATCTTCTTCGAGCATGACTTCAAGTTTACTGTCAATGATAAATGCTGTCCCTTCGTGTTCATAGATTTGTGCTTTTTTAGGGACGATCCAAACTTTATTGAAGGCATTCATCGGAATATCGGTCGTGCCGAATTTTTCTTTGGCTTTGGCGCGCACGCGGTCCCAAAATTTCTTTCCTAAATCATTTTCCGGATACATTAATGAGGCGGTGAGCTGTTTTAAAATATAGTCCTGGCTCAAAAGATCACGGCCCATTTCCGTTAAGCCAAAGCCTTGAGGAATAATGCGGTCTTTTTCGTACGGCGAAAGGTTGACCCATAAATCTTCTTCGGGGACAGTTAATGAGGCAAGAAAGTATTTAATGAGCTTGGTCGATTCCTGTTTTAAAGCATCACCACTTAATCTCGTGTCACCCGTATCAACGATAAAATCAAATTTGAGCGGGTCTTGGGCATTGATGGTTAAACCTTTAATGATGGCGGGAAAGTAGGCTGGGCTCACACCGATCATGGCGTTGGGCGTGGGCACAACAAACTGCGCGTAAGATGGCGGAAGAATTAAACTGAATAGAAAATTAAAAGCGACGAGCCCCGAAAGAATCCTTACAAAAATATTCCTTCGTCTCTTCTCTATATATATGATCATGCCCTAAAATTCTCCTTGGGGGATTTAAAAAAAAAGTAGCAAAAACATAACATCTTTCTGCGTTTTTGGCAAATTTATTTTTGAGCTAACTATTGATAAATAATGAGGTTTAAACTCAGTGAAAGGGACAAAATGACACCCGGGGGTGTAACTTTCTAACCAATGATTTCTGTGTGTAAACTATTTCGTTTGGGAGGAAAGACGATAAGAAAGAAAAATAAGGGCTAAAATGGTGACCGCCATGACCAAAAGAGCAATATAAGCGCTTAACATAGCGCTGATTATTGCTTTACTGGTTAATTGAATAAGGGCAATGTCTGCAATTAGCGACGGGCACGTAGCAATGACAATAAACAATAACAATGTTTGCCAAGCGCGCGGATGGGCAAAATTAATTGTCCACCCCATCCAAACCACATGTTTGGGTACAACCACGCGCGGATCATCGGGGCAGGCATAAAATAAACCCCATCGATAATTTTTAGGATTGTTTTCCAGTTGCTCTATGGAATAAGCATTCATACTAAATCCTTTCTAGAATAGCTTGAGTAAAATCAGTCGTACCGGCTGTCCCGCCCAAATCTTTTGTGACGCGGTCTTTGGCCGCCATGGCATCACGGATGGCGCAACGGATTTTGCTTGCTTTATCTAACATGCCTAAATAATCAAGCATCATGGCTGCGGCTAAAAGAATCGCAGAAGGATTTGCAATATTTTTCCCCGCAATGTCCGGCGCGCTGCCGTGGACCGCTTCAAACATCGCTGCATCTTTGCCAATGTTAGCGCCCGGCGCCATGCCCAACCCGCCGACTAATCCGGCGCATAGATCTGAAATAATATCACCAAAAAGGTTCGTTGTCACGATGACATCGAATTGGTACGGATTCATCACCAGCTGCATGCAGCAATTGTCGACGATCATCTCCGCTGTTTCGATGTCAGAAAATTGCGTGCCGACCTCTTTGGCCGTTTTCAAAAACAGTCCCGACGTCGTTTTTAGGATATTGGCTTTATGGACAATCGTGACCTTGTGGCGCTTCTGTTTACGGGCAAGCTCATAGGCAAATCGTGCCACGCGCTCGGCGCCCTCAAACGTCACAACGCTCGTGGCCTCGGCATGATGGCCCTCTTCCGTTAACGTCTGCCCTTGGCCGGAATACATCCCTTCCGTATTTTCCCGGACTGTAATGATATCGATTTTGTCATAACGTGATTTCGTTCCCGGAAAAGAAATAGCCGGACGCACGTTGGCATAGAGATCAAATTTTTTACGCAGCGTAACATTAATAGAGGTAAAGCCGCCGCCAATGGGTGTCGTCACGGGGCCTTTTAAGACAATATGATTTTTTTTGATTAAATCGAGGGTCTCTTGCGGGATTAAATCTTTTTTTTTATCAAGCGCGGTAATGCCGGCATCGGCATAATCGTAGGAAAAATTACAGCCAAGTTTATCGAGCACTTTGATCGTTGACTCAACAATGCTTGGCCCGACACCATCACCGGGGATTACGGTAATTCTTTGTCCCATAACTCTCCTTTATGTGTTCATCTTATAAGAATTTGATTAACTGTCAAATGATAAAACAAAAAAATACACCTCAGAGGTGTATTTTTTATAAAAAACCGCTTACTTTGAGAAATATTAATTTTAATGTTTCATAACTCATTGTGATTAATACACTTATAGTACTTGCCAAAATCCACCAATGTTTTATATTTAAACCAGAGTTAGAAACGATAAAGGCAAACCTGGGGAAACCCAGGGACCTCTACCAATAAATGGTAGAGCTCTTCAGGGCCAAATGCGAAAGCAAGTGGCAAGAAGAGGCAAAACTATAGGGGCCTAAATGAGACCAAAGGCTAGCCAGCTACCGAAACTAACGACCTTTCAAAGATCCACAGGTTGTCAGCTTCCCCCTTTTCTCATTAAGACCCCAAATAAGATGATCTTCAACATTCGTTAAGCTTTTTAACCGTTCCATCTTATTTAAAAAGCAGGAGTTACTCCATGAAGAACAAATTCTTATTTGGGTTGGTTGTTGCACTGTTTGTCACGGCATCACCGCAATTGTCACGTCAATATGCCTTTGCTGATCATGTCCACAGCGCTGACGAACAAGAGATTGTTGTGTTATCAACGGGTATCTTACATCAAGTGAAAGCTCTCTTGCGGGCTGAAGCCGCTGACAGAGAAAAGGTCGCGGATCAATTAAGAATAAATATTTTGCTCAGAAAAGAAAAATTACTACAGTTATTAGAGAAGAATCCTAGCGCGGCTTTGCATCTTCTCCTCCCATCGGAAACCGTCTCTCTTCTGCCCGATGATGTCCGTGAACTTTTAGAAGCTGACGTCAATTTAAACGGCCAGCTCTCGACATTAATTGCCAACTTCCCTGATGGGACAGTCAGAACTTTTTACACGTTAAGAAATGGTTCTGATGCGCAAAGCTATCAAATATATTTTGCCGGCACAGCCCCTCAATTGCCGTCGGGATCTGTTGTTTCTGTCAAAGGTAAAAAAGTGGACGCACAGCATGTGGTTTTGGAGGCCAACGGTAACAATACCTCAAGCAGTTTTCAAACTATCCAAGTGGCGGCCACGTCGGTGAGCGGCAACCAGAACACGCTTGTGATTCCTATCAGCTTTAAAGACAGCACCGTCCCTTGTTCCGATGCTGCCTTAAATGATTTATTCTTTACAGGGACAAACTCCATCAAAAATTATTACGCGGACAGCTCATTTAATCAGATTAACGTCACAGGGATGGTGGCGCCACGGGTCACCATTCCTTATAACAGCACCGACGCTTGTAACTATTCGGCTTGGTCAAGTGCGGCTGACAGTGCCGTTGCAGCGACGGGAATTAATTTAAGTAGTTATCCCCGCAGAGTTTATCAGTTTCCTTCGACCAGTTGCGGGTATATCGGGTTGGGGACCATCGGCGGTAATCCTAGCCAAGCGTGGATCTTCCGATGTGACATCGCCGATGTCTCCGCCCATGAATACGGACATAACTTAGGCTGGCACCATGCATCGACGGGAACATTGACAACCGCCGGCGATGAATATGGCGACACCTCCTGCATCATGGGTTATTCCGGCGTTGGGTTACGACATCCAAACACGGTGCATAAAGTTGAATCCGGATGGATTCCGTCGAGCCGTGTCCAAACAGTCACCAACAATGGAACTTATAATATTTATCTTTCAGAAGTGGGTAACACGACATCTTTTCAAGCCTTAAAGATTCATAAAGCAGATACGAGTGAAGATTATTATGTTTCCTTTAGACATCCGACGGGATTTGACAGCAACCTCGCTGGATCTTACGCTGATAAAGTAAGCATCCATCGATGGAGCGGCGTTTCAGGGACAAAAACATATCTTCTGACATCTCTTGATGTCGGCGGCGTGTTCTCTGATTCAACTAACGGGATCACCATTCAAGAATTAAGCCATGACACAAACGTGGCGGTTGTTTCTGTCAGTTTTGCCACGCCCCTTTGCACTTTAAATAACCCGTCGGTATCGGTGAATCCTTTGAGCAAAACAGGTTCTAAAGGACAAATGTTAGGCTTTTCTGTAAACATTACAGATAACGACAGTCCAGGATGTAGCAACAGCAGTTTCAATTTAACCCAGATTTTGCCGTCGGGATTTACGGGAAGCTTTTCTCAATCGACGGTGACACTTGCTCCATCCGCGTCGACGACGGTTAATTGGAATGTGACATCCGATGCAACGGCTCTGGATGGGACTTATACCATTTCCCCATCAGCGGCCAACGCTTCAGATTCATCTAAGGTGGGTTCGAACTACGGGTCTTATGTTGTATTTAGCGACAGCATTCCTCCCATTGTGTCCATACTCAATCCTCTTAATGGGTCATCGATCTCTGGACAAAATATTACGATTACAGCCACGGCCGTCGATGATATCAGAGTCACTAAAGTTGAATTTTATATCGACAATAGATTAGACGCAACAGATACATCCACTCCTTACAGCGATAGCTGGAACATTAAGAAAGTATCCAATGGCAGTCACAGCATCATGGTCAAGGCTTATGATTCAAGCAACAACGTCTCCACAGCTTCGATTACGGTCAACAAAGCAGCAAATGCTTCAACGAGGTAATTCTCCTTTAGGGCTAATCCTGTAAGTGAAAGCTTACAGGATTAGCCAGCCACGGCCCGGCAGGCTTGCGCGGCCATAATTCCTAAGTAAGTTCCAACAATATTTCCTAAGATTGCGAGTAAAAGCCCGACGGAGGCGAGCCCTTTATGATAAATCTCGGCAACAACCGGTGCTGAGGCCACACCACCGATGTTGGCTTGGCTTGCCACAGCAACGAGAAACATCGGTGCACGAATAAGGCGGGCAAATAAAAGAAGAATGAAAATATGAATCAGCACTATCACAAACCCGGCGAGGATCAAAACAGTTGATGTTGCGATATGCGCCAGGCTCGCTTTAGCGCCAATGGTGGTGAGTACAAAATAAAGAAGAACATAACCAATCTTATTTGATTGATATTGTTCTAATTGGCGAAGCGGCGTAAATGAAATGATGACACCTAATGTTGTGACGATAACAATGGACCAAGCATAGGTTGAGATCATATCTTTGACGACGGGACAAAGCTTGGCTAGGTCTTGAGAAAAAAATGATGCGGCGAGGCCTAAGACAATAATCGCGATCATGTAACGCAGTGAAAATTTATTTGAAGCTCCCTCTTTATTTGTTTTGGCCCTTTCCCCGAGCTCATCGAGAATAGAACGGTTTGATTGGTTCCATCGGTCAAAAAGAGGTTGAAAAGAAACGACGGCGACAAGAAAGCCCATCCAGAGGTAAGGAACAATTGTATCGACGACAACCATTGGTAAAAAAACGTCATCCGGCGTTGATAAGGCCTCTTTAACGGCGATCATGTTTGCACTGCCGCCGGTCCATGATGCTGAAAGGGCCCCGAAGCCTGACCAAAATTGGGGACCAACCGTTGATTTAAACAAACCAAATGAAATAACAGCGCCCAAAATAATTCCTGCAGCCCCAACAAAAAACATCAATAACGCCGTCGGGCCAAGCCGTAAAATCGCTTTAACATCAACCGTCATAAGCAATATAAATAAAGCGGCCGGCAAAAGTTGGTTGGTGACATTAGAATAAACGGAGCTCTTCGCATCAATCAATCCAAACGTCGAACATAGCATCGGCAAAAAATAAATCCAGAAAACCGACGGGATAAAATCAAAATATTTTTTAAACTTAGCGTGATTAGAAAGGCATAAAATGCAGGTCTCAATAGCTGCAAGAAAAAGAAGTATCAAAAAAGGATTATGGATCAATCCCCACTCCTTTTTCGACTTTTGTTAAATCATAAACACCTTGGTGATTAAGATAGGGATTATTGTGACGACCGTCTTTAATAAAAAAAGGCGTATCAAGATCAACAAAATCAAAACAGCCCAGGCCGGCGGCCAAATGCGCGGCCGCGGTCATGGCCAAAGAGCTTTCCATCATGCCGCCAATCATTAATTTTATACCGTTAACCTTGGCTAAGAGAGCGATCTCGCGGGAATGAAAAATTCCTGTCTTCATTAATTTAATATTAATGGCATCAACCGCCTTTTCCTTAATGGCCAAAACAGCGTCGGAAAGTGATGAAACGCTTTCATCGGCGCAGATATCGACATCACAGGATCGTGTCAGCTTTTTAAGCCCTTCCCAGTCTTTTTTGGGGACGGGCTGTTCCATTAAAGATGGTTTAATGTCCGCAGCTTTTAGCGTTTTAAGAAATTTTAAGGTTTGGTCCGCGCTAAAACCTTGATTAGCATCGCAAATAATCGTTGAATTTCTCGTCAAACGCTTAACAGCCATCACTCTTTTTATATCCAAATCAAAATCTTTGCCGATCTTGACCTTAAAATGTCTAAAGCCTCGTTTAAAATATTTCTTAATCGTCTCTTCTGTTTCCTGTAAACTGGCGATGACGACGGTGATATCGCTTATTAATTTTTTTGGGCGAGAACCGAAATATTTCCACAACGGGATGCCTCTTATTTTTGTCAGGCCGTCAATTAAAGCCATTTCAACAGCAGCCACGGCTGCTTTGTTGTTTGGCAAACGTTCATGCAGCTGCGAAGAGATATAAAGATAATCTGAAATATCTTGCTTTAAAAACCATTGGCCGGTTGATTGAAGATTTTTGAACGTTTGAGGGATTGTTTCCTGAGTGATGTGTGTTGCGATCGCCGCCTCACCATACCCGCATGTTCCGTCGGAGAATATTAAAGTTAATAAGAGATTCTCTAAAAATCGATGTTCGCCCGTGGCCACACGAAACGGCTGGACCAAAGGCGCTTTTAATAATTGAACGTCAAATCCCTGAAGACGAAGGCTTCCCATGATTTATCGAAGTGTTCTTATTGATTTCAAACGCTCAAGCAACGATCCCTTCTTTGACCCTTCCCCTAAAGAAAGATCGGAGACAACAACGCGGTTTAAGACGCGCACGACATCATCATTCTCCATCTTCTGACGATAACCCCACGTGGCGTGGATCGCATACGGACGGCCGTCGACCATCCCCAGATAAAGCATAATATGGCCCTTAAGAGGTAAAATAGAAATGCCCGCTTCTGTTCTCCTCAAAGCGGCTAATTTATCTAAAGGATTCGTAGCATCGGAGAATTCGGCAATGGCTTCACCAACTTTAGCCTGGTCTTTGGAATCTCTGGGCAAATAAATCCCGAACGTCGAAAATATTTCCTGTAAAAACCGTGAACAATCCTGTTCGCCATACATCCCGCCCCAGCCATAAGGCGCGTTGAGCAATTTAAATGCTTGTTTGATGACATTGCGCGGCGTATACGATAAGTATCCTCTATGGACATCTTCACTATTGAGATAAGCCAACTTAAAATTAACATTTCCTTTTTCATCTCGAATAGGAATTTGGACCTGTGTTATCACCTCATCTGTTTTAACTAATGGAAAGCTTGCACCCATTTGAACATAATTTAAATGGTTGGTCCGTTGTTCATCTAAAAAAATATCCGCTTTGGCGGCGATGACCACTGCTCGATCGGGTTTTAAAAAGTAATCTTTTAACTGATTTAATTCACACATAGCCACATTTTCTTTTTTGACCCATCCAAAACTTTCCGAGGACTCGACGTAAAACCACTGGCCATCCTTACTCTCGTGTAACACGGCAACCGCTGTGCCGATATCCAAGGCGCTGTTTTGCAACTCATCAAAATCGACGTCCCTCGGTTCTTCTGTTAGAATTTCGTCCGTCGGTAAAAAGCGTTGGTCGGCATAATGGACAATGAATCCAAAACGAGGGTCTATTTCCTTAGGGATGGCATCTAAATTTATATTTTTTTCAACTGGAATGAAAAATTCGCCGCGCGGCGCGCATTCATCCCTTTCTACGTCCTTAGACAAACACGACTCCTGTAATTTGCGCCCGTCAAAACGCCGGTAACCTTTACCCTTTATTTCTTCTAAACTCTCCTTTAACTTCTTTCTAAATTCTTCACCGTTTATTTTTGTGGGGAAAGACAAAATATCTTTAGTCAGTTTTAAATCATTCTGTATACGAAGATTAAAACGGTTAATCTCATCGGCATGAAGAATAATTTGATCGGGATGAGGAGAGCGGCCGACCCAATAACCAGCTGTCTTCATGGGTTGGGTTGTATGTGGCAGCTGGCTTGGCGCGGTGTAATTAAGCCGCTCCATACCAAAACCAACACGCGCGGCTAACAACAAAATGCTGACAATAAAAAAAATTCTAAACATCATCACGATGGACCGTTTGAGGTGAAAAAGCAGGAAGGCATACGGCGATATATTCAGCGCCGCCCTTGGCCGGAGAAGCGTATTGGACCCATTCTCCTTTAGACAAAATAATCGCTTGTCCCTTTTTGACATTAAATATTCTGGATTTCGTTTTCACTCTTAAAACACCTTTTAAAACGACCGTATATTCATCAAACTCAGGCGTTTGCCCCGGTTCCACCCAGCCCGACGGGCTTTTCATATGGGCAATGCTTGCGTCTAAAGTTTTCGAATTAACCCTTCCGATGTATTCCCGAATGATCTTAGGCTTATTGCCCGCGGCTTTAATTTGCGTCGGTGATTTCACTAAAACGGCCATGCGCTCTCCTTAGGTTCAAATAAGTTTCGCCTGAAGTTCTATTATAATTTTTATCCAAAAACAAAGCGAGAGATGATTATAAAACTTATCATCTCTCGCCTTTAATGACAGATAAATTATTTCTTAAGAGATTTGGCCGGGATCTTGACTCTTATGCCGACGGTGTCGGATTCCGTTGAGTCATCGGCCACAGCCTTTACTTCAACATAATAATCTCCTGGACTTAAATTCAAACCTTGAAGCCAAAGAATATTCGTGTTCTTTAATTTGCTCCATTCCCCCTGATTAATGCGATAAGAATATTGAAGACTATCCTTATCCTCTTTATCCCAGCTTTCCCAGAATAAAAATTCGCCCAATGTGAAAAGAGACGTGATTTTAGGTTTCTCTTTATTTTTCTGAACGGTCAAAGAAACGGTATTGCTTGTCGTGCTTGCACCGCGCGTATCAGCGACGGAGAACTGCACAGGATATGTCCCAACCTGTTTATTGGAGGGTTTCCAGCTGAAAACACCGACCCAGGAAATTTCCCCTGTCGAGGAATCTGTCACTGACTTTGTCTGAAAGCTTGCTCCATCAGGAAGATTGTTAATGGAATAAGTCAATTGATCTCCATCGAGGTCAGTTGCTTTAACTGTAAGAGTGAAATCCTTTTGCGGAGTTATTTTTTGATCAACGATAGGATCAAAAACTGGCGGTCTATTAACAGCTTTAAATTTCAGTTGGACCATGTCCTGAAAGACTTTATCATCTGTGGTTGTGACTTCCACTTTCACTAAATAATTACCATCAGCTAAATTTAATTGACGGATCGGTAAAGCGCCTAACGCATTGTCTGTATCGGTCCCAGCCACTGGTTTAATATGTGGAACATCGACATTAATCCATCCTGTCTCTTGGTCCAATGGTCGATAAGACATCTGATAGGATTTAAATTTTGTCCCATACGCCTGGCCTTTGACCACCATCTGTTTATCTAAAGAATTGTTTTCTGATAATTGTTTTGGCTCATCCATCCACACACGAGGGACAGATGTCGTCTGAAGCGCTTTCAAGGCATTGATAATCCCAAAACCTGAATCCACATCAAATCCTAATCCATTAATGTCCGTCGCTGAACTTCTCATAATCTGACGGACATCTTCATTAGATAATGAAGGATCATGGGCTAAGAGTAGCGCCGCCAAACCTGAGGCATGCGCGACGGCCACCGATGTCCCTGATGGCATCATATAATTCTGATTAAGATAGAACTGTGTCGTAAAGGCTCCAAAGACATTGGCTCCTTGTCGAGCATTTAAAGAAATTAGATCCCGAGACGGTGCGCTCACGTCGACAAAATTGCCATAATTAGAAGCGCTATTAAACCCATAAAAAAGTGAGAGTCTGTCATATACTGCTCTCTGATCATTAATATCCGTACCCGCGACGGTAATTGTCTCCTTCATATTGGCGGGACTATAATCGATGGAATCTGCGTTTAAATTTCCTGACGGAACCAATACCACCAAGCCCATGTCATGAGCTAATCGAATAGCGTCTTCAAGGGCGGGGATCGACGCAACGGGATCAACGGTGCCCCAGCTCAAGTTAATAATATCCGCGCCATTGTTAATGGCATACATAATCGCTTCTATTATTTTAGAGACAGCAGCCGCATCTGTAGAAAAAGGAATTTTAAGGACCATGATTTTAGCTTTCGGTGCAACACCGATAATCCCTTGATTATTATTTCCCACAGCGGCGATGATACCGCTCACCAGTGTTCCATGTCCCCAAAGATTATCCATCACTTCATTATTTTGTGATTCAAAATTCCAGCCTCTCACGTCATCGACATAACCATTACCATCATCATCAATGCCGTTGCCGGGAATTTCATTAGGATTAGTCCAAACGTTGCCTTGAATGTCGGGATGATTATAATCAAGACCTGTATCGATGACAGCCACGACAATGTTTTCGCCTTGAGTTATATCCCAAGCCGATTCACCCGTCTGTTGATTAACCACATTCGTCCTTCGTAAATTCCACATATCATAATCATTTTGACGCCATGTGCCGTAGGAAGAAAAATATGGGTCGTTGGGATTATAAACCGATTGGGCTTTCAACAAATAGTCTGGATGGCAATATTCCACATGTGGGTCTTTCTTAAACTGATCGCAAACGGCTTGGACGTCGACGCCATCCGCGACTTCCATGACATAAATATGACCAAAGTTTTTATTTAATTCATCTTTGTGCATCCCTCTTTGCGTACGCTTGGCAAATTTCTTCTGAACATCTGTTAAGCGGTTCGTCAATGAAGCATTGACGTCCGCAATATTATCCGATGAACCTTGATCAAAAGAAAACAAGGGTTTAG
>JACXTT010007183.1_pt1 | contig 15757 bp, 17 predicted proteins | sample 9270951 | NCBI WGS metagenome assembly JACXTT01 (sample SAMN15532306, study PRJNA645909) | rock metagenome | isolation source: weathered quartz diorite | place: Puerto Rico | collected 2017-06-21 | reverse complement strand
TTGCCTCGGATCCCTTCCCTCTAGACGCTCTCCAGGTCCCGCTCGATCGCCGCGAGCTCCTCAGGCGTGCCCTGGACCTTCGGCCCCTTGAACCACGTCCGGGCCGAGAGCAGGTACCACCCGCCGGCCAGGACGAGGACCACACCCACCGCGATCGGCGCGTAGTTGAAGCTCGACCGGGTGATCGGGCTGTACTGCGGCAGCATGAACAGGATCGTGATGAAGCCGACCCAGATGATCGACGCCCAGCCGACGAGCGGGCTCCACTTGCCCAGGTTCCATGGCCCCGGGTGGAACGCGCTCGCATTGATGCGCCGGACGAGCACCGGCAGGACGTAGGCGATGTACAGGCCGATGACCGCGATCGACGTGACGGCGAAGTACGCGACCGAGCTCTTCAGGTACGGAGCGGACAGGATGAACGCTCCCACCGCGGCGAACCAGATCGAGTTGGTGGGCGTGCGCGTGCGCTTGTTGATCTTGTGCCAGAACGTCGAGCCGGGGATGGCGCCGTCGCGGGAGAACGCGTAGATCATGCGCGAGTTCGCCGTGACCGAGGACATCCCGCAGAAGAACTGCGCCCCGATGACGATCAGGAGGAGCAGCTCCGCGCCGACCTTGCCGACCGCGCTCGCGAAGATGACGGCAGGTGGGACGGCGTTCGTCGCGATGTCGGCGTACGGGACGTTCTTGGGGATCGCGATGCTCACGCCCAGCAGCAGGACGAACCCGGCCACGAGGGAGACCCAGATCGAGTTGATGATGCCCTTCGGCCCGGCCACGGCCGCGCCGATCGTCTCCTCGGTCATGTGCGCGGAGGCGTCGTACCCGGTGAACGTGTACTGGGCGTTCAGCAGGCCGAGCAGGAAGACGAAGAACCCCGCGCCGCCGAAGGCGAACCCGGTCAGGTTCTTGAAGCCCTTGCCGCCGAACAGGAACGAGATCGACTGGTGGGAGTGACTGCTCGGGGCGATGAACAGCGCGACGACGATGATCGCGACGCCTAGGATGTGCCACCACACGCTGATGTCGTTCAAGAGCGCGACGAGGCGCACCCCGAGCGTGTTCAGCAGACCATGCAGGAAGAGCACGACCGCCAGGATCGCGATGACGTGCCCGGGCGAGGTCCAGTACGGTTTGTTGCTGACGAGCGCGAGGAACGCGCCGATGAAGAACGACAATCCGAAGTCGATCCCGGCCGTCACCGCCACCTGGCCGAGCAGGTTGAACCACCCCGTGAACCAGGACCAGACCGGGCCGCTGTTTCCCGGCGCGAGCTTCGCCGCCCAGTAGTACAGCCCGCCGGCCGTCGGATAGCTGGAGCACACCTCGGCCATCGCGAACCCGACGACCAGGACCATGCCGCCGACCGCGAGCCAGCCCCAGAGCATGGTCGGGGGCCCACCGTGGATCATCCCGTACCCGTAGAGGGTGAGGCACCCGGAAAGGATCGAGATGATCGTGAAGGACACCGCGAAGTTCGAGAAGCTCCCCATCCCTCGCTTGAGCTCCTGGGCGTAGCCGAGCTCGTGGAGCTTGTCGGTGTCCCGCGAGACGTGATCCTGCTGCATCATCCGAACCCCTCCCCTCGAAGGTCTAGACCCTTCCGCCCGGGGGATTTAGCTCCTTTCGGGGTCCGGATGTCAATGGGCGGTGGGGGTCACTCTGGGGTGATGTAGGCGGCCGTGATGCCGCCGTCCACGACGAACGTGGCCCCGGTCACGAGCGAGGATTCGTCGGAGGCCAGGAAGAGCGCCGCGTTCGCGATCTCCTCGGCCCGGCCGAACCGGCCGATCGGGATGTGCACCAGGCGCCGCTCCCGGCGCACGGGGTCGGCCAGGAGCTCCTGCAGGAGCGGGGTCTCGATCGGGCCGGGGCAGAGCGCGTTCGCGCGGATGCCCTTGCGGGCGAACTCGACGGCGATCTCCCGCGTCATGGCGAGCACGCCACCCTTGCTCGCGGTGTAGGCGATCTGCGGAGCCGCGGCGCCCATCAGCGCCACGAAGCTCGCGACGTTGATGATCGAGCCGCCGCCCGAGGCGAGCATCGCAGGGATCCCGAACTTGCAGCCGAAGAAGACGCCCTTGAGGTTGATGGCCATCACCCGGTCCCACGTCGCCTCGGGGGTTTCGGTGACCGAGCCGTCGTCCGCGGGGAAGATGCCGGCGTTGTTGTAGAGGACATGCAGGCCGCCGAAGGCTTCCGTCGCCGCCGCGATCATGCGCTCGGCCTCCGGGGCGCTCGAGACGTCGGCGCGAACGTAGCGGGCGCGGCCGCCGGCCGATTCGATCTCGCGCGCCGTCTCGTTCCCGGCGTCGTCGGCCACGTCGGCGACGACGACCGCCGCCCCCTCGCGCGCGAAGAGGCTCGCGGCGATCTTCCCCATGCCGCTCGCCGCTCCCGTGATGAGCGCGACCTTCCCGTCCAGCCTGCCCATGTCGGGACGGGAACCTAGCACCCCGCCCGTTCACGCGCGAGTGCCCTCAGAGCACGCCACCCAGGGCCTTCGTTCGTTCCCGTTTCCGATGCGAGACATTCGGGTAGACGAACGACGACGAGGGAGAGGAGGTTCACGATGCACTGGTTTCGTCGCATCGCGCTCGGGGCGGCGTTCACCACCGGGTACGTGCTGGGGGCCCGCGCGGGGCGCCGGCGCTACGAGCAGATCGTCACGTGGTGGCACGGGGTCATGAGCGCGCCCGTCGCCAGGGGGGCGACCGAGCGGGGGCGGGAGTTTCTCGAGCAGGCGCAGCGCGGCTTGCGCGATCGGCTGCGCGCGGTGCCCGACGACGACTGGGCCCGCCGCGTCACGGCTCCCGTCTGAGCGCTACCGCGGGCGGTCGAAGACCTCGGGGTTCAAGAGGGTCGGGGGCCGCTCGCCACGCAAGGCCGCGATGAGGTTGTCGGCCGCGAGGAGCCCCATCGCGATCCGGGTCTCCACCGTCGCGCTCCCGAGATGCGGGATGACGACCGCGTTCTCCAGCTCGAGGAGCGCCGGGTGGACCTCCGGTTCCTTCTCGAAGACGTCCAGGCCCGCGCCGAAGATCACGCCTTCGCGGAGCGCATCGGCGAGCGCGGCCTCGTCGATCACCGGGCCGCGCGAGGTGTTCACGATCACCGCGGTCGGCTTCATCCGGCGGAGTCGATCGGCGTTGATCAGGTGGCGCGTCACCTCGGTGAGGTTCACGTGCAAGGAGACGAAGTCGGCTTCCGCGAGCAGGTCGTCCAGGTCGCGGTACTCCACGCCCAGCTCGGCCTCCAGCTCCGGCTCGGGCCGATAGACGTCGAAGTAGACGACCCGCATGCCGAACCCTCGTGCCCGCCGGGCGAGCGCGTGGCCGATCCGCCCGAACCCGACGATCCCCATCGTCTTGTGGTGCACGTCCTGCCCGAGCATCATCATGGGCCCCCAGATCCAGGGGGTCCGGGCCCGCAGGAACCGGTCGCCCTCCGGGACCCGCCGGGCCGCCGCCATCATGAGCGCCCACGCGGTGTCGGCGGTCGTCTCCGTGAGGACCTCCGGCGTGTTCGAGGCCATCACACTCCGCGCGGTGCACGCGGGCACGTCGATGTTGTCGAACCCGACCGCGTAGTTCGCCACGATGACGAGGCCTGATCCCGCGGCGTCCAGGAACTCGTCATCGACCTTGTCGGTGAGGAGCGTGACGGCGCCGGCCTTCCCGCGGATGCCATCGAGCAAGGCGTGGCGCGGCATCGCGCCTGGTCCGTCGTAGAGCGTCATCTCGCAGTGCGAGGCGATGCGGTCGAGCGCCGGTTGCGGCAGGCGCCGCGCGACGAGGACCGACCGTCGCGACTCCGGCACGATTCAGCCCTCGACGCGGGGGAGGGCGGCGGCGATGGCGCCGAGCGCCTCCTGGATCGCCTCGACCGAGTTCGCGTACGAGAAGCGGAGGTACCCCTCGCCGTGCTTGCCGAACGCCGTCCCCGAGAGGCCGGCCACGCCGGCTTCGCGGAGCAGAAACTCCTCGATGCGCGAGCTGGAGGCCCCGGTCGCCGAGACGTTCGGGAAGACGTAGAACGCGCCGTCCGGCACCAGGCAGGAGATGCCCTCGATTGCGTTGAGACCGTCGACCATCACGTCGCGGCGTCGGTGGAACTCGGCGACCATGGCGTCGACCGGCTCCCACGGGCCCGTCACCGCGGCCAGGATCGCGCGCTGCGAGAACGCCGACGTGCAGCTCACCGAGTTGATGATGAGGCGCGTGACGGGCTCCACGAGCGCGGGCGGGATCGCCGCGAACCCGAGACGCCACCCGGTCATCGCGAAGGTCTTCGAGCAGCCGTCGAGCAGGATCGTTCGGTCGGCCATCCCGTCGAGGGTCGCGATGCTCGTGTGCTCCGTGCCGTAGCGGATCGCCCAGTACATCTCGTCGGAGAGCACGATCAGGTCGCGCTCGATCGCGATCGCGGCGAGGGCCTCGACGTCCGCCTTCGTGAGCGCGCTCCCGCACGGGTTGTGCGGCGAGTTGATCACGAGCATCCTGGTTCGCTTCGTCACGAGCGAGGCGACCTCGTCGGGGTCCATCCGGAACTGGTTGCGTTCGCGAAGCGGGATCGCGACCGGCTTGGCTCCGGCGAACGCGGTGATGGACTCGTACATGGGAAAGCCGGGGTTCGGATAGAGGACCTCGTCGCCCTTGCCGCAGAGGGCCATGATCGCGAAGAACATGATCGGCTTGGCGCCCGGGGTGATGACGATGCGGTCGGCCGCGTAGCGCGGCCGGCCCGTGCGCCCGAAGAACTCCCCGATCGCGTCGCGCACCTCGGGGTAGCCGGGCGCGGGGTTGTAGTGCGTGTAGCCCGCGCGCAGCGCCTCGGCCGCAGCCTCGACGATGTGCGCCGGTGTGTCGAAGTCGGGCTCGCCGATCTCCAGGTGGATGATCCGTCGGCCTTCGGCCTCCAGCGCCCGGGCGCGCGCGAGCACCTCGAACGCCGATTCCGTGCCGAGCCGCGACATCCGCTTGGCGAGCGTGAGCTTCTTGGCCATGGCCGAACGGTACGGGCGGCGCCCTCGGGCGGTCAAGCGATGGACGGGAGTTGCATCACGACTCCATGCCGCAGGTGCACCCGTTGCCCGGGTCGTCGGCGCAGCCCTGGCAGCAGAACGTCAGGCCCCCCTGTGCGACGCCCTCTCCGCCGTTGCCGCTCCACAGATGCTTGGCCATCCCGCATCCCGGGCACGTGACCTCCGCCATCTGGCTCCCTCCTCCTGGTTCGGCAGGATTCCGCGGAAGCCTCTTCCCCTGCGCCCCCCACCGTCAAACGGGGGCCGGTCAATCGGCCCCATCTCGCCGCCGATACGCATGGGAGACATCAAGAACGTCTACTTCTCTTCGGAGTAGCGCCGGTCACTGAATCACCGGCCGTTGCGTGCCGATAACACGGCAAACTACCCGCGAGAAAGGTGCGTCTTCCATGACCGACGGTGCATCCCCCGAATGGGAACAGCCTGACCCTTCGGCGGAGGACGAAGAGGCCCTGTACGGCGCCCACACACCGGTCTGGGCCGTGGCCGCACCCACCGCTGAGATCGGGGTGTCCTGGGCCGAGCCACCGCCCGAGGAACCGTCCGAGTCGCCCGAGGACACATTCGTCCCCCCGCCGCCGCCGGTGGTGGAGCCAGAGCCCCCGGCGCCTGTGCCGGCTCCGGTCGTGGCTTCGCCGGCTCCGGTCGTGGCTTCGCCGGCTCCAGCCGTGGCCGCTCCGGCTCCAGTCGTTGTCGCCCCGGCTCCAGCCGCGACGCCTGACTTCACGTCGGTCCTCGCCGGCGAGGAGATCGCGGGTGTGCTCCAGGCGGCCGAGCAGGCGGCCCGGCGGATCGTCGAACGTGCGCAGGAGAGCGCGCAGATGCAGCTCGCCGACATGCGCCAGCAGCGGAGCGACCTCGAGGACCACGCGGCGCAGCTCGCCGCGTGGCGCGAGCAGCTCACCGCCGTGATCCGGCCCATGGCCGCCGAGATCGAGGCCTTCCGGTCGGCGCTCGAGGAGATCCCGCAGCGCATCTCCGAGGCCTTCGCGCTCGTGGCCGACCGCGTGCCGGCGATCCAGCAGGATCTCGCGGAGCTCGCTCGCGCGCTGGGACCCGTCTCCGGCGGGTCGGCGCAGGGACCCGGCGACCAGCAGGCGAGGCTCGCCGGCTGACCGGTGCTGCGCCCGCGATGAGCACGAAGCCGCCCGATCTCGGCAAGGGGTCCTTCTTCTACCGCAAGTCCGCGGTCGAGCAGGTGCTGCAGGACCGCGACCTCATGCTTCGGTACCTTCAGCAGCGCACGCGGGACGCCGAGGGCCGGGTGGCCGGTCTCGAGGCCCAGCTGACCTCGGCGACGAACGACGCGGCGCGCGCTGACAAGGAGCTCGCTCGCCTGGAGGGCGAGCTGGCCGGCGCCACGGGGAGGCTCGCCGAGCTCGAACGGGGACGCCAGCGGGTTCAGGCGGAGTCGAGGGCCCTGGGCGAGTGGCGGACGCGGGTCGGTTCCATGACGGGCTCGATCGCGAGGCGCCTTGCGGCGTTCCACGGGAGCCTCGACGCGGTGCCCGATCGTGTCCAGCAGGCCTTCGCGCCGATCGGCGAGCGCGAGGCGGCGCTCCAGCGACAACTGAGCGCGGTGATGGAACACCTGCGGGCGATGCCGTCGCCGCCGAAGCTGTCGGCCGGTCCCGTTCCGGACTGACGTTCGATCAGTTCCGGCCACTTCGAAGGAGCTTCGAAACGCGCACGTCGCCGAGTCGGGTCGCGAGGATCAGGAAGAGCTCCGCGGTCATGAACGCGTCGTCGAGCGCGTGGTGCGTGCGCTCGAGTGGGATGCCGAATCGCGTCGCCGCGACGCCAAGCTGATAGCCGCGGCCCTCGATCGTTCGTTGCGCCTCGCGATCGTCGGCGATCGCGAGCGGAAGGACGTCGATGGTGCGGCGGCGCCACCGGCGGTGGCTCCCGCCGTACAGCCGGCGGAGGAAGGCAATCTCGACGTCGGCCGACCAGGTGAGCAGGAACCGGCCGTCGAGCCGGCGCGCGAGATCCTCGGCGACGTCGGCGAGGGGGGGAGCGCCTGCGAGATCGCGGGGACGCAGCTCGTGGATGGTCACCGACCGAGCGGAGATGGGGACGCTCGGCGCGGCCTCGCGATAGTCGGCCCCGCCAAGGTCGACCCGTCCCTCGTCGACCGGAACCGCGCCGAAGGAGACGACCTCGTCGTTGGCCTCCAGGCCGGTCGTCTCGAAGTCGAGGGCGACGAACCTCGCCTGCCGCCAGGGCAGGCGCCGATGTCGCCGCTCCGGCGCCGCCGCGATCACCGAGCGCGAGTATGAGGGTCAGACCAGGTAGGCGCAGCCGTTCCAGGCGGCTTCGACGCGCGGCCGACGCCATCCCTTGAGGTCAACCCGCAGCTCGTCCGGGAGCCGCCCGACCGCCGGGCGGATGAGGACCTCGATGCCCGCCGCGTCCGTGGGGACGAACGAGGCCGCGTCCCGGGGGGCGTCGGTCGAGGCTTCGATGAACCGAGTCCCGCCGCAGCAGGCGGCGCCGCTCGCCCAGACGTAGAGCCGTCCGCCGTGCTCGCGGATGTACCGCGTGGCGTCGTCGGTGACCTCGACCTGCATACGACGAAGGTACCACCGAGTAATGGTCTGGACTTTTCAGCGGGCCCGAGCTAGCGTACGGGCCGTCACGGGCGTCTGACCAGGGAGGGGGCGGATGGCTACCACGGAGCCGAGGCAGGACCAGCACGAACGGGACGCGGCCGATCTGGCGAGATTCGGCTACAAACAGGAGCTGAAGCGGACCCTTGGGGTGTTCAGCTCGTTCGCGGTCGCCTTCAGCTACATCTCCCCCTCCACCGGAATCTTCACCCTGTATTTCCTGGCGTTGTCGATCGGCGGAGCCATGTTCTGGACGTGGCCTGTCGTGGCGTTCGGTCAGCTCCTGATCGCGCTCAACTGGGCCGAACTCTCGAGCCACTACCCGATCGCGGGCTCCGTGTTCCAGTGGACGAAGTATCTCTCGGGCCGAACGTACGCGTGGTTCACCGGCTGGATCTACCTCTTCGCCGGCATCATCACCGTGGCGGCGGTCGTGGCCACGCTTCCGCTCGCGCTGATCCCCGCGCTGAACTCGATGTTCGGCTCGCACCTCAACAACACCCTGGGAAGCAGCGACCAGCGGACGATCGCGCTCATCACCCTGGTCGTCATCACCGTCCTGAACATCTACGGGGTCAGGCTCGTCGCCATCGTCAACAACACCGGCGTCATCTTCGAGATCCTCGGCATGGTGGTGTTCGCCTTCGTGCTGGCGCTGTTCCACAACCACCAGGGCGTGGGGGTGATCTTCAAGACCGGTGGAGCGAAGCTCAACTCGAGCACGTTCCTCGTGGCCATGTTCATGAGCCTGTTTGTGATCTACGGATTCGACACGGCGTCGACGCTCGCCGAGGAAACCAAGGACCCGAGACGGGAAGCTCCGAAGGCGGTGCTCGCCTCGATCATCGGCGCCTTCGTCATCGGGGCGATCTTCCTCTGGGGCACCCTCATGGCGGTACCCAGCATGAAGGACGCGATCAACACGGCGAACTTCGTCGGACCGCAGACGATCATCGAAGCGAATCTGTCCAGCGCCTTCGCGACCGTCTACCTGCTGGTGGTCTCGGCGGCGATCTTCGTGTGCTGCATGTCGATCATGACCTCGACGGTGCGACTGTGCTTCGGCATGTCGCGAGACGACCAGCTCCCGGGTGCGAGGGCGCTCGCCAGAGTGAGCCCGCATCTGCACACGCCGATCTGGTCGTGCATCGCCATCGCGTTGCTCTCGGCGATCCCCTTCATCCAGTTCGCCGGGGCGACGATCATTGCCGTCTCTGCCACCGCGATGATCTACCTGAGCTACTTCCTGGGGGGCATTGCCGTGCTCCGGGCGCGACTGAAGGGCTGGCCGCGGGCCAAGGCGCCGTTCAGCCTGGGCAAGTGGGGCGTCCTGGTGAATGTCCTGGGCTTGGTGTGGGGTGCGGCGATGCTCGTGAACTTCCTGACACCGGCGAAGAACGCGAATTCGCTTCGCGTCTTCTCCAATCCGAAGGCCACCCAGACGGGAGGCCTCGTGAACTTCCACGTCGCCTTCCTGAACAAGATACCCGTCATCGAGTTGGTGATGGTGGCCGTGATCATCGTGGGTGCCATCTACTACTTCGGGTTCCAGCAACGAAAGCCGTTCACGCCCGTGATCCCGCCGGAGGAGACCGCGCCGGCGTCGTCGTAGCGACCTCCGGGAAGGCTCGAGCCGCGCCGAGGGGGGGCTTCTCGGGTGAATGCGGCATTGCGGCGGGCTCTTCGCCGTCTCGAACGGGACGGCGTTCCCGCCCACGCCCAGATCGAGGATCGCCTCGCCGAGGCGATCGCGGCCGGGGAGCTGCAGGCCGGCGACCGGCTCCCGCCCGAGCGTGAGCTGGCCGAGGGGATCGGCGTCAGCCGCATGACGCTCCGGCAGGCCCTGGACTCGCTCGAGCGCCGGGGCATGGTGGTGCGAGCCCGAGGCCGCCGGGGGGGCACCTTCGTCGCGGCGCCCAAGATCGAGCGGGACATGACGCGGCTCGCGGGCCTCACCCAGCAGCTCCGCCGGCAGGGACATGAGGCCGGGGCCAAGGTGCTCTCGGCCCGCGAGGGCCCATGCGGGCAGCGCACCGCGGCCGCGCTCGGTCTGTCGCCGGGCGAGCGGGTGTTCGAGGTGGTCCGGCTTCGTCTGTCCGACGGGGCGCCGCTCGCGCTCGAACGGTCGCTGTTTTCGGTCGAGCTGTTCCGCGGGCTGCTCGCGATGCCCCTCGACGGGTCGCTCTACGAGCTGCTCGAGTCGCGCTTCGGTCAGGTGCCGTGGCGGGCGGTCGAGCGGATCGAGCCGGTCATCGCGGATCACGCGGAGGCCCAGGCGCTGGGGATCAAGCCCGGCGCGCCGCTCCTGCTCGTCGAGCGCACGGCGTACAACGCGCACGGGACGCCGCTCGAGTACGCGCGGGACCTGTTCCGCGGCGACCGGACACGCATCATCCTGGAAAGCCCGATCCCCACCCCGGTGGACTAGGGCGGGATCGGTGAAGGACCGGGCCCGGGCCGTCGTCATCGGCGGGGGCGTGGGCGGCGCGTCGATCCTGTACTGGCTGACGCGCCTGGGGTGGCGTGACGTCGTGCTCCTCGAGCGCTCGGAGCTCACGAGCGGATCGACGTTCCATTCGGCCGGGCTCGTCGGTCAGCTTCGGAGCACCGAGAGCCTGACCCGCATGATGATGCGCTCGGTCGAGCTCTACCGATCGCTCGAGCGAGAGGTCGGGCTGCCCACGGGCTGGCGCGAGGTCGGGTCGCTCCGGCTCGCGTCCTCGCCCGAGCGCATGCAGGAGCTGGCGCGCCAGGCCGGATGGGCGAAGACGTTCGGCCTTCCGCTGGAGCTCGTCTCGGCCGAGGAGGCGCGGGACCGGTTCCCGCCGATGTCGGCCGACGGCGTCCTCGGCGCCGCGTACCTGCCCACCGACGGGTTCATCGATCCCAGCCAGCTGACGCTCGCGCTTGCGCAAGGCGCGCGGCGCGGGGGGGCGGAGATCGAGACGAACACGCGGGTCACGGCGATCGACACGGCGCGCGGCCGCGTGAGCGGTGTGCAAACCGACCGCGGCGCCATCGAGACCGAGGTCGTCGTCAACGCCGCAGGGATGTTCGCCCGCGAGATCGGGGCGATGGTCGGCGTGAACGTCCCGCTCGTCGCCATGGCGCACGAGTACCTCATCACCAAGCCGAGCGGCCTGCCGCCCGACCTGCCGACCATGCGCGACCCGTCGCTCCTGGTGTACTTCCGCGGCGAATCGGGCGGCCTCGTCGCGGGCGGCTACGAACGCGACCCGGCCCCCTGGGGTCTGGACGGCATCCCCGCCGACTTCAACAGCAAGCTCCTGCCCGAGGACTGGGAGCGCTTCGAGCCGCTCCTTCGAAACGCGATCGTGCGAGTCCCCGACCTGGAGCACGCCGAGGTCATCCGTCTCATCAACGGGCCCGAGGCGTTCACCCCCGATGGAGAGTTCATCCTGGGCGAGTCGGAGGTTCCCGGGTTCTGGGTCGCCGCCGGCTTCTGCGCGCACGGGCTCGCCGGCGCCGGTGGCATGGGGCAGCTCGTGGCCGAATGGATCGTCGACGGCCAGCCGGCGTTCGACGTCTGGCACATGGATTCGCGCCGGTTCGGCCGGCACTACCGAAGCCGCGAGTACACGCTCGCGAAGACAGTCGAGGTCTACGCCACCTACTACGACATCCGCTTCCCCGGGCAGGAGCGTGAGGCGGGCCGGCCCCTGCGACTGTCGCCGACCTACGCGCATCTGCGGGCGCTGGGAGCGTCCTGGGGCGAGAAGTCCGGATGGGAGCGCGCGAACTGGTTCGAGTCCAACGCGCGGGACGGCGACGAAAGCCTTCGCCCGCGGGGGTGGGCGGGCGAGGTCTGGTCGGCGGCGATCGGGGCCGAGCACCGGGCGTGCCGGGAGCGGGCGGCGCTCTTCGACGAGACCTCCTTCTCGAAGATCGAGGTGGGCGGCCCGGGGGCAGTGGCGTTCCTCCAGCGGCTCTGCGACAACGACGTCGCCCGCCCGGTGGGCTCCGTCGTCTACACCTCCATGCTCAACCCGCGGGGCGGCATCGAATGCGATTTCACCGTGACGCGGATCGGCGAGGACAGGTTCCGGATCGTCACCGGCACGGCGTTCGGACAGCACGACCTGGCCTGGATCCGTGCGCACCGGCCCGGCGACGGATCGGTCGAAATCTCGGACGTGACGTCGGCGTTCGCGTGCCTCGGGCTGTGGGGACCGCGCGCCCGCGACATCCTGCAGCCGCTCACGGTCACCGCGCTCGCCGGCGACGCCTTCCCCTACATGACGGCACGGCCGCTCGCGGTCGGGTTCGTCCCGTGCCTTGCGCTGCGAGTCACGTACGTGGGAGAGCTCGGGTGGGAGCTGTACTGCCCGATCGAGTTCGGCGCGCGGCTGTGGGAGACCCTGTGGGAGGCGGGCCGCCCCCACGGGATGGTGGCGGGCGGCTATCGCGCCATCGACTCCATGCGTCTGGAGAAGGGGTATCGCGTGTGGGGCGCGGACATCACGCCGGACGTGACGCCCTATCAGGCGGGCCTGGGGTTCGCGGTGAAGCTCGACAAGGGGACCGACTTCATCGGGCGCGAGGCCCTGCTCGCTGCGCGCGGCGACCCGGCCACGAGAAGGCTCGCGTGCGTCGTCCTGGACGACCCGCGATCCGTGGCGCTCGGCGAGGAGCCGGTTCGGGTGAACGGCGACATCGTGGGCCGCGTGACGAGTGGGGGCTTCGGCTACACGGTGGAATGCTCGATCGCCTACGCGTTCCTGCCGGCCGAGCTCGCGACCTCGGAGCGAGAGGTCGAGATCGAGATCTTCGGCCGGTGGGTCGGCGGCCGTGTCATGAAGGAGCCGTTGTTCGACCCGAGCGGCGCGCGCATCCGAGCCTGAGCTACGCGGAAGCCTGCTCGAGCCAACCGGCGAAGCGAGGGTCCGAGCCGATCGCGCGGAGTCGCTCGAAGTTCTCCCGCGCGTAGGCGACGAAGTCGAAGTCGAGCTCCGAGATCGCCTGCTGGACCACGCCCCACATCGACTCGAAGAACGCGCCCATGAAGCGCATCAACCGGACGGACGCGAGGTCGACCTCGCGCACCTCGCCCGCGTAGGCGCGCAGCAGGACCTCGTCGTGCTCGACCTCCAGGTCGTGCTTCACCGAGAAGTTCCCGAGATCGAAGATGCGGTCGCCCATCCCCGCGTACTCCCAGTCGACGATGCGGATGCGCGTCCCGTCGTGGATGAAGTTCGCGTTCAGCAGGTCGTCGTGACAGGGCACGAGCGGTTGGGGGCCGCGCGCGGACTCGATGCGATCGGCGAGCGCTTTCGCCCAGGCGAACTCGGGAGGCGGGGACACGCCGCGGGCCGCGGCGGTGGCGGCGTAGGCCTCGACCACGCGGTGGGCGTTGAAGCGGCCGGGGAGCGTGGAGCCGTTGTGGATGGCCCGCACCGAGTCGGCCACCGCTTCGAGGGTGCCGGGATCCCGCATCGCGTCGATGGGCACTGGCTGCCCTTCGATGAAGCGCGTCACGAGATACCCCTCGGGCTGGACGACGGCGACGACCTCGGGCCCCACCCCGACGGAGGCTGCCATCCGTGCTGCCGCCTCCTCGGCGCGGCGATCGATGCCCAGGAGCTCGGTGTCCTTGCCCCCGACGCGCAGGACGACCGTCTCCCCGTCGACCTCGATCTTGTAGTTGTGGTTCGTGATCCCCCCGCCGAGCGGCTCGAATCGGGCGTGCCGGCCGGGCCAGAGCCGCTCGAGGATGTCTTCCGGTATCACAACCGAGGTGTGGTCGGGCCGCGAGTCAATGGCTTCGCTCGGCGATGCATGGCATTCGCGGGACGCTATGACTCGGGGCAGGGGCCTGTCAATCCATCAGGTCGCAGCGCGGTGGTGCCGACGCAGATCGCGGCTTGACGCCGGACGAGTCTCACGCCAGAGTCTCGATCGGGAAGGGATGCCCGGCTGAGGGTGGAGGGGACGGATGCCGGCATCGTTCATCGGCCGCGAGGCCGAGTCGGCCTTTCTCGACGCATACCTCAACGGAGTCTCCGCTGGAGTCTCCGCTGGGGCTGCCGTCCTCCTCATCGAGGGCGAGCTGGGCATCGGGAAGACGGCCGCTCGGCGCTCCTACCGGGTCCTGGCCTGTCGCCCCGTCGATCCGAGACCCAGCTCTCGTTTGCCGCACTCGGGGACCTCCTCGAGGGTGTGCTCGAAGAGACGATGCCGGCCCTCCCCGAGCCGCAGGCCCAAGCGCTGGGGACCGCGCTCCTCCGGCACCCCACCGAAGGCATTTCCGGTGTGGTCGCCGGACGGTCAGTCCATCGCGCGCGAGGTCGCGGGAGGCTAGCTGCCTCCGGCTGGCCGGGGACTTCGGTTGATAGATTGCGGGGATGGGCGACGAAGCGTTCCTTCCTCCTGAACGCCCGCCGCGCGCGGCGGGACAGGAGCCGACGGCGCGGCTGACGCTCGAGGCGTATGTCCGGATGCGCAAGGAACTGGAACAGCTCCGCACCGAGGGCCGCGACCATATCGCCGAACGGTTGCTCCGGGCGCGGGAGCACGGCGACATCCGTGAGAACGCCGAATACGACGCGGCGAAGAACGAGCAGGGGCTGATGGAGGCTCGCATCCGGGACCTCGAGCGCAAGCTGAAGGACCCCGAGATCATCGAAGTCGCCGACGGGGACGAGGTCGCGGCCGGGATGCTCGTCACGCTTCGCCCCCTGGACGAGGAGGACTCGTACGAGGAGACCTACCTGGTCGCGCTCTCCGGTGAGGAGCGCGCCACGGGGGTTCGCACGGTGACCGCGAGCTCGCCCCTTGGCTCGGTGCTCCTCGGGCGTCGCGTCGGGGAGCGGGTCACCTACGAGGCGCCGGGGGGCACGTTCGGCTACGAGGTGGTGGAGCTCAAGCCCCACCGGCCCGCGTCGTGACCCGTCGGCTCACTACGGGATCGCCACACATCGGTCAGGCTGCGCGCGGCCTTCGTCCGTACTCCTGTCACGGAGGTCGATGATCATGACAAAGAGCATTCCCGCGATCGTGATGGCGGCGGCGCTCCTCGGCGCCGCGTGCGCGAAGAGCACGACCGGCGCCCAGGCCGGCTCGCCGTCCCCCCAGCCGTCCCCGTCCTACAGCAGCTCCGGCGGAGGAGGCTACGGCCGGTACGGCGGCGGCAGTTCCCCCTCGCCGGCGGCCTCGGTCGGGGCCGATACGATCCAGCAGGGAGTGGGCGGCGCGCTGGCCTTCACCCCCACGACCATCACGGTGAAGAAGGGCGCGAAGCTGACGGTCACCGACGTGACGGGCTCGCACACGTTCACCGTGCCCAACACGACCATTGACGTGGTGAACGCCGAGGGGCAGAGCCAGACCATCACGATCAGCCTGAAGCCCGGCACCTACCCGTTCATCTGCCGGTTCCACGTCAGCTTCGGGATGAAGGGCACCCTGATCGTCACCGCCTGAGCCGGTCGTCTGGTCGGGGCCGGGCCGGACCGCTAAGGTTGGCGCCATGTCCGGCGAGGTCGCTCGGCTGCATCCCGAACACGAACCAGGGCTGCCCGCGACGCCCTACGAGCGACGGCTCGGCGAGCTGTTGGAGTCGGTCGCGTCCGGCGTGACGACACCCGAGGAGGCTCGACGGGCCCTGCGCGATCTGCCGTTCGCCGATCTCGGCTTCGCGAAGGTGGATCACCACCGCGAGCTTCGACAGGGCGCCTGCGAGATCGTGTTCGCCCAGGGCAAGACCACCGAGCAGGTGGTGGCGATCGTCGAGCGGTTGATCTCGGGAAACGACGGTCCGGTGCTGGTGAGCCGCGCCGCCCCCGAGCCGGCATCCTCCGTCCGCGGGCTCGCGGCCGCGCACGGCATCCCCGTTGTCGAACGGCCCACCGCCCGCGCCATCGCGCTCGCGCGAAACGTCCCGGCGCCCGTCGGCGACGCCCTGATCATCACCGCCGGAACGGCAGATCTTCCCGTTGCGCAAGAAGCCGAGCTGACCGCAACGCTCATGGGCGCGGGAACGGAGATCGTGGCCGATGTCGGCGTCGCGGGCTTGCACCGGCTGGCTGCACAACGCGAGCGCCTCGCAGCCGCCGACGCGATCGTGGTGGTCGCGGGGATGGAG
>JACXTT010007182.1_pt1 | contig 15757 bp, 12 predicted proteins | sample 9270951 | NCBI WGS metagenome assembly JACXTT01 (sample SAMN15532306, study PRJNA645909) | rock metagenome | isolation source: weathered quartz diorite | place: Puerto Rico | collected 2017-06-21 | reverse complement strand
CACCTTGCAGGCGCAGCCGGTCGAGCGGCTCGCCCGCTCGCGCCGCCGCCGACGCCGCCGCGTCGATCAGGCGCACGGGATCGTCCCCCTTCCCGCCGGAGATGACGCGAAACGCCCCGTAGTCCCTCCCCGCCGGCGCGGACTCTGCGGGGCCGGCGGCGGGCGCGAGCCCCCGGCGCCACGCCTCGTACGCGGCAACGTAGAACGGCGGCTCGGAGAGAACCTCGCCGAGCGAGTCCGGATGGAGGTGCACGAGCCGTACGTTCTTTCGAGCCGGCGGTGTGAGCGGCGCGGCCTGCTCGACGGCGACGGCCGCCGCGAATCCCGCGACATGACGCATCCCGCAGACCACCAGGATGCGCGCCGCTCCGTCCGCAGCGAGCCGGCGCACGTTGTAGGCCATCGCCGCCTCGCGCCGCGCGTCCTGCGGATCCGCCCCTCGAAAGGCTCGGCGGACGGCGGTGAAGTAGGCCGGCAGGCCGATGCGGCTCATCGCGTAGGGATCCGGCAGCGGATCGCGATAGTCGGCGTACCCGTCGACGTCGAAGTCGATGCAGGCCGCCGGCAGGCCACGTTCGCGCGCCCACCGCGCCGCCTCGACGACCGGATCGGCGGGGTGCAGCGGAAGGTAGATCGTCTCCCCCGCGGCCGTCTCGTAGAGCAGCACGGAGATCGAAGGCATGCGCTCGATCGCGCGCACGAAAACGCGCGTGAGCGACGACGGCACCTCGACCGCGACGGCGTCGGGTGTCACCGCGGACAGCGCCCTCCGGACGGCGACCGCGGATTCGAGGCGTTCGTGGAGGATCGGGACGACGTAGATCCCGCCGCCGAGATCGAGCGAGAAACCCTCCGATCCCGCGCTCATTCCACCATCGTACCAGCCGGCCGGGACTACAATGCGCCACCGGCGAAGAGGTGCTCGGTGTTCGAAGTTCAAGGGTTGGTCAAGAGCTACGGGGGACTGCGCGCCGTCGACGGCGTTTCGTTCACGGTCGCCAAGGGAGAGCTTTACGGCCTCCTGGGACCGAATGGCGCCGGCAAGACCACGACGATGTCGATGATGTCGGGGCTTCTGGCTCCCGACGAAGGACGCGTCGTATTCGACGGCGTCGATCTCGCCGCCGATCCGCTCACGGTGAAGGCGCAGCTCGGGGTGGTGCCCCAGGAGCCCGCGCTCTACGAAAACCTTTCCGCGCGAGAAAACCTCCACTTCTGGGCCGGGCTGTACGGCATGTCGGGCGCGCCCCTCGCCCAGGCGGTCGACCGCGTGCTCGACATGGTCGGGCTGAAGGACCGTGCGAAGGATCCCGTGAAGGAGTACTCGGGAGGAATGAAACGCCGCATCAACTTGGCGCTGGGGTTGGTGCACGGCCCTCGCGCCGTGTTGATGGACGAGCCGACGGTCGGGATCGATCCCCAAGCCCGCCTCAACATCCTCGAGGCGGTCGAGCAGGTGGCGGCCTCGGGGACGACGGTCCTCTACACGACGCACTACCTCGAAGAGGCCGAGGAGCTGTGCGACCGCATCGCGATCATGGATCACGGAAAGATCCTCGCCGAGGGAACCCTCGACGAGCTCAAGAGCCGTGTCGGAGGACGGGACGTCGTGACGGTGCGCGGCTCGTTCGATCTCGGGCAGATCAGGCCGCGGCTCGAGTCGCTCCCCGGCGTCCAGGTGACGAGCGCCGAGCCGGGCAAGGTCGTGCTCTCCGTCGAAGGCTCGGGCCGCGGCGCGGTCGACCTGCTCGGGCGTGTGCTCGCCGACGGACTCGCGGTCGACGGCATCTCGATTCAGCCGCCGAGCCTCAACACGCTCTTCCTCAACTTGACCGGCCGCGAGCTGCGCGACTGATGCGCCTCCTGTCTCTGCTCGTCCGGAAGGACCTCAAGCGCAGATTCCGCTCCCCGCTCTCGCTCGTCGCGGTCCTTTCCTTTCCTCTGATGTTCGCGGGGCTGATCGCGCTCACGTTCGGGCGGGGGACGACGATCCCCAAGGTGCGGATGCTGGTCGCCAACCGGGACGAAGGCCTGATCGCGAGCGCGCTGACGTCCGCGTTCACGTCGAAGCAGAGCGCCGGGTATTTCGAGACGCGCACCGTGCAGCCCGACGAAGGGCGCGCGCTGATGGAGCAGGGGAAGGCTTCCGCGTTCCTGACGATCCCCAAGGGATTCAGCAAGGACGTCCTGGACGGAACGCCGGTCGCCTTGAAGCTCGTTCGAAATCCCTCGGAAGGAATCCTTCCCGAGATCGCCGAGCAGACGATCGGGGGGTTCGCGGACGTGCTCGACGGCGCGCGCCGGGTCTTCGAGAAGCCGGTCGAGGAGCTGCGTCCGCTCCTCGAGAGCGGAGCCAAGGACCCGGCCGACGCCGACATCATCGCGATCTCGCTCGCGGTCAAGCGCGCCATCGAGGGCATGTCCGGTCTCGTCAACCCGCCGGTCATCGCCATCGAGAGCGAGATGTTCGAGAACGTGACGCCGGGTGCCGCCGACAAGGTGAAGAAGAACGGAGACGCGCCTTCGGCGATCTTCCTGATGGTTCTCCCCGGGGTCGCGGTCTACGGGTTGTTCCTGGTCGCCGATCAGGGCATGCGGGACGTGATGACCGAGCGCGCCCTCGGCACGATGAGGCGCCAGCTCGCCGGGCCGGTGACGCCGGAGACGATCATCGCAGCGAAAGCGACCTACACCGCGGTTCTGTCGGGGATGGCGCTCGTCGTCATCGCGGCGGTGGGCGCTACGGTCCTGAGCGCGCCGGTCAGCGTTCCGGCGTTCCTGCTGCTCTCGACCAGCCTGGTCCTCGCGGTAACGGGCACGACGTCCGTGATCTACGGGGTCGCGCGCACCGAGAGGCAGGCTTCGACGCTGGGCAACATGCTCTTTCTCGCGATGGGCTTCCTGGGCGGTGGGTTCATCCGCGTCGAGGGGCTCCCGCCGGCCGTGCGCGGCATCGCCCCGTTCACGCCGCTCTATTGGGGGACGCAGGGGTATCTCGCGATCCTCCGGAAGGGAGCCGGCGTCGCCGGCATCGCGACCAGCGCGGGCGTCCTCGCGGCGATGGGGTCGGGTTTGCTCCTGGTCGGCGCGCTCGCCCTGCGGCGGGCCGCGCGTCGAGGGGCCGGAGCATGAGGCGACTCCTCCTTCTCGCGGCGAACGACGTGCGGTTGACGCGGCGCGATCGCGTCTCGTTCTTCTGGATCGTCATCCTCCCGATCTTCTTGATCTGGCTCTTCGGCAACGTCTTCGGCGGCGGCGGCGGCGCGGTGAAGCTGGCTCTCACCGTCGTCGACCGCGACGGGGGGTGGCTGGCGGAAGCGTTCGCCAAGGAGCTCGAGGGCCCGAGCGTCGCGCTCGTCGTGCTTCGCGGTGCCGCGGCCGAGGGCGAGGACGCGAAGCAGGCGGCGCGCCGCCTCCTGCTGCCCGCAGGGTTCACAGCGGGGGCGCTCTCAGGAAAGCAGCAGCGGCTCAAAATCGAGGCGGGGGAGGACGTCAGCGAAGACGGGACACGGGCCGCGGAGGTCGTCGTCGTGCGCGCGATCGTGCGCACGCTGGCGCGCCTCGCCGAGATGCGGCAGTCATCGCATCCGATGGATGGCGCCGCCTACGACGCGCTCCGAGCGCGCGGGCCGATCGTCACGGTCGAGACCTCGACGGCGGGTCACGGCACCGCGGTGCCCTCGGGGGTCGCCCAAAGCGTCCCGGGCATCATGACGTTCACCGTTCTCATGATGACTCTGATCTACGGCGCGGTGTTCCTCACGATCGAGAAGCGCGAGGGGATGCTGAAGCGGCAGATAACGCTCCCGATCTCGCGAACGACGCTTCTGGTCGGAAAGGTCTTGGGCCGGCTCTTCGTGGCGATGCTTCAGATCGCCATCCTGGTCACCGCAGGCCGTCTTCTCTTTCGGCTGGATTTCGGGACGTCGATCGCCGCGCTCTCGACGCTGCTCGTCAGCTACGCCTTTGCCGTGGCGGGGATAGCGACGTTTCTTGGCGCGATCCTCGCGAACCCGGAGCAGGCGTCGATCGTCGGTTGGCTGGCGAGCGTCGTCATGGCCGCGATGGGCGGGTGCTGGTGGCCCGCCGAGATCATGCCGGATTGGATGCGCGTGACCGCGCACGCCTTCCCCACCGCGTGGGCGATGGACGGCTTCCACGCGCTGATCAGCTTCGGTCGCGGCTTCGATGCGGTGGTGCTCCCCTCGATCGTGTTGATCGGCTTCGGCGCCGTGTTCTCGTGGATCGGCGCCCGCCGCCTGAAGGAATAGCGGACAAAATCCGGGACATTCTGCTTTTTCCTACAAAATCAGAAGCAGATCCCGGATCTTGTCCGCTATTCCTTCAGATAACGGAGGGCCTCGCCGCCGAGGACGCGCTCGACGGAGTCACGGAGAGCGGCCTCGACCGTCGAAGGGCCGCCGTCCTTCATCCGCTTCAACGCGTAGCGCGCGATGTTGATGCCATCGCGGACGGTGAAACGCTCGTCGGCCTCGTGCGCTCCCTGGAGGAAGGCGGTCACGTACTCGAGGATCGCATCGTCGGCGAACGGGAGGTTCTCCGCGAGGATCGCCTTTTCCTCGTCGTGCTCGGGGAAGTCGAGTTGAATCTGCGGCTGAAGCCGCGAGTGGATGTACTCCGGGAGCTCGTAGGTCGACGCGTCGTCGTTCATCGTGGCGACGAAACGGAACTCGGCGTGGGCCTGGACCTTGACGCCCGCGACGATCGACTCGACGTAGCGCCGGCTGTCGAGAAGCGGAGCGAGCGACGCCCACGACTTCTCCGACATGCGATTCCCCTCGTCGACGATCGCGACGCCGCCCCGGACCATCGCGGTGACGAGCGACGACGCGACATACCGGATCCCGCCCTCGCGGTCGATCACCGGTGTGATCAACAGGTCCTCGGGTCGCGTGTCCATGGTCGCCTGAAAAATGTAGACGTCCTGGCCGCGCCTTCTCCCGGCCGCGTAGGCAAGCGTCGTCTTGCCGACGCCCGGTTTCCCCAAGAGACGCGGATTCATCGGGACGTCGGACTCGCCGACGAAGCTCCACGCGGCCAGGAGCTGCTTCAGCGTCTCGGCCTGGCCGACCCAGCGGATCGGAAGCTCGTCGGGGTGGGCGAGGTGGACGGCGACCCCTTCGATGGCGATCGTCCCGGCCGCGTGCCCGCTGGCCATGGCGTCAATCGAGCTCGGCGAAGACCGCGGCGATGCGCTCGAACGCCCAGTCCAGCTCTTCTCTCGTCACCGACAGCGGCGGGGCGAAGCGGATCGTGTGGACGTGGGTCTCCTTGCAGAGGAGCTGCTTGTCCCGGAGCGCTTCGCAGAACCGGCGTGCCCCGCCGGCCTCGAGCGTAAGCTCCAATCCTATCCAAAGCCCTTTCCCTCGAACCTCTTTGATCCACTTGCTCTCGAGGCCACGCAGCTTGTCCAGGAAGTACTCCCCGAGCCTCGCGGAATTCTCGATCAACCCTTCTTCGACGAGGACTTTGAGCGCCTCGCGCGCGATCGCCGCCGCGAGCGGGTTGCCGCCGAACGTGGAGCCGTGATCGCCGGGCTTGTAGACGAGCATGATCGGGTCGTCCGCGAGAATGGCCGAGATCGGATAGAACCCGCCCGAAAGCGCCTTTCCGACGATGACGACGTCCGGCCGGACGCCCTCGTGCTGGAAGCAGAAGAACTTCCCGGTGCGGCCCAGGCCCGACTGAATTTCGTCGCAAACGAACAGGACGTTGTTCTTCTTGCAGAGCGCCGAAAGTCCCCGCAAGAACCCCGAGGGCGGAAGGTGGATGCCGCTCTCCCCCTGGATCGGCTCGACGAGGACCGCGGCGACGTTCGAGTTCATCGCTCGCTCGACGGCGGCGAGATCGCCGTAGGGGAGCATCGTGAAACCGGGCGTCAGCGGGCCGAACCCGTCCTTGTATTGCGGCTCCTCCGAGAAGCTGATGATCGTCGTCGTCCGCCCGTGGAAGTTTCCGGTGAACACGAGAATCTCGGCCTTGTCCTTCGGGATCCCCTTGACCGTGTACCCCCATTTGCGCGCGAGCTTGATCGCGGTCTCCACCGCCTCGGCGCCGGAATTCATCGGGAGCATCTTTCGATAGCCGGACAGCTCGGACATCTCCTTGTAGAGGAACCCGAGCTGATCGCTGCGAAACGCGCGCGACGTCAGCGTGACACGCTCCGATTGCTCGAGCATCGCCTTGCGGATGCGCGGGTGGGCGTGCCCCTGATTGACGGCGGAATACGCTGCGAGGAAATCGAGATACTTGACGCCGTCGACGTCCCAAACCCAGCATCCGGCCGCCTTGTGCACCACCACGTCCAGCGGGTGGTAATTGTGAGCGCCGTAATCGTTTTCGAGCTTGATCAGATCGGCGGCCGAAAGCTTGACGGCATCCATGCATCACCTCTTCGAAGGATCCGGCAAGATAGCACGCCGCTGTTGACGCTTCCGGGGGAGGACGGAATAATCCGCAGCTCATGACGAACTATTCGCCCGGCGAGTCTCCGGTCGGGCGCAAGCAGCGCATCCTCCTTCGCATCGAGCGATTCAGCCGCGAGCGGTGGAAGCTGGTCTTCTGGTGCTCGCTCGTCCTGTTCGTCGCTTCGAGCTGGCTCGGGGCTCGGATCAAGATCGAATCGGACGTTCTGAATCTGATCCCGCGAGGGAACCGCCAGGTCGACACGTTCCGAGAGGCGCTGCACGACTTCGGCTCGATCGATTACCTGATCGTGCTTTTGGGAGCCGCGAAGGACGAGGGTCCCGACGAAATCGAGGACTTTGCCGATCTGCTCGCCGAAAAGCTGAGACAACGCGCCGACCTCGTCGAGAGCGTCGAGTACCGATTCCAGCCCGACGCCAAGTTCATGGAGCTCTTCTCGGAGAACGCACTGCTCTTTCTTCCTCCCGAGCAGCTTCCGCGGATCGCCGAGAAGCTGACCGACGAGGCGATTCGCCGTCAAATCCGCGAGAACAAGGTGGCCCTCAGCTCGCCGACGGCGGCGCTCGCTCAGGGCCTCCTGCTGCGGGACCCGTTGGGTCTGATGCCGCTTTTCATCGACCGGCTGCTCGCGCACCACGGCGCGCTCAAGGTCGATCTCTCGGACGGGTACTACCTCGCGAAGGACAACCACACTCTGATCATGCTGGTCAAGCCCACCCGCCCGTCCCAGGACCTCGCGTTCTCGCGAAAGCTGCTCGAGGCCGCGCGCGCCGACGCCGAGGCGGCGCGCGAGACGCTCCACGCGGACAGCGCGGGCGGCGCCTCCACGGAGGTGCGATTCGGCGGCAATCCGGCCGCGTTGACCGAGGAGGCCGCTCTCCTGACGCAGACGGTGGTCATCAACGGCGTCGTGTCTTTCTTCGCGGTCGTGCTTCTCTATTGGATCTGCTACCGGCGGTTCGCGGCGCTCCTGTTTTCCTCCGTGCCGCTCTTGCTCGGCCAGGCTCTGACGTTCGCCGTCGCCGCGCTCGTCCTCGGCAGCCTGAACTCGTCGTCGGCGTCGTTGCCCGCGCTCTTGATGGGCCTGGGCACCGACTTCACGATCCTGATGTACGCGCGTTACGTCGAGGAGCGGCACGGCGGGGCCAGCCTCGCCACCGCGACCGAGAGGATGGTCGGCGAGACGGGCCTCGGCGTGTTCACCGGCGCGATCACCTCCGCCGGGACGTTCTACGCGATGTGCATCGGCAGCTTCCGGGGTCTGCGTGACCTCGGATTTCTGATCGGAACCGGCATCCTGATCTGCGCGGTCGCGATCCTCATCATGCTCCCCGCGATGATCGCGTGGAACGACGGGGTCCGAAAGCGCCGCAAGGACGTCCTGCAGAAGCTGCACCTGCAATCGCTTGGCCTCGAACACCTCATCGGCTTCTCCGTCACGCACCGGCGGGCCGTGCTCGCGGGGGTGACGGCTCTCACGCTCGTGGCGACCGGGCTGGCGCTGAGGTTGGACTTCGACGCCGGCATCGATTCGCTGAGAAGCAACGACGCGCCGTCGTTCGAGGTCCAGAAGGAGATCGCCGCCAAATTCGGTGCATCGCTGTCGTACATGATGGCGATCGCGGAAGGGACGACGGTCGACGAGGCGGTTCACCGCGCCCAGAACGTCGAACAGCGGCTGAAGCCGTTTCTCGCCTCGGGAATCGTAGCCTCGTACGAATCTCTCCTGACCTACCTGCCGCCGACCGAGAAGCAGCGGGCCGTCATCGCCGCGGTCCACGATCAGAAGGATGCGGCGTTCAACCCTGAGCGCATCGGCGCCACTCTCAGGAGCGCGCTCAACGACAACGGATTCCGCGAGGAGGCGTTCGCGACGTACCTCGACCAAATGACGCGCTTCCTGACCCCGGAGAGGCCGATCACGCTCGACGATCTCGAGAAGAACGGATTGGGCCGTGTCATCGAGCGCTACGTCCATCGCGACCCCGGGCGCGTCGAGATCGTCACCTACATCTACACGACCGATCCCCGGTGGCGCCGGCGGGCGCCGCCCGGGCTCATCGAGGCGATCCAGGGGAACGATCCGGGCGTCGTCGTCACCGGGACCAACGTCGTCGGCCACACGCTCATGGAGATCTTCGTTCACGACGCGCGCGTCGCGGTGGCGATCGGCTTGGGGCTGGTCGCTATGCTGCTCTGGTTCGATTTCAAGAGTCTGCGCCTGACCGCGATCGCGCTCGCCCAGCTCGTCTCCGGCGTCCTCCTCATGCTGGGCGTCATGAAGGTGTTCCACATGGACATCAACTACGCGAACGCGTTCGTCGCGACGATGATCATGGGCGTCGGCATCGACTACGCGATCCACCTCGTGCACCGCCTGCATTTCAACGGCGGCGTCGTCGACGAGGGAGTTCTGGAGACGGGGAAGGGCGTCGCGCTCGCGGCGGCCACCAACGTCGCCGGCTTCGGCACGCTGGCGTTCGGCAACTACCCCGCCATGCGGAGCGTCGGCTTGGTCGCTCTGATCGGCTCGCTGACCTGCCTCTTCACAGCGCTGACACTCGTACCCGCGCTGATGGTCAAGAGTCCGTCCCGACCGCCGGAGGCGATGTGATGCTGCCGCTCCCGTGGATCGCGCTCGTGTTGGGTTTGGTCGAGGGGATCACGGAGTTTCTCCCGATCTCGTCGACGGGCCATCTCATCCTGACGACGCACCTGTGCGGCCTGGAAGGGATGCGGGCGGAGGTGTTTTCGATCTTCATCCAGCTCGGCGCGGTTCTGGCCGTCGTCGTCGAGTACCGCGCGAGGCTGTGGGGGGTGACCCGCGATCTCGCCGCCCAGCCGGAAGCGCGCTCCTTCGCGGCGAGCGTCGCGATCGCCTTCCTGCCGGCCGCGGTTCTCGGGCTCTTGACGCACCACTGGATCAGCGAGCACCTGTTCGGTCCGCGGACGGTCGCGGCTGCGCTCGTGGCCGGCGCGATCGCGATTCTTGCCGTCGAGCGCTGGAAGCCGAAGGCCGCGATCGGAGACGCAGCACGGGTCGACACCGTGCGAGCCGCACTGATCGGCGTCGCCCAGTGCGCGTCGCTCTGGCCGGGGTTCTCGCGGTCGGCCGCGACGATCCTGGGCGGGCTCCTCTGCGGGCTCGAGCGAACCGCCGCCACGGAGTTCTCGTTCTTTCTAGCGATTCCGACTCTGGGGGCGGCGACGATCTTCGATCTCTACAAGCACCACGACGCATTGATACCAGGCGATCTCCCATGGCTCGCGGTCGCAACGGCGGTGTCCTTCATCGTCGCATGGGCCGCGATCCGCTGGCTCCTCCGCTTCGTCGCGACGCACGACCTCATGCCGTTCGCGTGGTACCGCATCATTCTTGGCCTCGCCGTTTTTGCCGTGCTGAGATAGGACATGAAAGAGGGGACAGGCCCCGTTTCCTTCGAAGCCTGTCCCCTTTCCGCTTCCTCGGGAGAGCACCATGTCGGCGTCGAACAGCGTGACAAGCGATCAGCTCGGACTTGGAGACATGTCGCCGGAGGCGTTTCGCGAGGCCGCTCATCGCGTCGCGGATCTCGCGGCCGACTACCTCGGACGCCTCGAGGAGTACGACGTCCTGCCGAACATCGTGCCCGGCGCCACGCGCGCCAAACTTCCGGCCGAGCCGCCGGCATCGCCCGAGCCGCTGGGGGAGATTCTCCGGGACTACCGGTCGATCATCGAGCCGTACATCACGCACTGGCAGCACCCGATGTTCATGGCGTACTTCCCGAGCGTGGCGTCGGGACCGGGGGTGCTGGGGGAGTGGCTCGCCTCCACGCTGAACTCGAACGTCATGCTCTGGCGTAACGCTCCGTCCTCGACGGAGCTGGAAGAGACCGTCGTCCATTGGCTGCGCCGCATGCTCGGCCTCCCCGACGCGTTCGACGGGATGTTCACCGACACCGCGTCGATCTCGTCGCTCCTCTCGATCGTCGCGGCGCGACATGTGGTTCCTGGCCTCGCCGCGCGCGACGAAGGACTGGCCGGGCGTCCCGGCATCTCGCGCCTTCGGATGTACATCTCGACGGAGGCGCATTCGTCGATCGAGAAAACCGCGATCGTCGCCGGCATCGGACGCGCCGGAGTGCGGAAGATCCCCGCGGACGACGTCTACCGCATGCGAGCGGATGCCCTGACCGACGCCATCCGCGAAGACCGTGCCGCCGGCTGGACACCGTTCTGCGTCGTCGCGACGCTCGGGACGACGTCGTCCACCAGCGTCGACCCCTGCGAGGCGATCGCGGAGATCTGCCACCGCGAGAGGCTCTGGCTTCACGTCGATGCGGCCTACGCCGGCTCGGCGGCGATCGTCCCCGAAATGCGGCCGCTTCTCGCGGGGTGGGAGCGGGCGGACTCCATCGTCGTCAACCCGCACAAGTGGATGTTCACGCCGTTCGACGCGTCGCTCCTCCTTTTCCGCTCGCCGGAGACCTTCCGCGACGCGTTCAGCATCGTCCCGGAGTACCTTCGCACGCCCGACGCCGGCGGCGTGCACAACTTCAACGAGTACGGGATCCAGCTCGGTCGCCGGTTCCGGGCGCTCAAGATGTGGATGCAAATCCGCTGGTTCGGCGTCGACGGCATGGCCGCTCGGCTCCGCGAGCACGTCCGCCTCGCGCGCCTGTTCGCGTCATGGGTCGAGGCCGATCCCGACTGGGAGCTTCTCGCCCCCGTGCCGTTCGCGACGGTTTGCTTCCGGAGTCGCAAGGGTCACGATCTCGACGCGGCGAACGAGGCGATCCTCCAGCGCGTCAACGCCACCGGGAAGGTCTTCCTCTCTCACACGAAGCTCGCGGGGCGCTTCACACTGCGCGTCGCGATTGGAAATCCTCGCCAGACGGAAGATCACGTGGTCGCATGTTGGCAACTGCTCAAGGAGGCGGCAAGAAAAAGGGGAGCGTCCCCTATTTCCAGCTGACGTCGAGGAGGTCGTTGAACTCGCCGGCGCCGCGGAGCCACTCGCCGCCGTCGAAGGTGACGACCTCGCCGCGCATCCAGTCCGACGCGTCGGAGACGAGGAACGCCGCCAGCTCGGCGAGCTCGTCGGGGGTGCCGAAACGTCCGGCCGGGATGCGGCGCTTGCGAGCCTGCTCGCTCTCCGGTGTCGGGAGCAGCCGCGAGAACGCGCCCTCGGTCGGGATCGGGCCGGGTGCGATGGCGTTCAGGCGAATGCCATAACGAGCCCACTCGACCGCGAGCGATCGCGTCAGGGCGACGACACCCGCTTTGCCGCAAGCGCTGGGGAGAACGAATCCGGAGCCCGTCGTCGCATAAGTCGTCGCGATCGAGAGCACGGTGCCGCCGCGCTGGTCCCTCATCCAGAGCTTGGCCGCAGCCTGCGTGCAATGAAAAGTCCCGTGCAGCACGATCGCGACGACGGTCGCGAAGGCGTTCGGGCTCAGGTCCTCGGAGGCGCAGAGAAAGTTCCCGGCGGCGTTGTTGACGAGGATGTCGGGGATCGCCAGCGCCTCGCCGATCCGCGTCAACGCCGCGTCGACCTGGCCGGGATCGCGGACGTCGCACGGCGCGGCGACCGCGCGGCCGCCCCGCGCCGCGATCTCCCCGACGACCCTGTCCAGCGGCTCGAGCTTGCGCCCGGAGACGGCGATCGACGCGCCCAGCTCCGAGAAGCGGAGCGCCATCGCGCGGCCCAGACCGGTGCCGCCCCCGGTGATCCAAGCGGTCTTGCCGCGAAGGAGGTCGGGAGCGAGCGCGCGGCCGAGCGCGCTCACTTCGCCGGCTGTCCGGTCGCGGCCGAGGGCGATGCGGCGGTCGGGAAGAACCTCGCGAGCCAAGCGGCGGCGGTGGTCCAGAGGAAGATCACGATGCCGAAGACCAGACCGGAGACCAAATAGGCCGTATGCGTTCCCGCCCGCACGAGCGCGGTCATCGATCCCGCGGGCACCGTCTGGTCGAAGATGCGGAAAAAGTTCTGCCCGGCGAGGAGCCCGATTCCGAGGCTGACGATCAAGCTCAACGCCAGGCCGATCATGCGCTTCGACATCGGGCCCTCCTACCAGCGCGCCAGCGCGCGCATCGCCGCGGTGACGTCCTCCTGCGACGGCAGGATGGCCGCTTCGAGCGAGGGCGCGTAGGGCGGGAAGCAATCCTTCGCGGCGACGCGGCGCACCGGAGCGTCGAGCGCGTCGAAGCAATTCTCCGCGATCCGCGCGGCAACCTCGCCTCCGAATCCGTTGTTCAGCTGCGCTTCGTGCACGACGATCGCCTTGCCGGTCTTGCGGACGGATTCGAAGACGAGCCCTTCGTCGAGAGGGACCAGCGTGCGCAGGTCGATGACCTCGACCGAGAACCCTTCCTTCTCCAACTCGGCCGCCGCACGCTGACATCGCACGACGCCGCTCCCCCAGGTGATCGCGGTCATGTCGGTGCCGGGCTGCACGACGCGTCCCTTCCCGAACGGGATCAGGTAGTCGGCATCCGGCTCCGGCGCCTTCGAGAACACCTGCCGATAGAGCCCCTTGTGCTCGAAGAAGATCACCGGATCGTCGATCCGGCACGCCGTCTTCATCAGGCCCTTCGCGTCCGCCGCGTTCGACGGATAGACGACGTACCAGCCCGGGGTGTGAATGTAGAGCGACTCGGGGCACTGCGAGTGGAACGGGCCGCCGCGGATGTAACCGCCGGTCGCCATGCGCACGACCATCGGGCACGACCAGACGCCACCCGAGCGCCAGCGCAGCGTCGAGATCTCGTTCCGGATCTGCATGTAGCCGGGGTACGAGTAGTCGGAGAACTGAATCTCGACGACCGGCTTGTAGCCTCCCGTCGCCATGCCCGCGGCGACGCCGACGATCGTGGCCTCGGCCAGCGGCGAATTCTGCACGCGAGCCGAGAAGGCGTCCGTCAGCCCGCGCGTGACGCCGAACACGCCTCCCTTCGGGTCGGCGATGTCCTCGCCCCACATGACGATCTTGGGGTCGCGCTCCATCTCCTCGCGGAGGGCGTGATTCAAGGCGTCGATCATCGTGATCGGCGCTTCCGAGAGGGGTTTGGGGGAGCGCTCGATCTCGACCGGCTGCTTCCCCGAGAAGACATGCAGCGAAGCGGTCTCGGGAAGCGGATCGGCCGCCGCATCGGCCTCGTCGGCGGCCACGTTGACCAGCGTCTTGATGTCGTCCCGCATCGCCTTCAGGCTCGCCTCGTCGAGCAGCCCCCACGAGACAACCCGCCCGGACGTGTGCGCGACCGGATCGTGCCGCCGCACCTCTTCGAGCTCTTCCTCGGTGCGGTACTTCGCTTGGTCGTCGGAGGACGAGTGCGAATCGAGGCGAACGACGTGTGCCTCGACCAGGAGCGGCCCGCCGCCGCGCCGCATCGACTCGACGAGCGACTTGAGGGTCTTGTACATCTCGGTGAACTGCGTCCCGTCGACCTCGACCGAGCGAACCTTGAACCCCTTGGCGATCGTGTGGATCTCCGAGCCGGTCTGAACCGACTGAGGAACGCTGATCGCGTAGCCGTTGTTCTGGACGAGAAAGAGGACGGGGAGCTGGTCGCGCCCCGCGTAGTTCAGGGCCTCGAAGAATTCGCCCTCGGAAGTCGCGCCTTCGCCGGACGAGACGTAGACGATCTCGTCGCGGCCGGAGGCGACCACCGCTTTTGCCATGCCCGCGGCCTGGAGGTACTGCGTGCCGGTGCACGCCGTCGGCGACACGACGCGCAGCTCCTTCGAGGAGAAGTGCTCGCTCATGTTCCGGCCGCCCCCGGATGGATCGGCGGCCTTCGAGAGCATGTGAAGGAAGATGTCCTTCGGCGACATCCCCAAGCCGACCATGAGCGCCTTCTCCCTGTAGTAAGGGAAGAACCAATCCTTCCCCGGCGTCAGCAGCATCGACATCGCGATCTGGAGCTTTTCGTGACCGCGCGTCGAGGCGTGGAACGACACCTTGCCGGCGCGCACGAAGACCTTGAGGCGCTCTTCGATCGCGTTCACCGTCAGCATCTTGTGGAGCAGATCGAGGTAGATCGCCCGGCCCAGCTCCGGTGAGGAAACTCGCGGAGCGGCGGGCGACGTCGATGGCTTACGTGACATGCCGATCTCCCTCGGGAAACGGGACGGGGTCATCTTGGCCCATGTCTCTCCTTCTTTCAATCGAAGGCGATGCGGCGCGCCCATCGTGTTAAGTTTGCGCGGCGCGGAAACAGCGGGTTGGGGGGTTTCATGGCGGAGCTCGCCGGCAAGCCGATCGTCCTCGTGGCCATGGGCGGCCATGCTTTTATGCAAAAGGGTGAGAAGGGGACGATCGAAGAGCACGAGCGCAACGCTGCGGAGATCGCGCGCCTCCTGATGACGCTCGTCGAGAAGGAGTACCAGCTCGTCATCACGCACGGAAACGGCCCGCAGGTGGGAACGCTTCTCCTGCAGCAGGAGTGCTCGAAGGACGAGGCCCCCGCCATGCCGCTGGATGTGCTGGTCGCGATGACCGAGGGAAGCCTCGGCTACATCCTCCAACAGAACCTCCTGAACCACCTTCGCCGCCGGGACGTCAAGCGCTACGTCGTCACGGTGGTCACGCAAGTGCTGATCGACGAGACCGATCCCGCATTCAAGAACCCCACCAAGCCGATCGGACCGTTCCTGTCGAAGGACGAAGCGGAGCGGCGGCGCGACCGGCTGGGGTGGATCGTCCGGGAGGACGCGGGACGCGGGTGGCGGCGGCTCGTCCCGTCGCCGCGCCCGCTGCGAGTCGTCCAGCGCCACATGATCCGGGAAGCCGCACGCGCGGGGCACATCGTCGTCGCGTGTGGCGGCGGCGGAATCCCGATCAAGAAGACCAAAGATGACGCCTACGAAGGGGTCGAGGCGGTGATCGACAAGGACCTGACCTCGAGCGTGCTCGCGGCGGACGTGGGCGCCGCGCTCCTGGTCATTCTGACCGCGGTGCCGCAGGTCTACCTGAACTTCGGGCAACCGGACCAGCGCGCTCTCGGTGCCGTGACCCTCGACGAGATCGAGATGCTTCACGCGCAGGGGCACTTCCCCCCGGGGAGCATGGGGCCGAAGATCGAAGCCGTCATTCATTTCCTGAAGAGCGGAGGACGCCGGGCCCTGATCACGAACCCGGAGAGCCTCCCCTCCGCCATCGAAGGCCGCGCCGGAACGCACATCGTCGGGCGCATCTAGGAGCCGGCATGAAGCGAACGGTCCGCGCTCTGAGTCTGTTCGCATCCGTCCCGGTCGCGATCCCGGCGGACACGGTCACACCCCCCGACACACCCACAGGAGCGCCCCGGGACACCCCGCATCCCC
>JACXTT010007181.1_pt1 | contig 15758 bp, 12 predicted proteins | sample 9270951 | NCBI WGS metagenome assembly JACXTT01 (sample SAMN15532306, study PRJNA645909) | rock metagenome | isolation source: weathered quartz diorite | place: Puerto Rico | collected 2017-06-21 | reverse complement strand
GCGTTGGGCGCGGCGCGTGGGGGTCGGCTACGCGGCGGTGCTCGTCGCCTCGCTGGCCGGCGTGACCCTGGCCGCGTTGCATCCGGCCGGACGCTCGTTCCTCGCCTGGCTCGCGGGTGAGGCGCCCGCGCGGGTGCTCGACTCGCTCAAGTTCTTGGTCAATGCCACGTCGTTCCTGGCGCTGCGGCTCGCGGGTGGATGGGGGCTCCTGTCGTCCGTCGGATCCCGCGTCAGCCCGCTGATGCGCGCACTGCTCGCGACCCTCGACGAGCCCGCGATCCAGCTCGGCCTGGTTCTGTCGGCCGCGTCCTGCATCGCCGTGTTGTGGTGGCTCCGCCCGCGCCCGGGCCGCGGCGACAGGGGAATGCCGCATGTCGGCGTGCTGGGATTCTGAGTCCACGCGGCTCGTTCCGCGCGCGCTGAGCGTTGCACTGCTCGGTGCCTTGATCCTCGCGCCGAGCGCGCCCGCGTGGGCCCGTCGCCCAGCGGCGGATTCGACGATGCGAGTGAGCATCGGCACCATCGAGGTCGGCGGCGTGCGAATCCATCGCGCCCTCGGCGCCCGGAATCCGCTGCACGTCCGCGGCGACATGCGCGTCGACGGCAAGCGCGTCCGGTTCGACGACACGGTCGACGTCTCGATCCCCACGCGCTCGCCCCATATCGAGGTCGGGCCCGGCATCCACATCGAATCGGACGACGCCAGCATCGTGCGCATGGGGTCCGACATCGTCATCGACTCGACCGAGGTCGTCGACGACGCGGTCGTCGCGCTGTTCGGCAACGTCACCGTGCGAGGTCACGTGAGCGGGGACGTGGTGGCCGTGCTCGGCAGCGTCACGCTCGAGCCCGGCTCGACCGTGGACGGCGATGCGGTCGCCGTCGTCGGCTCGCTCGAGCAGGCGCCGGACGCGACGTTGCACGGCCAGGGCATCTCGGTGACGTTCCTGCCCGTTCACCGGGGGATCGCTCCCTTGCGCGCCCTGGCGATCGTCCTGTTCGTGGCGTGGCTGCTGTCGATGGTGGCGGGCGGCGTCCTGGGCCTGCTGTTCCAGAATCGGTTGGTGCGCGTGGCCCAGACGCTCGCCGAGCGCGCGGGATGGTCGCTGCTGCTGGGCATCCTGCTGCCGCCGCTCGGAGTGATCGCGGCCGTGCTGCTGATGGTCACGCTGATCGGCGTTCCCGTGGCGTTCCTGCTGCCGCTCGTCTACCTGTTCGTGGTGTGGATGGGCACCGTCGCCGCGACCTACCTGCTCGGTTGTCGAGCGACGGGACGCGAGCTCGGCAGGGGCTTGGGAGTGCCCCTCCTTGTCGGGACGCTGATCGTCGGCGTGCTGTTCGGCATCGGGGCCACGGTCGCAGGCAACCACAGCGTGCTGGGATCGCTGGCGCTGTTCTTCCCGCTGCTCGGCGTGTTACTGGCGACGTCGTTGTCGGTGATCGGGTCCGGCGCGGTGATCGTTTCGCGCTTCGGCACTCAGCCGAGAGCCGCTGCGGGCGTTGCGCAGTCGGTCGCGTCGCCCGGCGTGCCACCCATGCCCCAGGGCCCGCCGGCCGGAACCGCTCCCGCGCCACCCGCCACGGTCTAGCACGTTCGGGCGCGGCGGCCGCGCGGATCCCGCACGGCGCGCCCAGAGGCCGCCCGAGACGCCCCCGCGCTCGGTGGTTGCGTGGGGGCGTCCGCATGCCGAGGCAGACGCTCCGTGGGTGCGGTTTCCCAGCGACGACACGGAGGCGGGTGGGGCCCCCCGGAAGACGCGGCTTCGGGCATCGCGGGATCCCGGCGAGTGAATGCGAGGTGCGACCTAACGCGCTGCGGCGCGATCGTATCCGTGACTGCGCCCGCCGCGCGCCTGAGCGCGATGGAACGACGGCGCCGGGGCACGAGAGTGGCGATGGAAACGCCGCATGGGACCCCGCGTTCGCGCGTCGCTCGCGCTACTGGCGCTGATGGCCGCGTTCACGGCGGCGCGTGCGCCCGCAGCCGGTGCAAACGAGATTCAGGCGCAGGAATCCGCCAGCCGGTTCGCGATCCACGGCCCCGAGGAGACGCTGCGCGACGATTGCTCGTGGGACGCGGAGGGCCGGCTGTGGCTCACGCTCCCGGGAGGGGCGCGCTTCGAGCTGGTCACCTCCACCGCCGATTCGGTGATCTCGAACGCGGGCGACGGCGCGTTCCACCCGTTCCAGGAATCCGAGGTGCGCGCCGCGGTCGCGGCGCTGAGGTTCCCGATCGCGGGACTGTGCGCCGACGTGTACCTGCTGCCGTATCCGCGCCGCACCGGCCTCGAGTCGGCGGCGGGCGCCGGGCTGGTGCTGCTGTCGCCGGGGGTCCGGCCGCTGTCCCCGGAGCAGCAGCACGCGGAGTTCACCCACGAGCTGGGCCACGTGGTGCATCGCGCGCTGCTGCCGGACTCGAGCACCCTCGGCTGGAACGCGTATCGCGCGCTGCGCGGCATCACGGATCCGGCGGTCTACTCGGCAAGTGCTCCTCACGCGGATCGCCCGCACGAAATCTTCGCTGAGGACTTCCGAGCGTTGTTCGGCGACGCGCTCGCGAACTACAGCGGCACCATCGAGAATTCCTCGATCTCGCTGCCGTCACAGGTGCCGGGATTGCGGGACTTCATGCTCGAATTGGCCGGCGCGGCGCCATCCGTCGCGCTCGTGGCGAGACCGAACCCCGCCTGCCGCGCGGTGGAGTTCGCGCGCCCGGGTGGAGCGGCGACGATGCTCGACGTGTTCGATGCGCAGGGGCGACGCGTGGCGTCGCTGGCGCCGACCGCCGCCGGCAACGAGGTGCGCTGGCGCTGGGACGGCGGCCGAAGCGGCGCGGGCGTGTTCTACGCCCGGCCACGGGACGCATCCCGCGCGGCGATCCGATTCACCCGACTCGAATAGCACACGTGCCGCGATCCGAGTCGGCGTCGAGAGTTGCGGCTCGTGCGCGCCACTCCTAGACTCCGCGGGCCCATGATCTACGTCGTGTTCCCCGCGTGGAACGAGGAGCGGGTGATCGGAGCCGCGCTGCGCGCCTTCACCCGTGCCGTCCGCGGCCACGAGTCCGACTACCAGGTGTTGCTGGTGGACGACGGCAGCGCCGATGGGACGGTCGCCGAGGCGCGGCGGGCGATCGCCGACGGCGGCGGCGGCGTGGCGCTCACCGTCCTGAGCCACGCGGTGAACTCGGGGCTCGGCGCGGCCCTGCGCACGGGCCTCTATTGGTGCCTGGACCGCGCCCGCGACGACGACGTGATCGTCACCCTGGACGCCGACAACACCCATCCGCCGGCCATGATCCCGCGGCTGGTCGTCCGGGTGCGGGAGGGATACGACCTGGCGATCGCGTCCCGTTACCGCGCCGGTTCACGGGTCCTTGGCGTCCCCGGCCACCGGCGCGCGCTGTCGGACGTCGGCCGCTGGGTGTTCCAGCTGCTCTACCCGATCCACGGCGTGCGCGACTACACCTGCTGCTTTCGCGCCTACCGCGTCCCCTTGTTGCGCCGAGCGCGTTCGCTCTACGGCGAGGAGCTGTGCACCGCCCGCGGGTTCGAAGCGGTGATGGACCTGCTCCTCAGGCTCGGCCCGCTCGCGCCGCGTGTCAGCGAGATCGGGTTCGTGCTGGACTACGGCGAGCGGGTCGGACAGAGCAAGATGAACGTCGCGCGCACGATCCGTTCCACGCTGGGATTGCTGCTGCGCCGTCGCCTCGAATCGCTGACGCGCTTCACGCCGCGCCAGATCGAACGCCGCCTGCGCGAGGCCGAAGGCGCCACCGGTGCCGCGCGCGAGCCGGGTCGATGACCGCCGCGCCGTTCGGCGTGGCTCATCGCTCGCTCAGCTCGTCGAGCCTGAAGTCGTCGGTGATCGCGCGCGCGCGCTGGTCGCCCAGTCCCGCGAAGTTGCGCACGGCGTCGAACAGCGAGCGCGGGATCGCGGTCAGCACGCCCAAGCCGCTCCTGCGCTTGTCCTCGACCTCGCCGGACAGCCAGCCTTCGCCCTCCTCGACGTCCTCGACGCTGAGCGGCTTCAGCGTCGCCGACACGACGACGTAGTACCTGCCCGCGCGCAGGCGATCGATCGGCGCGAGCGGCAGCACGAACGGCGACGACAGCGCCAGCCGCACGGAGTCAAGCGTGGACACGGCACGCGAGCGCAGGCCGACGCCCTCGATGAGATAGTTTTTCGACCACACGTCGTAGCGAATGCGCACGCTGGCGGCGATGCTGCCGCTCAGCCGATCGAACCACCCCGTACGGTGACGCCACAGTTCCGCGGACAGCTGCAGCCTCGCCGGCATACCGCGGTCGAGGCTTTCCTCGACGCGCGGCGGGAACAGATCCGCCACGCGTACCGCGATCTCGACGCGCCCTTGGTGGAGGTGGGGTGAAGCCGGATCCACGTCGAGCGCCTGCGCGCGCGCGGGCGTGGCCAGGAACCACGCTGCCACGAGCAGCGCGCCGAGGCGTCGTGCAACGCGAGGGAGCGCGGATGGCACCGGAAGCTCAGAATGGGCGCTGCAGACGCAGGCTCACCACGAACTCGGAGCCGGGATCCTGGAGATTGCGGGCCAGGTAGACGCGCACGTTGTCCTCGGAGGTGCTGAAGCCGAAGCCGCCGTCCGCCTTCATCCGCTGGCGGGCCGGGTCCCAGCGGCGGTCCGGGTTCGTCCAGGCCCGCCCGGTATCCAGAAACAGGATCGCGTGCAGCCCGCCCTCGAACAGATCACCCGCCATACGCCACAACCCGGCCGTGTATTCCATCTGCACGAGCGCGATCTGGTCGCCGCGGTATTGCGCGAAGCGGTGGCCGCGGAGGCCGTCGACGCCCCCGAGCGTGAACGTCTTCTGAAGCGGCAGCCGGCCGTCGAGACCGCTGCCGGCCACGCCGCGCAGCGACAAGGTCGTCGCCGGCGACAGCCGGAGGACGCTGCGCACGTCGGCGAGCGCCCGGGTGTAGGTGAAGTCGCCGCCCAAGGAGCCGCCGGCGCGCTCCAGCTCGAGCCAGTGATACAGCCCGGCGTGCCGGTGCGCGGAGCGATGCAGCAGCCGCTCGAGACGCAGCGTCAGCGTGCGCGTGTCGCCCTCGTCGATGCTCGGGTTGTCGCGCAACGTCCGGTCGGTGTGGAACCAGGATCGCGTTCCGCGGCGCACGGGGAGCGACCTCCACGTGTCCTCGCGCAGGTGCGCGCTGATCGTCGAGAAATCGGGCACGCGCCACTGCACGTACACCCCCTCGCCTTCACGCTCGAAGTAGTCGCGGAAGTCCTCGCGTCCGAACAGCAGCGCCAGGCTGTTCTCCTCGTCCTCGATCTGCTGGAGCTCGCTATGATCGGTGCGGCGCGCCATCGACGCCCCGACGGCGAATCGGCCTCCCGGCACGATCGGTTGCTCGATCTGAACGCCGTACAACCAGCGGTCGCGTCCGAACGCGTACTCGATCCGGCCGCCGAGGCGCGGCGAGACGCCCTCGATGGCGCCATATTCGACGTGCAGCCCGAGGCGCAGCGGATCGACGCGGTTGTAATCGACGATCACGTCGTCGCTCCGCCACGCCTTGCCGCGGGCCCGCCAGCGCTCGAGGTCGGTGAGCAGCCCTTCACCGAACGGGGCCTGCAGCCAGCGATCCTCCTCGGCGCCCTCGGGATTCGTCGGGCGCAGCAGCGGCGGCGCGGAATCGGTCTCGGCGGGCTCGAAGCGAAGCGTGTCCGCGGCGGCCGCCGGGGCGGGATGCCATTGCAGCGTGTCGGATCGCGAGTCGGCGGCAGCCGTGACCGCCCACGCCGCGAGCGCGAGCGTGACGGCGAGAGCCAGCTCCAAGGGCGTGGTCCGGGTCGGCATCGGGACTCCCGAGCAGGCCGGACGCCGTGCGACGACCGACCCGCAGAGCGGTGGAGGGGTGCGGTCGCCACGAGATTGCAAAGCGCGTTCCCCTCGACCTCGAGGCCGACAACTTGCTCTGAGACCGGCCCCGCGCGCAACTCGACGGCCCGCGACGCCGCGCAGACTGTGGCGCCCACACCCCACGGCGTCGCGCGGCCGCAGCGGCGCTAGCGGCGGCTGATCCCGTACTTGCGCATCTTGCGGTGGAGGTTGGTGCGGTCGATGCCGAGCCCGGCCGCCGCCTGCGTGACGTTCCAGTTCGCGCTCTCGAGCGCGCGACGAATCGTCTCCGCTTCGCGGCGCTCGATCTCGCCCCTGAGCCCCACCGCCTCGCCGCGGACCGGCCCGCTCTCGAGCCACGGCGCCAGGTCGCCCGCCTGCACGACCGGACCCCCGACCAGCACCGCCGCGCGCTCCATCAGGTTGCGCAGCTCGCGTACGTTGCCCGGCCACGGGTACTCCTCGAGCAGCGAACGCGCCTCGTCGGACAGCGTTTTCGCCGGCCGGCCCTCGGCTGCGCAGCACTGCTCCAGGAATCGCGTCGCGAGCAGCGTCACGTCGGAGCCGCGCTCGCGCAGCGGTGGGACGTGGATCGGCAGCACGTTGAGCCGGTAGAACAGATCCTCGCGAAACTCCCCGGCCTGGATCTCGGCGGCGAGATCCTTGTTCGTCGCCGCGATGAAGCGCACGTCGTAGCGTTGCGTGCGCGTGCCGCCGACGCGCTCCGCCTCGCCCGTCTCGATCGCGCGCAGCAGCTTCGCCTGGGCGTCGGCCGACAAATCGCCGATCTCGTCCAGGAACAACGTGCCCTCGTGGGCCAGCTCGAGCCGGCCCTTGCGCGATTGCACCGCTCCGGTGAACGCGCCCCGTTCGTGGCCGAACAGCTCGCTCTCGATCAGGTCCCGTGGAATCGCCGCGCAGTTCATCTTCACGAACGCCCCGGTCGCGCGCTTCGACAGCGCGTGAATCGCGTGGGCGACGAGCTCCTTGCCCGCTCCGTTCTCGCCGGTGATCAAGACCCGTCCCTGCGACGGCGCGATGCGGCGGATGTTCTCGCGCAGACTCTCGATCGCGGGACTCTTCCCCAGGATGCCGAGCGTCTGACCGTCGCTCGTCACGACCTCCGCGACCGCGCCGGCTTCGTCCGCCGTTGCCGCCCGGCGCAGCCGCGTGACACGCGCCGCCTCGTCGACGACCTCGAGCAGCTGCTGGCGGTCGGGCGGCTTCTCGATGAAGTCGTAAGCGCCGCGCTGCATGGCGCGGACCGCGTTCTTGATGGTGGCTTCACCCGTCACGACGATCACGGCGGTGTCGGGCGCCCGCTCGCGCACCTGGAGCAGCACGTCGAGTCCGTGCATCCCGGGCATGCCGAGGTCGAGCAGCGCGACGTCGACGGGCGTCGCGGCCAGGCGCTCGAGGGCGTCGGCGCCCGAAGGGCTCTCGTTCACGCGGTGCCCGGCGTGCTCGAGCACGTCGCGAAGCGAGGCGCGAATCGCAGGGTCGTCGTCGACGACGAGCACGTCGAGTCGGGCGCGAGAGTCCGTCAAGCGGCGTCTCCGGGTCGTGAGGGAGCGTTGTGACGAGCCGCCACGGTGGCCGGATCGCGCGGCAAAATCAAGACGGCTCGTGCACCGCCACCGGATCGGTTCTCGAGGGTCACGCGGCCGTGGTGTTGGCGGGCGATGTCGCGCACCAAGCTCAGGCCGAGACCGCTGCCCCGGCGCTTCGTGCTCGCGTAGGGCTCGAACAGCCGGTCCTTCAGGTCCTCGGGAATCCCGGACCCACGGTCCAGCACCTCGAACGTCACGTCCGCCCCACCCGGTGTGACCACCATCTCGACCCGGCCCGATTCGCCACCGGCCTCCCGGGCATTGAGCAGCAAGTTGCTCAACGCCCGCGATACCAGCACCCGGTCGGCCATGAGCTGCGTCGAGCCGGCGCCCGTCGCATGCACCTCGGGTGCCGCCCCGGGCACGAGCGAGGCCGTGGCGCGCGCGACCTCGAGCGCGTCGATGGGCTCGAAGTTCGGCTCCGGGAGGCGTGCGTACTGCGAGAACTGACCGGCCAGGTGATTCAGGCTGTCGACCTCTCGCAGCGCGGCGCCGAGGCTCCTGGCCATGGCTTCACGCTGGTCCGCGGGCGCTTGCTCGATCCGCGCCTCGAGCAGCTGAAGCGACAGCCGCATCGGCGTCAGGGTGTTCTTGAACTCGTGCGCCAGCTTGCGCGCCACGTCCCGCCACGCCGCTTCGCGCTCGGCGCGTTGCAACGCCTGCCGCGCCTCGTCGAGCCGCTGGGTCATGACGTTGAACGACTCGCCGAGCGATCGCATCTCGGACGCGCCCCCCGGCGTGACGCGCGCCTCGAGCGAGCCGGCCGCGACGCGCCCGAGCGCTCCCGACAGCTCCTGCAGCGGCCACGACATCTGGCGCGCGAGCCGAGTGGACAGCAACAACGCCAGCGCCACGAGCACGATCGTCATGCCGGCGACGAGCAGCAGCACGACCCGCCGTTGCAGCTCCGCCGTCAGGCCGAGCTGACGGTAATAGGTGAGCCCGTGGCCGACGCTGTCGATCTGCGCGTAGAAGTCGGGGGACAACCGGTACCCGGTCACCAGCATGCGGCCCGACCTCGTGGGCGCCGCCGACGCGAGGACCCCGCCGTTGCGGATCATCTGGGCGTGGCCGGGGTCCGCCGCGAGCGACGCTCCCAGGTTGGGCGCGTCGGCCAGGAGCAGGCCCGGCGGCACCAGTTGATCGACGCGGACGTATTCGCCGCCGCGCGGTTCGTACGTCTGCAGGAAGTCCAGGCTGCTCGCGCGCAGGGCCTCACGCGCCTCGGCCCGCTGCCGGGCCGAGACGGGGCCCTCAGGCCAGCGCGCGGCCCATTCCTCGGCCTGAACTCGGACATCGCCCTCGAGCCGCGTCACCGAGATCTTCGTGACCTCGAGCGCGGACACCAGCGCGCGGTCGACTCCGGGGCGATACCAGCGCCCGATGGCGCGAGACAGCTGAACCAGTGACACGGCGCTGATGACGGCCATGGGCACGAGCGCCAACGCGAGGAAGGCGGCCAGCAGCCGCGAGCGCAGCGTCACGGGTCGGCGGGCATCAGCGGTTGGGCGAGAGCCCTCCGAGCTGCCCGCAGGCGGCCCAGATCTCGCCACCCATGGTGTTCCGGACGGTGACCGCCGGGGCGCGCGGGTACAGGCTCTCGGCGAACGCCGCCAGGCGCTCGGGGGTTGGGCGCTGCCACTCGAGGCCAGGTACCGGGTTGTAGGCAATGAGGTTGATCTTGCTCGGGAGCTCGCGCGCAAACGCGCTCAGGCGCTCGGCGTCGTCGGGCGAATCGTTGACCCCAGCGATTAGGGTGTACTCGAGGGTGACGCGCCGGCCCGTCGAACGCCCGTAGTCACGCGCCGCCTCGAGCAGCTCGGCGATCGGCCAGCGGCGGTTGATCGGCACCAGCTCGTTGCGCGCCGCGTCCGTCGTCGCGTGCAGGGACACCGCGAGTCCCAGCGGCATTCCCTCGCTCGCGAGCCGTCGAATCTGGGGGACGACCCCGCTCGTCGACACGGTGATCCGCCGCGCCCCCATGCCGAGCCCGTGCGCCTCACGCAGGATGCGAATCGAAGCCACGACGGGATCGTAGTTCACGAGCGGCTCCCCCATGCCCATGAACACCAGATTGAACCGGTCGTCCCGCCAACCGTCGTGATCTCCCATGATGATGACCTGAGCGACGATCTCGTCGGCGTCGAGGTTGCGGCGCAGCCCCATGAGGCCCGTGGCGCAGAACGAGCATTTGAGCGCGCATCCGACCTGGCTCGACAGACACAGGGTGAGGCCGCGATCGGTGCGCATCGACACGCACTCGACGCGCTCGCCGTCGCGCAGCCGGAGCACGAACTTGAACGTGTCGCCGGAGCGGCTCTCGAGCAGGTGGTCCACGGCGGGCAGCTCCAGCGAACACAGCACGGTCAGCCGCTCGCGCAGGTTCGACGGCAGGTTGAGCATCACCTGCGGATCGCGCACACGGCGCCGGTAGACCCAGGTGAGCAGCTGGACCGCTCGGTAGCCGGGCTCGCCGGCCTCGCTCATCAATGCGGCGAGCCCGGCGCGTCCCAGCCCGAAGAAGCTGGGTGGGCCGAGGCGCGGTAGGCGCAGCGAGCCGGGTGAGTCGACAGGGGCCATGATACCGTCGGGGAGGTGAGGCTCGGACGTTATCAGAGCGTTGGAGTTGCGGTCAAAGTCCCGTGATGTTATGCATGAGCGTGCAATGAAGAGGGGAAATCGCGTTCCCGATGAGCTGGCCTGCCTGACGGATCCCTCTCGCTATCGGATTCTGTCCGTGCTGATCGAGGGGGACTTCTGCGTCACCGAGATCGCGGCGCGCGTGGGACTGTCGCAGTCCTGTACCACGCGGCACCTGCAGGTGATGCAGCGGGCGCGGGTGTTGACGCGGACTCGTCTGGGCAAGCGGGTGCTGTTTCGGGTTCGCGAGGGTGATCCCGAGCTCGAGCGTCTGCTCGAGCTGGTCACGCTGCTGCGGCCCCTCCACTCCGAGGCTTCGCCGCCGTCCCGTCCCGCGGTCGTCCCGCGCGCACGCGCGCCGAAGGTCTGGGTCCCGCGCGCCCATCGGCGACCCGTCACGGGGACTGGCGGCCCAGCGTCAAATACGATACCTCTATCGATTCCGAGGAGCGGCGACGAGGTCTCCGTTCCTCCGGCGGTGCCGGCATCCCCCGCCGACTCCGCACGAGCCGTCGAAGACGAGGCCGAATCGGTGCCGGCGGGCGCCACGACTGACCTCGAAGATTACCTGCTCTAGGGCAGGTCTCGGGCCGGATTCCCAATCGATGCGCGTCGCAGCTATTGACATCGGCTCCAATTCGATTCGCTTGCTCGTCGGAGAGGCGGTTCGTACCGACGACGGCGAGTACGCGATCCGCACCGTGGCTCGCGCCGGTGAGCCCTGCCGGCTGGCACGCGGCCTGGGAGAGACCGGGCGAATCGCCGCCGAGATGTCGGCGAGAGCCGCATCGCTGGCCACGGAGTTTGCCGAGCGGGCGCGGTCCCTCGGGGCAACGCATGTCGTCGCCGGCGCCACGGCGGCGCTCCGCGACGCATCGAACGGCGGCGACGTCGCCGCCGAGATCAGCCGCGCTTGCGGCGTGCCGGTCCGAATCCTCAGCGGAGAGGAGGAGGCCCGGCTCATCTACCGATCGGTCGTTAGCGGCCTCGGAGGCAGCGCGCTGCGCAGCGCCTGCGTGGTGTTCGACCTCGGTGGCGGCAGCACTGAGGTCGTCAGCGGTCTGGGCTCGCGCCCTGGGCGTTGGACCAGTCTGCCGTTCGGGGCGGTGACCTTGACCGAGCGGTTCCTCCATCCGAACCCGCCGACGCCCACCGAGCGCGCGGAGCTCGAGGCTTACGTCCGCGACCAACTCATGCAAGACTGTGCATTACTTCCCGAGCGAACCCCGGTGCTGGCGGGCGTTGGCGGCACGATTACCGTGCTCGCGCTCATGGATCGGGGCCTCACCCACTATGACCCTGCCCTGATCGAGGGTTGGACGATCGCCCCCCAGCGGTTCGCGGCCCTGACCGAGAAGCTGCTGACGGCCTCGGTCGAGGAACGCCGCGGCTGGCCGGCCATGGGTGAGGGCAGGGCGGACATCATCGTCGCGGGCACGCTGGTCGTGCGCCAGTTGGTGGAGCGCTTCCCCTGCAGCATGCTCCACTGCTCGACCCAGGGGCTGCGTTACGGCCTGGCCCGGCTCGCCGCCGAGGAGGCGGGCCGCCGCGAGATCCCTGAATCCGCGGCCCCGGGAAGCCCCCCAACTTAGCCGTTGACGCTCTCAGAACACCGGGCGGATACTCCCGGACGGCGGAGTATCTCGCACCTCCAGCTAATGCATCCCGTGCCCGGCAGCAGTCGCGAGTCCCCCCTCATCCGCCCGAATGCGCGACGGGCCTTGGTTTCGCGCCTCTGTGAGAGGAGCCGGTGAGGACATGCAGCATTTCCGTCGAACGCTCCTGACGATCCTGGTGCTGGTCACGGTCGCGGCTTCCCTGGTCGGATTTCCCGGCGCCTCGAACGCGCTCCCTACGCGGGGCGTGCGTGAGCCAATGGCGCCCGGGATTACACCCCAACAGGAAGTCATCGATCCGCACACCGGCGAACCGGATACAGGAGGCTCTCGGAGTAAGCTGGTCAGCTCAACCGAGAATCGCTTGGATCCAGCGGTGCAGGCTCGGATCACGATTCCAGCCCTTCGCATGCTCCGGTGGACTAGCCTCATGTGGGTCAAGCGCGTTCTAGGAATGGGCGAGTAGCCAAACATTGATTCCCGACCCCGCGCCGATCGCCGCGCTTCAGGGCTCCTGAAGCGCAGCCCATCGACGTGCGGGGGAGAGGGTACGTCCGTGCAGCGATCGATCCCCCCCGATCAAGCTCGTGATCGCATCGTCCCGTCGCAGGATGCCGCGGCGCATTGCGAGTCGATCGGAGACCTTCACTTCGCGGCTGATCATTTCGGCGGTGCGGTGGAGCAGTACACGCTCTGCCTGCAGCGTCTCGATGAGGGCGCGGTCCGAGACCGCGTGCGCGTGCTGCGAAAGCTGGCCGAGGCCGAGTTTGCCCGCAGCCGCTTCGATGCTGCGATCTCGGTGCTGCGCCAGGCGCGGCAGCTTGCGCGTGGTCTGCACGATCGCCGGCTGAACGCCGGCATCGCGGCCCGCCTCGCGAACAGTCTGATCGAGCAGGGGCGTTATCGCGCGGCCATGCGGTACGCGCGCTGGGCCTACCAAGTGCTCCGCGATACGGACGATCACCGCACGGTGGCTCAACTGGGCGTGACACTGGGCTTCTGCTGCGCTCGGCGCGGCCGCTCGCAGGAAGCGATCGACTGGCTGCAGTCGGCGGCGGCCACGTTCCGCCGCATCGACGACGTCGACGGTCTCGTCACCGCGCTCAACAACCTGGGGCTCGTCTACAAGAACCTGCGCGAATGGCGCGAGGCCACGCGGTTCCTCGAGCAGGCGCTGCGCCTCGACGAGCGGGCGGGCCTCTACGCACGCATGCGACCCGGACTCCAGAATCTGGGTCTGATCCGCTACCGGCTCGGGCAATGGGATCTTGCCGAGGAGAATTTCCGGCAGGCGATGAAGATCGCCCGCGAGACCGCGCACGCCCAGGGCGAAGCCAGCGCGCTGCTCGCGCTCGGGATGTTGTCGCGCCGGCGGCGGCAGCTCGAGCGCGCCGACGAGCACTATCGCCGGGCGCACCAACTGGCGCTCCAGGCGGGGGCGACGCGCGAGGCGTTGCTGGCGCGTGAATTCCTGGGCGAGCTGGCGCTGGATCGCGGTGACGTCGCAGGCGCGATCTCGCTGCTCGAGCCGGCGCTCGAGGAAGCCATGCAGCTCGCGCCCGAGGGCGACCTCGCCGCCGAGCTGCAGACGCGGACCGGGCTTGCCTACCTGCTCGCTGGGCGACTCGACGATGCGCAAGCCCGACTCCTACAGGGCTCGATCACCTCGGAGCGTCTGGGCGACCGCATCGAGCAGGCGATCGCCGAGCGCGCGCTGGCGCGGCTCGACGCCGTGCACGGCAACGCGGCGGCGCTCGAGGTGCGGATCCGCGCGGCGGCCCAGGTGTTCGAAGCCCTGAACGAGAACTACGAGCTGGCCACGACGCTGGTCGCATGGGCCGAGGGGCTGCTCGCGTTGCCGTCGAGCGCGCGCCTGCGCGTGGACCTCGAGCCGGTGGCCGAGGCGGCGAAGCGCGCCGCGGTGCTGTTCCGGCAGCTCGGCGTGGTGCCCCCGGCGGCCGAGGTCCTGCTGACGCTGGCGCGACTCGAGTCCGAGCGCGAGCACTTCGACCAGGCCCTGACGCTGCTCGAGCAGGCGGAGCAGTGGCTCACGGACGCCGGCGACCCCGCGGCGGAGGAGCGGGCCGAGACGCTCCGGCGAGAGCTCGAGCGCCAGTACGTGGCGGTGTCGCTGTCGACGTGCAACGAGTTTCGCGCCCTGGAAGAGGCCAACCGGTTGTTTCGCGAGACCGCCGACATGGAGGGCCTGCTGAGCCAGACCGTGCGACTGGCGGTCGAGCATTCCGGTGGCGACCGCGGGTTCGTGGCGTTCAGCAACGGCAGCGGCCGACTCGACGTGGTGGCGCAGCACGGCCTCGGCCGCGACCGCGCCCGCAAGATCCTGCGCGTGATCGAGCAGGCCGCGGGGCAACGGATCGCCGAGAGCGGCCCATTGTTCGCAAGCCGCGTGACCGCGGATCCGCGCTTCAGCGGCGCGGTCGTCGACGCGCTCGAAGGCGTCGGCTCGCTGGTGTGCGTGCCGCTCAACTTCCCGTCGCAGTCGGTCGGCCTGGTCTACGTCGACCGCTTGAACGACAGCTTGCTGGGAGCGTTCCGTCAGCGGGAGCTCAACTTGCTCGCCGTGCTCGCGAACAGCGCCGCGGTGGCGATCGTCGAGGCGCAGCGCTCCGTGCTGCTCGCCGAGAACAAGGAGCTGCGGGGCAAGCTCAAGCCCAGCCCCGGGATGGATCGCATCGTCACGCAGTCGCGCGAGATGCAGCACATCCAGGCGCTGCTCCAGAAGGTGGGTGACAGCCCCGCGACCATCCTGTTCATGGGCGAGACCGGCACGGGCAAGGGCCTGCTCGCGCAGGCGGTACACGAAATCTCGAACCGGCGCGACCACACGTTCGTCCAGGTCAACTGCGCGGCACTCCCGGAGCATCTGCTCGAGAGCGAGCTGTTCGGCTACGTCCACGGCGCGTTCACAGGGGCGGTGCGCGACAAGAACGGCCTGTTCGAGGAGGCCGAGGGCGGCACGATCTTCCTCGACGAGATCGAGAAGGTGCCGGAGTCGGTGCAGGCCAAGCTGCTCCACGTCCTGGACCGCGGCGAGATCCGACCGGTCGGGGCGACACGCAGTCGACGGGTCGACGCCCGCGTCATCTGCGCCACGGGCGTGGACCTGCGCGAGCGCATCAAGGAGGGTCGCTTCCTCGAGGACCTCTACTACCGGCTCAACGACATCACCGTGCGGGTTCCGTCGCTGCGTGATCGCCGCGAGGACATTCCGCTCCTGTGCCAGCACTTCCTCGACTACTACTCGCGCCAGATGGAGAAGCGGGTGCGCGGCATCGCTCCCGACGTGATGCGCGTCTTCCTGGAGCACGAATGGCGCGGCAACGTCCGCGAGCTCGAGAAGACAGTGAAGCGCCTGGTGGTGCTCGCCGACGAGGGCGGCGTGCTGGGGGCCGATCTGCTGCCGCCCGAGATGCTCGAGGGCGTGGTGGTGCGGACGCACGGGAACGGCACCCCGGAGGCCGCGGCTCGGAGCCGTACGCTCCGGTCGAGCGTGTCGGAGCTCGAGCGGCGCATGATCGCGCAAACGCTCGAGCGCAACCGCTGGAACCGCGCCCGCACCGCTCGCGAGCTGGGGCTCAGCTACCCCACGCTGCTCGCCAAGATCCGCAGCCTGCGGATCGAGAAGCCCGCCCTCACCGACTGACCCTGGCCCCGGCCAGTCGCCCCGAGCATTTCTTTACGTTTCGGCTATAAAATACTTTTATAGTCATGCCACTACCTTGCAACGGCTTAGGTCTCGACGCCGAGATCGAGGGCCGTAGTTGATGTTTCCTGTTACCTTCCCGCTAAGCAAAGTCGCGATCGTCTTAACGCCACGAACGACTACTCGACTGCGAAAACATCACTTAGCTCAGAGCCACCCGTAACTGCATGACAATGGCACAACGAATGCTCTGTCGACGTCTGCGGAGGGGGGGGACCTCCAATCGCCCGACGAAGTCAGTCGGGCAGCGTCTGGGCTAGCCGGTTTCGCAGGGTTCGGCCAGGGT
>JACXTT010007180.1_pt1 | contig 15758 bp, 15 predicted proteins | sample 9270951 | NCBI WGS metagenome assembly JACXTT01 (sample SAMN15532306, study PRJNA645909) | rock metagenome | isolation source: weathered quartz diorite | place: Puerto Rico | collected 2017-06-21 | reverse complement strand
ATGTCGCGAGCGTTCACAACAATCCCATTCACAGACGGATTCTCAAGAAGATTTTTCCCTACGCAGTCGAAGATACGCCACGAGCCGTCTTGATGTTGGAGTCGGAATTCACTTCTGTAAATTGCGACTCCGGGGTTGAGCAGCGCTTCTGTAAAAGCGTACTCCATACGAGGTAAGTCGCTTGGATGCACAAAGCCAAAGCCCTTTTGGCCGAGTGAAGACTGCGGCGCATACCCCATGATCCGTTCCGAGGAGGGGCTGACGTAACGGACTGTTCCATCATCATTGAGAATAATGATGATGTCCAATGCGTTCTCAATAAGCGCGCGAAAATGTTCTTCGCTGCGCCGCAAGGCTTCCTCCGCCTGTTTGCGTTCTGTGATGTCCCGGCCCACGGATTGAAATTCGATGACGCGACCATCGCTGTCGAGAATGGCGCGATCTGTCCACTGTTGCCAACGACGCTCGCCGTTTCCAGTGATGACGGGGTGCTCGTGTAGTACAATCCGTGGATTTAGCAGAAGGGAAGCAAAGTGGGAAGCGGCGAATGGCTGCTCCGCTGCGGGAATAAAGGACAAGAAGCTCTTACCCAAAAGTTCTCCGCTTTGTCGCCCAAAATAGCGACAGTAGGCATTGTTTACAAAAGTCAGGGTCATATCAGGTAGAAATCGGCAAATTAACTCTGTCTGATCTTCCACCACTGCCCGGTACCGTTGTTCGCTCTGTTGTATTCCGTGTATTGCCTCTTCGAGGGCTTGCTTGCGGCGCTCGTCTTGGATGCGCAATTCTTCAAGACGCCGAAACGTTCGGACCCGGACGGTGTGAATGAGTACAGAAAGAACAGTGGCGGACAAGAGCCCGAAGCCGAAATGCACCCAGGCCGGGGACGGGGCAGCTCCCCACACGATGAGCCCCCATCCACCCAGAATCCCCACCAACAGAAAGGTCAGCCAAGCGATAGACAAAAAGAAGCAACCAACTCCAATGGCTAACAACATAAGATTAGTGGTTTGCTGAGGATCGGAGAGAAGGAAGAGATGCAAGAGACTATTGAACAGAATTAAGCTCGACATGAAGGCTGCCAGTGGATGCGCCCAGCGACTGGGAATCGACCAGCGGCCAAGTATGAAATAGAGACTGAGCAGCAGGACAGCGGTCCCTGCCGCTACCGGCGTCATGAACACAGCCACGGCTTTTGGCTGTACTATCCTATGGCTCACCGTAAAAACGACATAGAGAGCCCCAAGGCCGACTGAGAAAGGCCGCAAGCTCTCGCGCATGATTCCATTAAGCGCGGCACGGAGGTCTGACTCTGAAATGTCAGAGCTCGATCTCTGGAGAAGCTTATCGGACTCCATGAGAGCAGCTGTGGGATGAAGGATAGCAGCGAGCTTGTGCCTTGTCCTCGCCAGGCTCATGCGGAAAGACTCCCTTCTTTCCTGACTATCGCAGACGATTATCTGCTCGGCTCTCCGCCCTTGTCAATCGGCAGAGAAAATCCGGTAGCGGTGCAGTTTACTCGCCTTTGATCCCCTGTCCCACGATTACGCCGTGTTTTCCGTAGGGGCGTAGCATGAGACGAAACGGCGCCACTGCCGAAAATTCAGTCAGTCTTGGCTCTTTGGCCGAGCAGCAAGATCCACTTCAAAAAGTGCCCTTCCTCGTTTCCGAGTACTCTCCTAGACCGCGGTCGGTTTCCTTTGTAAGTAATCGAACAAGATCAGCTGTCAAAAAGAAAGAAGGAGTCGAGTATGCTTGACCGAAGCAAACCCGCCTGTTTTTCCCGTAGTTTGCTAATGCTGCTCGCCCTCATCATGCTTGCTCTGGAGATTGTCTACAGCTCGACTCTGTGGGCGGCTACGCTTGAACTCACGAATTTACATCCACGCCTGCGCGCCGTTTTACTCAATGGCGGCGGGCAGCCAGCTAGCAACTATTATTCGCATTTTTTGCACATAAAGCGGATGCTTGAGGTCCTGCGTCGCGCGGGTGTTCCTCCTGCCGATATCACGATTTTCAATGCAGATGGGTCAAGACCTCAAGCCGATTTCGCCGTTCGCGAACCGCAACCGGAATCCGATTTTTGGCTCCTGGAAGGGACGCGACTTGAGCAACCCTTACAGCCGCAAATCCGCTTCGAGAATTCCACTATTGATGGGTTTACACTCCAGCCTGCAACCCGTGCAGCACTGCGTAAATGGTTTGAGGACGCCGCTAAGCGCCTGCGCCCTGGAGATACTCTACTTTTCTATGTGACTGATCACGGAAGCAAAAATGCGGAGGACTTGACGAACAATCGTATCGTACTCTGGGGCGACAAAGAATCACTCTCTGTGAATGAGTTGCGAGAGATGTTCGCACGCCTCAATCCACGCGTCCATGTGGTCGTGCTGATGTCGCAGTGCTACTCCGGCTCATTCGCAAATCTTATGTACCCACAGACAAACGGAGGACTCCCGACCGGAAATATGTGCGGGTTCTTTTCTGCGACTCCGGACCGCCAGGCCTATGGATGTTATCCCGAAAATCGAGACAAAGATAACGTTGGTCACTCGTTTGCCTTTATTGAAAATCTGGCGGCGGGAGACACGTTATCTGAAGCGCATGATCACGTACTCGTCGCTGATCAGACTCCTGACGCGCCGCTGAAAACTTCGGATGTTTACCTTGAACAACTCCTAGAGAAGGAAGCCCGTAAACGGGGGCAATCACTCGATGCGCTCATCAACGAACTGCTCGTGCTCGCCTGGCTCGATAAGGGCGCCTGGGAACCCGAGATTCGCCTGCTTGATCGCATTGGGCAAACATACGGCTCTTTCAGTCCCCGTTCTCTGGGGGAACTCCAAGAACAAACGAAATTACTTCCTGACATTGGTGAACAATTTACGACCTACGGCAAAGCTTGGGAATCGGCTCTCTCCGCTCTGACGACCGAGAACCTTGAGCGTTTCTCTAGCCAACAATCAAATTGGGCTGAGCGGTTGAGCGCCAAAGCCCTGGAATCGATGGCGACGCAAGAACGGCGCTCTCTGACGCACGTCCTGCTCACCGAGCTTGGAAAGTTTACCTACGCCGATACAACCACCAACGAACGGCTACGAGTGCTGCGGGAAAAAGCGGACAGCGCCGCTAAAGCCCATTATAGGATGCAAGTGCGTCTCGGCGTGGTGTTGCGGATGCGAGCGCTCCTCACCAACATCGCCGGGCGGGTGTATCTGAAGCAGGACGGAACGGATGACCAACGGCGAACCTACGAAAGCCTCAAGGCTTGTGAAGCATTGTCTTTAGGCAACACATCTAGTGAGATGAGCACGCCGGCCCCTCCTGAACCGTTTCCTTCATACGATGAAGATCGCAAGCTCGTTGAAGCGGTGCTGCCCAGCTGGATGGGTATTAACTTCAAACCGGTTAGTCCGACCACGCGCGAACAATTCGACCTCAAAAAAGGCGCAAGCGCGGTCCAAGCCGTCTATCCCAATTCGCCAGCACAACAGGCGGGTCTTGAGGTGGGAGACATCATTCTTGGTCCCCCGGATGCCCCCTTTACTGAACCGCAACAGATCCGCGAATGGGTGATGACGGCTTCGGTCGGTAAAGCGACTCTACTGCAGGTCCAACGCGGCAATCAATCGCTCAGCTTAACTCTCATCCCGCAACGGTATCCCATTAAGTGGCCCTCGCTACCAGGGCCGCCCCAACTCGGCAGCGAGATGCCGCGACTCCGTGACCTCAAACCCTATCGAGGAACGCCCCCAGTCGAACTCGCCCAGGGTGGAGGAAACTATCTATTGTTTTTCTGGGCCACGTGGTGCGGCCCTTGTAAAGCATCTTTACCAGAGGTAGTGGCGTTTGAACACGAAAGCGGCATTCCAGTAGTCGCTATCACTGACGAGCCGTCGGCCCAGTTGGACGCTTTCTTCGAGAAATACCACGGCCCCTTTCCCCATATTGTCGCCATAGACGAGTTTCGTAAAGCATTCCTCACGTATGGCGTGAATGGCACTCCCACCTTCGTGCTCGCGGACGCTGCCGGAAAAGTGCAAAGCCTCTCCAGCGGCTATAGACCTGCGTCAGGACTGCCGTTTGTAAGCCGGTCATGGAATAAACGAAGCTCCCCGTCGACGCCAGGTGAGGAGAAATAACCTTCGCGGGATTCTGCTATCTTCTGGTAGTAAACACCGCAGCGAAGGGGAACATTGAAAAGCCAAGTGAAATCCTCTAACGTAGCGCCTCATGTCAGGACGAACCTTGTTGCTCTTGCTGGGAGCGGCCCTCCTGCTCCTCGGGGGCTGCACGACGGTAGAAAAGCGCCGCGCGGCAAAAGACTACTATAACCAAGCGAATGAAGCTTACAGCCGAGAAGATTTTTCCACGGCAGTAGACGTCTACCACGATCTTCTCGATCAATACCCGCTCAACCCGTACGCGGAAGAAGCGCAGCTCAAGATCGCCTATGCTTATTACATCGAGAAAAAATATGCAGAAGCGATCGCGGGGTTCAGCGACTTCGAACGCGCCTATCCTACCAGCAACCATCTTCCATTCGTCGAGTATTATCGCGGGATGTGTTACCTCGAACAAATGCGCTCGATTGATCGAGACCAGAGCGTCACGGAAAAAGCGTATGACCATTTTCGCGCTGTCACCGATCGCTTTCCAGGAAGTCCGTTCTCTGCGTTAGCGGAAAAGAAAGTCAGAGTCTGTCGTGAGGCTATGGCCGCCCATGAGCTGATGATCGCTGACTTTTACGATAAGTATGACAATACCGCGGCAGCTAAATCCCGACTGCGTACGATTATCGAGAACTATCCAGAAACAGAGGGTACAGCAAGCGCCTTGGAACGCTTGCGTAATCTGCTCGCAGAAGAAGGGAAGAAGGAACTTGCTGACCTCGCAGAACAAGCGCGAGCAGTCCGACAGGCCCCAGCTTCGGAAAAGTCGACGCAAGAGTCTGCAACCTCACAGGCTCCTCCTGAGATTCCCGCGCCCGGGGTCGACCCACTTCTCTTGCTTGTGACCGAACTGAAAAAGCAAGAAAGTGAACTGCGACAAAATGCCCAGACCGCTATCCGTGCTGAAACAAAGAAGATGATGGAAAAAGCGAACAAAGTTCCCACAGACCAAGAAGAAAAGGAAGAACAACAGTAATGGAGACGGGTGCGCCGACCGTCTCTCCGCACCTTCGTGGCGGACGAGTCTTGATTGTCGGAGTGGGGGGGTTGGGATCGCCGGCGGCGCTGGCGCTAGCGCACGCGGGGATTGGAACAATTGGGTTGATTGACCCGGACGTAGTCGAATTGTCGAATCTCCAACGCCAGATTCTCCATTACACCCCTGACCTTGGCCGTCCCAAAGTACTCTCCGCACAAGCAAAATTATTGCGCATTAATCCAACCCTTGTGGTTATCCCTTACCACGATCGCTTAACGGTCAAGAATCTGTCGGAGCTTTTCCAGCAGTACGACTTTATTATCGACGCTACTGACGGGGTCGCCGCCAAATTTCTTATCAATGACGGGTCCGTACTTTTGGGAAAGCCCTTTTCCTACGGCGGCATCGTGCAGTTTTCCGGGCAAACCCTCACTGTACTTCCTAAACGTACAGCTTGTTTACGTTGTTTATTTCCGACTATCCCGTCAGCCGATGATATTCCGACGTGTCAAGAAGCAGGAATTATCGGCAGTCTTGCCGGCAGTCTCGGTTTTGTGCAGGCTATGGAGGCGGTGAAGTATCTTTTAGGAGGAGATGGCTTGCTTACAAACCGGCTGCTCACTTATGATGCTGGGATCTCGCGTTGGCGAACAATTGCCGTGCGCCGCAATCCGCGCTGCCCATTGTGTAGTGAGACTCCGACTATTACGAGCCTCCAGCACGGTGGATACGATGCGGCGGACAATTGCTCTCTTACCTGAGGAACAGCGCCCTGCGCAGCACAGTAAGGAGTTTCTATGAGTACGATCAGCGGGTTAACCTGTCGCGAATGTGGCCAAGAGTATCCAGTCGCGCCGTTACATGTCTGTGAAACGTGCTTCGGACCGCTTGAAGTTGTTTACGACTACGAAAACATCCGCCGGCAGTTGACTCGTAAGGTTATCGAGTCTCGCCCGGCTTCGCTCTGGCGCTATCGCGAGCTGCTCCCCGTCACTGGCGAGCCCACGGTGGGATTGCACAGTGGGTTTACCCCACTTGTGAAAGCGGACCGCTTGGCTGCGTATCTTGGCGTCAAAGAACTGTACGTCAAAGACGATTCGGTCAATCACCCCACCTTTTCGTACAAAGACCGGGTGGTGTCTGTGGCGATCTCGAAAGCCATAGAGTTTGGCTTTGATATAGTCTCTTGCGCTTCTACTGGGAATCTCGCCAATTCTGTCTCTGCACACGCGGCGCGCGCCGGACTTCGCTGCTTTATTTTTATTCCTGCCGATCTTGAGCAAGGCAAAATCATTGGCTCGACGATTTATGGACCCCGCGCGGTTGGCATTCGTGGTAATTATGACGATGTCAACCGTTTATGCAGTGAAATTGCCGACAAGTATGGTTGGGCGTTCGTCAACATCAATCTTCGTCCCTACTATACCGAAGGCGCCAAAACGTACGGATTTGAAATCGCCGAACAGCTGGGTTGGCGACTACCGCAACACGTCATCGTACCCACTGCTGGCGGCACGATTCTGCCAAAAGTCGCCAAAGCGTTCGAGGAGTTGAAAAAGATTGGCTTAGTGGACGGCTCTCTCCGCCCCAAGATTTATACTGCCCAGGCTGCTGGCTGCGCGCCCGTCGTACAGGCCTTACATAAAGGCTCTGACCTGATCGCACCGGTCAAGCCGAACACCATCGCCAAATCTATCGCTATTGGCAATCCAGCTGATGGCTATTATGTGTTGCGTGCGGTGCGGGACTCTGGCGGTTGGGGAGAAGCAGTGACAGACGAAGAAATTGTGGAAGGCATCCAACTTCTCGCCCGTACAGAAGGCATCTTCACCGAACCGGCTGGCGGCACTACGGTCGCAGTCACCAAGAAGCTGATCGAACAAGGGCGCATCCCGCGGAATGAATCCATTGTCATTTGTATCACCGGCAATGGGTACAAAACGATCGAAGCAGTGCTCAATAGTGTTGAACAGCCGTTTGTCATTAACGCGCGGTTGCATGACTTTGAGGACTTGTATCGTTCGCTCACGCCGGCAGCATCCCCATCCGTGGAAACAAGCGAGCTCCATTAAAGAGCAGGAGACTCTTCGAAGTAGAGCGAGTGAGAGGGATAGAAGATTTCGTTACTTTTCTATGGGTGGTTGCCATAGGAGCGGAAAATCGCCACAGTAAGGTCGATTTCTCCTAAGGAGGACAAGGCATGAGTGTTCGGGTGCGGGTGCCAACCCCGCTGCGCCGTTTTACTGGCGGAGCTGACGAGGTCAGCGTTTCCGGGGCGACCGTCGCCTCGGTTGTAGAAAATTTGGAACAACATCACCCCGGCATCAAAGAGCGTATCTGTGATGAAGAGGGCAAAGTGCGCCGTTTCGTTAATATCTTCGTCAACGGCGATGATATTCGGTTTCTTAGTAATCTCGAAACCGTGGTGAAAGAGGGTGATGAAGTGTCCATTGTCCCGGCAATCGCCGGAGGATGATCAATGTCGCTACTGCCAGTCCGGGGCGAGGGATTCCCGCCGCCACAACCCATGCGAGTCCCTTCTGTGTTGCATTTGATCGGCAACACCCCGTTACTGGAACTGACTAAAATGACGCGCGGACTCTCTCCGCGCGTTCGTATTTTCGCCAAATTAGAGGGCTTCAATCCCGGCGGTTCAGTTAAAGATCGTCCCGCACTCTTCATGATCGACGAGGGGCTCCGTGCAGAAGCATTGCGCCCAGGCAAAACGATTTTGGACTCGACCTCTGGCAACACTGGCATCGCTCTCGCCATGACTGGCGCTGTGCTTGGGTATCCAGTCGAGTTGGTTATGCCTGCCAATGTCAGCGTTGAGCGCAAAAAAATTATCCTCGCTTATGGCGCTAAAATTACCTTCAGTAGCGAGTTTGAAGGATCAGATGGCGCCATCCGCTTGTGTCGCCAAATTCTCCACGATGCTCCTGAGCGCTATTTCAAGCCGGATCAATACTTTAATCCCGCTAATCCCCTTGCACATTACCACACTACTGGTCCAGAAATTTGGCAACAAACTCAAGGGCAAGTAACCCATTTCGTCGCAGGCATCGGCACCGGGGGAACAATAATGGGAACTGGCCGCGCCCTGAAAGAGCGGAATCCCAAAGTGCAGGTGATTGCAGTTGAGCCAGACGACGCCTTCCACGGGCTCGAAGGGCTCAAACACATGGCCAGTTCTATTATCCCGGGGATTTATCACGAAGAAGAACTTGACCGCAAAATTCCGGTCGCAACCGAAAATGCGTACGAGACAGTGTATCGCCTCGGGCAGGAAGAAGGCGTTTTGGTTGGCCAATCTTCCGGAGCGGCATTGTGGGCGGCGTTGCAAGTTGCCAGCGAAATTGACGAAGGAACGGTTGTGACGCTGTTTCCAGACTTTGGCGATAAATATCTGAGTACAACCTTGTGGTTGGGTTGGAAAGACTTTCATCAAAGACGCAAACAGTCGCGATGACTACTACGAGCAATAACGTCACTGCCTTCGTTGCAATCTGAAGAGAAAAGGGGGACAATCGAGCGCGGTTTTGTTTAGTCGCCACTCGACGCCTCGTCGCATCATATTAGTATTCGAGGAGGGCGGTATGAAAGAGAAGTTTTATTTGACCTACCCTTCCCCGTTGGTCAAAGAACCGGTGCTGTATTTGCTTGGAAAGAAATTTGACGTCGTCACGAATATCCGTGGAGCTAATATTTCGAATGAGATGGGTTTATTGGCTCTCGAAATCGAAGGGCCACAAAAAGAAATCGACCAAGCCGTCGGTTGGTTGCGCGAGCAAGGCATTACCGTGGAGCCCATCGAAAAAAACGTCATTGAATGATCGATGCTTTCTGACGAACAAATCGAACGCTACAGCCGCCAGATCATTCTTCCTCAAGTCGGGGGAAAAGGACAGGAAAAACTCTTACGTGCGCGCGTTCTGGTGCAAGCGCATGGGCCTCTGCACGCTGCAGCTGTGCATTACCTCGCTGCTGCTGGGGTAGGCACGCTAGGCGTGTTCGCCGACACACAGGATGCACTTCTTGCTGCTCTCGCCGCGTCACAGCAATCAACTACCTCATTCCACGTATTGTCTTGTCTCAATCCGGACTGTGCCATTGCTCTCCATTCCGCAGAAGGCACGAAATCTCCCCACCAACTCGTACAATCGTATGACTGCGTCCTTTCAGACTCCCCGGCGCTGCATGACGTATGTTACGCGGTCAGACGCCCTTTTTTGTATGCTTCGTTGTCCGATGAAGAAGCGAGCCTCATGGTATGTCGGGGCTACGAACTCGATGCCCCTTGCTTACGTTGCGTCATGACGCCAGAGCTTCGTCCGCTAAGAGCTTCTCCGTTGGCTGAGATTGCCGCCTTATTTATAGGGACGCATCTTGCCACCGAAGCCATTAAGCTCCTGATTGGCTACCCCTCTCCACCAGAAACAAAGGTGCTCCGTTTTCATCTCCCTACTTTTACGTGCAGCGCAGAGACGGTAAGGAAATCTTCACATTGTACAATCTGTACTCCTCTTTGAGCTTTTGTCTTTATTCATAGCCGAACGCATAGCGCTGCTGCGAAGGGATTGTTTGCACTCTTATCAGAGCGTACAATCCGCTCTTTATTATTTTTCTTACGTTTCAAGGAGCCACCACGCATGGAGAAAGGCTTTACTCTTTGGTTTACCGGTTTATCCGGCTCAGGAAAGTCAACAATTGCTAACGCGATCACTCCGAAACTCCAAGCCCTGGGAAAACGCGTCGAGATTCTCGATGGCGATGAGGTGCGGACAAATCTCAGCAAAGGACTCGGGTTCAGCAAGGAAGACCGGGACACAAACATTCGCCGTATTGGCTATGTCGCGCAGTTGCTCAGCCGGAATGGCGCAGTCGTCATCACTGCGGCTATCTCTCCCTATCGCGACATTCGCGACGAGGTTCGTTCTCGCGTAGGCAACTTTGTAGAAGTGTACGCCAAATGTCCGCTTGAAGCGCTCATTGCTCGCGATGTCAAAGGCCTCTACAAAAAAGCTCTCGCGGGAGAAATCAAAGAATTCACCGGCGTCTCCGATCCATATGAAGAACCATTAAACCCGGAAATTATCGTCGAGACTGACCGCGAAACGGTCGAAGAGAGCATCAATAAAATTCTTGCGCGACTAGCGGAACTTGGGTATCTGCCTGCGGACGGAGCCCGGCCCATTGCTCCGCACGGCGGCCAGTTGGTGAACCGCCTCGTCACCGGCTCCCGTCGTGAAGCTCTGTTAGAAAGGGCGCGGTCCCTGCCCACAATCCGGCTTGACGAGCGTGGACAGAGTGACGTGGAAATGATCGCGGTTGGCGCGTTTTCTCCGCTGCGTGGATTTATCTGTCAACAAGATTACCACTCCGTTGTCGAGTCCATGCGGTTAGCAAATGGACTCCCATGGTCGATTCCAGTCGCATTGCAAGTCACGCGTGAGCAAGCGGGCAGCTTACGTGATGGCTCGCAGGCGGCGCTGACGGATGACCGTGGCGTCGTGTTAGCGATCCTTGACCTGGAAGAGCGCTACGCGCCGAATCGTGAAGAGGAAGCGCGTCTCGTCTATGGCACTACGGAAATCGCCCACCCTGGCGTCGCTGCAGTGCTGCAAGGCGGAGAGGTGTATTTGGGCGGAGAAATCCAAGTACTCAACCGCCCTGACACGGTTGCGTTTCCTTCATATCACCGTGACCCTGCTCAAACCCGCACCTTGTTCCGCGAACGGGGCTGGCGCACAGTTGTCGGCTTTCAGACGCGCAATCCGATTCACCGCGCCCACGAATACATCACGAAGAGTGCACTCGAAATTGTTGATGGGCTCCTCCTTCACCCACTGGTAGGAAAAACAAAAAGTGATGATATTCCCGCCGATGTGCGCATGCGTTGCTACGAAGTTCTGATGGAGCACTATTATCCCCAAGACCGGGTATTGCTTTCAGTGTACCCAGCGGCGATGCGATACGCTGGCCCACGTGAAGCCATCTTTCACGCGATTGCCCGCAAAAATTACGGCTGCACCCACTTCATTGTTGGCCGTGACCATGCTGGTGTGGGCAACTATTACGGCACGTACGATGCACAAAAGCTCTTTGATGAGTTCCAGCCAGGCGAGCTAGGCATTCAGCCGCTCAAATACGAGAATGCTTTCTATTCAAAAGTGACTGGACAGATGGCGACCGCCAAAACGGCGCCGGGTGGTCCGGAAACCCAAGTGAATCTCTCTGGCACAAAAGTGCGTGAGATGCTCAGCCAAGGACAACTGCCTCCGCCTGAGTTCTCTCGTCCAGAGGTCGCGCAGATTTTAATTGATTCGATGAAGAGGTAGAAAGACCTGTCGGAGACGCACCCCAATGCGTCTCCAGTCCGCAGCTACACTATTCTTCGGCAACAACGCCGATCCGAATGATGAGCATACCATCTTGGTGGCGCCGGCCGCCGAAAAAGAGGGTGCCATGATTGCGGATAGACAGAGCGGTATTCATCAAGGGCGTGGGCGACGGCCCCTCCATAATTAACACTTGCAGCGCAATTCTCTCGTTGGCGAACTGTTTTGGCATGACCTGCAAGATACGACCGCCTGGCAGCGCGAAATCAGCTTGAGTGCCCCAGCCAACTTTACGGCGCTCTTCTTGGACAAGGCGATAAGATTGATAACGGAACACGCCTAACTCGTGTCGAATATCTTTGAGGCGCTCATCAAAATCGTGTGACGCATTAGATGCAAGGACAGTCTCGATTCGCAGCTCCACCATTTCTCCAGCGAAAACCAGAGACGCGCACAGCAGCGCACTGGTGACGCAAGAAAGAATGAGTGGAGTACTTCTCATGGTGCTTCTCCCTCACCGTCATCGCTTACCCAAATCACTGTCGAGTCGTGGATTGGCTCATTCCAGACCGAGACCGTGTCGGAGGCGTAGAGTGACTCGATTTGAGCTTGATCATTGTTCATTACGAAAGCAGCTTCGGGGTTGTGAACAACAACGACCGGAATGGGGGTCGAAAGCCGCTGCCATAACAGCACAGCGACGCCCATGAGCAAGACAGCAGTGACAACACCCCAGACCGGGGCGCGCCAGGACCAGAGTGGCCGCCATGCGTCCCACCACAGTTGTCGTCGGACTCGCCACTGCCGCGTCGGCTGCTGGTTTAAGAGCTTGTTCTCTACACCTGCCCAGAAATCGGAAAATTCAACATCTTCCATTTGTTCATCAATTGTCAGCTGTAAAAGTTCCTGACTACGATCCAGAAACGCCAAGGCGCGCGTGCACTCTGTGCAGGTAACGACGTGGTCCTGGATGTCGCGGCGCAGTGGATTGTCAAGTTCATCATCATGAAGGAGAGGAATAAAACGTTGGGCCTGTGCGCAAGCAATCATAGAGGTCTCAAGAGGGCTTTAGGTGTTAAGGACGTCTGCGGTCCGCAGGAGCAGGAAAAGAAACGTGTAAAAGAAAGAGAAACGCCAACACATAGCCGGCAAGCTCTATAGATTTCGACTAAGATGGGATTGCAATTTTTTCCGGGCATAATGGAGTCGACTCATAACCGTTCCCCGGGAGCATTGCAGCACTTCACTGATTTCTTCGTACGAGAGACCTTCGATTTCTCGCAGGAGTATGACCGCTTTATGCGCGGGCGTCAACTCGGCAAGCGCTGCACGAAGACGTTCACCCAATTCTTTTTCCTTCACCTGTTCATAGGGATCAGTTTCAACCGAATCAGGAATTGCCTCTATCCCCGCACGTTCACCCTCGCCTGGTTCTTCACGATCGAAGAGGGGCTGGCGGTTTTTTTGTCGCTGGCGATCAATCGCTAAATTAACGGTAATACGATAAAGCCAAGTATAAAAACTTGCCTCTTCTTTAAATTTCTGAATTCCGGTGAAGACTTTAGCAAACGCTTCTTGAGCGATTTCCAAGGCATCTTCACGGTCATGCACAATTCCGAAGGCAATTGCTACAGCTTTGCGCTGATACCGTTCAACAAGCTCACGGAACGCTTCTCGGTCGCCACTTTTGCACTGACGAACCAGTTCCCAATCGCTATGTTCCACGGTTCCCGCACTTTCTATATGACGCTTCGGAGCACTGTTCTATTCAGCTGAGTCTCTATTTCTACTCATGCTGACAGCACTCCGGTATTCAGCAATGTGCCTAAGAGGGCAGAGATTCGTATTGGCAGTGCAATAGTATCACGAATTTCAATGAATTTTCGCAAAAATTCGGCGTCGAAGGTAACAAACAGTCCTCTGCTTGTCCAGCAACTTGACAAGCAGCACAGTCCGTATTAACAATTGCCTGCCTGGTGGAAGGGGAGAGGAGTAGGGGCGCCACATAAAGTTGCTCTCTTACTAGTTGCACACCATGATAGAAGTTCAGCATCTCACAAAACGCTACGGCGATCTCACTGCAGTTTCTGATATTTCTTTCAACGTCGCTTCTGGGCAGGTTCTGGGGTTTCTCGGGCCCAATGGTTCAGGGAAGACGACGACGATGCGCGTCATCACTGGATTTCTACCAGCCACGAGCGGCACGGTAAAAGTCGCGGGGTTCGACATTTTCGATGATTCATTCGAGGTCCGTAAACGCATCGGCTACCTCCCGGAAACTCCTCCGTTGTACAACGACATGACCGTGTCCTCGTATCTCCGCTTTGTCGCTCGCCTCAAAGGCATGCCCCGCGTTGCGATTACGGATGCGTTAGATCGCGCGCTGCAGCGCTGTGGACTGACTGAGGTTGCTGATCGCGTCGCTGGTCATCTTTCGAAAGGGTATCGGCAACGCGTGGGCCTCGCTCAGGCGATCATTCATAATCCCGAGGTGCTCGTGTTAGACGAGCCGACAATTGGACTAGACCCTCAGCAGATCATCGAGATCCGCACCTTGATCAAGGAACTCGCGGGGGCGCATACCGTAGTCCTTTCCACCCACATCCTGCCCGAAGTCGCACAAATCTGTGAAAAAGTTGTCATTATTAATTCCGGTAAAGTTGTCAAAGAAGAACTGATTACCAGCCTCACTGCGGGTGGACAGACTTTGGAGGAAGTGTTTCTCCGCGCCATTTCCCGAGAAGACCCTCAGCAGCATCAGGCGCAAGAAGCAAACGAGGAGGTCACTGAGGAGGCGGCGCCATGAGAAATGTTTTCACTATTGTTGGCAAAGAGTTGCGCTCCTATTTTGTCTCTCCAGTCGCCTATGTCGTGTTGACGGGGTTTCTCCTTCTCGGAGGCTGGTTTTTCTTTAACCTGCTTTCTCGTTTCAGTTTGATGTTAACGCTCTACACACAGTTCCAAGGCGGCGAAGCCGCGAATCGCTTAAACCTTAATGATTATGTCATCGCCCCACTGATGCATAATCTTTCCATTGTCCTTGTCATTCTTGTTCCCATGATCACAATGCGTTCGTTTGCAGAAGAGAAAAAAAACGGCACGTACGAATTGTTGCTCACTTCACCACTCCGCACCGGAGAGCTGGTTCTTGGAAAATTTCTCGCTTCGTTCTTCTTTCTCTGCACCATGATCGGACTCACCGGCGTGTATCCCATCATTTTGCTCGTGTTCGGCAATCCAGAAGTTGGCGTCATGGTCGCCGGCTATCTCGGTCTCTTGCTGGTCGCCACCGTATTTGTTGCGGTGGGGCTGCTGACTTCTTCGTTTACCGAGAATCAGATTATTGCCGCCGTGAGCGGACTCGTCGCCACACTTTTGCTGTATATTATTGGTTGGCCTGCGGACTCTGCCGGCAATGCTCTTGGTTCGCTTCTACGCTATCTCTCTGTTACTGAGCATTTCGCCGATATGGTGAAAGGCGTCATTGATACCCGGGGTCTTGTGTACTTTGGCAGTCTCATCGTGCTGGCGCTTTTCCTTACCCAGCGTTCGGTCGAGTCACTACGCTGGAGGTAAAGCAGCATGTCGCGATTCGCTTCGTTCTGTGGCGTTGTCGGAATCATCTTTCTCCTTTTCGCCGGTATTGCCTATTTTATCACACGCGACTTTTCGGGATACGTTTTTGTTAACGCCATCTTCGGCGCCCTTGCCGTTATCACCTTTCTCTCGTCGGCCAAGGGCTCACTCTCAACCTTCTTCGGCGAACGTTCGACGAAATATGGCGTCAGCGCAGTGTTCTACGCTCTCCTGTTCTTTGCCATATTGTTCTTTGTCAACTTTCTTTCTAATCGTCATCACCACCGCTTTGACCTTACGGAATCAGGCCTCTACAGTCTCTCTCCGCAAACCGTGGATCTTCTTCACCGCCTCGACAAGCCCTTAGAGATTCATGCTTTTGTCGAAGCTGGTTCAGATCCCCAACTGCGAGAGCTGTTAGACAGCTACCATTACGCCTCCGATAAAGTCTCGTTCTCCATTATTAATCCTGACAAACAACCAGATCTTGCCGAGAAGTATCAGATCACAACTGTCCCGGCGATCCACCTACAGTACGGGGAGCGCTCTAATGTTGTGAACAAATTAACCGAAGAAGAACTCACCAACGGCCTTATTCGCATCACAAAAGGTTAGAAGAAGGCGCTCCACTTTCGCAGGGCTCATGGGAAGCCCGTCATCCGTGACATCGAGCATCGCGAAGCGTAGGTCCAA
>JACXTT010007179.1_pt1 | contig 15758 bp, 11 predicted proteins | sample 9270951 | NCBI WGS metagenome assembly JACXTT01 (sample SAMN15532306, study PRJNA645909) | rock metagenome | isolation source: weathered quartz diorite | place: Puerto Rico | collected 2017-06-21 | reverse complement strand
GGCGTGCGCCGGACTGCTGCCGGTCAAGAGCGCGGAGGCAAACAGACCGGTGGCCGTGATCTTGAAGTTAGTGTTTCCAGTTTTCATTGGTCGATCCGTGGTGCTGATTTTGGTCTCGCGAGCCGTCAAGGCTGCTCGTCGCAGCGTCGGAGCCCTTAGTCCGGACAGTTGCAGCGCCGTGATTCTCGCGCGGACACCGCCTGACTGCGGCCCAGTCCGTCATTTGCTCATGCGAAATTCTTAAGAAAAGCGGATCAACGTTTCCGCTCAGAATACGAGCCTCAGGCCTGGAATCTTTCAGGTGGCAGGTGCTCGATCCCGTATTTTATCGATTTTCTGGATTGTTGATTTCCCGGTAAAGCCAGGCCCGGGCGTAAGCCCAGTAGCGCTTCGCCGTCGGTTCAGAGATGCCCAGCACCTGGGCGGCCTGTTCGATCGTCAAGCCGACAAAATAGCGGAGCTTTACCAACTCGGCTTTGGCGGCGTCGTGTGCCGCCAGCCGATCCAACGCCTCATGAACCGCCAGCAGTTGCTCGTCGCGCGTCTCGGCAGCGATGTCCATGGCGTCGGCGGCGACGCGTTCCAGATGGCCGCCGTGCCGCGTGGCGCGCTTGCGCCGGGCGTTGTCGATCAGGATGCGGCGCATCGCTTCGGCGGCGGCGGCGAAGAAATGCGCGCGGTTCTGCCAGGGGGGCTGTTCGGCGCCGCCCAACCGCAGCCAGGCTTCATGCACCAGGGCGGTGGGTTGCAGGGTCTGTCCGGGCGACTCGCGTGCCATTTTCTGCGCGGCGAGCTTCCGCAACTCGTCATAAATGAGGCGGCGCAGATCGTCCGAGGCAGTGGTGTCGCCGCTTTCAACGGAATTGAGCAGCCGCGTCAGATCATTCATTGGCCTTGTTCGGGTCGGCATGATCGGGCTCAAGAGTTTCTTTATCCTATCCTGCGTAAAATGGGGAGCAAAAGGATCAGAGAGAGGGAACACGCTTGCCGAGCTCTTGAGGGGCGAGCCGGCTTGTCACTCGATCACCGGCGCCGCATCGAAGAGCGAATGCTCCTTTCTCGTGTGGCCACGGCATTCTTTATCTCGCTTCAGACGAATCGCGATTTATGACCGGAACGGATTTGGTCATTGACGGGGGTTACACCCTGTAACCGGGCGTGCGGGCAGGTTGATCGTTCTGTTGGACTACTTACTTCCGTGGGGTTGGCTTGCTCAATACTTCCAGCGCCTGGACGGTCGCGGCATTCCGGTTTTCGAATCCCAACTTCTCGAAGATGCGGGCGATATGAACTTTCACCGTGTTCTCGGCGCAGCCCAGGATCGTGGCAATGTCCGCGTTGGATTTTCCCTGAGCGATCCAGAGCAGCACCTCAGCTTCGCGCGGGGTCAGTCCCAGGGCTTCGAGCGGCTTGGCGGAATCGAAGTTGGGCTTGAGCTCGACCTTCGCCATCGCGGCCTGTTCCTTTTCGTTGTGGCGATCGAGGCGGGCGTTGATGGCGCTCAACACGTCCTCGGCGCTCGCGGGTTTGGTGAGATAATCGTCCGCGCCGAGGTTCATGCCGGTGCGGAGGTCCTTCTTGTCGCCTTTGGCAGTGAGGAAGATAAAGGGGATCGACACGGTGGCGGGATCGGCGCGAAGCGATTCCAGGACGCCATAACCGTCCAGCTCCGGCATCGAGACATCGCACAGGATGACATCGGGCAGCTCCCGCTTGGCCACGGCAACGCCGGCGCGGCCGTTCGGGGCCGAGAGCGGTTTAAACCCCTCCATTTCGAGCATCAGGAGGAGGTTCTCCAACGTCTCGGCTTCGTCTTCGATTACCAGTATTTTTTTCATGGCTTGTTCCTCCCACTCCTACTCTTACTCTTACTCTTCCCTTCCCAACCCATACTCCAACTGATCCTCCCGAAACCGATCCGGCTGCTTGCTCTTGATCAGCCCGACCAGTAACCCGACTATCTGACTTAACAGCCTCTTGGCCTCATCAAGTTCCGTCTCCGTGAGCGCCTGCCTAATGAAAAGCAAATCAAGACACGCTGCGCACTCGACGGCTGATCCGTGCGCCGTATCGAAATACCGGCACTTATCAAGTGGCGTGAATTTGGCGTTGCCTTCGGCAATGCTTAGCGGAATGGAAGTGCGAGCTCGGTCGAGTTGAGAATAGACAGCAGCCGTCCTGGGCACCTTCTCCAAGAGCGGTTCGCTCCAACGGATAAACTCAAGCGAAGATTGGTAGGCTTCAAGGCGTTCGTGGTCGAAGTAGATTTTCATGGGTGAGTAAGAGTAAGAGTAAGAGTTTGAGTATATGAGTATGATCAAACGCTTGCGGAAAACAGCGGTAGTTTGACGGTGAAGGTCGTCCCCTTCCCCTCGGCGCTCTCGAACCGGATCTGGCCGCCGTGCAATTCCACGCAGCGCTTCACGATCAGCAATCCCAGACCCGTCCCGGGAATCTGTCGCACATTGCCGGCGCGATGGAACGCCTGGAACAACCGCCTCTGGTCCGCTTCCGGAATCCCGCATCCTCGATCCTGGACGAGGCAAATCGCGTCGTGGCCTTCGCGCTGCACGACGAAATCCACGGATTGGCCGGGCGGCGAATACTTCACCGCGTTGGACAACAAGTTGGTGAAGATGTGGCGCAACACGTTTTCGTCGCCAAACGCCGGGGCCCCCGTGCGATCCGTATGCAAGCGGATCGGACAGCGTTTTGCTGTGGCGGATTCGATTTCATCGCAAACACGCTGGCAAAATGTCTGCACATCCAGCGGGGCCGGCTTGAACGTCATGCGGTCCGTCTCCAGACGGCCCAGCACCAGGACTTCTTCCATCATTCCTGCCATGCGGCGGACGGATTTGTGGATGGTGCGGAGGAGTTGCTCGCGCTTCTCCGCCGGCAGCCGGTCGTGGTAACGCTGGAGATTGTCGGTGGACGACATGATGATTTCCAGCGGCGTGCGGAACTCGTGGGACACGAGCGAGACGAAGTCCGTTTTGAGCTGGCTCAGTTCGCGTTCCTTGATCAGAGCCTTTTGCAACTCCGCCTCGGCCCGTTTTCGCTCGGTGATGTCGAGGGCGAACGTGAGCAGGTGGGGTTCCCGGTTGATTTCGATGATGTCGGCGGAAATCTGCATCATGTGCACGGTGCCGTCCCGGCCGCGAGCCTGGCCCTCGACGTTGCGCAGCGAGCGTTCCCGTTTGAGTCTTTCAAAGAACTTCGCGCGTTCGTCCTCGTTCGCCCACAAGTTCAACTCCAGTGAGTTGCGCCCGATGATCTCGGCGCGCTCCAGGCCGAGGGCCTGAATGAACGCATCATTCACTTCGACAAACCGCGCGTCCGGCAGGGTGGCGATGGTCATCAGGACCGGGCAGGCGCGAAAGGCGGTGCTGAACCGCGCCTCGCTTTCGCGGAAGCGCAGTTCGCTCTCGCGCAATTCGGTCTCCGCCTTCTTTCGCTCCGAAATGTCGTTGATGACGGCCTGGATGACCCTGCGTCCGCCCAACTCAACCCGGGTGAGTAGGACTTCCAACGGCACCGGTTCTCCCCGCGCGTTCAGCCCGATCCACTCGAACCGGGCGTTGCCCTCCTCCATGCATTGGGCAATGTACCGGCGAGCGGCCACCTCGGAACGCTCGCCGTTAGGCTGAAACGGGGGTGAAGAATCCTTGGGGTGTTTTCCGAGAATCGCCGTGGGGCTGTCGAAGCCCAGGATTCGGAGCGTGGCCGAATTGACCTCCAAAAACTTCTCTTCGTCCTGAATCATGACGCCCTGGCTCGACCCCTCGAACAGCGCCCGGAATTTCTGTTCGCTCTCCTGCATCGCCTGCTGAGCGCGTTTCCGGTCGATGGCCAGCGCCGTTTGGGTCGCCACAAACGCCAGGATTCGCTTCTCCTCCTCGCCGTAGGCCTGGCCATTCTTGTAATCCTGGACGGCCATCACGCCCACGGTCTTTCCCTGGATGTTAAGAGGCACGCCCAACCAGGTCGCCGCTGGCTCGCCGGACTCTGTGTAGCTGATCGGCTCAGGCCCTTCGAAGGCAACCCGTCCGTCCGCGACCTTCTTGCGTGCGTTCATCACGGCATCGAGCAGCAGCGGTTTGCCGGAGCGCAGCACGTAGCCGGTCAGACCGGTCCCGAGCGGGAACGGCTCCGGCTTCTCGCTGCGCTCGTCCGCGAAGTAGGGAAAGGAGATCAGTCCGGTCACAGGGTCGAAGAGGGCGATGTAGAAATTGTCCGCGGGCATCAGCCCCTTGATCGTGCCATGAATCTGCGCGTAGAGGCTGCTGAGATCCTGCGCCGCGCGCGCGGCTTCGGAGATTTGATACGTCGCGCGTTGGATTCGCTCACTGCGCTTTCGCTCCGAAATATCCACACCGGCGCTCAAGGAATACGGCACGCCGTCAATGTCCACGACCTCCGAGGACAAAAGCACGGTCCGGACGCGACCATCCTTCGCGCGCAATTCCACTTCGAAGTCGCGCACGCGCCCTTTGATTTCTAGTTGTTGCCGATAATCGTGCAGCCGTTCCGGCGCAACCCAAAAATTCAACTCGAATGGCGTCTTTCCGATGACCTCCGCGCGGGAGTAGCCGAGAGTTCGCGTGAAGGTGTCGTTGACCTCCACGATCACGGCGTCCGGAAAGCGCACGATGCTGTGCATCGCCGGACTGTTGCGGAACGCCACCCGAACCAGGACATCCTTGACCGCAATCCCGGAGTGCGGCCGTTTCGCCTTTTGGGCGCGCGATTGCCGTTTCGGGATTCGGCTCATGCCCTGGAGAATACCAAGCGCCTGTCCCGGGAGAAGCCGATTTCGGGGAAGTAATACCGAAGTATTATGGCGCGCTTCTCCCGACGGTGTTACGGAGAGAGCGCCAGGCAGCCTGTGGTCTGAACCCGGAGCGCGCCGTTGGAAGTAACGTGATTGCAGGACCTGAACAAGATAATCAGGGTGACTCGAAAGACCTGCCGCAGTGGTCGGATTGCGATCTCTTCTGCATTCTCGACTATGCCGGGGCCGGCACTTCACCTTGTGGCTGGCGCGGTCGGCTTCAAGACGCCCGCCACGAGGAAACGGGCTCGAGGCTTCTTTGTCCCCGCTGCGGTTCCGCGACGATCCTTCGCATCCCGTTGGATCGCGTCGATGAACGAACCGAGTAGCCGCCGGAAAGCTCCATGGGTCTCTCCTCCACTGCCGCTGATCTCGATTCGAATGTTTCCTAAAGTTGACGTCAGGCGAGTACGCGGCAAATGATCTTGAAAACGCGTGCGCTCAAGTGCTCTGCCGCAAGGGCTGCGGCTTGCCTGGGGCGGCGCTTGTTGGCCGCGCAAGAACAAATGACACGGACGACTTCAATCGGGATCCTCTTCGCGTGGACAGCGCTCTCGATTTTGTCGGCAGCATCCGGCGGCGCCGAGTCCGTCGCGGTTCCGAAGACAGCCGTCGTCGAGCACAAGGTGACGTCGAATTGGCGGGTCGGCTATGCCGAAGCCGATATCACTCCGGCGCCCGGCGAAGCCATGCTGGCCGGATTCGGACAACCCCGGCAAGTCTCCGGAATGCTCGCTCCTCTGCGAGCGCAAGCGCTGGCTCTCGAAGACGCCCGCGGGCGGCGGGCGCTGCTCTTCACGGCGGACGTGCTAGGCTTCGGCCGGGCGTCAGTCGAGGTGCTCCGGCGGAGGATTGAGAAAACGCATGGCATCTCGGCGTCGGCGGTTTGCTTCAGCGCGTCGCACACCCATTGGGGACCCGGGATCAATTATGGGATGAACTTCGCCGTCGGCCCTTTGAATGTCTGGTATGTCGGGCGGCTGGAAGAAACGCTGCTCAAGCTGGCGGACCAGGCGTTGGGCACTCTCGCGCCAGGCGATGTGGAGTATGGTGCCTGTGAAGCGCACATCGGCCTGTGCCGCCGGCTGCCCAACGAACGGGGCGAGATCCGTTGGGCACCCGATCCCAACGGCAGCTACGATCCGCACACGCCGATCCTGCGAATCCGGCGCGGCACGTCGCCTAAACAGCTGGTGCTGGTCGGACACGCGTGTCATCCGACCAGCACGGGCAACGTCGACAAGTGGTCTCCCGATTATCCGGGAGCCATGCGGCGGAAGTTGGAATCGGCACTGGAAGATGCGCGCGCGCTCTTTGTCATGGGCTGCGGCGGTGACGCCAAAGTGGTCATTCGGGACGACGCTACGGGCAAGATCGAGTTCGCGGCTGATCCGCTGCAAAGCGATCAGGCCGGTGAAAAACTCGCCGCTGAAGTGCAGGCTTATCTCAGCAAAGGCGAGTTCAACGCGCTTGAGCCCGAACTCGAGACGCGGTGGGTCGCCGGAAAGCTGAGTCTTCAGGCGCCGCGCACTCGCGCGCAGATCGAGGACATGGCGTACAACGCAAGTCCGCGAAGCTCATCGACCTGGTGGGCGCGGCAAAGCCTGGCCTACCCGGACAGCCGGCGGAGTTTGCCCTACGAAGTTCAAGCCTGGCGCCTGGGAGACCTGACCGTCGTGGCGTTGGAAGGCGAAGTCTGCGCCGACTGGGGGCCGATGGTTCGAGCGTTGGCGAAGACACGGCACTCGATGGCTGTCGCTTATGCGAATGAAGTGCCCGGCTACATTCCGACGGCACGCATCATCCGCGAGGGCGGCTACGAGGGAGACACCTCGCACATGGCCTACTTTCTTCCCGCGCCGTTTGAACCTCAAATGGAAATCGAACTCACGGCCCTCATCGAGTATGCGATGGGGCGCGGCGATGAATCCGCGCTGGGTAGCACAGGCTACCAGCCTGTCCCGTCCGGCACCCTGCCGGACGGAACGAGTGTGGCGCCCAATCCTGGCGCTGGTTTGACTGGGACGCCCGCTGCCATTTCGATCGGCAGGTTGCCCGCGTTGCCCATTGTTCAGGCTGGCGCTGATCACAAGACAAATTTGCTCGCCCTTCCTTACCTGGCAGTCACGCGGATGCTCCCCACGACGGCTGCGGAGGAATTGGAGATGAAACGGGCGCGCGTTCTGGCAACGGATGAATGGCCGGCAACAAAGGCCACTATCGTGGCAAATCTCCAACGGTTATTGGGACCTATTCCCGGCCCTGCGTTTCGGGTGCCGCTCGATTTGAAGACCGTCAAAGAGGTGCGGCGCGACGGCTACACGCAAAAGACGATTACTTACAACGTCGATCCCTACGACCGCGTCGAGGCCTACCTGCTCATTCCGGAGCGGCGTGAAGGCAAAAGGCCGGCCATCCTTGCGTTGCACTCGACCCATCCCACGGGCAAGGACTTCGCGATGGGACTCGACGGCGACGCCAGCCAGCCTTACGCCCAGGAACTGGCCCAGCGCGGCTACGTCGTGATCGTTCCGGACTACTGGCCGATGGGCCATTACCGGAGCAAGAAGTACGATCCCTACCAACGCGGCTACGCCAGCGGCGCCGTCAAGGGCGTGTGGAATCACATGCGCGCGATCGACGTGCTCGAGTCTTTACCCGACGTCGACGCGGATCGCATCGGCTGCATCGGTCATTCCCTGGGCGGCTACAACACGATCTTTCTCGGCGTCCAGGATGCGCGCGTCAAGGTCCTGGTATCCAACGCCGGCTACAATTCCTTTGTGGATTATGCGGCGTCTGTCTATGGCGGTGGAGACCTGGCCAAGTGGTCGCTCGACAAGCACATTCGCCGCATTCGGACGGTGTACAACAACGATCCCGCCGCGCTCCCGTGCGACTTTCCCGAACTGATCGCGGCGCTTGCGCCACGGCCGCTCCTGACCATTGCGCCGAAGCAGGACGAAATCTTCGTGTTGCCCGGCGTCATGAAGTGTCTCGACGCTGCGCGACCGGTGTACGAGTTGCTTGGCGCGCGAGACCACCTGCAAGCCCGGTTTCCGGACGACGCCCATAATTTTTCTGAGGCCGAGCGTCGTGCCGCGTACGAGTTCTTGGACAAGTTTCTAAAATTGTAGGAGGCTCTGATCATCGTGGCATTGAAGAGCCCGGACGCGGTTTCCAGCGTGCATTGGGCCCATGAACCTGTAAGGCGCGTCAACTCCGTGCGCGCCGCACCTTGGAGATGCTCAAACGGCGCGCAGGGGACTGACGCGCCCGACCTTCCCGTTCATGGAGAGCCCTCTTCCGCTTTTTCGCACGTATTGGGACCATGAACCTTGTGGACCGCGCGGTAGCGTCTTGGACTGCGGCAGTCCTCTGCCGCTTTTTTCCGTTTCGAGGCAACATGTAAAAGCGCCAGAGGACTGGCGCACTCCAAAACCTGGCGGTGCCCCCAACGGTTCACGGAGAGCCCTCTTCCGCTTTCGCGCATGCATTGGGACCATGAACCGCAAAGGTGCTGCCGGCATCCTGCCGGCAGTGCTTTTCACCGACTCCTCTGCCCGCAAGATGCCGGCAGCACCCTGAGGCTCATGGAAAGAACTGGGCAGCGAAGCAGTGGCACCGGCGTACCGCCCGTGCGATTCATTGAGCGCCATGGAACAGAAACTCACGGGCGAGACGCCCGTGCCACTAGGACTAGCCGCCAGGTTCATGGAAAGGGAGAGTAGATTTAGAAACGGGGTTAATCTTACTCGGCCGCGAACTCGATAAACCGCTTCGCCATCTGGGGGCCTTTGCCTTCCTCTTCGTGCTTGAAGAAAATGAAAGCCTCACGCCAGTCCTGTTCGTGCACCCGTTTCGCCCAGGACTTCAGTTCTGCATCGCCGTAATCGGGGCGGCGCAGCCGCAGATAGCCCCAATCCGCCGTGGAGACGAATGGGATCTCGAGGTCGTTTTCCGCTTCGGCAATGCAGAGCACGGCCCGATGCTCGCGTAACAGGCCGAAGACTTCGTCGTCGAACCACGATTGATGGCGGAACTCGAACGCCGCGCGGCGGTCCGATGGCAGGAGCGCGAGAAACTCGCGCAGCCGCGGCGCATCTTTCTTCAAATACGGCGGCAACTGAAACAGCAGCGGTCCGAGGCGGTCCATGAGGGCCCCGGCCACTTTGAGCAAATAGGCCATGGAATCCTCGGTATCCTTGAGCCGTTGATGGTGCGTGATGCGCTGGGACGCCTTGAGCACGAACTTGAAATCGACGGGAACCTCCTTCGACCACGCCTCCAGAACCGACGCAGTGGGCATGCGGTAGAACGTATTGTTGATCTCGACCGAGCGGAAGCGTTCGCCGTAGAAGCGGAGCATTTGCTTGTCCGGCAGGTCATCGGGATAGAATGGGCCCTTCCATTCCTTGTAGGCGTAGCCGCTGGTGCCGACGTAGAGGTTCATCGCTTTTCGATCCATTGCGCCAACATATCCAGGAGTTCGTCTCGGACTTCCAAATCCTTGCGTCCGGTGCGGGCGGGCACGTGAAACGAGTGGTCCGCATCCTGAAAGGGCCGGAGTGTCGCCCGGGCGCCAAGCCGTTCGCAGAGCGGTTCCAAAAACTTCAGGCTCGCGAACTCATCGCGCGTCCCTTGCAGGAACATCATGGGAATCTGCACGTCGAAGAGGTGCTCGGCGCGCGCGTCCGACGGTTGCCCGGGCGGGTGAAGCGGGAATCCGAGGAACACAAGGCCGCGCACTCCGGGCAAGGCAGCGCCGGCTGGCGCTGGTGACGTCATGCGGCCGCCAAAGGATTTGCCGCCCGCGAACAAGGCGAGTTCCGGAACCAGGCGTGACGCTTCCCGCACCGCCGCGCGGACGGCGGCGTGGGCCCGCTTCGGGGCGTCCGGCCGTTTTGAGCCCTGCTCCATATACAGAAACTGATAGCGCAGCGTGGCAACGCCGCGCTCGGCGAGCCCTTTCGCGACGGACGCCAGGAACGGATGCGTCATGCCTGCGCCGGCGCCATGCGCCACCACGTAGCACGCGCGCGCGTGCGGTGGCGCTTGAAGCAGGCCGGAGACGCGCTGCGTGTCATCCACGATTATCGTGACCGGCTGTGGATCGGCGGCACTCATCGATACGGCGATCTTGCGGACAGCCGCTCTCTTTTGGCAAATTCAGAATAGCCTTTGAATCTTGGATGCTAGACTCATGGTACCGTTGATCCAGCTCGACCATCTCACACGCCGCTACGGTCGCAGGCGCGGAGTCGAGCGGGTGTCGCTGGCCGTCCCCGAGGGAGTGCTGTTCGGTTTTTTAGGCCCGAACGGCGCGGGCAAAACCACCACCATCCGTGTGATGCTCGGGTTCCTTCGCCCCACGAGCGGCACGGCCAAAATTTTCGGATTGGATTGCTGGCGCGACAGCAAGGTGATCAAGCGCGACGTCGGGTACCTGCCGGGGGACCTTCGCCTGCCGACGTGGATGACCGGGGCCAACGCGCTTGCGATCTTCGGCGCCGTGCGGAACAGCGATCTGACGGGTTCCGGTCGGGAGCTGGCCGCGAAGTTTGACCTCGACCTTGGCGTCAAGGTGCGCGACATGTCTCGCGGCATGCGCCAGAAACTGGGGCTGATTCTTGCGCTGGCGCACGCGCCGCGGTTGCTCGTGCTCGACGAGCCTACCAGTTCGCTGGACCCGCTCATGCAACAGGTGCTGCACGGCCTGCTGCGCCAGCTCGCCGCCGCCGGGCGCAGCGTGTTCTTCTCCAGCCATTCCCTCGGTGAAGTCGAGCAATTGTGCGACCGCGTGGCGATCGTGCGCGGCGGCGAAATCGTGGCCGACGAATCGCTCGAGGCCCTTCGCAACCGCGCCGGGCACGACGTTACGATCCGGTGGAGGAACGACGCGTCGGCACGGGCGATCGAGCCGCCCGCTTTCCTCAACCTCGCGCGCCGCGAGGCGGCGGTATGGGAAGGCACGCTTGACGGTCCGGTGCAACGGCTCGTGGATTTTCTCGCTGGCAAGCCGGTCGAGGATCTGAACGTCGGTCGACCGGATCTCGAAACCCTTTTTAGCCGCTTTTACGAGCACGATCGCGGGGAGGGCGGATGAATCGGGGGCTGCTCATCCGCGCGTTCCGTGAATCGTGGCCGGCGACGTTGCTGCTCGGGCTGGTGCTGATGGCGGTGGAGGCGGCGCTGGCTTTTGTGCTACCCAGATTCGGCTCTCAATTGGCTGAGCAATGGCTCCAATTGGATTTTGTGCGCGGCATCGTGCAAGCCATGCTGGGTACGGAAATCGCCGGCCGCGTCGGACCGCAGATCTTCCAGTCGGTTGCCTGGGTCCATCCGGTCGTGCTGGCGCTGACCTGGGCTCACGCGCTGGTTTCCTGCACGCGAGTTCCGGCTGGGGAAGTGGACCGCGGCACTGCCGATGTGCTGCTGGGCCTGCCCGTGTCTCGGTGGGAAGTTTTCTTCTCCGAGACGTTGGTATGGCTTGTCTGCGGCGCATCGATCCTCGCCGCTGCGCTGGCCGGGAATCTTCTCGGCGCCCAAGGTTTGCTTCGCGAAGACCGGCCGCAATTGTCCCGTTTGTTCGTGGTTCTGACTAACCTCTTCTGCCTGTATGCAGCCGTCGGAGGCCTGACCTGGTTGGTTTCTTCGTTCAGCGACCGCCGCGGCCGGGCAATGACCAGCGTCTTCCTGGTGTTGCTGGCGCTGTTCCTGCTCAACTATTTGGCCCAGTTCTGGGGCCCGCTCGAAAAAATCGCCTTCCTTAGCCCGTTGCATTACCATCGACCCGTCACGGTGCTCGGATCCGGCGTCTGGCCATGGAGAGACATGGGCGTTTTGCTCGCCTCCGGAGGCGTGATGTGGCTGGCGGCCGGAGCGGTGTTCGCGAGACGCGATTTATGTACTGTTTGACGCTCTTGTCCGTTTTGTGAATCCCTGACCCATGCCGTCGCGCACTTCTCAAATCGCCCAGGTGGGCAAACGGAAGCTCGAACTTTCGAATCTGGCGAAAGTGCTTTTTCCCGACGATCACATCGTCAAGGCGCAGCTCATTGAATATTATCTAAAGATTGCGCCGACGATTCTTTCGCATGTAAAAGGCCGGCCACTGTCGCTGGTGCGTTACCCGGACGGCATCGGCGGCGAATCGTTCTTTCAAAAGAACCGGCCGGGCTGGGCGCCCGACTGGATCGAACATGTGACGCTCGGCGAAGAGAAGAAGGACTACGTCATCGCGACCGAAGACGCCTCCCTGGTCTGGCTGGCGAATCTCGCGTGCATTGAGTTGCACCAAATGCATTCGCGCGCGCCTCACTTCGATAAGCCGGATTACATCGTGTATGACTTTGATCCGCCGGAGCAGTTCAAGTTCCCTGATGTGGCGGCGCTCGCCTTGGAATTCAAGGAACACCTCGAGGGGTTTGGTTACCATCCGTTCGTCAAGACCACCGGCCGGAAAGGCCTGCACGTCCTGGCGCCGATTGAACCGAAATGGGACTTTCACACCGCGTTCGAGGCGGCCCGGGCCGTTGCCGAACCGTTTGTGAATTCGCACGCGACCGTGTTGACGCTGCAGATCAAGAAGGAACACCGGAAAGGCAAGGTCCTGCTCGACGTTTACCGCAACCGGCAATCCCAAACGATCGTCGCCGCTTACAGTGTGCGCGGCCTCCCCGGCGCGCCGGTCTCGACTCCCTTGCATTGGGAGGAACTGGAGTCGATTGAAAGTCCAAGGGCGTTCAATCTTCTCACCGTCCCGCAACGGGTCACGCAAAACGGAGATCCGTGGGAAGCCATCGCCGCGTATTCGGCCTCGATTCATACGGAGAGAAAAGAGACGAAGCCGGTAAAAAAGGCTCTCGAACCAACGCGAACAAAAAAGACGCCGGAGCAACTGGAGAGCTATTCCAGGAAGCGCAGCTTTGACAAAACACCGGAACCGGCGCCCACAGAAATAATCGCAAAAGGCAACGCCTTCGTCGTTCACCGTCATCACGCCTCCCGGCTGCATTATGATTTGCGCCTCGAACAGAACGGCGTTCTGAAGTCCTGGGCGGTCCCCAAGGGTTTGCCGCCAAGACCTGGAATCAAGCGGTTGGCGGTCAACGTGGAGGATCATCCGCTCGAGTACGTGAACTTTGAAGGCGCCATCCCGAAAAGCGAATACGGCGGGGGGATGATGTGGAAATTTGCGCAAGGGCGCTACGAGATCACCAAGCAGAAGACCGACGGATTCTATTTTCGTTTGCAGTCGCGTGAAATCAACGGCGAATTCCGCACGTATCACACCAAAGAGAATCAGTGGCTGCTCGAGCGCGTGGACAACCCGCAAACCGATTGGCTGCGCGATCCGATTGAACCCATGCTGGCGCGGTCAGCCGACAAACCGCCGGCGGCCGGCGATTATCTTTACGAAGTGAAATGGGACGGCCTTCGCGCGCTGATTTCCCTGGACGAAGGAGCGGTCAGAATTCACGGACGCAATCGGATGGACCTGACGAAACAGTTTCCTGAATTGTTAATTCCCGAGCAGGCCTTCCGCGCCACGTCCGCGCTGTTCGACGGAGAAATTGTCTGCCTCGAGGCCGACGGCAAACCGAACTTCAAAAACGTGATCCATCGCATGCATCAAAAGGCGGAAGGCGGAATCGAACGCGCGAAAGCGAAGTTTCCGGCCGTGTGTTATGTGTTTGATTGTCTTTACCTCGATGGGCGCGCGATCATGAATGAGCCGCTGATGCGCCGACGCGAATGGCTCCAGGACGCGGTCCGAAAGGGGACGGCTTATCGCGTGAGCGAAGGCGTCGAAGATGGGGCGGCGTTTTTCGAGGCCGTAAAGGAGATGGGGCTCGAGGGCATCATGGCCAAACAGCCCAACAGTCCGTATCTGCCTGGCAAACGCAGCGACGCGTGGTTGAAAATCAAGACACGGCAGACCGTCGAGTGTGCGATCATCGGTTACACGAAAGGGAGAGGAGATCGCGAGGCGCAATTCGGCGCGTTGCATCTGGCGCAGGCAAACGGCGATGAACTGAAATACGTCGGCAAAGTCGGGACTGGATTCGATGACGACGCGCTCAAGGCTATGGCCGCGGAGGTGCAGGCATTGCCGACGATCAAAAGACCCGTCAAAGAAAAGCCCCTTGATGATGCCCGATCCGTCTGGGTTGAACCGAAACTGATGTGCGAAGTGCAATTTGCTTCGCGGACCGAGGACGGCATGTTGCGCGAACCGGTGTTTGTAAGACTGCGGCCAGACTTGAGTCTGCGACAAGGAGAGTGACGGGTACTGCCACGCTCAGCCGTCCTCAACAGCCGTTGGTCCGGGTAGCATTAGGCGACTCGCCTGTCCCGTCCGGCGACTCGCCGGACGGAATGGCAGCGACAGCTCCGGCCAACGGGCGCGATTTTTTCCGAGATAATCTCTCCGTTCCGTCCGGCGGGTCGCCGACCGGGGCGGGCGAGCGGCACGCGCTACCCGGTCAGTTTGAAATCAGCCGGAAGAATTGTTGCGGGGCGGCGAGAGGATTGGTGTAAGGACTGGTCGCGGCGGGAAGGTTCGTGAATGGCTTGTGAGCGCGGGCGCAGTTTGCACCTGCCCGCAAAATCGGTCCGGTTCGCGCGAGCCGTTCCGCCGCAGCACGCGGCGGGGTTTGTCGCGGCGCAACAACCGCTACTCCACCGCGCTAAACTGTATAAGAATTCTACCCTTGAATTGCCGATCAAGTCCGGGCAACTTTCATGCTGCGAACAACCTATGAACGCAAGCATTGACGTGAACGCCGGAGTCCGAATATCAGTCGGGCAAGTTTCATGGTTCAACTTCTCCACAGGAGGTGAAGCATGAGGTCCATCTGGAAAGGGCACATTCGGTTTTCACTCGTCACCATTCCGGTGCGGATCTACAACGCCGTCGACACGGAGGAAACCATCCGGTTCAACCAACTGCACAAGGACGATAACGGCGCAGTCGGTTACGAGAAAAAATGCAAGAAGTGCGGGAAGACGCTCACGGCGGAAGAAATCGTCAAGGGGTATCAGTTCGAGCCGGAGCAATACGTGATCGTGTCGGCGGAGGACCTCGCCAAGATCAAGCTCAAAAGCACGAAGGTGATCGAAATCGAAGGGTTCATTGACGCCGGCGAGGTTCATCCCTCGCTGTATGAGTCGCCGTATTTCGCCGGCCCGGACGGAGGGGTCGCGTCCAAAACCTATTCGCTGTTGAGCGAGGCGCTGAAGACGAGCGGGAAAGTGGGCATCGGCAAAGTCGTTTTGCGGGACCGCGAGGAAGTGGTGATGATCGGGCCGCTGGACGGCGGGCTGATCCTTTACAAATTGAGGCAGCAGAGCGAAGTGCGGAAAATGGAGAGCGTTCCGCAGATCGAGCACAAGCCTGTGAACAAGGATGAACTCAAGCTCTCGATCAGTCTGGTGGAATCCATGGCCGCCTCTTTGAAGGAGCTGGATTTGACGGATCACTATCGCGATGCCCTGCGCGAGCTGATTGAAGCGAAGGTGGCCGGCAAGGAAGTCGTCAGCGTTCCCGAAGAGGAAAAACCCGTCGTGGACATTATGAGCGCGCTGAGGCAGAGCATCGAACAGGCGAAGGCGAAGCGGAAGCCGATGGAACGGGCCAAGGGCGAGCCGAAGGAAGCGGAGGAAGCCAAGCCCGCCCGGCAGAAGAAACAAAAGGTCGCGTAACGAGCGCCCGCAAAGACACCGCGGTCTTCGCGGCGGCGCGAGAATTCGATGGGCCAAATCATCAAATTTCCCGTTCAGGCGTCGAAATTCGGTTTCAAGCGCGTCAAGCGGCGGGCGAAGGATTCCGACCAACCGGAACAGCTGAATTTATTTCCCGGAACTCCGGCGCAAATCCTGGACCTCTCATCCGCGTTTAGACGGTTTTAGCAGGCCCCTC
>JACXTT010007178.1_pt1 | contig 15758 bp, 15 predicted proteins | sample 9270951 | NCBI WGS metagenome assembly JACXTT01 (sample SAMN15532306, study PRJNA645909) | rock metagenome | isolation source: weathered quartz diorite | place: Puerto Rico | collected 2017-06-21 | reverse complement strand
GGCCCGCGGCGGGCCGATCGCACCCGCCTACCACCATCTCTACAACCTCACCCATAACTACCTGGTCGCCGCCCCCGCGGTCGCGTGCTGGGCGCTGGCCGGCGGCGGGCCCGAGTGGGCGATGCTGGCTGTGCCGCTCCACCTCTCCGGGGACCGCGGCCTCTTCGGCACGTTCGTCCGGCCCCTCTCCCAGCCGTTTGAGCGGCCGCCACGCGGCTCCGAGGCGGAGGCCTGATGAGCGCCAGCCGGCGGTCCCCCGACTGTGACGTGATCATCGCTGGGGCCGGCGTGGGTGGCGCCGCCTGCGCGCTCGCTCTCGCCCAGGCCCACGAGCTCCGGGTCCTCGTCGTCGAGCGCCACGCGGGACCTGGCAACTTGAACCGCGGCGAGAGCCTCCTGCCCCCGGTGACCGCGCTCCTCAGGCGCTGGGGCGCCCTGGACCGGTGTCTGGCGGCCGGCGCGCGCCACGTGAGCCGGATGCAGTTCTTCCACCATCGCGATGGCCTCGTCCTCGACGTCCCGCTCAGCCTCCCCGACGTGCGCGACCCGTACCTCGTCCTGCCGCACCCTGCGGTCGAGCGCGTATTCGTCGAAGCGGCGGAGGCGAGCGGACGGGTCGAGACCCGCTATCGCACTCGCCTGCTGCGCCTCCTGGAAGCGGACGGGCGCGTGGACGGTGTCGTGCTCGCCCGGGCCGACGGCACCGAGGAGCACGTCCGCGCCCGAATGGTCATCGGTGCCGACGGCGCCGGCTCCGCGGTCCGCACGGGGCTCGGACTCGAGCTGCCCCGCACCCCCTACGACCACAGTCTCTTCATCCTAGACGTGGACCGCCCCGAGGGTCTGCCGGACGTGCTGCGCACGGAGCTCCACCCCGACGGGGGCATCCTCGTGATCCCGGGAGTCGGTCGCCTCGGGCTCGCCGCGCTGGTCCACCGCCCGGACGAGCATCTGTTCCGCTCCGGCTCCCTCGAGGAGAAGTTCGCACGGATCGAGCACCGCTCCCGCCTGCTGGCCGGCCGCCGGCCGTCGGCGGTCGGCGTTCACCTCTACAAGCTGTGGCGTGGCCACGCCCCGCGCTACTGGGCCCGCGGCGCGGTGCTGGTGGGCGACGCGATCCACGTGATCAACCCGGTGATGGCCCAGGGGATGACCATGGCCATCGAGGACGCGGCCGCCCTCGCGCGCCATCTGGGGCCGGCGCTCGAGGCGGGAGCGGTCGGGGCGGAGCTGGATGCGCGCTTCGCGGCCTACGAGCGGGAGCGCCGTCCCTACAACGCGGCGGTGGTCCGCCGCTCCCATTGGATGAGCCTCGCCTTCGCCCTGCGGGGGCCCCTCGGCGACAGACTCCACCGGGGGGCCTGCGCGCTCGCGAACTCGCCGGTCGGCCGCCTCCTGCAGCAGCGCGTCTGGTCGTGCTTTGCGACCAGCCCGGAGCCCGAATATGCCTAGCGACGTGGCCCCCCCTCAACCCTGGATCCTCTCCCGCCACGACGACCTGCTCTGGTTCCAGGGCTCGGTCGCGGCGGGGCTGGGACTCCTCGCCTTCTTCCTCGCCGCGCCTCACCTCGACGGTCCGGGCCTGGCGCCCGGCCACACGGTGATGCTCGCGGTCTTCCTCTGGGGCGTACTCTTCGACGGGACGCACGTCTGGGGGACGTACGCCCGGAGCTACCTCGCGCCCGACGCGGCCTCCCGGGCGGGGCTGCCGGGGCCCTGGGCGTGGCTCCTCCTCGGCGTCGGCCCGGCGGTGGCTCTCGTCGATGCCGCGCTCCCGGCACCGGGTCCGCTCTTTGGGACGTTCCTGCTCGGCGCCTACCTCTGGGCGTACTGGCACCTGATCCGGCAGCACTACGGCTTCCTCATGCTCTACCGGAAACGCGCGGGCGAGGGCGATCCGCGCGGCGCCTACCTGGACACCTTGATCCTCTGGACCGGGACCCTCTACCCGTTCCTCCGCTTCGCGCTCGGCGAGGCCTATCTTGCGAGCAGGCTACCCCAGCTCGTCCCGACGCCCCTGCTCTCGCCGCTGCGCCTCGGGCTCGACCTCGCCTTCGGGGTCGTGATGGCGGTGGCCGTCGCGCTCGTGATCTCCCAGCGCGTCGAGCCCCTGCGGCTCGGGCCGAAGCACCTCCTGCTGGCCATCGTCATCGCGTTCCACACGGCCGTCTTCGACCTCCTCGACCACCTGCTGCCGATCCTCGCCACGCTGACGATCTTTCACAACCTCCAGTACCACCGGATCGTCTGGCAGTACGAGCAGGGACTGGGTCGCCGCCCCTCGGGTGGCCTCGGGCCCTACCTCGCGGCCGGCCTGGCGCTCGGCCTGGTGTGGTACGGCGTGCGGGTGCTGGGCGCGGCGGCCGCGGGCCCAGAGCTCGTGCGGAACGTGCTGGTCGGGCTTGGCTGGGGGGTCGCGTTCCATCACTACCTGGTGGACGGCCGGATCTGGCGCGTGCGCCGATCGCCGTCGGTTTCACGCGCGCTCGACGCCAGAGCGGCACGGGCATGATCCTGACGACGCCCGTCTGGTCGGAGCACCAGCCACCGCCCTGCCCGCCTGCGCCCCGCGGCACGCTCCGCGCAGACACCGCTGTCATCGGCGCCGGGCTGACCGGCCTGTCGGCGGCTCATCATCTTCTCCGGCGGCGCCCCGGCGCTCGGCTCGTCGTCCTCGAAGCCGGGCGGATCGGTGCGGGGGCCTCCGGGCGCACCACCGGCCTCCTCGGCCCAGGCGTGGGTCAAAGCCTGGTGGCCCTCGTTCGTCGGCAGGGCCCCGCGCGTGCGAGGCTCCTCTACTTGGCCACGCTCCGCGCCGTCCAGGATGTCTGCCGACTCGTCCAGGACGAGGGCATCGAGTGCGAGCTTGACATGACGGGCCATTTGATTGTGGCGTGCTCGGCGGCCGACCGGGTCCGCGTCAGGGCCCACGCGGCCCTGCTCCGCGCGTTCGGGCTCCCTGGCGCGCCCCTCGACGACGACGCGCTCGATCGGGTCCTGCGGCTCGCCCGCGATCGCACCCCGAAGAACGACGGCCCGGCGGCCCTGCGGCTCCCCGTGGCCGGCACGCTCCATCCGATGCGCCTTCTCGTCGGCCTCGCCGAGCGCGTCCAGGCGCAGGGAGGGATCATCTACGAGGGCGCTCGCGTGACGGCCCTCCGAGGGCATCGACCGGTGCGCCTCCCCTTGCACGGCGGGGGCGAGGTCCTCGCCGACGAGGTCGTGGTCGCCAGCGCCGGCTACACGGGCGAACTCGGTGTGCTCCGCGGCCGCATCCTGCCGGTCCACCTCCAGGTGGTCGCCACCGAGCCTCTAGAGCCGCGGGCCCTCGACGTCCTCGGCTGGAAGGGGCGCGAGGGCGTCATCGCCGCCAGGCGGATCTTCAACTATTTCCGCCTCACCCGCGACGATCGGATCGTGTTCGGCGGCGGCCGCCCGCGCTACCTCTGGGGCGGGCGCACCGACGACGGCCCGCGCGCCGTGCGGGCAGTGGACAACCTGGCGGTTGAGCTGGACGCGACGGTGGGACCGGACGTCCGGGTGGCGGTGACCCGGGCGTGGACCGGCGTGATCGGCTACGTGCTCGACAGCCTGCCCTGCATCGAGCGGACGCGCCAGCAGCCCTGGGTGGTTCACGCCCTCGGCTGGTGCGGCCACGGTCTCGCCCTGTCCGTCGCCTCGGGGGCGTGGGTGAGTCGGATCCTCTGCGACGGCGAGGTTCCGGACGATCTACCCTGGCACCGTGACCGACCGCCCCTCCTCCCTTTCGAGGCCGCCCGCTGGGCCGGCTTTCACGCCGCCGTCCGGCTGATGGCCCTGCTGGACCGCGTCGCATGATCGCCGGCCGCGCGCTACCGTCCGTGGACGGGATGGCCGGCGACCCGTCCGCGGTGATCGACCACCCGAGCGGCTTCCTCGGACTGTGCCCGCGGAATCAGCGATTCACGGTGGCCGGAATTCTAGGCTTCCTCGCCTTCCGCGAGCAGGGGCGGCACCTGATCGTCCTGGGTGGGATCCACGCACCGGTCCCCCAGCAAGCGGACCTGCTCGACCGCTTCCTGGCGTTCGCGGAGGCTCGTCGCCGCCGGGTGATCGTCGTCCAGTTGCGGGCACCGCAAATCCCCCTGTTCTTCTCCCGGGGCTTCACCATCAACCAGCTCGGAACCAGCTTCGCCATCACCCTCCGGCGGTTCACGCTACGCGGGAGCGAGAAGATGCAGCTCCGCAACAAGCTGAGCCGCGCCCGGCGGGCGGGTCTCCGGATCGCCGAGGTCGGCGTCGACCTGCCGCGCAGCGAGGCCACCTTCGCCCGGCTTCACGCGGTAAGCCGGGCGTGGCTCGAGGGGAAGGGCGGAAAGGAACTCGACTTCATGATCGGCGAACTCGGCCGCTCCGAGGAAGCCTGGCGGCGCATCTTCGTGGCGCTTGATCCGGCGGCCGAGAGCGTGGCGTTCATCACCTACGTCCCCGCGCGGGGATGCAGGCCGGGGTACCTGCACGATCTCACCCGCCGGCTGCCCACCGCGCCACCGGGCGCCCTCGAGCTCATCAACGCGCACGTGATCGAGCAGATGATCGCCCAGGGCGTGCCGTATCTCCACCTCGGCTTCACGCCGTTCGTGGTGGACGGCGCGGAGCCTCCGGGAGCGAGCGGCTTGGCAGCCTGGCTGATCCGGGCGCTCTACCGGCACGGCGGCGCGCTCTACCCGGCGGCGACTCAGGCGCGGTACAAGCTCAAGTGGACGCCGGACGTCATCGAGCGCGAGTACATTGCGGTGCGCCCCTTGTCGGTCCGCGCTATCTTCGATCTGCTGCTCCTCACCCGGGTGCTCTGAGCCGCCATGGGCCAGGACCGAAGCCCGCGCACCCTGGTCGTCGTGAACCCAGCCTCCGCCGCCGGCGCGACGCGTCGCCGCTGGGACCACATCGCCCGAGCCCTCCTGCGCACGCTTGGCCCGTTCGAGCACTCGTTCACCGACGCCCCTCGCCATGCCACAGCGCTGACCCGCGGGGCGCTCGAGGCCGGCTTCGAGATGGTCGTCGCCGTGGGCGGCGACGGGACGCTCAACGAGGTCGCGTGCGGCTTCTTCCGGGGGCGACGGCCCGTTGCGCCGCGCGCGGTCCTCGGCGTCATTCCCCACGGCACCGGCAGTGACTTTGCCCGGACGCTCGGCGTGTCCACCTTGGCGGAGGCCTGTGCCCGGCTCGCCGGAGACCGAACCCGGTCGATCGACGTCGGTCACGCGTGCTTCGTCGCCCAGGATGGACGGCCCACGGAACGGGTCTTTCTCAACGTGGTTTCGTTCGGCTGCAGCGGCCGCGTCGCGCACGTGGTCGGCCGCGACACCAAGCGGGTCGGCCGCGCTCTGGCCTTCGCCGTCGCCACGGCCCGGGTCCTCGTGACGTACCGGGACCAAGCCGTCACCGTCACGCTGGACGGCGAGGCGCCGCGCGAGCTGGCGATCACGAACGGCGCCGTCTGCAACGGCCGGTACTTCGGCGGCGGTATGCAGGTCGCCCCGCAGGCGGAAGTCGACGACGGGCTCCTCGACGTGACGATCTGGGCAGGCTTCGGCCTCCTCGACTTCATCGGGAAGCGGCGCACCCTCTACGACGGCACCCACGTCCGGGAGCCCGGCACCCGGCTGTTCCGAGCCGGAGCGGTCAGCGCAAGCAGTGCCGCGGAGGTCCTCGTCGAGCTGGACGGCGAAGGGGTCGGCCGCCTGCCCGTGAGAGTTCAGGTCCTCCCCGCGGCGCTGCGGCTCAAGGGGTGAGGACGCGATGTTCGACCGCGTTCCCCTCCGCTATATCGTGCCGAACGCCGTCACCGCCACGAGCATGGTGCTCGCCCTGACGGCCATCGTCCAGGCCAGCCGCGGGGCCCACGAATCCGCCGCCTGGCTCATCGTCGCGGGCGCCCTCATGGACCGCCTGGACGGGCTCGCCGCGCGCCGGATGCAGGCCTGCTCGGAGTTCGGCGTCCACTTCGACAGCCTGGCGGATCTGCTCGCCTTCTGTGCAGCCCCGGCCCTGCTCGTCTATTTCCTCTTGTCCGACGACCCGCGCTATGCACCGGCGTTCGTGGGGTACCCTGGGAGGGCGGTCCTGCTCGGTTCGGTCCTGGGCTACCTGCTGTGCGGCGCCGCACGGCTCGCCCGTTTCAACCTTCAGAACGGAGTGATCGGGCCGGCTTGGTCCCGCGGCCTGCCGGTGACGATCGCCGCCAGCCTGGTCTCGACCTACGTGCTCTCGGCCTCGGAGCTTCGGCTGTCGCCGGCGGTCGTGGCCGCGAGCCCCGGCGTTCTCGTGGTCTGCGCCGTCCTCATGGTCTCGACGCTCTGGCTCCCGAAGGCGCTACCCAAGGCCACCCGGGTGCCGTCCGGGGTGCTCGCCGTGGGCGCTGTGGCAATATACGGGCTCGGCCTGACCCGTACGCTCCCGACGCTCCTGTTCGCCACGGCGCTGGCCTACGCGGCCGGGGGATTCCTCCTCGGCTGGCGGCGTCCGCCCGCAGGGCCTGCGGAGCAGAGGGTGTCATGACGGCGATGACGAAGGCCGGGCCGAGGCTCTCGCCGTCCCGGCGGCTCGCCCGAAAGGTGCTCCTGGCCGCCGCCACGCTCGCGCTCCTCACGACCGCCGCCCTGGTCATGCTCGCCATCGCCGTGGTCACCTTCTTCCGGGCCCGGCGGCTCTACTCCGAGATCCTGGCGACACGGCTTAGCCGCGCGGTCCTCACGCTGTGGGGTGTCCGCGTCGAAACCCATCAGATCGAGCCGTTCCCCCAGACGCAGACCGTCTACATTTCCAACCACAGCTCGACGCTCGACATGTTCGTACTGGCCGGCGCCGGGCTCCCCAATACGCGGTTCGTCGGCGCCCAGGACGTGGGCGGGTTCCTCCGGTGGATGGTGCCCCTCGGGGTCATGAGCTGGCTGATGGGGACGCTCTGGGCGCCGCCCCCGTCGACGCCCGCCGAGCGGGCCCGATGGTTCCAGCGGACCGAGCGGCTCCTCCGACGAACCGGGGACTCGGTCTACCTAAGCCCCGAGGGCGAGCGGGTGACGACGGGGAGGCTCGGGCCCTTCAACAAGGACACTTTTCATCTCGCCGTGAGCCTCGGTGCGCCGATCGTGCCCATCTACATCCACATCCCGCGCGAAATCGATCCTGGAAAGGGGTTCGACACGCTTCCCGGGACGGTTCACGCGTACGTGCGACCGGCCATCTCAACGCGCGGCTGGACGTTCGAGAACCTGGAATCCAACACCGAGATGGTCCGCGACCTCTTCATCACGATCCGGACGCAGCTTCGCGCATGAGCCTCTCTCCGCAGGATGGCGGCTTGCCCTACGCGCGCACGATGGCCGCGAGCAGGCCTCCGTCCAGCGCCTCTGGCGCTCGGCTATTTCACCCCGTCGGCCGCTTCGTCGCGGACTTCGAGATCGGCGACGTGGACCCGGTCGATTCCTAAGGGCCCCCGATCCACGCAGCATATCCGGCGACCACGGCACCAACGGCGATGAACGCCAGGGCCGCAGGCACGGACAGGGTATGCAGCCAATAAGGCCCGGTGGCGTCGGTGATGAACCAGGCGATGAACCACGTGACGCCGATCATCGCAGCCAACGCTGCCGCCTCGTGCAGACGGCGGCTCCGCACCTCTTCGGGAGACAGGTTGGCAGTCACGCGCGCGCGGCGCTGGCGCATCGTGGCGAGGACGGCGGCCCAGAGGACGACCGCGGTGCCGATGTCGAAGATCGTCCATCTCATACGACGGGCTCCTGCCGCCACCTAATCTACCGTAATTACCAGTCCGAGATCGACGAGGTCGTGCGCAAAGCCTTCGAGCCGGAGGGAGCTCCGGATCGGGCCAGCGCCCGAGGCCGGCGAGCGGGTTGTCCGGGTCACCGGGCGGCCCAAAGTCGACGGCTTCCTCGGAGGCCGTGGAGACCGCGCGCCTACAATTGGTTGCTGGGGCTGGATATGCAGAATGCTACACGGCTCCCACGACATACTGGATTGATCTTATTCGGCGATAGCTTACCTCCTGCCCTAAGGCCGAACCCGTGTCCAGCAAGAGCAGGACGCCCAGAACCCGTGTTCACGGTCCGCCACGCGCTTCCGTCACCACGACGCGCCCTTGCGCGCTGTTGAGTCAACACGCTGACTCCCGGGATTAAAACGCGGAGGTGGTTTCAATCCCGCGGGTAGTCCTCGATTTATGCGCGCGCGGGCGTAGGGCGACATTCTCCGAGGGCACCTCAAGGAGCGTTCGGGGGAATTGCTCGGCTTCTAGCTCGCACCTAACCGAGCCTGATCGCAGGTTCAGATTGCGGCGGCGCTTTGGACGGTGGGCGAACCGCTGGCCTTGCGCCTCGAGCTCCCACCCTCCCGGGGCCGCCGAGCGTCTCCGGGGCACAGCTATCCGACAGTTCGTCGCGCTCGGTGCCGCATCGATCGAACAGCCGTCCGGGCCCTCGTCTGGTTCAGATCTCGTGGGTTTGTCAACAGCACTGTTCGGGTCGACACAGGCCGCCGAGCGACGGAACTCTGCCCTGGTCTGGGCTTGACGCCAGACGGCCGTTGAGAGCGACGCGGTCGGGCCGGGAGCGCCGCTGCGATCGTAGTCAATGGTCATTTGGCGGCCTGTGGACAACTCGGCCTCGTAGAGGAGTCAAATGCCCGGCAGGCACGAACACGCCGCTGCGCCGCCTTGCCCTTGGTACGCTGATTCCGGCGAGAGTGTTGACGCGCTTCGGAACCCGGTTTACAGTCCCGCTACCCCGGAGGGCTGGAGAAGGTCGCCGACCGCTTCGCCATCACGAAAAGCCATCTCGATCTCGTCGCACACATCACTGCCCAACCGCCAAGATTCGATGCCGCGGTCAAGGCCGCGGAGACCACCTGTCCAGTTTCAAAGCTCTTCAAAGCGGACATCTCTGCGACGACGCGGCTTAACCCGTTGGGCCCCGGGGGTGCGTAGCACCGCGGCGATTCCGTGAAGGGTGCCAACGCCGTACCGCCGAATGCTCACGCGCCGGCACGCCGATCTATCGGAACGGGCGATGAATTTGATGGCGTGCCCTCGGCGCTATCGATGCTTGCGCCAAATGCACCGACCGGCCGGTCCCGCGTCGGCGTGGTCGAGGGCGGGGGCTTCGGCCCCGAGAAAGACGAGGCTGAATCTCGCACCGTGGTGACCGCGCGCCCAAGGCGTGTGTCACACGGCGGCCACACACTGGAGCCCCGGCACCCCGTTGGCTATCGACAGTCCCCCTAGTTTCGATGATCGGTTATCGTCCTGTGCGATGGGCGTCTCACCCAGGAATCTGTGGCTACTGGGCTCTCGTCCAAACGCCGTGGGTCTCCTCGACCTCTCACGAAGGAGGGTGTAATGGACCTCGTCATCGAGATCGTCGAGACAGTCGACCTCCCGCCGCCCACCTGCCGCAACTAGGACGCCGGATTGGGGCCGTCCCATCGCGACCCCGGGCGTGCACGTTCGGGGTCGCCCGCCCCGGGAAGCGGCGTCGAGTCCCGGGCTACGCAGTGGTGAACACGGTGAGGACGTCCACCCCGGCGATGGCCGGCACGCGTGCCAAGGGGTCGGGCGCACTCCCGTTGATGATCATGGCGCGCCCCATCTTGCACCCCGGCGCGTCTCTCGTCCCGTGACGGTCCGTGATGCGTGTCGTGTGGATCCCTGCACTCCCGAACAGGCCGATGCGTGTGACGCTCGGCCTCACCGGCCGGCGCCCGGGGCCCAGACCTCACGGGAGACGCCCGGACGTCCGCAGCGCGATCCGTCTAGCCCTCGCTCATCCATTCGCCGCCGGTCCCTCAGCCTCTCGTCACAGGAGATTGCCCAATGGCACGTGTTGCGCGACTCGCCCGTCTCCTCGGGTTCTTGGCCTGTACGGTTGGGGTGGCCATGGCGGGGCTCCTGCTGCCCGCATCCTCTCCCGCACAGGGTCAGAAGATCCGCTTCGGCGTGGGCCCGCTTCAACCCACGCCGTCGGAGACCAAGAAGGCCTTCGAGCCGTTCTTTGCGGAGCTCGCCAAGAAGCTGAACCGTGAGTACGACCTCGTCGCAACGACCGACTGGGCCGGCATCGCCGTGGCCCTGGCCAACGACCAGGTCGACGTGGCGTGGATGGGGCCGTGGGGGTACGTCCTCGCCAACAATGACTCGGGTGTCACGGCGATCGCCACTGCGAAGTACGACGGCAAGCCCATCTACTATGCCATCGTCGTGTGTAAACCGGGCAGCGGCATCAAGGCGTGGCCGCAGGGTGCCAAGGGCCGTCGCGTGTCGTTCGCGGACGTCGGATCCACCTCCGGGTGGCTCATTCCCACCGCGTGGTTCAAGACCAAGGGCATCGACCCCAAGGTGTACTTCGAATACTCCGACGGCGCCACCCACGCGGCCAATGAGATCGCCGTGGCCAGTGGGCAGGTTGACTGCGCCACCGATTTCGATCGAAACCGCACGGCGATGATCGAGGCGGGCAAGCTCGAGAAGAACGCCACGGAGGTCGTCTGGCAGTCCGATCCCCTGCCCAACGATGCGATCGCCGTGCGCCGGGGCTTCGATCCGACCCTGGCCCAGCGGATCCAGGCGGTGCTGCTCGGCATCACGGAGGCCGACGCCAAGCCACTCCTGCCGAACCACTACACGGGCTTCGTCGCCGCCACGCACGCGAACTACACGATGATCGAGGACGCGGGGATCCTGGTCGGGCGCATCAAGAAAAAGTAGCGAGGCGCTCGCGTGGCGTTGTCCACCCCCCCCGTTCGCGAGTACCCCGAGCCCGCGCTCGGGTGGCTCAGCGCAGGCCGCGTGCGGTTCGTCCTCACGATCGTCGTGCTCGCCGCCTTTTACTCGGTGTGCTGGCATCTGGCCAGGGTGGACCTGGGGAAGCTCGGCACGGGTCTCCCCCGGATGGCGTCGTGGGCGGCCAAGGCGTGGCCACCCCCGACCCACGAGCTGCCCGCCCTGCTTCAGCGCGCGGCGGAGACCGTCGCGATGGCCGCACTCGGCACCACCGGCGCGGCGGTACTGGCGCTCCCGCTCTGCGTCCTGGCGGCGCGGAACGTCACACCCTCGATGGCGCTCTACTATCCCGCCCGATGGTTTCTCAACATGCTCCGGGGTATCGATTCCTTCGTGTTCGCGCTCCTCTTTGTCGCCGCCGTCGGGCTCGGCCCGTTTGCGGGCGTCCTGGGCATCGCGCTCCACACGTGGGGCAGCACGGCCAAGCTCTGGGCCGAAGCGATCGAGAACATCCCGCCCGGACCGCTCGAGGCCGCCGCGGTGACGGGCGCCCCTCGGGTCAAGGTGCTTGCGTTCGCCCTCGTCCCCGACGTGGCACCCAGCATGCTGTCGATCGGCCTCTTCTGGTGGGAGTTCAACGTGCGGGCGTCGACCGTCCTGGGGGTCGTGGGCGCTGGGGGCATCGGCCAGGAACTCAAGAACTCGATGGACCTCCTCGACTTCCCCCGGCTCCTGACCATCATCGCCATCATCCTCGTCATGGTGACCCTCATCGACCATGGGAGTCAGTGGGTTCGGGGCCGTCTGGCATGAGCCTCGGACACTCCGCACTGAGGCGTCGCGATGTCGACGCTGTGGACGGCCACGGCCGGACCGATCCGCTCATTCAGGTCCATACGCTCACGAAGCGCTACGACCCCGCGGTCATGGCCCTGGTCGACGTGTCATTCTCCGTCGATCCCGGACAGTTCGTGGCCGTCTTGGGCCCGAGCGGAGCCGGCAAGACCACGCTCTTTCGCTGCCTGACCGGGCTGACGCGTCCCGACGCCGGCTCGGTCATCGTCCGTGGGCACGACATCTGCCGGATCCGCGGCCGCGCGTTGCGCGCCGCGCGCCACGAGATCGCCCTCATCTTCCAGCAGTTCAATCTGGTCCGCCGCCTGACGGCCCATCACAACGTCCTCGCGGGCCGCCTGGCCACGGTGTCCACGTGGCGGGTCATCGCGCGCCGCTTCGCGAAGCCCGATCGGCAGCGTGCCCTCGCGTGCCTCGACGCCGTTGGCTTACTCGACCGGGCGTACGCGCGGGCGGACCAGCTTTCCGGCGGCCAGCAGCAGCGCGTCGCGATCGCTCGCGCGCTGGCGCAGGAGGCGTCCGTCATCCTGGCGGACGAGCCGGTGGCCAGCCTCGATCCGGAGTCGGCCGCCGGGGTGCTGGACACACTCCACGCGGTCGCGCGCACCGGGGTCGCGGTCGTGGCCAGCCTGCACCAAGTGCACCTGGCCACGGCGTATGCGGACCGGATCATTGCGCTCCGCACAGGGCGGGTCGTCGAAGACGCCCCCGTGGGCCGCCTCGACGCGCACGCGCTCGAGCAGATCTACGGCCGCGACACGCCGGTCGGAACTCCGGCGTGACGCCCGAGCGTGGTTGGTCGGTGCCGTCCTCCCCGCGGGTCGACGCCGAATGGGACGCCGGCGACCTCGCCTGCGGCGACCTCATCCTCCAGCTCCGCGCGCGCATGGCGTCGATGCGCCCCGGCCAGGTGTTGCGCCTCGTCGCCCTCGACTTCGGAGCCCCCGAGGACCTGCCCGCGTGGTGCCGGCTCACGGGCCACACCCTCCTGGCGGCCGAACACCCTGTCTACCTCATCCGACGAAAGGAGCGCTGAACCATGGCTCACAAGTTCTGCGTCAGTCTCACCCACTCCCAGGACAACACGGACAAGGCGACCGTCGGCTTCGTGGTCGCGAACGCCGCGGTCGGCTCCGGGAAGGAGACGATGGTCTTCCTGAGCACCGAGGGCGTCCGGCTCGCGCAGAAGGGCGGCGCTGATGGGATCCATGAGGAAGGGTTCGCCCCGCTGCGTGAGCTGATGGACAACTTCACGAAGGCGGGCGGGACGATCTACGTCTGCTCACCGTGCTTCAAGAAGCGGAAGCTGGACGAGCACAGTCTGGTCGCGGGCGCGACCATCGTGGGCGGGGCGAAACTCGTGGAATTCCTGTCCGACGGGAGTCCCTGCGTCAGCTACTAGCGGCCCGAGGGAGGAGCCGGTCGTGGATCCTATCGAGCGCCACCTCTTGCCCGCGGATGCCCGCTTCGATGGGGGCGACCTCGACTGCGGCAACGGCCTGCTCCTCCTCATCCGGCAGCATCTCGATCCCCTCGACCCGGGGCAGCTCCTCGAGTTCACGTCGACCGAGATCTCCGTCGACGAGGACATCCCCGCTTGGTGTCGGCTCACGGGGAACGAGCTCGTCTCCGTGACCCGACAGGGTCGCCAGCGGAGCTTTCTCGTCTGCAAGGGACCACGCAGCGCGCGGGGAGTCCGACCGACCGCCGCGTCGCGGACGGTCTTCGTGACCCCACGCGCGACGGTGCCTGTGCACATTCCGGCCACCCTGCCGGACCCGGCGCCCGCTGCGTCGATCCCGGCCCTCGCCGTCATGAGCATCGGGAGCTGGCCCAGGCCGCGGTGGATGCTCGCGGCCATCCACGACTACATCGAAGGACGACTGTCGGACGCGGAGTTCGACGCCACCGCCGAGGATGCGACACGCCTCGCGGTCGCCGCGCAGCTTCGGGCCGGCGTGGACGTGCTGACCGATGGCGAGCAGCGCCGCGACAACTACGCCAGCTTCGTCGGGAGCCGCCTCGACAACTGCCAGCTGATCCCGCTGACCGATCTCCTGCCGCTCGTCGACGACCCCGAGAAGTTCGAGGCAGAGATGCGCTCCCTGGACGTCCCGGCGAGCCAGGTCCGACACCCGGCCGTCTTCGGCCCCCTCGGCCGGAGCCGTCCACTCGCCCTCGCCGAGCTGGAGACGGTCCGCACGCTCACGAACAAGCCGATCAAGGTCGCGCTGCCGGGACCATACCTCCTCACCCGCATCATGTGGATGGAGTGCATCTCGGACCGGGCGTATCGGTCGCGCGAACACCTCGCCGAGGACGTCGTGCGCGTCCTGCGGGAGGAGGTCCACGGACTCCTCGCGGCCGGCGCCGCGGTCGTCCAGCTGGACGAGCCCGTGCTCTCCGAGGTCGTCTTCACCGGGGCCAAGAATACGCGGAGCTTCATGTGCGGCGCGCTCAGCGAGAAAGGTGACCCGATCCGCGAGCTCGCGTTCGCCACCGATCTCATCAACCGGGTCACCGCCGCTCTACCAGCAGCTCGGTTGGCGGTCCACGTCTGCCGGGGGAACTGGACGCGCGACGAGACCGTCGCACTGGCCGGTGACTATCGACCGTTGCTACCGGTGTTCGAGCGTCTCGCGGTCGGCACACTGCTCCTCGAGCTCTGCACGCCGCGGGCGGGCGATGTCGCGATCCTGAAAGCGCTCCCTCCCACCGTCCGTCTCGGGGTGGGCGTGGTGAACCCGAAGCAGGAGCGCATCGAGTCCGTCCCGGAAATCCTCGAGCGGGCTCGACGAGCGATCGACCTCGTGGGGCCTGGTCGCGTCGTCCTGACCCCCGACTGTGGCTTCGCGACGTTCGCCGACAACCCGGTCGCCTCTGCCGCCGTGGCCGAAGCCAAGTTGCGGGCGATTGCCGATGCCGCTGGGGAACTTCGGACCAGCCTGTAAGGGGACGCCGCCGACGTTCCCATAGTCCACAGGACGTACACAAAAACGACCACGGGGTTAGCGGTACAGTCCGCCAACCCCGTGTCGTGCTTACCCTGGGCTTGAAAAAGGGCTACGGCGTGAACCGTAACCCTTTGTTTTCCTTGGTTGCGGTGGCTGGATATGCACAATGTCACACGACTCCCACTACACACTGGATTGACCTTATACGACCGTGAATTACGGCAGGTGCCGGCGACGTGAGACGTGCCTGCACGCCCTGGGAAGCACGGGTTCGAATCCCCGAGGGGATTCGGACGCTTTACTCCGCCGCCTGAACCGCTCGCCACCGCGGTGTTCGAGGGGATCCTGTGGCCGAAGGCCGCGTAGGAGGGCGGCGAAGTCCCCCGTGGGAGGCGAGCGGGCCTTGTCTAGCACCAGCGGACGAGAGATTCGGAGTGCCGCGGAAGCGGGAGCTACCGCAGGGCCTGGCCGAGGGGCCGCCGTCCTGGCCAATGGCCATAGCCCCGCCGTCCTGCCCCCCCCGGACGCCTCGACCGGCTCGTCCGGCGGCTCACCCCCCTGCTCCGGAAGGCCCACCTCAGCGTCGCCGAGGCCGCCTATGTCTGGCGACGAGCCCGGGCCAAGGCCGGGATTGGGGGGCGGCCCAATCCGCCCGCCGGCTGCCCGACGTGCTCTCCCCTAAGGAGCTCCGGCGGCTGCTGGCGGCTGCCTACGCGGGGCGGCCGCGAGACGGGCTGCTCCTCCGCCTCTTGGCGGAGTCGGCGCTTCGGGTCGCCGAGGCCGCGCACCTCGATGCCGCCTACGTCGACGTCACCGAACGCACCGTGAAGGTCGTCCGGGGCAAGGGGGACCGGAACCGCGTCGTCTTTGTCACGGAGGACCTCGCCCAGCTGCTCCGGGTCCACTTGGCGGGGCGTGATCGCGGGCCACTGTTCACCTCCAATCGCGGGACCCGGCTGAGTGTCCGGCGGATCCAGAGTCTCGTCCAGGGCGCCGCGCGGCGGGCGGGGCTGCCGAAGCGGATCTCCCCACACGCTGCGGCGCACGTGGGCGACCCTCGCGCGCAACGCCGGCATGCCGCTCGACAGCGTCCAGGCCCGGCTGGGGCATCGACCCGAAACCCACCCTGCTCTACGCGCAGCGGCGCGGGCGCGGGCGCGCCAGGAGTACGACAC
>JACXTT010007177.1_pt1 | contig 15762 bp, 23 predicted proteins | sample 9270951 | NCBI WGS metagenome assembly JACXTT01 (sample SAMN15532306, study PRJNA645909) | rock metagenome | isolation source: weathered quartz diorite | place: Puerto Rico | collected 2017-06-21 | reverse complement strand
GCGCGCGCCGCCTCGGCGCTGATCAAGTCGGGCTTGGCGCGCATGTCGACCACCACGATCTCGTTGCCGAGGCCGTTCATCTTCACAAAGGGCCGGTTGGCGAGCGCGCTCATGGTTGGCCGGATCGGGAATGCCTGGATGAGCCTGTTTATATGGGAATTGCCCAAACCATGACCAGCCCGTCCAACGCCCGGAACAACGCCGGGTGCCTTACATTTTCGTCAACACTGGCCCCGCACGGACATGGTAGATTCCGGCGATTCCCGCGTGCCGAGCCGGGGCGGCGCGGACCCTAGGAGATTTCGATGAATTTGCTATTGCGGGCTGCCATCCTTGCGGCCCTGTTTTCGATTGGCGCTGCGCCTGCGGCCTTTGCCCAATCGGCGCCGCCGGCCGCGTCCGATCCGCCCCCGCCGCCGCCCGCGCCGAAGGCGGAGAAGCCCGCCGACGCCAAGGACCCGTTCGGCGTCGAGGTCACGCTGGCGCCCAAGACCATCATCTTCATGAAAGGCAACAGCACCTGGGACAAGGCGCTGGACAATCTTCAGGACGCGTTCAAGTCGGTCTATGCGCTGCTTGAGCAGCGCGGCATCGCCAAGGCCGGCCCGTCCATGACGATCTACACCCAGGCCGACGACACCGGCTTCAGCTATCAGGCCGCGGTGCCGATCACCGAGCCGCCGAAGGATGCGCCCAAGGGCGACATCGGCGTCGGCCAGTCGCCCGCCGGCAAGGCGCTGAAGTTCATCCATCGCGGCTCCTACGAGTCGATGGACAACACCTACGAGGCGATCACCAACTATCTTGACGAGAAGCGGCTCGAAGCCGCCGATTCTTTCATTGAGGAATACGAAACCGATCCGGTGACGACACCCGAAGATAAATTCGTCGTCACGGTCTACGTCCCGCTGAAATAGCGCACCTGCGGCGACGGTTTTTTTGCGCGTGGAGAATATTGCCATGCCTCGTCTGCGGATTTTTGCGGTCCTAATAGTTTCGCTCCTCGCAGTTCCGGCGGCGACGCCCCGGGCCAACGCGCAAAGTGAGCCGTCCGCCGAAATCATGCAGGCCGCCAAGGACCTGATGGCGGTGATGTCCGTCGACACCGTCCGGCAGATGGTGCAGGGCATGACCAACCAAATCTGGCCGCAGATCGAGCGCGAGCTACGCGGCAAGCGCCCCGACATTGACCAGTCGACGCTCACGGAATTGCGCACCGAGTTCGAGAACATCCAGACGCGCTACATGGCCGGCGTGATGGCGGACGCGCCGAAGGTCATCGCCAAGTATTTCACGGCGACCGAATTGCGCGAGATGCTGGCGTACAATAAGTCGCCGACGGGCCAGAAGGCGCTCAAGGTCATGCCACAAGTGATGACCGAGTTTTTCGCGACGATCATGCCGCAGATGCAGGGCCTTCAGGCGCAGATTCTCCCCGCGTTCCAGGAGGTGCTGCGCAAGAAGGGCATCAACCTTTGACGCGGGTCTAAGCCACCGGTTTGCGGTCGCGGAACGCGAGATAGATGCAATAGCAGGCTGCCGCCGCGGCCAGGTGCTTGAGCGGATGGCCGCTCATGACGCCGAGCGCGGAATAGACCGCGGCATCGAAGTGTTCCAGAAGCTTGGCGGCGAGGTAGAGGCCTGCGGCGGCAAACCAGTAGGCGGTGCCGTGGTATTTCGGCGCAAACAGCACAAAGATCAGCGGCAGCACCACGCAGGGAAAGAACTGCACCCAGCCGTAGAGTCTCAGATCGTCGGTGTAGAGCCAGATCAAGAGGCTCACGATGCCAAGCGCAATCAGCGGCCAGAGCAGGAGCTTGCCGACCCACGCATCGATGCGCTCCTCGACCACGTTGGCGAGGATCGCCATGAAGGCGACCGACATCGGCAGCCGGTCCCAGAACAGGCCCCAGTCGCTCGGCTGCCAGTGGTAGTAGGACGAGCTGAACCCGGTCAGGAACACGCCGAGGAAGAACACGGCCGCCGAAAGCTCGCGACGCACGTTCGGGTTCATCAGCCCCAGCGCCCCGACCAGCACGAACGGCAGGTTCGAAATGACGTTCCAGAAGTTCGGGATGCCCCAAAGCGTCCGCTGGTCGGCGAAGCCATGGTAAATCTGGCTTTGCGGGATCGGCGGCACCAAGAGCAGGGCCAGCAGCGATACCGCCGCGAGGCCGAACAGGAACCCGAGCGGACGGCTGCGAATCGTTCCGGCGAAGCTCATTTTGCTCCATTAACACAGGGTTCCGAGGGCCGGCAGCAGCCCTTTGTCGCCATTCCGGCAATTGACGTTCAGGGGGCTCGTTGACGTTCAGGGTCTTGGCCCCTATGTTCCGGCCGCTCTCGAAAGAGCCGGATTAAACCCCGCCGACCGGTCCAGGAGGCCGGAGGTAACCGCCCGACAGCGCGATGCGCCCTCGGGCGTTGAAGTGCTTTCACGGGCCGTACTTGGCCCTTGGCCATTTGGCCAGACTGAGGAGCGTGGACTTGTTCGACAGCCTGTCGGAAAGACTCTCCGGCATTCTCGACCGCCTGACGCGGCGCGGCGCGCTGTCCGAGCAGGACGTCGACGCGGCGATGCGCGAGGTGCGCCGCGCGCTGCTCGAGGCCGACGTGGCGCTCGATGTGGCGCGGGCCTTCATCGAGCAGATCAAGAAGCGCGCGGTCGGCGTCGAGGTCATCAAGTCGGTGACGCCCGGCCAGATGGTCGTGAAGATCGTCCACGACGAATTGGTCGCCACGCTCGGCGCCAGCGCCGAGCCGATCGATCTCAACGCCGCGCCGCCGGTGCCGATCATGATGATCGGGCTGCAGGGCTCCGGCAAAACCACCACCACGGCGAAGCTCGCGAAGCGCCTCACCGAACGCAATCGCAAGGTGCTGATGGCCTCGCTCGACACGCGGCGGCCGGCCGCGATGGAGCAGCTCGCGGTTTTGGGCCAGCAGGTCAACGTGCAGACGCTGCCGATCGTCGAGGGCCAGTCGCCGGTGCAGATCGCAGGCCGCGCCATCCAGGCCGCCAAGCTTGGCGGTTATGACGTGGTGCTGCTCGACACCGCCGGCCGCATCACGCTCGACGAGGCGATGATGGCGGAAGCGGCCGAAGTGAAGCGCGCCGCCCAGCCCCATGAAATTCTGCTGGTCGCCGACAGCCTCACCGGCCAGGACGCGGTCAACCTCGCGCGTTCGTTCGACGAACGCGTCGGTCTCACCGGCATCGTGCTCACCCGCGTCGACGGCGACGGCCGCGGCGGCGCCGCGCTGTCGATGCGCGCCGTCACCGGCAAGCCGATCAAGCTCATTGGCGTGGGCGAGCGGATGGACGCGCTCGAAGACTTCGATCCGGGCCGCGTCGCCGGCCGCATCCTCGGCATGGGCGACATCGTCTCGCTGGTCGAAAAGGCCGCCGCCAACATCGATCGCGAACAGGCGATGCGGCAGGCCGAGAAGATGCGCAAAGGTCAGTTCGACCTGAGCGATCTTCGCGAGCAACTCGCCGGCATGGCCAAGATGGGCGGCATGACCGGGCTGATGGCGATGATGCCCGGCGTCGCCAAGATCAAGAGCCAGATGGCCGAGCGCAATCTCGACGACGGCGTGCTCAAGCGCCAGATGGCGATCATCGACTCGATGACACCGGGCGAGCGGAAACACCCCGACATTCTCAAGGCGAGCCGCAAGAAGCGCATCGCGGCGGGCGCCGGCACCAAGGTCGAGGAGATCAACAAGCTCCTCAAAATGCACCGGACCATGGCCGACCTGATGAAGGCGATGGGCGGCGGCAAGGCGCGCGGGCCGATGGCGGGCCTGGCGCAGATGATGGGATTGGGCGGCGGCATGCCGTCGCCGGAAGAGATGGCGAAGCTCGCGCAAAACATGCCGGGCGGCGCGCCCGGCTTGCCGCCGAACATTCCCGGCCTGCCGCCGGGCGCACCTGGCAGCGGTCCAGGACTTCCCGGCCTTCCTGGCCTCGGCAAATTTCCCGGTCTCGGCGGTGGAGGCAGCGGAAAGCTGCCGACGCCCGGCGGACTGCCACCCGACTTCTTCAAGAAGAAATGAAATGAGACGCGCTTCTCAACCTCTCCCCGTCATCCTGAGGTGCTCGCCCGTAGGGCGAGCCTCGAAGGATGGACGGCCCGGGCCGTCGCCCTTCGAGGCTCGCTACGCTCGCACCTCAGGGTGACGGATCAACCAATTGAACTTGTCGCAAAATCTGAAGAGAAAGGAACCACAATGCCTGTCGTCATCCGCATGGCCCGCGCCGGAACCAAGAAGCGGCCGGTCTATCACATCGTCGCCGCCGACAGCCGCGCGCCGCGCGACGGCCGTTTCATCGAGCGGCTCGGCTACTTCAATCCGCTGCTGCCGAAGGACAAGCCGGAGCGGCTGAAGCTCGACATGGACAAGGTCAAGGCCTGGATGGTGAAGGGCGCGCAGCCGTCGGACCGCGTGATGCGCTTCCTCGACGCCGCGGGCGTTGCCAAGCGCGAGAAGCGCAACAATCCGGAGAAGGCTGTCCCGCGCAAGGAGCGCAAGGCCGCCAAGGAAGAGGCGAACAAGGCCGCGGACGCCACCAAGGCCGAAGCCAAGGCCAAGGCTGACGCCAAGGCCAGGGAACACGTCATCGCCCAAGCGGCAGCGGCAGAGAAGAAGTAAGCATGTAGCGCGCCGTGACCGACCGCATCTGCGTAGCTCAGATCGGCGCCGCGCACGGCGTTCGCGGCGAGGTCCGGCTCTGGTCCTTCACCGAGGATCCGATGGCGGTCACCACGTATGGTGCGCTGGAAAGCGAAGATGGTGCGCAGCGCTTCGAAATCGAGGCGCTGCGGCCCGCGAAAGACCACTTCGTCGCACGGCTCAAAGGCGTCGGCGACCGCAGCGCGGCCGAGAGGCTGACCAACGTGAGGCTCTACGTTTCACGGGACAAGCTGCCGCCGGTCGAGGACGACGAGACGTTCTATCACGCCGACCTGATCGGGCTTGCCGCGGTGACGCCCGAAGGCGCCACGCTCGGCACCGTGACCGCGATCCATAATTTTGGGGCGGGCGACGTCATCGAGATCAAGCCCGAGAGCGGCGACACGCTGCTGGTGCCGTTCACTGATACCGTAGTGCCGAAGATTGATCTTGCGGCACGGCGCATGGTCGTCGTGCCTCCTCTTGCCGTCGAGTGACCCACGATGTGGCGCGCCACCGTGCTCACCATTTTCCCGGAGATGTTTCCGGGACCGCTTGGACAGAGCCTCGCCGGCCGGGCGCTCAGCGCGGGCTTGTGGTCACTCGACACGCGCGACATCCGGGCGCACGCCGCTGACAAGCACGGCACCGTCGATGACACGCCGGCCGGCGGCGGACCCGGCATGGTGATGAAGCCCGACGTGCTGGCCCGCGCGCTCGACGCCATCCCGGCCGACGGCCGCCCTCGCCTGCTGATGAGCGCGCGCGGCCGCCCGCTGACCCAGGCTCGGGTTATCGAACTGGCCCAAGGCAGCGGCCTCGTGGCGCTGTGCGGCCGCTTCGAGGGGGTCGACGAGCGGCTGATTGCTGCGCGGGGCCTCGAGGAGGTCTCGATCGGCGACTATGTACTCTCGGGCGGCGAGATCGCGGCGCTGGCGCTGCTCGATGCCTGCGTCCGGCTCATTCCCGGCGTCATGGGCAAGGAGGCCTCTGGCGCCGAGGAAAGCTTTACAGCCGGGCTCCTGGAGTACCCGCAATACACCCGTCCGGCGGTGTTCGAGGGCCAGCCGATCCCCGACGTGCTGACCTCCGGCGACCACGGCAAGGTTAAGGCCTGGCGCCAGGCCGAGGCCGAACGGCTGACCCGCGAGCGCCGGCCAGACCTTTGGACGGCCTACCAAAATGGCCTCAAAAAACCCGTAAAACCCCCGCACACGTGACGGGGTGACAAGCCGCGCGCTTTGTCGTAGAAGCTCGCCCGAAACCCGGAAAACAAGCCTAGATGGCGCTGCCCTTCGCAGTCCTTTGGGGCACGCAGCCGACGGAGAATTGCCATGAACCTCATTCAGCAGATCGAGAAGGAGCAGCTCGAGAAGCTGTCCGCCGGACGCGAGATTCCCGACTTCGAGCCGGGCGACACCGTGATCGTCAACGTCAAGGTTGTCGAAGGCGAGCGCACCCGCATTCAGGCCTATGAAGGCGTCTGCATCGGCCGCTCGGGCGGCGGCATCAACGAGAGCTTCACGGTCCGCAAGATCTCCTACGGCGAAGGCGTGGAGCGCGTGTTCCCGCTGTACTCGCCGATGATCGACTCGATCAAGCTCGTGCGCCGCGGCAAGGTGCGCCGCGCCAAGCTGTATTACCTGCGCAACCTGCGCGGCAAGTCGGCGCGTATCGCCGAGGGCGCGCATCACGGCGGCCAGTCGACCGACGTCGCCGACGCGGTCGAATGAGCAGAAGCGGCATTCAACAGTTCAGCAAAAAGGCCGGCTTGTCCGGCCTTTTTCGTGCATGCGTGATCGCATTGCTGTTCGGATTCTCAGCGCCGGCGATGGCCGAGCCGATATCTATCGAAGTCCTAAACGCCGCGCCGAACTTTGATTCGCGAACCAACGAACCGATCATCACCTTCAGGATGACGTCGTCATCTGCGAAGCTGTTTGCCGAGCTCACCAGCAAGAACATCGGCCGTAGGCTCGAGCTCCGCATCGATGGAAAGACCGTCATGGCGCCCGTGATCCGGGAGCCCATCATGGAGGGCAGCGTGCAGGTTTCGAGTGGCTGGACGCTGCGGGAAGCCAAGGACCTCGCCGACAGGATTTCGGCCGGCAAGTCCAAGATTGAAGTCGAGTTGGCCAAGGAGTGACGGCCCCGCGGCCATGCCGCGCGAGCGGGTCATTGCCGCCGGTGAAGCCTTCCCGCCTTGTTGTCCCGACTGAGCCGACTGGCTATATCTACGCCATGTCGAACGTTTCCAATGTCCACCGGATCGTTTTGGGCGACCACGCACGCCTGCCAGGCCGTTTTTTCGGCCGGCTGACCGCGTCGGTGCTGGCAGAACTTTGAGCGCCGCAATTTCTGTCGCTTGCGGCGTTGCCGCCGCTCCCGATCCAACTTTGCTTCTGAAGGTTTACCGCGATGAAACCGCGCACGTTTTACGACAAGATCTGGGCCGACCATCTGGTTGACGAGCAACCCGACGGCACCTGCCTCCTCTACATCGACCGCCACATCGTCCACGAGGTGACGAGCCCGCAGGCCTTCGAGGGGCTCCGCCTCTCCGGCCGCAAGGTGCACTCGCCGGAGAAGACGCTGCTGGTGGTCGACCACAACGTCCCGACGTCGGACCGCAAGCTGCCCAATCCCGATCCGGAAAGCGCGGCGCAGATCGCCTACCTCGCCGAGAACGCCAAGCTGTTCGGCCTCGAATACTACGACGAGTTCGACATCCGGCAGGGCATCTGCCACGTCATCGGCCCGGAGCAGGGCTTCACGCTGCCCGGCACCACGCTGGTCTGCGGCGACAGCCACACCGCGACCCATGGCGCGTTCGGCGCGCTGGCCTACGGCATCGGCACGTCGGAGGTCGAGCACGTGCTCGCGACGCAGACGCTGGTGCAGACCAAGTCGAAGAACATGCGCGCGGTGGTCGACGGCAAGCTGCCGCCGAACGTCACCGCGAAGGACATCATCCTCGCCATCATCGGCGAGATCGGCACCGCGGGCGGCACCGGCTATTCGCTGGAATATGCCGGCGAGGCGATCCGCTCGCTGTCGATGGAAGGCCGCATGACGGTCTGCAACATGTCGGTCGAGGCCGGCGCCAAAGCCGGCTTCATCGCGCCCGACGAGAAGGCCTATGAGTTCCTCAAAGGCCGCCCCAAGGCCCCGAAGGGCAAGCTGTGGGACGACGCGCGGCGCTACTGGGACACGCTGCCGACCGACGATGGCGCGTTCTTCGACCGCGAGGTCAAGCTCGATGCGGCGAAGCTTCCGCCGATCGTGACCTGGGGCACGAGCCCCGAGCAGGTCACCTCGATCACCGGAAAGGTGCCGGTGCCGTCGGAGATTGCAGACGAGCACAAGCGGCGCGCTGCCGAGCGCTCGCTGCAATACATGGGCCTTTCGGGCGGCGAGAAGATGACCGACATCAAGGTCAATCGCGTCTTCATCGGCTCCTGCACCAACTCGCGCATCGAAGACCTGCGCGAGGTGGCGCGCATCGCCCAGGGCAAGAAGGTCAGCGCCAACGTCAACGCGATGATCGTGCCGGGCTCCGGCCTCGTGAAGCAGCAGGCCGAGCAGGAAGGTCTCGACAAGATCTTCAAGGCCGCGGGCTTCGACTGGCGCGAGCCGGGCTGCTCGATGTGTCTTGCGATGAACCCGGACAAGCTCGAGCCGGGCGAGCGCTGCGCCTCGACCTCAAACCGCAACTTCGAAGGCCGCCAGGGCTTCAAGGGCCGCACGCATCTCGTGTCGCCGGCGATGGCAGCGGCCGCCGCGATCGCCGGCCACTTCGTCGACGTGCGCGACTGGCACTGAGCGCCTGACGATCGTCAAAAAACGGCAGGCCCGCCTCGCGGCGGGCCTGTTCGTTTCTGTCGTTCTGTTTGTCGGCTACCAGATGTTGCCCGGGGCTGCGCCCCAGCGGTTCACGCCGTTGTAGGTTCCGGTGCTGTACTGCGGTTCGTAGGCATAGCCAAAGGACTCACGATAGCCTTGGTCCGCGACGCGCGGCGTAACATGCCGCACCTTGTGACGCACCGTGCTCCGCTCGACGTTGCGGACACCGTCCGCGTTTCGCTCGACCGCGCCTGCCGTGGCGGGAAGCGCGGCCAGAGCCGAGAGGGTGATTGCTGCAAGAGCAATGGGCATTTTTGACATTGCACAATTCTCCGGCGTTGCCATGGACCACCAGCGGTCCATGCGCCGCCGCATCTAGGCATGGGCCGCGATCGTGCACGCCAACAAAATGTGAAAGGCCCGCCGCGCGGCGGGCCTTGCCATCTCAAGCCAACTGCCTATTGCCACAATTGCGCGACGTCATCGGACCCGGATGGTCGCCGGCTTGCAGATGTCGGCGGCGCGCAAGCGGCGTATGCTAGCCTGCGCGCCATAGCCACTCGACATGATCAGCGGACCGGTCTCGGACGTGGCGCGCTTGCTCTTGGCGCTGGCGGGCGATGCCATCGCCAATGCCGACACCACAACGACGAATGCAACCGATCGTATCGCCGTCATCCTCGCACCCACCAGCAGCTCATCCGCGGCACCACGACCGCCCCGCTCGGCCGGTATTCGGTGACATAGCGGGCCGCGCAAGCGCGCTTCGCATGCGGCCCCGGATATTCGACGTCGTAGGGCAGCGGATAGAACGAGTGGAAGCGCCGGTAGGGATAGAACTTCTGCACGTGAATGCGCGGCCGCACCCGGCGAAGCCGGCTTTGCGCCAAGCTGTCGCGCGCCGCGACAACAGCGTCTTCCTGCGGCTTGGTCTGAGCCGTGCTTGGCGCGGCCCACAGCAGTCCGGCCGACATCGCAATTGCGGCAAGCATCAAGGGCATTCGCATGGCGGCAAACTCCCGCATCGCCGTTGCGGCGTCAACCGCTCGGCCGCCTCTGGTTCTGGAACCCTCGCACCATGCTAGATTTGCGGCCATGACAGACCGCGCTCCTGACCCAACATCGGACAGCTCCCTGCCCGATCCGCTCACTTGGCGGCCGCTGAAAGCGCCGTCGCTCGCGGAATTCGAGGCGATCGCCACCGAGGCGTTCCGGCGGCTGCCGAAGCAATTCCGCGACCGCTGCGAAGGCGTGGTGATCCAGATCGACGACTATCCGACCGAAGAGGTGCTCGACCACATGGGCATCCAGAGCGAGCTTGATCTGTTGGGGCTGTTCCAGGGCGTCGGCCTGCCGTTCCAGTCGGACAGCGCGCCGGCGCATATGCCGAACATGATCTGGCTCTACCGGGTGCCGATCCTGCTCTACTGGGCCGAGCACGACGAGACGCTGGGCCATGTCATCCAGCACGTGCTGGTGCACGAGATCGGCCATCACTTCGGCCTGTCGGATGACGACATGGCGGCGATCGAAGCGGCCGCGAGCTAGCTCTGTCCTTGCGCTCGGCAGGCGATAGAATTCTTGACGCTCAGGCTCAAACAATTGGGAGGACGTTTCCATGAGGATCACTGGCGCGTGCCATTGCGGCGCGATTACCATCGAGGGCGAAGCGGACCCGGACAAGGTCTCGATCTGCCACTGCACCGACTGCCAGACCGGCACCGGCTCGGCGTTCCGCGTTTCGGTGCCCGTCTCGGGCGACGTCTTCAAGATGAAGGGGAAGCCGACCAGCTACGTGAAGACCACGGCGGACAGCGGCAGGCCGCGCGTGCAGGCCTTCTGCGGCACCTGTGGTTCGCCGATCTATTCGACCACGCCGGGCGAAGGCCAGCAGGCATCCTACATGGTGCGGGTCGGGATCCTTGCGCAGCGCGACCAGCTGATGCCGCAGAAGCAGAACTGGTACCGCTCGGCACGAAACTGGGTCACCAGCATGGATGGCATCGCCAAGAACCAGAAGCAGGGGTGATACGAGCCATCGTTTTTCTGCGTTGGAATTGAGCCGGCGGCGGCAGCCATAATGGCGGTTCGCCTCAAGGAGAGACCGATGATCGTCACCGTGTTCCGCTCGCGCTTGCGGCCCGGGTTTCAGGACGAGTACGTCGCCCTGGTCGACCGCATGAATCAACTCGCCAAGACCATCCCGGGCTATATCTCGCACAAGGGCTTCTGGGCCGAGGACGGCGAGCGCGTCACCATCGTCGAGTTCGAGCACGAGGAAGGCCAGCGCGCCTGGCGGATGCATCCGGAGCACATCGAGGCGCAGAAGCTCGGCCGCCTGAAGTACTACGAGATGTACGACATCAAGATCGGCGAGGTCCGCTACCACCACCATCACGAACGCAAAAAGGAAGCGGTTCCAGGGGCTTGACCGGATCGCCACGAAGCGCCATTCAACAGACCTAAGGAGACAGGCCCGATGGAAAAGTTCACCAAGCTGGAAGGCGTCGCGGCGCCGTTGCGGGTGCTCAATGTCGACACCGACATGATCATCCCCAAGCAGTACCTGAAGACACTGAAGCGCACCGGGCTCGGCAAGGGCCTGTTCTCCGAGATGCGCTACCAGGACGACGGCAGCGACAACCCGGACTTCGTGCTCAACAAGCCGGCCTACAAGAACGCCAAGGTCATCGTCGCCGACGACAATTTCGGCTGCGGCTCCTCGCGCGAGCACGCGCCCTGGGCGCTGATGGACTACGGCATCCGCTGCGTGATCTCCACGCAGTTCGGCGACATCTTCTACAACAACTGCTTCAAGAACGGGCTCCTGCCGATCAAGGTCAGCCCCGAGGACCTCGAGAAGCTGTTCGACGACGCCGAGCGCGGCGCCAATGCGACGCTGTCGATCGACCTCGAGAAGCAGGAGATCCGCGGCCCGGACGGCGGCGTGGTGAAGTTCGATATCGATCCGCACCGCAAGCACATCATGCTCAACGGCCTCGACGACATCGGCCAGACCAACCTGAAGAAAGACAAGATCGCGAGCTTCGAGGCGAAGTCGCAGGCCGCGCGGCCGTGGGCCTGACGCGGCTCTTGCTCAGCGCGGTGCTGGCGTCGCTTGCTGCGACCGCCGACGCCGCGCCGCGCGCCAAGACCCGTTTCGACGGCATCCGAGACTGCGAGCGGCTCGCCGCCGTGCAGTTCAAGCGGCACAATCCCGCGTTCCGCCGCTTCACCATCGACCGCGCCAAGGTGACGGTCGACCGCTTCTCCGACCACATCGGCTCGAGCTTCGTCAGTGCGGTCTATCACGGCGCCGCGACCTACGACGCCGGCAAGGGCGCGGAGACCACGCGCTTCATCTGCCTGCAAGGCGGCTCGGGCGCGCTGTTCGTCTACACGCTGCCGGAGTAGCCGCTCAGGCGTGCACCTTCTCGATCGCCTCGGCGATCGCGACGGTGCGCCGCGCCATCTCGGCGTGCATGCGCTCGATCATGCGGCCGTCGACCTGCACCACGCCCTTGTCCTTGTTCTCCGGCAGGTCAAAGGCCGCAATCAGCTTACGGGCGTGCTCGACCTCGGCCGCGCCCGGCGAGAACACCGCGTTGCAGGGCTCGATCTGGTTCGGATGAATGAGCGTCTTGCCGTCGAAGCCCATGTCGCGGCCCTGGACACATTCGGCTTCGAAGCCCTTGGCGTCGCTGAGGTCGTTGTAGACACCGTCGAGGATGTCGATGCCGTGGGCATGCGCGGCCAGAAGGCAGCGTGCGAGCCATGACATCATCGGCGCGCGGCCGGGCACCAGCCGCGCCCGCGTCTCCTTGGCGATATCGTTGGTGCCCATCACGAAGCCCGTAAGCCTGATTTCGGAATCGTGGGCCTGGGCGGCGATTGACGTGATGTTGAAGATCGCCTCCGGCGTCTCGATCATCGCCCAGATCCGGGTCTTCAGCGGCGCGCGCCGGTCGATGAGCCGCTCGCCGATGAGCTCGAGCTGCTCGACGCGGCCAACCTTCGGGATGAGGATCGCATCAGGCGCGGCCGCGCAGGCCGCCGCGAAATCGTCGGCATGCCACGGCGTGTCGATGCCGTTGACGCGGATGAACACCTCGCGGCCGCCGAAGCCGCCGGCCTTCACCGCGTCGGCGACCTGCTTGCGGGCCTGCTCTTTCGCGTCGGGCGCCACCGCGTCCTCGAGATCGAGGATCACGCCGTCGGCCGGCAAGCTCCGCGCCTTCTCGATGGCGCGGGCGTTCGAGCCCGGCATGTAGAGCACGCTGCGGCGCGGCCGAAAACTCGTCCCTTGCGGCATTTGGGTCGCCTCCTGTCTCGATACCGTAGCGGCGTCGCAAGAGCTGTGCCAGCGTGTTGGCGATGAACACCGCCAAGGACATTTGGCTCGCGGGCGTTGACGGCTGCTCAGCCGGCTGGATCGTCGCGTTCGTGCGTCCGGCCGGCGACGAAATCCGGTTGCGCATTTTGCCGCACTTTGCCGATGTGCTCGCGGCGCCGGAACGACCGGCAATCGTTGCGGTCGACATGCCGATCGGGTTGCCCGAGCGCACCGGGCTCGGCGGCCGCGCCGCGGAGAATTGCGTACGACCCTTGCTCGGTGCGCGGCAATCGTCGGTGTTCTCGGTGCCGTCGCGCGCAGCGATCTATGCGGACGAATATCGCAAAGCCTGCACCATCGCGCAGGCGACGTCCGATCCGCCGCGGAAAGTTTCGAAGCAGCTCTTCAACATCGCGCCGAAAATCCGCGAGGTGGACGCGGCGCTGCGTTCCATGTCCGATGCGGCAAAGCGTGTGTTCGAGGTGCATCCCGAACTCGCGTTCTGGCGACTCAATGGCGAGCGGCCGCTGACGGAACCCAAGAAGGTCAAAAGCCGCAGCTACGAGCCGGGGCTCGCGCTGCGCCGCGGCCTTCTGATCGCGGCCGGCTTGCCGAAGGATGTCGTCCAATCGGCGCCGCCGAAAGGCGCAGGCGCCGACGACCTGCTCGACGCGCTGGCCTGCGCCGCCATTGCACGGCGGATTCATGCGGGGCTGGCGCAGCCATTTCCGAACCCGCCGCCGCGCGACGCCCATGGGCTCATCATGGCGATCTGGGCATGAGGTTTGCCTTGCCGCCCTTGATATGTGAGGAAGTGCCGTCCAGTGTCCCGAACCCGAAGTTCGCCCGATTGTTCAGCGGGCACCTAGCGAACTTCGGGTTCAAAGGGACACTGGTGTTACTAAGTTGCTAGTGTCGCCCTGGTTCGGAAGTTCGCATCGAAGCATGCTGAAAATTCTGGCGAACTTCCGAACCGCGACACTAGCGGAGCAAGCAAGTTGAGTTTCCCGCAGCGCCTGATCGACGGTTACAGCGCCTTCGCCAGCGGCCGGCTCAAGTCCGAGCAGGACCGCTACCGCGAGCTCGCCGAGCGCGGCCAGCAGCCCGAGATCATGGTGATCGGCTGCTGCGATTCCCGCGTCTCGCCCGAAGTGATCTTTGACGCCGGCCCCGGCGAACTGTTCGTCGTCCGCAATGTCGCGAACCTCGTGCCGCCGTTCGAGACCCAAGGCAGCTATCACGGCGTGTCGGCGGCGCTGGAGTTCGGCATCGGCGCCCTCAAGATCAGGCACATCGTGGTGCTCGGCCACGCCCATTGCGGCGGCGTGCGCGCCTTTGCCGAGGACGCCGAGCCGATCTCGCCCGGCGACTTCATCGGCCGCTGGATGTCGCTGATGGCGCCGGCCGCGGCGAAAGTCGGGCCGCGCGGCAACCTCTCGCGCGCCGAATTTCTCGAGCGGATGGAGAAGGCCTCCGTCGTCAACACGCTCGACAACCTGATGACGTTCCCGCGGCTCAGAAAGCTGATCGAGCGCGGCGATGTTTCGACCCACGGCGCCTATTTCGGCGTCGCGACCGGGCAGCTTTCGGTGCTGGATCGCGCGACCGGCGAGTTCAAGCCGGTCGCCAAATGATCAGACCGAGATATCGGCCTCCTGCATCACCGGCGTCGGCTCGCGCGCATCCGGCACGCTGATCACCACGTCGCCATTGGTGACCGCGACCTTGATGCGGCGGAGCCGTGCCTTGGGATTGCCGGGATGAATGCCGGTGCGGATGTCGAACTCGAAGCCGTGCCACGGGCAGACCACGTGCATCTTGGTCTTGGAGAACGCCATGCCCTGGCTGGTGCGATCTTCGGCGATGATCTCCTCGACCTTGGCGATCATCTTGCCCTGGCACGCGGGTCCGCCCATGTGCGGACAATGGTTGAGATAGGCGTGAAACTCGCCGCCGATCTTGAACACCGCGACCTCGAAGCGCTCGAAGCCGACGAGCTTGCGGCCGGGATCCTTGAACTCCGACGCCGGACCGATATTCACCTCGCGCATATCTCTCCCCTGCTCCGTACTCGCTCTGCCCGTCATTCCGGGGCGCGCCCATCAGCGCGTTCACGCGCGTCTTCGACGCGCTATGGGCGCGAACCCGGAATCCATAATCACAAGTCGGGGTTATGGATTCCGGATCGCCGCTGCGCGGCGTCCGGAATGACAGTGGAGAATTTCATCGCTTGTCTCGATTGAACCACATCGACACGTCCCAGAGATTGAGACCTGCCGCCTTGATCATGTCGCTCACCGTGACGACGATCTCGGTCGGCGTCACATTCGAAGGCGTGACCGGATGCGCCGGCGGCGCGTCGGCCTCGGTCTTCGCCGCGTAGAGCCGCACCGCCGCGGTGAGAACCCGTTCGAGATCGGCGTCGGAGACCTGAGCAAGCTGACCGGACGCGAGCGCGCGCTCGGCCGCCGCGACGAAATCGTCACCGAGCGACGCCGCCACAGGCTGCAGCGCCGCGGCCATCACGACACGCCCGGCCGCGCCGCCAGCACGTCGGCGGCCTTCGGGCGCTTCCGCTCGACCTTGAGATTGAAGACGCGCGCGGCGTTGAGCCCGAGGATGTTGCGCTTTCCCTGCTCGCTCAGGAACGGCAGCGTGGTGATCGAGCTCGGCGCGTCGAAATCCCAGTGCGGCCAGTCGGACGCATAAAGCAGCTGCGTCTCGGCGTTGAAGGCTTCCATCGTCGCCTGGAGAAGCTTCAGGTTGGTCTTCTCCATCGGCTGGCTGGTGTAGAACATGTCCCGCATGTACTCGCTCGGCAGCCGCTTGAGCAGCGGCGCCTCGCAGGTGCGCATCTGATACTCGTGGTCGAGCCGCTGCATCAGATACGGAATCCAGGCGAGGCCACT
>JACXTT010007176.1_pt1 | contig 15763 bp, 13 predicted proteins | sample 9270951 | NCBI WGS metagenome assembly JACXTT01 (sample SAMN15532306, study PRJNA645909) | rock metagenome | isolation source: weathered quartz diorite | place: Puerto Rico | collected 2017-06-21 | reverse complement strand
GGTGGGCGGCGTGTCAAAGTGCCCAACGCTTGAAGCTGGGCGCGGTTGACCGTGATTTGTCGTCCGGTCAAGACCCAGCGGATTGTGTTTTGCAACCGCACATGGGCATAGAATTGGGACATGGATTTTGTCACCGGTGGGCACGGCCACGCACACGCGCATCCCGCGGACAGCAAACGAGCGCTCGGCTGGGCCATGGTGGCGACACTCGCTCTGGTGGCGGCGGAAATCGTCGGGGGGACGCTGGGGCGGTCGGTGGCATTGCTGAACGACGCGCTGCACAATCTTTCGGACGTGCCGGCGCTGGTGATCTCGTGGCTGGCATTGCGCTGGGCCACGCGGCCCGCCGATTCGGAGAAGACCTACGGCTACCACCGGGCTGGAATCCTGGCCGCGTTCACGAATGCCGTGCTGCTGGCCGTGGTGGCGCTGGGGCTCGGCTACGAAGCCATTGAGCGGCTGCGGCGCCCTGTCGCGGTGGACGCGGGATGGATGATCTGGACGTCGCTCGCGGCGCTCGCGGTGAACGGAGGGATCACGCTGGCGCTCGTGCGCAGCAGGCACGACCTGAATCTGCGCAGCGTGCTGGTGCACAACTTCGGCGACGCCCTCTCGAACATCGGGATCCTCGGGGGTGCGTTTGCCATTCGGGCCACGGGCGCGCACTGGCTCGATCCTGCCATCGGCCTGGCCATCGGCGCGCTGGTGCTGTGGTCGAGCTACGGAATCCTGAGAGATTCTTCACACATCCTGCTCGAAGGAAGACCGCGCAGCGCGGATGTTGAGGAGGTGGCGCGGGCACTTCTTGAGGTCCCCGGAGTGCAGGAGGTGCACGACGTGCACATCTGGACGCTCGGCCCTAACCTGCACGCGCTCTCGTGTCACGTGCGCATCCCCGACATGCACATGGATGAAAGCGAGAAGATCCTCAGCACTATCGGAGAGAGGCTCCGGCGCTGCTTCCATATCACGCACAGCACGATTCAGTTCGAGCGCGCCGGGCTCCCGCGGAACGGCGTCTATATGCCGGAGTCGACCCCGCCCGGGATGAAACGCCAAGGGCCAAACGTGAGGAAATGATTCAGGATTCCCGGGGGGCGGGCAGGGTGACCCGGATGCCGCGCTCTTCGTTCATCTGGGTGGTGGCATCGAAGTCGATCGCGGCGATTGCCAGCGCGCGGCGATTGCCTTCGCGAGTGATGTAGGACACGCGATCCCCTTGCACTGTGAACGCGACCGCAAAGACCACGCGGCCGTCCCTCTGGACAAAGACGTATTCCGGAGCCTCATGGCGGACTTGGGGAGCAGCTCCCTGAGGTGCGGAGTCCGCACCCGGGGCAGGCGCAGAATTGCCGGTGGCCTCCGCGGAGGCTCCTTCCCGGATGATGACGGGCGGGGGCGCCTGCACAACGATCACAGGGGGCGGAGACTGCACGACGACAACCTCGGGCTGGGCGGTGAAGAATGGAAACCCCACGAAGGACGCGGGAACAAAGGAGACGCCGGATGATGTGCGGTTCGTGGCGCGGCTGACCGCAGCGGCGTGGACGAAGTCAAAGCCCAGGCCTGGCACGGGAAAGGAATCCACAGGAACGACCGTTACCGGCGTGGTCGTTGCCCCCAAGTTATTGATGACCGTGACTTGAACGTTGCCGCCGCCGCGCACCGTTGCCACGCCGCGAGGCGCCGGGGAAGAGACTACCCGAATCGGCGCCGCGGATGAACGCGGTATGGAAGCAGAGCCGCCGCGTCTCTGCGCGAAAGCGGGGCCCGCCACGCTCAGCATGGCAGCCAGGAAGATCGCATTTGCCCACGCTCGCTTCATCCTGTGCCCCGTTCAAGTATACGCCCATTCTCATAGATGCGGGTCGAGCCCCGGCGGTTCCACGGGTACTGTACTCTTGGCCCCTGCTGGCACCCTCGCTTCTGCTGCCCCTTGGTTCCCCTTGCGGCTGGGTTGTGCTATAACCTTGCGGCCGTGGAAAACACCCAGCCAAAGGAGCAAATGTCCGCCGCGGCGCACGGCCCGGTGAAGACCTCCCAAGCGGAGGCCTCACAGTACTGTCCGGTGTGCTCACAATCGCTTTCGCGGCGAAGCTGCAAGCTGATCTGCCCGGTCTGCGGGTATTATATGTCCTGCTCGGACTACTACTGAACTGAAGGGTTCCTGCCCCGAAGCGTGGGGCGCAGCGACGCCGGATCGCCTGCTCCGGACTCGAAATTGCAGGTAGAGGAGGAAGGATCGTGGCACTCAAGATGACGAACCGGGAAGTGGACGGCGTATCGGTGGTGGCGCTCGAAGGGCGCATCGTGCTCGGTGAAGAAAGCAACGCCCTGCGCGAGAAGGTCAAGAGCATGCTCGCCGAGGGCAAAAAGAAGATTGTCCTGAACATGGACAATGTCACATTCATTGACAGCGCGGGATTGGGGACACTGGTTGCCGCGCACCACAGCGCAAAGACCCAGGGTGCCGCACTCAAGCTGTGCCATCTGGGCTCGAAATTCCAAGAAGTGCTGCAGATCACAAAGCTGCTGACGGTATTCGAGGTTCACAACACGGAGGCCGAGGCGGTTCGCAGTTTTTCGAAGTAGCGGTTGGCTCCGCAGACAATTTTGGGCGTGCTCGAGTGCTCGAGTGCGCCTTTTTTCTTTTTGTGCGGGGCAACGGCCGCAAGGTTTTTGCCGCTGGCTACAACCGGTAGATTGTGATGCCGCTCAGGAGCTTTGGGTAGAAGTCGGTCGATTTTTGCGGCATGACCTCCCCGGCAGTGGCGATGCGCATGACCTGCTCAACGCGCACCGGGTTCAGCAGGAAAGCGAGCTGCGCCGCGCCACGGTCCACGGCGGCAATTGCAGTTGCCGCCTCGCGCTCATAACTGAGATTCGCCTCGGCGATGACCGCCTGGGGCGTTATGCCGAGAGCGCCTTCCAGGATTGCCCTGTGCAACAGCACTACATCCAGCTCGCGCTGGAGCGGCGAAACGTCCGGCAGGAGCATTCCGAGATTTATACCCGGCCGCGGTCTCAGCAGATAGTAAGCCGGACTCGGTGCATTGGCACCGGCGTAGAGCCCAATGGCTCGCCGGCTGCGCTGAGCACCCAGGTGCTCCAAAAAAGGCGCGCGATGCGCGATACGCTCCGCTTCGTTCGCATAGGGGAACGACTGGAACTCAAAGTGGGGTTCGAGAGCCCCTTGCATATGCTGCCAGAAAAAGGCTTGCAAACTTGAGACGACGCGGTGGGTCGGAAGAATGGTCAGGCCTTCACTGTGGGTGTTGACGAAAGTCATCATGGCGCGTTCGTACGGTGCGCCAGGGTCGCGGGTGCCCAGCGTGCGGCGCTCGTCGCGGTAGTTCAGCGCCGTTTCGTAACGGTGGTGGCCGTCGGCGATGACCAGCTTCAGCGGCGCCATGAGTTGCTGGATCGCAGCAATGCGCGCTCGATCGGCGATGGGCCACAGGCGATGAACGGCGTCGTATTCGTCGCGGACATCCACGCCGGGCGGTGCAGACGCCGCGGCCTCGTCGAGCAGCGCATCGATGCGACGCTCCGGGTCGGAATAGAGCATGAAGAGCTGACCGGTTTGGGCCCGCGTGTGGCGAAGCAGATCAAGGCGGTCGGCTTTCGGGGCCGAGAGCGTTTGTTCGTGCCGGAAAACGACGCCGGCGGAGTAGTCCTCTAGCTTGCCGAGACCAATGAAGCCCTTGCGGGTGCGACGCTCCTCCGTGCCGGGCGGGGCATAGTCCTGTGAATAGACATAAAAGGAAGCTGTAGAGTCCTGGGCGATCAAGCCTTCGGCGATCCAATGCTCGAGCGCGGTTGCCGCACGAGTGTAGACGTTGTCCTGCGACGTGTCCTTCGGGGAGGTGCGGCCCTTCTCAATGACAACGAGGTTGTGCGGATCGGCGGCGTAGTATTTCTCTTGCATCGCAGGCGTGATTTTGTCGTAGGGCTGCGTGAGGACGCAGCCCAGTTCAACCCGGGCGGGATCGTAGCGGTAGGCGCGGAAAGGGAAGACCTGGGCCATGGCTTCTCGCGTGGCGGACTTGGCGTTTTCGCGAAGCCCTTCATTCTACGCGAAGGCACCGGCTTCGCGCGACGCGCCCCGAGCGCCCGGGCACGTGCCATACTAGAATGCTATTCCATGCACGCACCCGAACTTTCGTCCATACGCGCGCTGATTTTCGACCTCGACGGCACGTTGATCGATTCGAAGCACGACCTGATTCTCTCGGTCAATGCGATGCTGCGAGAAACGGGCCGGGCGCCGTTGCCGGAAGACACGATTTCGGGCTACATCGGGCAGGGTGCGCCCGTGCTCGTAAGGCGCGCCCTGGGTGACGCGGCTACGGAGGAGGAAGCGAAGCGCGGGCTCGAGTTTTTTCTCCGCTACTATGAAGAGCACCGCATGGACCATACCTGCGCCTATCCGGGAGTCGCAAAAGGTTTGGCCGCACTGCGCAGTTTTCCAATGGCGGTACTGACGAACAAACCGATGCGCATCAGCCGGCGCATTCTTGAGGAACTCGGCCTTGCGGTCTACTTCCACGGGATCTACGGCGGGAACAGCTTCGAAACAAAAAAACCGGACCCGTTGGGCGCGCATGCGATCTTGCGGGAATTCGATGTGGCGCCGCGTGACGCGTTGCTGGTGGGCGACTCCGAGATCGACGTGCAGACGGCGCGGAACGCTGGCACGTGGGCGGCGAGCGTCACCTACGGCTTCGGCGCGCACGATCGCGAGGCATTTCCGCCCGACTTCTACCTCGATCGCCTCACGGAGCTTGCTCCGTTGCTCGTGAACCACCGCCGCCAAAGCTGATTGCGCTGCAAGCCAGTCACATCGGTTCTCGACGATTCTTGCCTTCGTGCTCGGGACAGGGCAGACTCAGCGGCGTGGTCGTGGGATTGTTCTCGGAACTCGATGCTCCGGGCGGAATCCAGCGCGTGGGGAGACACATCGCCGCGGTACTCGCTGAGTTTGCCCGCGGGCGCAACCTCGAATACCGCCTCCTCAGCCTGAACGACTCGCGCGAGCTGCACCGCATGAGCGTGGCCGGGCGCGAATTCGTGTTTACCGGCTGCGAGCGCGGCAAACTGCGGATGGACGCCACGGCGATGCGCGCGGCCTGGCGCGGCGCCCGAGTGGTGATCGCCGCGCATCCACACCTCGCACCGGTGACGCGGGCCATGCGGCTGGGGCGGCCGCGGCTTCGCACCATCGTCTGCACGCACGGCATCGAGGTCTGGCAGCCGCTTTCTCCGCTGCGCCGACGCGCGCTCCAGCAAGCCGATGTTGTGCTCGCGCCCAGCCGCAATACGGCCGAGCATGTGGCCTCGCAACAGCAAGTGCCGCGGGAACGCGTCCGCGTCCTGCCGTGGGCGCTCGACCCGCAATTCGAGACGCACGCCGTTGCCGCGGCCGCGAAGGTTTCTTTGCCCGGAGCATTCCCTTCGGGACGCGTGATCCTCGCCGTGGGCCGATGGATGGCGAGCGAACGATACAAAGGCATGGACCACTTGATCGCGGCATTGCCGCGTCTGCTGCAAGACTGGCCCGATCTCGAACTCGTCATCGTCGGCGAAGGCGACGACCGCGGGTGGCTGGAGCACCTCGCCGCCGAACAAGGTGTGGCGCGCCACGTCCACTTCCTGAGCGGGCTTTCGCAGCCGGAACTCTCGGCGTGCTACGCCGCCTGTGAGATGTTCGCGCTGCCCAGTCGCGGCGAGGGGTTCGGCCTGGTGTATCTCGAAGCGATGTCGCATGGAAAGCCGGTGATTGCGGGAGCGCACGGCGGGGCCCCTGAAGTGGTCGAAGACGGGGTTACCGGCTACCTGGTGCCGCACGGCGACGCAGCCCAATTGATAACGGCGCTGCGCGCGTTGCTCTCCGAACCCGAGCACGCCCGCGAGATGGGTGCGCGCGGCCGGAAGCGCGTCGAGCGCGGCTTCCGCTTCGAGGGGTTCGCCAAGGCACTCAAAAGAATTCTGCGCGAGCAATGCGAATCCTGAAGGTCAGCCAGACCTATTACCCCTTCCTTGAAAAGGGTGGACCGCCGGTGAAGGTGCATGCCCTCGCGCGCGGGCTCGCGGGGCGCGGGCATCATGTCACCGTGCTTACTGCCGATTACGGGATTGCGAAGCGCGCGCCGGCGAAGCCATCGCCCTTCGGATGGTGCACGCAAGAGGCCGGTGTGGAAGCTTTCTACTTGCCCAGCTTCTTTCGCTACCGCGCGGTTACATTACAGCCGAACATCTGGAAATTTTGCCGCCAGCGCCTCGGTGAGTACGATCTGGCGCATATCTATGGCCTATACGACCTGTTGGGACCGGCGATCGCAAAGGCCTGTCGCGCTCGCGGGATCCCGTACCTCCTTGAACCCATCGGGATGTTCCGTCCGATCGTTCGGAGCTTCTGGCAAAAACGGATGTATCATCTGTTCTGGGGACGGCGCCTTGTCTCAGACGCGGCGCGAATCGTCGCCACTTCAGAGCAGGAGGCCGAGGAGCTCGGTGCCGGCGGGGTTCCCCGCGAGAAGATCGTTCTGCGGCGGAACGGCGTTGAACTGCCGGACGAGCTTCCTCCTCCGGGCACCTTTGCAAAAAAATGGGAGCTTCCCGCGCGAACGAATCGCGTTCTTTTTCTTGGGCGCTTGGTGAAAAAAAAGAGTCCGGAGCTTCTTCTCGAAGCGCTCACATTGGCAAGAGAACGCAACCCAGCCCTTGACGCCTGTGCGATTTTTGCGGGTCCGGATGAGGGCGACGGCACTCTCGAACGGTTGAGAATGCTCGCGTCACGCCCCGGGCTCAGCGGGCGTGTCTATTTGGTTGGTCCGCTCTATGGCCAGGACAAATGGGCGGCCTACCGGGATGCGGATGTTTTTGTGCTTCCTTCTCAGAACGAGAATTTCGGGAACGCGGCAGCCGAAGCAATGGCGGCTGGCACGCCCGTCATCGTGACGGACGCCTGCGGCATCGCGCCCCTGGTCGCGGGGCGCGCGGGGCTCGTCGTGCCGCACAGTGCCGAAGCTCTCGCGGATGCGCTCGAGCAACTTCTTGCTGGTGGCGCGCTGCGCGCGCAGCTCGCTGCGGAGTGCGCGCAGATTGCGCCGCACCTCGGCTGGGCAGAGCCCGTCGCTCAGATGGAATCGCTCTACAAAGAATTGCTCACACCTGATCAGCTGCAAACCCCGATGGCCCCGCGCGCCGCATGAAACAACATGCCATCTTTCGGATTGCCTGGTGGAGCGTGAATCTCCTGCTGGCAGCTTCTTTCGTTGCGCTTCTTTTCGCCGGTGGCTGGGAATACTCGGTCCGGCGGTATCTCAAGGGCTTTTCGGATGCGATCGTTCCGGGGATGGCTTCCCCCGAGCAGAAGGTGGAGGCTATCCTCGGCTGGATGCGAAACGGTCCGGAGCGCGCTTCCACCGCGACTCCCGACGAGCTGGCGCGCCGCGATCCGGAAGACACACTCAACTACCAGCAACTCTTGCAGGTGTGCGGCACGGCCACGAACGCCTTCCTGAACGTGGCGAAGAGCGCGGGACTCGATACGCGGCGCTTGCTTTTGCTGGATGCGAGGCGGCGCGCCAAGCATGTCGTCGCCGAAGTGCTGGTCGACAATCGCTGGGTTATTGTGGATCCGGCTTACCGCGTGATCTTGCGGAACGCTCACGGCCAGCCCTTGACCCGCCAGGAGCTGCGCTCACCTGAAGTTTTTTCCGAAGCGAGCCGCGCAATCCCGGGCTATCCGCCCGAATACGACTATGGCAGCGTCGCTCACGTGCGCATGGCGCGGATTCCATGGGTGGGCGCAGGGTTGCACAAGGCGTTTGATTGGATCTACCCCGGCTGGGATGAAGCTGCCGACTGGAGCCTCGTAGTCGAACGCAGATCGTTCGCGGCGCTGTTCGCATCGATTGTCGCCACCGTGTTTCTGCTCACGTTGAGAACGGCACTTGCCTGGTACGCCGACCGAAGACTCGGCATCCCGCGACTTCGTCTCCACGCACAGCTCCTGCGCGCCGGCACGGCGCTCTTTTCCGGTCCGGAACTGAAATAGGCCGTGTGCGGCATCTGCGGAACCGTTGGAATCGAGCCGCACGCGAAAGCGGAAGCCATCGTCCGGCGGATGACGGCCGCGCTTGTGCACCGCGGCCCGGACGACGAAGGATTTCTCTGGGGTGATCCGCGCGCGCCCCAGGTAGCCCTGGGCATGCGCCGGCTCAGCATCATTGATCTGCGCGGCGGCCACCAGCCCATCTGGAATGAGGCGCGCGACGTCGCGGTCGTTCTGAACGGCGAGATTTACAACTTCCGCGAGTTGCGCCGCACCCTCGAGCTTTGCGGCCATCGCTTCAGGACGCAGTCGGATACGGAAATCCTCGTTCACGGGTGGGAAGAGTGGGGAGAAGACTGCCTCAATGAGATTCGAGGGATGTTCGCCTTCGCGTTGCTGGACTTGCGCAAACGCTACGCCACGACCCCGCTGCTCTTCCTCGCCCGCGACCCGCTCGGAATCAAGCCGCTCTATTACACGCAAACCTCCGGTGTTTTCGCGTTTGCGTCGGAAGTGCGTGCGCTGCTCGCCGCCGGCCTGACGCCCCAGGAAATCTCGCCGGACGCCCTCACGTCGTATCTCCTCTTCGGCAGCGTGTCGGAACCCGTCACGCTCATCGAAGGCGTCTATTCGCTCCCGCCCGGCCATCACATGGTGATGCACGTGCCGGAGCGCCGCCGCACTCCGCGCGGGCGTCCTTGGTGGGACCCGCAACGCAGCCCGGCGGCACGCGACCCGAAAAAACCTCGTGATCTCGCCGCCGCGGCGCGCTGCCTGCGGCCGTTGCTCGAAGACGCGGTACGCAGCCACCTCGTTGCGGACGTGCCCGTGGGCCTGTTTCTCTCGAGCGGTATCGACTCGAGCGCCATTGCCGCGCTGGCTTCGCGCGCCCAAGCGGGCCTGCACAGTTTCACGGTGGCCTTTCCAGAGGCTGCCGATAACGAAGCCCCGCTGGCGCGGCGCATCGCGGAGCGCTGCGGCGCCCGCCATGAAGACGTTCCGATTTCAGGGAGCGAGATGCTTGCGCGACTCGACGAGGCGCTTGTGGCGCTCGATCAGCCGACCATGGACGGAGTGAATACCTACATCGTTTCCTGGGCGGCGCGGCAAGTGGGGCTCAAGGTGGCGCTTTCGGGCCTCGGAGGAGACGAACTCTTCGCCGGGTATCGCACCTTTGACAACACCCGGCGGCTCGAACGCGCCGCGCGGATCGCGCGATTCGTCCCCGCGCCGCTTCGCCGCGCGACCACGCCACTCGTGGAACGGTTTGCGGCGCGCCGCGAGTCCGGAGATGCGGCGCGCAAGGCCGTCGCCGCGTGGCTCGCGCCGGACGCATTGCCGCATGTGTACTTCTTTGCGCGCGCCCTCTTCCCGCCGGGCGAACTGGAGCGCTTCGGACGGCCGCACATCCGGACAAGCGCGGTTTCAGCCGATGGACAGGCGCTCACGCCAACTTGGTTCGGTTGGATTGATCGAGCGGCAGCCGCCGCGCAAAGGCTAGAGCCGACCGCCGCGGTCTCGTGGCTCGAGTTGCGCACGTATATGGCGAGCACGTTGCTGCGCGACACCGATTCGGTGAGCATGAACCGCTCGCTCGAAGTGCGCGTGCCCCTGCTTGACCGGCCGCTCGTCGAATTCGTTGCCGCGCTTCCGGAAGCGGCGCGCCGCCGGTCAGGTGTCCAAAAAGCCTTGCTCGTCGAAGCCCTAGGTGACCTGCTTCCGCCGGAAGTCACGGCGCAGCTGAAGCGCACGTTTACCTTGCCGTGGGAACAGTGGCTCCGCGGGCCATTGAAGGCGAGGCTCGAGGAAAGCCTCGCTGATCCCGCTCCCGGTCTTGCGCCGCACATCAGGACGGAAGGTGTCGCTCGGGTCTGGCGGTCGTTTAAGGCGGGGCAGACGTCCTGGTCGCGGCCCTGGGCCCTGTACGTGTTGAACGAATGGTGCCGCCGGCATCTTCCCTCGTGAGCCGGCTGGGTTACACTGGCAGCCTCACAGAATGAACATCCTGGGTATCAACGCGTATCACGGCAACGCGTCGGCGGCGATCGTCTGTGACGGCCGTCTGGTGGCGGCCGTGGAAGAAGAACGCTTCAATCGCGTGAAATATGCCGCGGGCTTTCCCGCGCAGGCGATCCGCTACTGCCTCGGGGAAGCGGGGCTGAAGCTCCGAGAGATCGACCACGTCGCCGTGCCGCGCAATCCCTGGGCGCGCCTCGGCACCAAGCTGTTTTACGCCGTGCGCATGCCTTCGTTCGCTCGTGAGCGGGCGAAGGTAATAAGGAAATTCACAGGCATTCGCGAGGCGCTCGCGAAGGCCCTCGATGCTGGTCCGGAGGCAATTTGCGCTGAATTCCACCGCGTCGAGCATCATCAGGCACACCTCGCGAGCGCATTCTTCGTCTCGCCGTTCGAGCGGGCCGCGGTGCTTTCCGCCGACGGTCTTGGCGATTTTGCCAGCACCATGTGGGCGACCGGCGAAGGCAGCCGGATGAAAATCCACGGCGCGGTCGCGTTCCCTCATTCGCTCGGACTCTACTACACGGCGGTTACGCAATATCTTGGCTTTCTGAAGTTCGGCGACGAGTACAAGGTGATGGGCCTTGCCGCCTACGGGCAGCCGGAGTATCTCGATGGTTTTCGCGAGGTCGCGCAATCAAACGGCCGCGCGTTCCGCCTGGGCCTCGACTACTTCACGCACCATCGCACGGGTCCCGAGATGAGCTGGGTCGAAGCCGACAAGACGCCCGCGCTGGGGCGGATGTATTCAGACAAGATGCCGGAGCGCTTTGGGCCGGTGCGCGCGCCCGAAGAGCTGCTCGAGGCGAGGCATCGCAATCTTGCCGCATCGCTTCAGGCGCGTCTCGAGGAGATCTACTTGACGATGCTGCGCGCGCTTCGGGTCGAAAGCGGCTCGAAGGCAGTGTGTCTTGCTGGTGGTGTGGCGTTCAACTGCGTGGCCAACGGGAAGATCTTCGATGAAACGCCGTTCGAACAGGTCTACGTCCAGCCGGCCGCTGGCGATGCGGGCCTCGCCGTCGGCGCGGCGTATTACCTATGGCACCAGAAACTCCGCCACCCACGGCGCTTCGTGATGGACCATGCCTACTGGGGACCGGAATATTCAGCCGGAAGGATTCGGGCGGCCATCAAGGCAAACGCCATTGCGAGCTCAGGTTACTCGGTGAGCGAGCTTCCCGAAGAAGAACTGGCGTGCGCGGCGGCTCGCATTGTCGCCGATGGAAAGATTCTCGGCTGGTTCCAGGGCCGCGCCGAATGGGGCCCGCGAGCGCTCGGCAACCGCAGCATCGTCGCCGATCCGCGCCGGACCGAGATGAAGGAAATCCTCAACCGGCGGATCAAGCACCGCGAGATTTTTCGGCCGTTTGCTCCGTCGATTCTTGCCGAAGCCACCGGCGAGTGGTTCGAGAAGTCGCATCCGTCGCCCTTCATGACGCTCGCCTATACCGTGCGTGCGGAAAAGCGCAGCCTGATTCCCGCGCCGACGCACGTGGACGGCACCGGCCGCCTGCAAACCGTGAATCGAGATGCTAACCCGCGCTACTGGAGGCTGATCCGCGAGTTCGGAAACCTCACCGGTGTGCCCGTCGTGTTGAATACCTCGTTCAACGACAACGAGCCCATCGTTTGCCGTCCGGAGGAGGCGATTGACTGCTTCCTTCGCACGCAGATGGACGCGCTCGTCCTCGGCGACTTTCTCGTCACCAAGTCGTGACCGGCGCGCCCGAATGCCCAGCGGAATGAAGATCCTGCTCCTGAATCTGTACTATCCGCCCGACACTTCGGCGACGGCAAAGATGGCAGCAATCATCGTCGATGCCCTTGCGGCAAAACACGACGTGACAGTTGTCTGCGGACGCCCCTCCTACGACCCGGCGGAGCGGCGGCCGTGGCGGCTGTGGCACACGGAGCGCAGCGGCCGCATCACCGTTCTCCGCGTGGGATCGACGGACTACCCGCGCTTCCGGATGAGGCAGCGCGTTCTGAACTATCTCACTTATGTCGCTTTGGCGGTGCCGCCAGCGCTGTTCGTGTCATGCGATATCGTTCTCGCGATGACCGACCCGCCGTTTGAGGGCATCGTCGGCGCGTTCGTTGCGCTGCTCAAGCGCAAGCCGTACGTCTACAACATCCGTGATCTGTACCCGGATATGGCGCTTGGCGGCGGCCTGATCCGCCCGGGGCTGCTTGCGCGAACTTGGGAGCGGCTGCAACGCTGGGCGCTCCGGCGCGCTAAACGCGTGATCGTTCTCGGCGACGACATGCGTGAGCGGATCATTGCAAAAGGCGTGGACCCGGCGCGTGTCGCGATTGTTCGTGACGGGACCCCAATCGCCTCACAAGGTGCACTTGCACCGGAGCTCGACCCGGACGTGATCCGGGCGATCCGAGGCGATTTCCGCTTTGTGCTCCTTCACGCCGGCAATCTCGGGTCCTACGGCGCCTGGGAAACGCTGCTGGCGGGTGCGCGGGGACTCGAGGCAGACGCCATCGGCCTCGTTTTCGTGGGCAATGGCGCGGAACGCGATCGATTGGTCGCGCAGGCCGCCGCTTGCAAAGCCGTCCGGTTCCTTCCCTTCTTTCCCGCGAGCAAAATACCGTCCGTGCTGGCCGCGGGGGACGTGCATGTCATAACCTTGAAGCGCGGCCTGGAAGGTGTCGTTGTCCCAAGCAAGTTATACGGGACTCTCGCCGCGGGTCGCCCTGTTCTTGTCATTGCGCCCCCTGACACGGACGCCGCTCGCATCGTTTCGCGCCGCGGCTGCGGGGTGGCCGTCGATCCCGACGATCCTGCGGAAATGATCCGTGTGGCGCGGCGGATGTCGCGCGATGCACGTTGGGTTCAGCAGCTTGGGCAAGCGGCCCGGGCCGCTGCGCCTGAGTATGATAGAGTGTCGGAGCTGGAGAAATTTCTGCGCGTGATTGAAGAGGCGGCTGAGGGGTGACCTCCGGGGAAACTTTTTGGACCGGCAAGACGGTACTCGTCACGGGTGGATCGTCGTTCATCGGTTCGCATTTGGTCGATCAGCTCACGGTCCGCGGCGCAAGAGTTCGCGTCGTAGACGATCTCTCGAGCGGGCGCCAGGAAAACCTCCGAGCCCATCTCTCCAACGGCAAGCTCGAGCTTCAACACGCGGACTTGCGTGAGCCGGGCATCGCGCGTGGTGCGATGGCTGGGGTGGACACGGTTTTCCACCTCGCCGCCGACCACGGCGGGCGTGGGTATGTGGACCTGCACCAGGCCGGGCCGGGATCGAACTTTTTCCTCGACGGGCTGGTCTTTTCGGAAGCGCTCCGAGCGCGCGTGAAGAAGGTCGTTTTCGCCTCCTCCGGCTGCGTCTATCCCAATTACCTGCAATCCGACGCCTCAAAGGAGCTCTACCTCAGCGAAGATCTGACCAATGGCCCAAACGACGCCGACAATCTCTACGGCTGGGCGAAACTGATGGGCGAATTCACGCTGCGCGCCTACGCGAAAGAGCATGGGATCGGCGCGGCATCGTGCCGCTACTTCACCGTGTACGGCCCGCGCGGCGTCGAGAACCATGCCGTCATCGCTATGATCGCGCGCGCGTTCATCGGCCAGAATCCCTTCGAGGTCTGGGGCGACGGCACTCAGATTCGTAACTGGACCTACGTTGACGATATCGTGGAAGGCACGATCCTCGCGGGCGAGAAAATCCACGACGGCACCGCGGTCAACCTGGGCACGATGGAACGCATCCGAGTGATTGACGCGGTGAATATGGTTTTGGAATTCACCGGCCACAAGGCGGAGATCAAGCTCCGCCCCGACATGCCCACCGGTCCGCTGAACCGCGTCGCCGACAATGCGCTGGCGAAGCGACTCCTTGGCTGGCAGCCAAAGGTGCCCTTTCGTGAAGGTTTGAGGCGCACGATCGACTGGTATTTCCGGACGAAGAACCGCGAGCAGGTGCGGAAGGTTCTCGACCGGATGCTCACGGAGCGATGATCGGCCAAGTCGCTTGAGCGCTCGGCGCGGCGCAACAGCTTGGCATGTAGCGTGTTGTATCTTGCGACGCATGTTGTGAAACGGGCTCGACCGTTAAGACATACTGGACAGCCGGCTAAGTCCGGCAGGAACCTCTCAGAGGCATTCGGCCCCACGCGGGGCCGCTGACAGCCAGCCCGAAGGAGCCAGATGGCGGCAGGTCTGATCGCTTTCAGCATCGCCCTGCTCGCATCCCTGACCCTGACCGTGCCTGTGCGCGCTCTGGCGCTGCGCGTCGGCATGGTGGACCTTCCAGGCCCGCGTAAAGTTCATCTCAAGCCCATTCCCCTGCTCGGCGGGCTGGCTATCTATGCCGGCGTGATCATTGCCATTCTTTTCGTATTCGACGGCCCGGCGCGAGCGCAGGTCGAAGGGATTTTCGCGGGCGCTACCCTCGTCATCGCCGCAGGCATCCTGGACGACCGCGGCTGGCTGCACGATCAGATCAAGCTCTTCGTCGCTATGCCGCTTGCGGCGCTGATCCTGCTCGCCTCGGGAATCCGCGCGCAGGTTTTCAGCGTGCTCCTGGGCGGCCCGGCTGGCTGGTTCCTCGACGCGGCGCTGACCGTTTTCTGGGTAGTCGGGATCACGGCATCCTTCAGCATCCTGGACCACATGGACGGCCTCTGCGCCGGCGTGGCCGCGATGGCTTCCGCCTTCTTTGCTCTGCTCGCGCATTTGCACGGCCAGACCCTCGTGACGGTGCTTGCCGCCGCAGTTCTGGGAGCCGCCGCCGGCTTCCTGAGATGGAACTTCAAGCCGGCAAAGATCTTCATGGGTGACGCGGGCGCGATGTTCCTGGGCTTCCTGATGGCCACGCTGAGCCTGAAGCTGCGCCTGGCCCATGACAACCACCTTGCAGCATGGATCGCTCCCGTCCTCATTCTGGGAGTTCCGGTTCTCGATACCGCGCTCGTCAGCATTTCCCGCGCGCGGCGTGGATTGCTGCCGTTCGCCTCTCCAGGCAAGGATCACGCCGCGCATCGCCTCGCCAATCTGGGTCTCGGCGAACGTGGTGCGGTGCTCGTCCTGTACTTGACGGGCGCGGCCACAGGCAGCGTAGCCATCCTCGTAAGCTACTTGTCGGCGAAGTTCATCTTGCTGGTCGCAGCCGCGACCGCCGCCTTCGCTCTCGCCGCCGTTGCCCTGCTCGAGCGGGCGCCCTACGAAAAGCAGGAGGCTCGAGACAAGGCCCAAGCCTCCTGACGATTTCCTTCGTACTTGAACGACTCTCGCGTTCCGTTATACTGGCTCGCTTGCCCTCTCAGTTGCCCATTCGCGCTGAACTGCGCGATCGGCGGGACGGAGTCAAATCCAAACGGCGCGCGCTGGTAGTCGGAGGCACAATCTCGAAAACGCCCGGCCGGAGCACATCTAACCGAGCGGCGAACGATTCGCTTGGATCGCGTAGCAAGGACGTAGTCGTTGTCGGCGGCTCGGCCGCGGGACTCTACACGGCGGCGGTGCTCGCCCGCGGCGGCAGGCGCGTACGCGTTCTCGAAGCCGAGGAGCGTCTCGAGCCCGCACCGCGGACGCTCATCGTCACGCATCGCCTTCGCCGATTGCTTGGCCGCGCAACCGATGCATCCGTCGTCAACGAGATCCGCCCGTTCGAGCTGTACACTGATTGCCGTTCCACTGGAACCCCTCTCGCGCAGCCGGATTTGATCGTC
>JACXTT010007175.1_pt1 | contig 15764 bp, 12 predicted proteins | sample 9270951 | NCBI WGS metagenome assembly JACXTT01 (sample SAMN15532306, study PRJNA645909) | rock metagenome | isolation source: weathered quartz diorite | place: Puerto Rico | collected 2017-06-21 | reverse complement strand
AATCATAATCCCACGAAAAAACAAAATCACCAAAGCCCCAGTAGGAAATCGCTTCATAACGATGCTTTTCGAGCCCGTGTTTTTCTTGTATATTTCCCCAGATCGGCGCTTTATCGGCCATTATCGTTTGTAAGGGCATTTGCAGTGGAGGTGCGGTTTCCATATCAAAATAGTGTGCAATTTTAGGCCACATGTCATTCCATCGAAAGAGGTCGCCGTTGTTGATATTAAAAGCCTGATTAGCACACCTTGGATCAGTAGCCGCCCATACGGTGGCTTTTGCCAATAATCCTGCATCAGTCATTTCCACCAGTTTATCATAGGCTCCCAGTTTACCCGGAAAGCGCAGAGGGATGCACAATTCTTTAGAAACAGTAGCATAAATAGCAATAAGCAGGGCCAGATTCATAGGATTACCTAGCGCAGTACCACCTACTACCGAAGGCCGGATGGCCGACCACGTCCAGTTTTTGCCTTGCTGCCGCCGTTCCAGAAAATTTTGCTGATCGACGTTAAACTCTGGCGGCATATGTCCTGCGTCGCTCTCTTTAGCGGGCGTTTTAAAGGGGCCAAGATGGGCGCCATAAACCTTATATCCCTGCATCAGACTGATATGCTGCAGATTTAAAGCAATGGGTTCGATAACATCAACCACGTTTACCAGCATGGTTAAATTGGGTTCTACCAGTTCGGCCCAGGTGGGTTTATCCTGGTAGGCCGCATAAAATATATGGGTAACAGCTGATAATTCACTCAGTTGTTTGGCGGTATCTTCTTTGTCGAGCAAGTTTACGGGGATGTAGGTCAGGTTTGTTGAAGAAATACCCCCACGCCTGGAAAGTCCAATAATATTCCAGTTGCCAAGTGATACCAGGTGGTTGATGAGGTTGGTGCCAATAACGCCATTGGCACCAACTATTAGTGCTGTTTTAGTAGGATTTAAAATTTGATGGTTCATTATAATGCTTGTTGCTGATATCAAAATTCAGGCTTTTATTCTCTTTGAACCCTGTAAAAAACAAGCATTAGTATGTAAGATTGGTGTGAAGTAAGAATGAAAATATTTTATATAGTACATTGTAATACGATGCTATTTGTATAGCTTTGTATTATGGAGTCCAATGTTATAGCAAAATGGGAAACGCAAATGAAAAAGGGTACGCTTGATTTCATTATTCTTTTGCTTTTAAAAAAGAAAGAACAATACGGATATGAATTATTGGAACAAATTAAGTTAGCTTCTGGATATGATATCAGCGAAGGAACCATTTACCCACTTCTGAACCGTTTAAAAGATGATTTATTAATTGAATCAAAATGGGTAGAAATGGAAACCGGTATGCCCCGTAAATATTATAGCATCACCAATAACGGCCAGGCATCTTTAGAAAAAATGATCACATTTTGGACAGTGCTTTCCGCCAATCTTGAAAACCTTATTTAAAATATTAAATCATGAACAAAGACACGTTACTAAACGACCAGCATTATAAAGCCTATATGAAAGAGGTGAACAGCCTGATTAATAAATTACCTAAGCATGATCAAGCAGATATTCGAAGAGAGATTAGCAGCCATATTTTTGAAAGCCTGAATAATTATCCTGAAACAACAGTGGAGCAGGCCCTGGAAAATCTGGGAGAGCCACAAACGTATTTAACAGAATGGGTAATAACCAAAAAGCTGGAAAGAGCTATGAGTACCTTTAATCCTTTCCGGATAATCTGGGGACTGATTACTGGGATTTTTAGACATGGGGCCTACGCGTTTAAGTATATTCTTTTTGGTTTGCTGTATTTATTTACGTTTGCATTCGGCTTCCTTTGTGTCGCTAAGATCATTGTTCCAAGCCATACTGGTTTATTTATCTCTTCACAAAGTTTTGTTTTTGGTTTTAGTAGCGACACCAGCAACGTGCATGAAGTACTTGGATCGAAATTTATTCCTATTTGCCTTTTTATCACCATTTTGCTGTATATGGTGATCACCGTGTTGTTAAAGATGTCATTATCAAAAGCTAAAGAACCACTTTTTTAAAGATACTTTAACTAAAGCAGTCGATGTTATTCCAGGCCGTATTCTTTCAGTTTTCTGTATAGAGTAGCTACCCCGATGTTGAGAAGTTGTGCTGCTTCGGCACGGTTACCGTGCGTATGGTTCAGAACCCGCTGAATATGTAGTTTTTCTACAGATGACAGATCAAACGCCGATATCGGGATGCCCGTTTTTACCTGCTGCTGCTGAATTTCGTAAGGTAACAGAGTTTCATCCAGAATGTGGGTATCGGCCAGTATCACTGCACGTTCAATAATGTTTTTCAGCTCGCGGATATTGCCTGGCCATGAATAATCTTCCAGTTTGCGGATAAACTCGTCGCTCAATTCATTGATCTGCTTTTTCACCTTTAAGGCAAAGTGTTGCATGAAATATTCGGCGAGCAGTTTGATATCTTTTTTACGTTCGCGCAAGGCAGGCAAGGTGATCTGAAAAACTGAAAGCCGGTAAAACAGGTCTGACCGGAAATGTCCCTCGGCTATTTCGGTTTGCAGATTGCGGTTGGTTGCTGCCAGTATGCGTACATTTACCTGTGTCGGCTTAATATCACCAATTTTTAAAAACTGCTGTGATTCCAGCACCCGGAGTAATTTGGCTTGCAGATCATGATCCAATTCGCCTATCTCATCTAAAAAAATGGTACCTCCGTTAGCTTCCTCAAAAAGCCCTTTTTTATCTTTCAGCGCCCCGGTAAATGACCCGGCTTTATGGCCAAACAGCTCGCTTTCCAACAATTCCTTGGTAAACGCGCTGCAGTTTACCGCCACGAACGATTTGGTATTTCGGTTGCTGGCCTGGTGAATAGCTTCGGCAAAAATTTCCTTGCCTGTGCCTGTTTCACCCAATAATAAAACGGTAGTATCGGTTAAGGCCACTTTTTGCGCCAGCTTGATCACGTCGCTAATAGCAGTTGATCTGCCAATAAGCCTGTCGAAACCAAACTTATCGTTCAGCTTGCTTTGCAGCTCTATAACGGTTTGCTGCAACAGAGCTTTGTCCATAGCCTTACTTACCAAGGGGATGATCTTTTCGTTATCATCGCCTTTGGTGATATAGTCAAACGCCCCGGCTTTAATGGCTTTTACACCATCGTTAATAGTACCGTAAGCGGTTAGTACAATAATTTCTGTTGAAGGATAATTCTTCTTGATGGTTTCTGAAAGGGTGATGCCATCGGTGTCAGGGAGCTTTACATCACTGAGGACTACGTGTATATATTCCTGCTGCAATTTGCGCAGACCTTCTTTTCCATTGGCTGCGGTAAAAACCTCATGCCCCTCCAATTGCAGGATACGAGCCAGCAGGTTGCGCAACCGTTCCTCGTCATCAATAATTAAGAGCTTGCCTTTTTGCATGATGGCAAATATGGTAAATTTTGACGGTTGATTTTAATGATTGCGCTGATTTCGTTGATGCCAGGGGGAATGGGGAGAATCCAAGATCAACCAACATAATCAGCGGGATTAACGTAATCATTTTGATCAGCGGTTTACCAGGCCCTTGCCCGACGGGTGGCGCGCATCAGCTGACGGTGCCTTTTGGCCTCATAATAATCGTTGGTTACCAGTATGGAATGTATTACGCCCGGTATCCAGAAACACAGAGTTAAAAGTATATTCAATATAAATGCTCCGATACGGCCAGTGGTCAGGATGGCCAGCGGAGGGAATAAGAAACATAAAAAGTATCTCATGGCTCTAAAATTTAACAGTAAAGTTTATTGTAAAAGGACACTACTCACTGCTATGATTTTCCAATCATGGTTAAACATCTTCCAAATCCTGGTAAAGCGAAATGTACCTTCAAATGCCTCATCATTATACTTTCCGGCAATGTATTTTTTAACGGTAACAATAGCTATATCTTCTATGAAACGAATAGTCTGTTCACTAATCTGGATATCATGAATGCCAAGGCTGCCTGATCTGTGGGCATCTAAATCCATTTTCTTGGTTAATACTTGCCCCATATGATTGGTGAAGATCAAATCATCATGCAGTAAATAATCTAAGACGGATATATCACTGCTTTTCATGGCAGCTAACAGTTGCCGCTCATTCTTAATAATTTCATCTTTGCTTATTATCCTCATTACACTGTTTAGACAGCGAAACTATTTTTTTGTTACGCTACTATTAGTCGCGTAGGTTGAGTGGTAATTGTTCGCCAAAAAATAAGGCTTTGAGTTCGGTGGCATCATTCGGCTGCATTTTTCCGCCAAGTATTAAACGTAGTTGCCGGCGGCGTAGGGCGCCTTCAAATAGCTTGATCTCCTCTTCCGTTTCGGGTATTAGGGCAGGTACAGTTGTTTTTTGTCCTTCGCTATCCAGGGCTACGAATGTGTAGTAGGCTTCGTTACTTTTTGCACGGGTGCCTGAGGGGATATTTTGCGCCCATACATCCATCCTTACCTCAACCGAAGTAGTGAATGCGCGGGTTACCTTGGCCTCAATACTGATCACATCACCCAGTTTAATGGGTGACTGGAATGATACGTTATCAACCGAGGCCGTTACAACAATACGGTTGCAATGTTTTTGTGCCGATATGGCCGCGGCAATATCCATCCAGTGCAGCAGGCGCCCACCCATCAGGTTGTTTAATGTATTGGTATCATTGGGTAATACCAGTTCGTTCATGATGGTATATGATTCTTTGGGCGATTTTCCGGTCATGTGCTGAATTTTATACAAAGATAAGCATTTTTGGAGCAAGGATTTTTGGAACAAGGAGTAAGGATTTTTTTGCTTCTCAGATCCTTGTTCCTTACTCTAAAAACTCTTGATCCCCGGCCCTACTTTTTCACACTGTTCAATTCCCCAAAGCCAACCAGTTCGTCCCAGCGGGCGGTAGGAGCACGGTAATAGATAAGCAGCTGGTAATCATTTTCGGTTTCAAAATGACTGCCTTCTAATGGGATATCGCTGGCTCTTTTGGTGGCGTTGTCATACCAGACATATTCATAATCATATACGCCCTGTTTCAGGAGCAAGTTGATATGGTATTTACCGTCATCGCCCACGGTTAACTTACTGCGGTCATCCAGTTTATAATCATTAAAAGCGCCGACAATATAGGGGCTTCCCTCTGCGGCAGATTTATAAGGGGCCAGGCTAAAATAAATATGCGCATAATCGGCATCTGTACGTGGGTCGGTGCCATCCTGGTTCAGTACAAAGAATTTACCGTTATTATCATACAGTAACAGATAATCCGGGCTGTCACGAACGGGGTCGGTAAGTAGCACCACATTGTTGGTCGTATCTTTTATAATACGCAAAATACGCTGGGAATTAAGCTTTAACGTACGGGTATCAAACAGCCTGAACTCGTTACGGCCGGGAAAATCATTGATTGATACATCGTTATAAACCAGTTGTGTACCGCGTATATAGGTTGGCTGCGTGTTTAAGATACCTGTTTGGGTGCGCGCGTTCTGCATGAGTAAAGCACGGATCTCGAACGATGGATTTTGTATTGGTAAACCAGCATAGTCAACCGTGAAATTTACCTTTTGATTGGTTTTGCGGGTTTGCACATCCAGCGAGGTGCCGACAGTAGCCGCTATAGATACCTTTTTGTTGACTACATATAAGCGCCGCGTAAGTACGGGTTTCGACTGGTCACCATTTTCATAAACTTTGAGTATGTAATTGCCTGATATTTTAGGTGCTATATTGTTATTAGGCAGCTTGAGCTCATAGTGCGTATATTTTTGAATGGTACCGGTAGAGTAGGTGTAAGTATACAAACGGTCGTCGGTGAAGCTTTGCAGATACTCGGCGGTAGATAGGTTTGACGAGTTCCAGCGGGTGTCGCAATGTTCAATGGTATAGTAGTAATTACGACTACCGCCACGCAAATCATCAAAGGCTAGTGTTACTTTTTCTGTTGATCCTAAAGCGATTACCGGAAATGAGCCCTGCTTTTGAGAGTTGTAAAATTCCACGCTTTTGATAGCCGGATCATACACATTATTATCATAAGGCGATTGCGCAAATCCCCGCAGGGTAGTGAATAAGAGAACCAGTAGGTAGCAATGTTTTCTCATTTTGTATAAGCTTATTTTATTTGGCCTGATCGGCGTGGCGAAATTTAAGAAATTCCGGAACAGAAATAACGGGGTATCGCGTATTTAAAAAATTATCCTTTCGGAAAACCTTTTTAAACTCTGGATTTTAACACTTTTCTGCTCAAAAACGGCGTAAAATCATTCAAAAATTAACTCAAAATCATCGATTTTAACACTTTTTAACAAATTTTGAAGCTGTTTTAGCGTGTTTTTGAAACTTTAAAAAGTATTAAATAATTGATTGTCAAATAATTGTATATAAAACGGCCAATTTTTGGCCTTGTTTTGCTCTTAACAGAACAGCCCGGTTGCCTGTTTAAAAGGCAGCCGGGCTGTTATTTATAAATATACGGAAAATTGAGGGGAATGACAAAAAAATATGTCATTGCGAGCGCAGCGTGGCAATCTCCTCGCGTTCATGTATGCGACGAGATTGCTTCGTCGTTCCTTCTCGCAATGACATACAGTGGAAAATCCACCCTCTTTCCGCCGCAGGCGAAGAGAGGGGCGTCCAGCGAAGCGTAGACGGGGTGAATCGTCTGCCCGATGCAAAAAGCAAGATTGGGATACCATAGATCTGCCAACAGATAAAATAAATAACCGTATAAATTACATTTAATAAGTAGCTTATATCATTGATTATTTGAATGTTAAGATAACATAATAGTTTGCTCATATTGGTGACTAATGGCAGTAGACAGTATTATAGTTTTATAACATTAAAAAATAGGCGGCAATATCTATGCACATTGACTGCTTAAACCAATTAACCTGTAACCAGTTAAATTTTCCTGCAATGAAAAAAATTTACACTCTTCCCCCCGGTGGCCATGCTTTGCCAAAAAAGATCATTCTTATTGAACGCACTGTATTAATGATGCTATCAAATCTGAGCCTGAAAATTTAATCACACTTATTTTTTAAAGTAAGGCAGACAGCTATGGCTGTCTATTGATAGTCCAATTTGGTTAATCTGTAACTAATTAATTTTCTCGCAATGAAACAAGTTTTACCCCTGCCTTGTAATGGCCGCGCTTTGCCCAAAAAAGTAGCCGATGTTGTATGCTGGCTGCATTTATGGGCGTACGGCTAAACGTTGATGGCCCACATATCTTATCCAATTTACACCTGGTGAGCGGTCTTATCTGCAAATTGACTGCTCTCATTCATTAACCTGTAACCCAATTAAATTTCCTGCTATGAGATTAATTTTTCCCCTGTCTTCCAGAGGTTCGGCCCTGGGCCTCAAGATGATGTATGTTGTATTGGCTGTATTGATGGCCATTACCATGCCGCTAAATGCTAAAAGCTTGCGAACCCCGCATTACTCATCCACTTTACCTATTGATGTAAAGGGCAAAGTTGTGGATGAGAACGGTCTCGCTGTACCCGGAGCTACTATTAAAGTAAAGAATATTGACAAAGCCGCCATAACCGATACGGAAGGTAACTTTAGTTTGAAAGGGCTGCCTGACAATGCCATCCTGGTGGTTTCCTACGTCGGGTATATTACCCAGGAAGTAAACAGCGCTTCCGGCAATATGGTAATCAAACTGGTACCGCAATCAAAAAAATTAGATGAGGTGGTAGTTATCGGCTACGGATCTGTTAAAAAATCAGATCTGACGGGCTCAGTAGGTACGGTAAAAGCCGAAACACTACAGGAGCGCCCGGTATCATCTTTAAATCAGGGCTTATCTGGCCGCGTATCCGGTGTTAATGTGTCATCCAACTCCGGCAGGCCTGGCGCCCGGTCTAATATCCGCATCCGCGGCTCCAGTTCATTGAGTGTTTCTAATAATCCACTATATGTAATAGACGGGGTGATCCTGAACCCGGTAGATCTGCGGAACGGAAGTACGCCGATAGATTATCTGAACCCGAATGATATCGCCTCTATCGAGGTATTAAAAGATGCTTCGTCTACCGCTATTTATGGTGCGCGTGGAGCCAATGGTGTTATCCTGGTAACCACCAAACGCGGAACTTCGGGCGGTGGTAAAATTACCTATGATCCCGATTTCAGCATCGGTGTGCTTCCTAAAAAGCTGGCTGTACTCAACTCCAAAGAGTTTTTGGCTGTTGAGGACCTGGCTTATGCAAACGCCCAAAAGTACGATCCGGTTGGTTGGGCCACCGGTACAAAATATACCAATCCCAAAACCAAACGTACCAATCCTAAATTATTTGATGCCAGCGGCAACCCGTTGTATGATACCGACTGGCAGGAAGAAGCATTTCAAAAGGCCTTTACCCAAAATCATCAGCTGGGTATTACTGATGGCGATGAAAAAAGAAACCTCGGCGCTTTTTTTAACTATCGTAACCAGGCAGGTTTGGCAAGGGGTTCATGGCAAAAAAGATTTGCCGGTCGTTTTGTGTTTGACAGCCAGGTAAAAAGCTGGATAAAGATTGGCGGTACGTTGAGCTATACCAACCAGGACGATAAACAAGTTGATCAGCTGGACGGCGGTGGTATTACCATGATGCGCCAGGTGATCGAAGAACTGCCCATCATCCCGGTAAGGTATCCTGATGGCAGCTGGGCCAGCAACCGCGATTACCCGGGAATGGAAGGCGGTGATAACCCTTTACGGATAGCTGCCGACAGGATATCGCTATTGCATACCCAAACCTTATTGGGCGACATGTCGGCCAACATTCACCTGGCCCCGGGATTGGATTTTAAATCTACCGTAGGTGTCAATATTATTAACCAGCGGGAGGATTATTCGGCTGTGAAAGGCATGCAATATATTTCGGATAATGGCGATGCTTCCGTAAACAATAACCGCTACAATTCATGGCAGTTTGAAAACTACCTCACTTATAATAAACGCTTTGCTAAAATACACGCGGTAACCGCCATGGGCGGTGTATCCTGGCAGCATGTTGACCGGTTTGAAGACCAGGCAACCACGCAAGGTTTTACCGATCCTTATTTCCAATTCAATAATCTGGGTGCCGGGTCAAGTCCGCAGGCGCCTTATTCCAACGCGCAGGCGTATGGGCTAAACTCATATTTTGGACGTGTCAATTATAGTCTTCGCGATAAATATCTGGTCACCTTTACCGGTCGTTATGATGGTTCATCGAAATTCGGGGCCGATAACCAATTCGCTTTCTTCCCATCGGCGGCTTTGGCCTGGCGGGTAATGGAAGAGGACTTTATGAAGAATATCCCGGCTATTTCCAATTTGAAACTTCGGGCCAGTTATGGTGCTACCGGTAACTCCGAAATTCCAGCATACAGGGCATTGGCAGGGCTGGGTAACTATAACGTTATTTTTAATGGTGAACGTAATATTGGTGTAGGTACCAACCGGGTAGCCAACTCCACCCTGCAATGGGAAAAAACCAAACAGCTGGATTTTGGAATGGAACTGGGCCTGTTCAACAATAGGTTGAACCTGGAACTTGATCTGTACCGCCGTAAGGTAGATGGTATGTTGCTGGATGCCCCGCTGCCATTCTCCAGCGGTTACGGCAGTGTTTACTCCAATGTGGGCAGTATGGAGAACAAGGGTATCGAGTTTACCCTCAACTCTACCAATGTTAAAACCGGGGATTTTACCTGGAGCACTACCTTCAATATCTCCATTAATAAAAATAAAGTGCTGGCCCTGGCCAATGGCAATGCCGATATATTATCGGGCAATGGCATCATCAGGGTTGGCCAGCCTGTGGGCTCTTTCTTTGGTCGGGTTAGTTTAGGAACCTGGGGAACTGCCGAGGCTGCCGAAGCCAAAAAATACGGTATGTTGCCTGGCGATATCAAGTATAAAGACCTGAATAACGACGGTACTATCAATGACCTGGACCGTACCATTATCGGGAAAGGTATACCTGATGGCTTTGGTACTTTCCTCAACACATTCCAGTACAAGTCATGGTCGCTTACGGTTGATCTGCAATATACCTATGGTAATGATGTGCTCGACAGGAGTATCCACTCGGCCGAAGACAGGCAGGGCATCGCCAACAGTTATAAAACAGTGCTGAATGCCTGGACAGAAACCAACCAGAATACACCTATCGCGCAGATTCGTCCTATCAATGCTTATTATACCACCAATAATGATAGCCATAAGGTAACCGATGGTTCGTTTATCCGCGGGCGTAATTTGTTGCTGGCATACACTTTTCCGTCAAAAACTATCTCCAAATTAAAATTGAGCCGGTTAAGGATCTATGGTTCGGTGCAAAATTTCTTTGTGGCCACCAAGTATAAAGGGTACGATCCGGAGGTTTCCAACTCCAGCGCGCCTTTTGACCAGGGCTTAACCCTGTATGATTATCCAAAGCCAAGGGTATTTCTGGTTGGGTTGAACATCGGATTATAATTTATTGCAAAAATTAAGAGAAAAATCATGAAAACTATCATAAAAAAATACGGGTTACTGGCCTTAGCTGTAGGCTCCTTAGGGGTTACCGGGTGTAAGAAATTTTTAAATGAAACAGACAAGAGTAATTTTACTGTAGATAATTACTTTACCAAGCCCGAGCATGCCCGCAGTTCGGTAAATGCTATTTATGCCAGCTTGCGCGACCCCATGAGCAGCGGTTTTGGCGGCGGCGCCTGGACAATGACAGAGTTTGCAACCGGCCAGGCCGCTACCGACCTTGGGCAAGCTGTTGACAGCTATTTTGTAAAAGACCTGCGCAATACTGCCGATAATGGCTATGGGTTAAGTTATTGGCAAAATTATTATAAAGGCATAGGCAATGCGAACCTTTCTATAGCCAAAATACCGGGGATAGCGATGGATGCCACCGAGTCGAAAAGACTGTTGGGTGAAGCCCGTTTTTTACGGGCCTGGTATTATTTTACGTTGGTGCAGCTGTTTGGCAATATACCGCTGATAACCGAACCTGTTGATCTGCAATCAACACAGTTACGACCAAAGCAGGCATCCGCAGAAGATGTTTATAAAGTGATTGTGGATGATTTGAAAACTGCCGAGGCTTCGGGCTTACCATGGACTGACGCCAGCGGAAAGGTAACTTTGGGTGCCGTAAAATCGTTATTGGCCAAAGTATACCTCACCATGGCCGGTTACCCTTTGCAAAAAGGCGCAGAGTATTATGACCTGGCAGCCAAAAAATCGGCAGAAGTATTAGACTCCAAACAGTTTAAATTGTTTGATAACTATTACGACCTGCATAACCCGGCGAAGAAAAATGTAGACGAGAACATTTTTATGATCCAGTATAAAACGCAGATCATCCCCGGAAACTGGCAGGAGCTCATCATCCCTTATAATAAAAATATCTCGGCCTACTCCAGCGAAACCGGTGGTATCTACGCTACGGCTGCCTTTGTACAATCTTACGATCCTGCTGATTTGCGGGCAAAAGAGGGACAATTCTTTTTTACTAAATTCACCAACCAGGACGACAGAAGTAAAGTGGTTGATCTGGGGGGATACTTTATTTATAAGATATTTGATGTAGTAGCCCAAACAACAACCGCCAACAGCGATTTGAACTGGTCGCTCATTCGTTATGCCGATGTGCTGTTGGTTTATGCTGAAGCATCAAACGAAGTTGGCGGGCCGACGGCAAAAGCGTATGACGCGGTTAACCAGATCAGGACAAGGGCACAATTACCTAACCTGAGCGGTTTATCAAAAGACCAGTTTCGCGAAGCTATCTGGCGCGAACGCTGGTATGAGCTGTGCTTTGAAAACATTACCTGGTATGATATGGCACGTACCCGCAAAGCATTTAATCTGGATACCAAAGGTTTTGATAACTATGTAGGCCATAAATTTTCATACGGCCCGGTTTTAACCGACAGGGAGCTATTGTTCCCGATACCAAGCCGCGAGTTGCGGAATAACCCCAACCTGGTGCCTACGAAGGGATATTAATTAGTTAGTGAATTAGTGAGTTGCAAAGTCAGACTTCCGAAGTTTTTAAAACTTCGGAAGTCTTTAAACAAAATTATTTATAAGACATGTCATTGCGAGCGAAGCGCGGCAATCTCCTCGTAGGTAGTAGACGCACGCGAGGAGATTGCTTCGTCGTTCCTCCTCGCAATGACATAATGGAGAATAGAATATTAGAAGTCTCGTATAAATCAATTGAAAACGTAATGACTACATTAGTTAAACCAAATCAAAAATTAACCATATGAAAAAAACATGGATGCTGTTGCTCGCGATTTTGAGCTTCGGTATGGTTTCGGCCCAACAGTATGAAGCCAACTGGGCCTCCTTAAATACAAGAAAAATGCCCGAGTGGTTTCACCAGGATAAGTTTGGCATATTTATTCATTGGGGTTTATATGCCGTGCCTGCTTATGCGCCGGTAATTGAAAACAGCGGTATGAGCTATGCCGAATGGTATTGGAACCGCATTGAACCCAAAACGCCCAATGAATTTACCGCTTTTCATAACAAAAACTATGGTGAGGACTTTTTGTACCCCCAGTTTGAGCCCATGTTTAAGGCCGAAATGTTTGATCCGCAGCAATGGGCGCAGGTATTTAAAAACTCGGGCGCACGTTATGTAGTGCTTACCTCCAAACACCACGAAGGGTATTGTTTATGGAACAGTCCCGAAGCCGACCGTGACTGGGGCCATCCCTGGAACGCGGTAACCGGTACACCCAAACGCGATCTGCTGGGCGACCTGACTAATGCCGTGAGACAACAAGGGCTGAAAATGGGTTATTATTATTCGTTATATGAGTGGTACAATCCGCTATGGCTAAAAGATAAAAAACGCTTTGTGACCGAACATATGTTTCCGCAATTCAAAGATCTGGTAACCAAATACAAACCCTCCATTATTTTTTCGGATGGTGAATGGGACCTTACAGATGCGGAATGGCACAGCCCGGAATTGCTGGCCTGGTTGTTTAATGAATCGCCAGTGGCTAAAGAAGTGGTGGTTGATGACCGGTGGGGAAGTAATACCCGCGGGAAAAACACGGGCGCTACCTATACCACATCGGAGTACGGGGCCGGAATGGACGCCAACGTGATTTGGGAAGAAAGCCAGGGGATAGGACACTCCTACGGCTATAACCGTAACGAGCAACTGAAGGATTATAAAAGCGGGCACGATTTGATCCTGATGTTAACAGATATTGTATCGCGCGGCGGGAATTTGCTGCTGGATATTGGTCCAACGGCTGACGGGCGAATCCCCGTGATTATGCAGCAGCGCCTTACCGAAATAGGCAACTGGCTAAAAATAAACGGCGAAGCTATTTACGAAACAAAGGCCTATAAACAACCCTACCAGTGGAGCCCGGGTATCAAGCGTGAAAAAAGCGGAAAAAGCTATATGGCGGGTTACAGCATCGCGCAGTTGGTAAAACCTCAAAAAGACACCACTTATGTAGAGGCCTTTTTTACCAAAAAAGATAAAGACCTGTACTGCATACTACCTGCCTATACGCCCCAGTTTAAGTTACGCGGCTTTCATGCCGGGGCCAATACGGTTGCTACTGCTTTAGGAAGCAGCAAAGCACTGAAATTCAAAAATGTAGGCAGCGATTGTATCATTGATCTGTCGGCATTAAAGCCAGGGGAAGTATCTGCAGAGTTATTGGTGATTAGGCTTAAACAGGCATTATAGCGGTGAGCTTGAAATGATAAGACCTCCGAAGTTTTTAAAACTTCGGAGGTCTTTCGTTAATTTGCAAATCAAAAAGTTCCCCCTTCAGGGGGCTAGGGGGCTCTACGCCTCCAGTTCCATGATCTGCTCGGCCAGGTCTTCCCATTTTTGCTGAACCTGTTTTAGTTCGGCTTGTTTTTGGGTATAGCTGGCGTTGGTATCTTTTAGCTTGTTGCTATCGGTATAAATTTTATCGTCGGCCAGTTGGGCTTCCAGTTGTTTTACAACTTTCTCCAGTTCAGAGATCTGCTCTTCCATTTTGGCCAGGTCCTGGTTCAGTTTTTTAAGCTGTTGGAATTTGTTTTCGCCTTGAGGTTGTTTAGCCGGCTCCGGTTTTTTCTCTTCCTTTTTAGGCTGAGGTGCAGGTATGTCTGTTTTAGGTTCCAGCTTACGTTTAGCTGCCCACTCATCATACTCAGCATAAGTACCCGGGTAGATTTTTATTTTTTGATCCTCGATGAACCAAATTTTATTGGCTACGTTATCCAGGAAATACCTGTCGTGCGATACCACGATGAATGTACCTTCATATTGCTCCAACGCCTGGATCAGGATGTTTACCGATTGCATATCCAGGTGGTTGGTGGGCTCATCCAGTACCAGAAAGTTGGCATCGGCAGTAAGGGCCTTGGCCAAAGCCACGCGCGATTTTTCGCCACCCGATAGTACCTTGATCTTCTTGAATACATCATCACCCGTAAACAGAAACGAACCCAGTATGGTACGCAGCTCCGTATCGGTATGTTTTGGGGCAAAAGCCTGTAGCTCCTGCAATATCTGGTTTTCCAGGTGCAGTGACTCCAGCTGGTGCTGGGCAAAAAACGTAGTAGTTACATTATGCCCGGTAGTTACCGTACCCTGAAAATCTTTATCTGCCGAAGCAATGATCCGCAGCAAGGTCGATTTACCTTTACCGTTGGCACCGATCAGCGCAATTTTATCACCTTTTTCAATTACGGCTTCACCACCATTTAAGATATCAATAGCCGGATATTTTTTAATGATATGCTCTAAAGTTACCACATGGCGGCCCGATTGCTTACTGAAACGGAACGCGAAGTTAACTGTCGGGTTATCATCATCCACATCATCGATACGCTCCATTTTATCGAGCATTTTGATACGTGATTGTGCCATTTTTGCCTTGGATGCCTTGGCACGGAAACGTTCGATCAAACGCTCTTCCTGTTTTATTTTTGATTGCTGGTTTTTGAACTCACCGCGCTGAATCTCTTCGCGAAGGGCTTTCTCTTCCAGGTAAAAAGTATAGTTACCGGCGTAAACGGTAAGCTTGCCTTTGCGTGATTCTACCGTGCGGTTGATCACCTTATCCAGGAACCACCTATCATGCGATACGATGATGATAGCGCCGTTAAATGCTTTCAGATAATCTTCCAGCCATTGGATAGACGGTAAGTCCAGGTGGTTGGTAGGCTCATCCAGCAACAGGATGTCCGGAGCTTGTAATAATATTTTGGCCAGCATTACCCGCATGCGCCATCCACCCGAAAAGGTGTTGAGCTTGCGTGCGCAATCGCTGTCGCTAAAACCCAAACCGGCTAAAATTTCGCGGGCTTTGTATTCAATGTTATAGCCATCAAGCAGTTCAAACTCATGCTGTTTGTCGCTCAGTTTGTGTAAAAGATCTTCGGTATAATCGGTTTCCAGCTTTTTAAGCAGGTTCTCGATCTCATCATGCAGCTGGTTCTGACGCTCAAAAGCCTCCATTGCCACGTGCACAATAGTTTTATCAGAGGAGTATGACAGCAAATCCTGGTTAAGGTAACCCATAGTAAGGTCCTTTGCCATGGATATAGTACCCGACGTAGGTTTATAGTCGCCTACAATAATTTTCAGAAGGGTAGTTTTTCCGGTTCCATTGGCACCTATTAAACCAATTTTTTCACCGGGTTTTATATGCCAGTTGGCTTCATCGTAAAGGGCCCGCGCACCAATCTCAAACGTAAGGTTATTTATAGCAATCATTTGCGCGCAAAGATACGATTTT
>JACXTT010007174.1_pt1 | contig 15765 bp, 14 predicted proteins | sample 9270951 | NCBI WGS metagenome assembly JACXTT01 (sample SAMN15532306, study PRJNA645909) | rock metagenome | isolation source: weathered quartz diorite | place: Puerto Rico | collected 2017-06-21 | reverse complement strand
GGAAATGCTGCGGCTTCAAAGCCAGCTCGCAGTGTCCAAGCGCATGAGGCCTTTGGCCGTCTGCTGTCGCGCGTGTTGAGCGAGCCCTACGGCTACGCAGGAACCGCGGCCAAGGTCACGTCCGGTACGCTGTCACGGAAAAACTCAGGCTCAACGTCGGTTCGATCTTTGCTTCACCTCCAGCGCACGAGGGGGAACCGTTACGTGCAGCGAGTCTTGGCGCTGTCTCGACAAGGAGACGACCAGTCTGAGACCACGCCGGAAGTCGAATCCGCGATTGAAAACGCCCGCGGCGGAGGACAGCAGCTCGATGGCGGTACGCAAAGAAAGATGGAATCGTCCTTCGGCGCGGATTTCAGCGGAGTGCGCATTCATACCGGCCCCGACGCACACTCCCTGAATCGCGCGGTGAATGCGGTTGCCTTCACGACGGGGCAGGACATCTTCTTCCGTGACGGCGCGTACAACCCCTCTGGCTCCGAGGGGCAGGAGCTTCTGGCCCACGAGCTGACGCACGTTGTACAGCAAGGCGGAGCTTCTCCGATTCCAGGGCAAGCACAGCGCTTTGAAATCCACCGGTTATGTTCTGAATGTCAGGAAGAGAAGGACGACAAGCTGCAGCACAAGTTCGCATTGAGTCAGCCGGGCGATGAGTATGAGCGCGAGGCGGATCAGGTAGCAAAAGCGGTAATGGGCACACCCGATACTAGGAGCGCTGCTATTGACGGCAACACCGATGTCATTTCGAAGCCGTCGCATCTGGGCGCCGCTTGGGGAGGGCCGGCGAAAGTCTTGCCCAGCATGTTGCAACGCGAGGTCACACAGCGGCTCAGGGACGGATCGATCACGTTGGGCGCAACCGCAGAGTTGTTCGACGGTGCAACCAGACTCGACACGGTCACCTTCCCCAAGGACGCGCGAGAGGTGAGTTTTCCGAAAGGACTCCAACAGCGCGATGCTGACTCGACTTTTCACGGCAGCATCCGCCTCACCGTCGATGCAAGCTGGCGGTTCGAAGCCGAGTCGCCAGGCACCAAGAGTCAGGGACAAGGCCAGCTCGTTATCGATGCACCGTTCCGAATTCCCAAGGCTAAAGGAGACGACGACACCGCCGTAAAGACTAAGCAACCGCGCCTGATCGGCCAGGTGTCCAATGGGACCGGAGCGGCGCTTGATCCGCAGCCGGCGATGTCCGCCGACGCCGATGACAACGGCGTGTCGGTGACCGTCTCGCCACGTGTTACCTACCAGGAGCAGAGGGCGGAGGCCATTCAAGGGGGCGGCGGTCTGTCGGTGGGCCCGTTGAACGTAGGCGTACAAGGACAAACCCAAAGCCAACTGGCCAATACCCAAGCATTTGGAACTAGCTTTACGGCCGACTTGCTGGTGACGAAGTTTCAGCCGCCCGCGCCCCCCCAGGATCATCCCTACAAGTGTGTGCGAGCGGGCCGTCTCGACCAAACGGGCACGCCACCAGGCTTCGGCCCCTTCATCATTGCGTCCGACGAATTCGCCAAGCCGGACGATGCGCGCCAGGAAATTCATGACTGGTACTTCGGACTAGAGCCACAAGTACGCCAGAACTTGGAGGAGGGCAAGGGGATCCTGCGTGTGACGGGACGGGCCAGCAGAAGCGGTTCATCGACCTTCAATCTGGCCCTGGCCGAAAAGCGGGCGAAGAGAGTGAGAGGCATGATCGCAGACTTCGCCGGATCCGACGCGCATCTGAACAGCTTTGCCCTCGGCGAGTTCGGAGCTCAGACCAAGGACAAAAAAGAGGACGCGAATGAACGCCGGGTCGATGTGCAAATCGACGGTACAGTCCCTGGGGCGCAGGCCGTAAAGATGCAGGGGGATGACTGCGCTGGTCACCTCGGCGCGACCACGCCGACTGGACCGACGGGGCCCGTCGTGAATCCTCCTGAATCTAGCGACTCAACGCCAGCTGTGGCTGGACCTCAAGCTGCTGGACCCCAAACGTCGGGACCTCAAACAGCAGACACGCTTGGCGGCACCGCGGTTGCCTCGACAGGTGGCGGCGGGACACCCGCTTCAGCGGCAGGATCCCAAGACTTCGAAGAGGCCCAGTCCGGCGTCGGCAGCACCGCAGCGGCGGCGCAGGAGCCAACTGCCCAGGATCAAACGGCAGGGCAGGCTGTTGCAACGGAAGAACAGCCAGCCGAAGAGACGACAGCATGATCGATGACCTCGACAGAACGGTAGAAGAATTGCTCAAGCGTGAACTCACGCCGGCGCTCGTCGAGCAGGTGGCGATCAGCTTTGCCGCGCCCGACAGCGAGTTTCCACCGTCATCGGTTAGTTTGCCGGCGGTCGATCTGTTTCTTTATGACGTTCGCGAGAATCTCGAGTTGCGCAACCGGGACTGGGTCATTGAGCACAACAGCGATGGAAGCGCCAAGCGCAAGCGCGCTCCCGTCCGGGTCGATTGCTCTTATCTGATCACCGCGTGGGCCAGCGACAGTTCGACCTCGCGCGCACTCGACGAACATCATTTGCTGAGCGAAGTCATGAAAGTGCTGGTCCGGTTTCCCGTCCTGCCTGAGGTGTTGCTGCAAGGCAGTTTGAAGGGGCAGGAACCTCCGCTTCCCTCCAGCACCCTGCAGCCCGGACGGCTGCAGAGCGTGTCCGAGTTTTGGCAGGCACTTGGAGGCAAGCCGAAAGCGGCATTGAACTACACGGTCACCATCGCCATCGTCGCCGAGAAGCCGCAGGATACCGAAATGCCGGTTCTGGAGAAGACTCTCAAGTTCCAGCCCGGGACGGAGGTACTGGCGCGATGATCCGCTGGCTGACCGCCCGGCACGTAGTCGGGATTTTCGGGCGAGTGGTGGACTCAACCTCGAAAAAACCTGTGCCGGGAGCGCTGGTTGAGATCAAGGACAGCCCCCCCGGCTTTGGTAGGAAGTTACGAATAGGAGCCATGCAATACGGCGACAAGTGGGCAACCATGATGGAAAGGGCGGACAGGACGATCACCAGAAACGATGGGCAGTTCTACTTTGTGAATTTGCCGGACGGCCAATATACGTTGAACGCCAGCCACCCGAAAGCCGGACGGCGATATGGCGGTGCGAAGCAGCTTGTTCACGTCTCGCACGACGCGAAGAAGAGGGTGCGCGTCGAAATCGAGCTCACGCCCACCACGGTGAAAGGAAAGATTTTCGCTCCGGGGCAAAAAGCCGGCGTGGCGATGGCGGAAGTGCAAGTCAAGGGCAGCGGAGAACGGACTTTCAGCGATGTTCAAGGCCAGTATTCGCTGACCGGCTTGGAACCTGGCAAGCGGAAAGTCACGGTTCTTGCGCAGGGATACGAGGATACATCGCAGTCCATCAATATCCCGGAGCCGGGCGCTTTGGAGACGTTGGATTTCCATCTTGTCCGCGAGGGCCGATGAGAACCGGCGGTAGTTTGGCGCGAGCTGCTGCCGGTCGTCACAACGGCAGCGCAGTTTCGCGGGATCGATCAATGAACACGCAGCGCAAACGAGGAGGTTAAGCGATGCCCGGCGACAATCCGACAGAACCCACGCCAGATCACAAACCGGAAACCAAAGCAACCCCGAGGCCCGGCCCTCGGAAACCAAGGTCTTCTGCGGACGACCAGGAAAACCTCCCTGTGGAAGGCGATGAGCCGGAAACGGACTCGACTGGCAGTGAGAAGGATGAGCCCAGTGGCGCGCGCGAAAGGGCGGCCGCTCCGCACAAGGCCGGTCAAACTTCCGTGGAGACAAAGAAGGCGGCTTCCGCAGCAGCCGAGTCCAGTAAGACGCTCGGCTTGGCCGGAAGGGTACGTTTTCGAAGGAGGATCAAACCTCGGCGCTAAGAGCGCTGGGCTGCGGTGGAGGAGGCACTGGCAAACCGCAGCGCCGGGCGCAATGACTCAAGGTGAATTGAAGCAATACCTATTTCAAGGATAAGGAGCTTACGAATGCCTGAATATCTATCGCCCGGTGTATATGTTGAAGAAATACCATCCGCGGTTAAGCCGATTGCCGGTGTCAGCACCAGCACGGCTTGTTTCCTGGGTGTCGTTCCAGACGCGATTCAGATTCCGCAAGAAAACCCCAGCTACGATCCCACAGGAAGAGCTGCCAAGATAGACCCGACGCACGCAGCCGATTTCAAGAATCCGTTTAACTTGGCGGCTTTTCCTACCGTGACTGCTGCCGACCTCAAGGCGAAAGCCGACGCCGTCGACAAGGCGCAGAAAGATTTCGACGGTAATAAAGACGCCACAAAAAATGCCGCCTTGGCGAGCGCTTTGCAGGCGGCCAAGAAAGACAAAGCGCAAGCAGACGCGAAAGCCATGGCGCCGGACAAGACGCCAGTGCTATGCACGACCTTCACTGACTTCAAGAGACACTTCGGCGACTTCTCTACCGACCCAGGCCAGAACGAGCTCGCCCATGCGGTCTACGGTTTCTTTAACAATGGCGGTACACGCTGCTACGTCATGCGCTGTGCAGATGCAACCGAGCTTTCTGTCCCCGAATCGTTAGCCCCGCTCGAAGCGATTGATGAGATCTCGATCGTCGCAGCGCCCGGCATCACGGATAAAGGTGTTCAACAGAACATTGTCGACCACTGCACCAACATGTCAGACCGGTTCGCGATTCTCGATCCCCCCGACGTGGACCCAGGCGAGGATCTGACAGTGGACAATCTGCTGAAGGCAAAGAATACGGACTTCGGCGCGCTCTATTTCCCCCGCATCAGCGTCTTCGACCTCGCCACCAAGCTGCAGGATCCCAACGGTACCGGAGACAAGTTCGTCTCTCCTAGCGGCCACGTTGCCGGTATCTATTCGCGCGTCGATCACGAACGAGGTGTTCATAAGGCGCCTGCCAATGAAGTGATTCGTGGCGCTCTGGATGTTGAGTTCCAGGTCAGCCGGAACTTGCAGGATGGGCTCAACCCTTCGGGCGTGAATTGCATCCGATTCATCAACAACAACATTACTGTTTGGGGTGCCCGCACCATCGGCGGGGACGCCAACACCGACCTGAAATACATCAACGTTCGCCGCACACTCATCTTCCTGCGTGAGTCGATCGACAAAGGCACGCAGTGGGTGGTCTTCGAACCGAACGACAGAGCCCTCTGGGCGAAGATCGTCCGCAACGTCACCGCCTTCTTGACCACGGTGTGGCGCGACGGAGCGCTCTTCGGCAGCACGCCCCAGGAAGCTTTCTACGTGAAGTGCGACGACGAAACCAATCCGCCCGAGGAACGAGACTTGGGAAGAGTTACCACCGAGATCGGTGTCGCCATTGTAAGACCGGCTGAGTTCGTTATCTTCCGGATCTCGCAGTGGTCGGGTCCACAAGGTCAGCAGTAACGGTTGCCGGTAGTACGGATGAAGGGCACTATGAGCAAGGGCATACCTGTCGGTGAAACATATTTTGACCACAATGCTCCGGGCGTGTATCGGGAGGATGTGTACGGCCTTCCTCAAACGCGCTCGTTCAGGACAGGTGTGCCCGTGTTTCTTGGAGTGAAGCCGCGGCCGCGGGAAATGCCGCCTGACATTTACAAGAAGAATGACCCGCTTCCGAAGCCTGTGGGCGGTCACAAAAAGCATGGTCCACGGATGTTGAGTCTCTGGTCGCAGTTTGAACATTACTTCGAGCGGCCATCCCCGGACTCTTATCTGGCGTATGCGGTTCGTGGTTTCTTTCAGAACGGTGGGCGTCGCTGCTACGTCGCGATCATCAAGAACCTAAGTCGGGAGAGCCTGGAAGAAGGACTCAACTCGATTGCAGCACTCAATATGGTGGATCTGGTCTGTGTTCCCGAATTGGCCACCCTTGGAAGCGAAGCTTTCTCCTGGCAGCAAATCGTAGTCCAGCACTGCGAAAATGCGGGGGACCGCTTTGCCATCCTCGATTCGCGACACGGGGACACTTCTGAAGCGGTCGCCGATCAGTGGAGTTCCATTGACGGTCACAACGGTGCCATCTACTACCCGTGGGTAAGAGTACACGGGTTTGAGCACGGAACAACGGTTTTGGTTCCGCCGTGCGGTCACGTGGCCGGCATCTATGCCAGAACAGACGCGATCCGAGGTGTGCACAAGGCGCCCGCCAACGAAGTGCTGGAAGGCGTATTGGACCTGGAGAGGCCCATTACCAACGAAGAACAGGACTATCTGAATCCCAAACACGTGAACTGCCTTCGTTCATTTCCAGGCCGTGGGATTCGCGTTTGGGGCGCACGCACGCTGAGCGGGCACCCCGACTGGACGTACGTGAATGTTCGCCGCTTGTTCCTGACTGCCGTGCGCTGGGTGAACTGGCAAATGACGGACGTGGCCTTCGAACCGAACGACGCCAAGTTGTGGGCACGTATCGAGCGGGAGCTTACCACCTACTTCACCGAGCAATACCGGTCCGGAGCCTTGAAGGGCCGCACGCCCCAGGAGGCTTTTTACGTCAAGTGTGATGCTGAAACGAATCCACCCGAAACGCGACATGAGAACCGGGTGGTCACGGAAATTGGACTTGCGCCCGCAACGCCTTATGAGTTTGTCGTCGTGCGCTTCATTCACGGCGCGAGCGGGGTGAGCATTGAGGGCCCAGCTGCAGCGGAACCAACATCTTAAGGAGGAAAGCAAACATGCCAACGGGAGACAGAAAAGATCCGTTTCGTGGATATAACTTCAAAGTGGAAATAGACGGAATCACGCGCGCAGGTTTTCGCGAGTGTTCCGGACTTGACGCCACCTCCGATCCCATCGACTACCGCGAGGGGAACGAAAAAGTCTACACACCGCGGAAGCTGCCGGGCCAGGTGAAATATTCGAACATCACCCTCAAGGGTGGAATCACCGATGATCACTCGCTGTGGGACTGGCGGAAGAAGGTGATCGACGGAAAAACCGAGCGCAAGAATGGGTCGATCGTGCTGATGAACGAAGACGGAGAAGAGAAGCTGCGCTGGAACTTCGTCAACGGCTGGCCGACCAAGTGGAGCGGACCGAGCTTCAATGCCACTGCCAATGAAGTTGCGGTCGAATCGATCGACATCGTCCATGAAGGAGTGACCAAGGCGTGACGGTGCAAACCGAATTTCCGTTTACGCTGCCCCGCGGTTACGTCGATGCCGAGGGCAACGTGCATCGCGAAGGCGCGATGCGGCTCTCGACGGCGTTCGACGAAGTGGCGCCCATGAAAGACCCGCGCGTGCAGGCCAATCCAGGCTACTTGGTGATCATTCTCTTTTCGCGGGTGGTCACCCGCTTAGGGGATCTGACGCACATCAATCCCAAGGTAATTGAAGGGATGTTCTCGGCCGATCTCGCGTTTCTGCAGAACTTCTATCGCCAGATCAACGAGAACGGCCACAGCCGCGTGGGCGTTCAGTGTCCGCATTGCGAAGGGAAGTTCGAAGTGGAGACGAACAGCCTGGGGGAATGATGGGCTACCCCGCGGAGGCTCTGTTCCGGGAGGTAGCCTTCATTGCCTATTACCTGCACTGGCCACGCGAGCGGATCATGGCGCTCGATCATCGTGAGCGTCAGCGATGGGTGGCCGAGATTTCCAAAATTAACGAGCAATTGAACGAGTCTGCAAAGGTGGGCTAGGCGCTATGGGAATCGGCGATCGTCATGATCCTGTTCTCGGCTTTAATTTTTCTGTCGAGGTGAAGGGCTTGGAGGTAGGTGGGTTCAACGAAGTGTCAGGCTTGCAAGCGGAAACCGAAGTCCAGGAATACCGGGAAGGCGGACTCAACGAGTTCATTCACAAACGCGCGGGGCCAACCAAGTATCCCTCGACCCTGGTTCTGAAGAATGGCATTGCAGACTCGACCGCCCTGTGGTCGTGGTATTGCGACGTGATGCAGGGCAAGATCGAACGCAAGAATCTGTCAGTCATTCTTATGGACAGTGCCGGAGAAGAGAAGAGGCGCTGGAATTTTCAGATGGCGTACCCCATAAAGTGGGCAGGTCCCGCCTTGCGGGCCGGAGCTTCAGAAGTGGCAGTTGAAACTGTGGAATTCGTGCACAAAGGATTGCAGCTCCAAAAGTAGGGCCCGGGAGAGGCGTCGAATTCGCGTGGAAAACTTGGAAAACCAACGGTCGGTGGATGGCCGGACTGGAGTCTTCGAGACCGAAGGACTCGGGCGGCGTATTTACGCTAGGCACCTGGACGTCCCGTGTATTTCTCCGTGGACGCCAGGCTCAGCAGGGCCCGGCTCGATTCTGCGCTTCGGTATGGAGCGGTTCGCACTCGCGGATTCCATTCAGCGCCGCTGGGCGGGTGGATCTTCCTTCGCATACGACCGGGCATCGTTGCAGCATGTGGCTTTCCTCGGCGCCCCGAGGAAACCAGTTACCCACGGCAAATCAGTCATGCGAGCTGTATCTGCCAGAGTTTCAGGGCCAGACCGCTCTCCGTCCGTAGAGGGGGAGTCGGCGGCGCGCATGGAAGAGCGTATCGAGGCGCATGGCGAGCCCCCGACGGATCAGGAGAGAACGACTCACGCCGATTCGGCGGTTCCGCTCTTGCAAGCGAAGCCGTTAGTTGGGGCGGCCATCTCGGCGATGGCGAGCGGTCACACTCTTACGCACGCTGCGCCTGCCGGCCAGCGCACGTCGTCTCTGCAGGCCAAGTTGGCAACGACCGCTGACCCGATCACCTCGGGGATGGCCGGCGCGAACGATCTCACAAGCGCTCTCGCCTACAATGCACAACCCAACGAAACAGCAAGCCATGTTCTTCCAGGTGCGAGTCCCATGGCGACCAAGTCTCCCCTCCCGGAAGTTGCGCAAACGAACAGCGATACCTTGAGGTTAAAGAGTTCCACTTCGGACCCAGTTGTATGCGGTCCGATCATCCGGCAACGGTCCCGCGCCGCCATCCAGCCCAAGCGCGAATCTGTGTCCAACCCATCGCGGTCAGGTTCTCCCTTGAGTTTGTCGGAAACTCAGTCGCCGTTGGTGAAAAGTGATTCCATTCCGAGTGCAGAGGCTACCTCAGTACGCTCCCTCCAAACTCGATCTGTGAATCCTGATTCTGTTCCAACTACTCTTGTGAAGGCGTTACCCTCATCTGGAATTGGCGGCGCAGTTGCCAACCGGTCGGAGAGGGCGCCCGTTGCCGTTCTGCGGCGGGCCGCGACCTTGATTCCAGACGGTGAAGCGAGCGCGCCTGCAAGTCGTATCCGAGAGACCGAGGAAAAATCCGCCGATCTGCCACAAGGCTCGTCTCTAAGCAGCTCGACGCCGATCCCGCTGGTGACCATTGGCACTCGTTATGGGGGTCTCGGGAAATCCGCCAATCCGCCGCAAACCTTGCACCCAAGCAGCTCCACGCCGATCGGGTCGGTGAGCCCTGGCAGTCGGGACGCGAACCTTAGCGGCATGATACTTCGAAAGAGAGATCAGGCCGACGTTCAACCTGCACCACAATCATCGACGGTAAATGCTGAACCTGTTGTCGCTGATTCTCATGTCCAACGACGCGTAAGTGCAACCGACCCGCAACCGAAATTGCGGCGGCATGACTCGCCGATGAGCTCGGATGCCGGCGCTTCGGGGAATACCGTCCCACAGAGTTCGGATTTACTCAGCGACCCACCGGTTTCCATGAGAGCAAAAATGTCGGAACAGCCTGCGTTGCCGACACCCATCGTGACCGAAACTCCCCAGCGGGGTGCGAGTCCCACCGATCTCAGCAAAAAAATCCTGCACCACAATCAGAACAAAGTAGTCAAGCGCTCGATGGACGTGCGTTCTAGCAGCCAGCGCTCGCCCGGAAGTACTCCCATCAATGAAAGGTCCCCGATCGGGTCTGCCGGCGATGACGGAGGTCTCGTCGTTCAAGGACATTCGGGTCCGGCTTCACGCCTTCCAGCAATCACTATTCAAAGGTCGCCCTTCGGATCCGCGGCTGGCAGCCAGGACCTGGCCAATCAGGGTTCCGCCGAACAAGCCGTGCTTAGTTCAGCATTCACGCACAGCGATTTCTCGGGTCCTGGTGACACCTCCCGGCTGCTTCGAGCCGCGAGCGAGGGTTCCTACAATGAGGTGAGTGCTGGCTCCGGGCACGACTTCGGCGCAACAAAAGTGACTTCGTCACATGCGCTCGCGTTTCCGCATTACGAACCACCTGCGGTAGGCCTCGCCCCCATCGTCCCCTCTTTTGCGCGCGCTCCGGTCCACCGGGCAACTGCTGGACAACTGCTGCGGAGGGCTGCGCACGGAGATGCCGTTCAGCTCACCAATAGTCTGTCGGACTCGGTTTATTCGGGGAGCCTAGCAACTGCTGGTCCGGCGGTTGCGTTGACCCATCGCGAATCACCTGTATTGAATGCAAACCCAATTCTCATGCCCGACATCCGACTCGGTGCCTCGTCTCCCGATCGTGCAGCTAGGCTCCAACGGGTCGCAGCACAAGCGGGGGGCGAAACGGGTATGACCCCAGCAACACAGCCGACGTCACTCCCGGAGCAAAGTGGCGTCTGGTCTCGAACCCAGCCGGCGGCAGATGTAGCAAGTCTGGCAAACCGGGTGTATGACCTGCTCGTGCGGAGGCTGGCCAGCGAACGCCAGCGCAGGGGGCATTAGGTTATGGAATTCACCCACGTCCGCATAAGCCCGGAAGGCCAGGATGCGTTCGATGTCCTGTTCAACCCGAATCAGTACACCCTGGACAAGGCAAACCAGTACGCCGAGGCTGCTATCCCGGGTCTGGAAGCGCCGATCTTGCAATATGTGCACGGCAACACCCGCTCGCTCACCATGGAGTTGTTTTTCGATACCTACGAGGAGCAGACCGACGTCCGCGACCAAACCAACAAGGTTTATAAGCTGCTGAAAATCGACTCGTCAACGCACGCGCCACCGATCTGCGATATCACGTGGGGCGACGTTCTCTTTACTGGCGTCCTCGATCATGTGAGTGGGAAATTCAATCTGTTTCTGGCCAACGGCACGCCGGTCCGGGCGACGCTCAGTGTCACGTTTAAGGAATACATCGAAGTAAAAGTGCTGGTGCAGGAGGATCCGACTCAATCTGCGGATCACCGCAAGAGCCGCACGGTAAAGGCTGGGGACAGGATCGACACGATTGCGGCGGAAGAATATGGGGACGCCGCAAAATGGCGACTGATTGCCCAGGCCAATGGCCTGGACGACCCAACCATCTTGCAACCCGGGGATGTCTTGAGGCTCCCCGCAGAGGTGTGAGGAGAAAGGAGAGTTAAGCTGTGGGGAAATACTTTGCGCCCGCATTCCAGGTAACCGTGAATGGTTCCCGGTTGAGTGCGGATGTTTCCGCCAACATCGAGCAGGTCCAGGTCGTCAGCAAGCCGGATACGATCGATTCGTTCAGCCTGACGATTGCCAACCCTCTTCCCAAACTGCAATGGACGCATACTTCCGATGCCGAACTATTTCAGGAAGGCAATCTGGTCACGATAACGATGGGGTATGTGGACGATATGCGGCAAATGATCGTCGGGGAAATCACCACCCTCCAGCCGACATTCCCCGACAGTGGAGTACCGACGGTAACAATCGGGGGGCAGTCCTTGCTGCACCGGCTGCAAGGAGACACCAAGGTACGGTCATTCCAGAACCAGACAGACCGCCAAATCGCGGAGCAGATCGGAAAGGATGTAAACCTCAAAGTGGACGCGGACGATACCGGACCGGCCCTGAAATACGTTAGTCAAGATAACGAAACCGATCTGGTCTTCTTGCAGAGACGCGCGTCGCGACTGCATTTCGAAATTCTTGTCCCCGAGACGACGCTGCTTTTCAAGAAAGCGCAAGAATCCGCCAAGAAAGTCTACACGTTGTTGTGGGCGCAACATCAGAAGGCCGAAGCCTTGGGACCGACCGCGCTGCCGCTGAAAAGTTTCAGTCCACAACTCGACACGAAGAAGCCTGCCAAAAAAGTGGAATACCGTTCGTACGACGTCGCCACAAAGCAGGCCATTGTCGTGAGCGCGAGTGTCGGCGACCAAACGTCAAAAATGGGCGGCACGCAAACCGGCGCCGACGTCGCGGCCGCAGCCCTGAAACACGAAGTTAAACGAGTGTACGTCTCCATTCCTTTCGCCTCGCAGGAGGAGGGACAGCAGATGGCGAAGGCCACTTATAACCAAAGTGCGATGGACTTTGTGGGCGGGCACGGCGAAACGATTGGGATTCCGGACTTACGCGCCGGCAGCGTCGTTGAACTCCAAGGAGTTGGTCCACGCTTCAGCGGTGACTATCACCTTGAGGAGGTAACTCACTTGCTCAGCGGAAACGGCTACCAGACAAGTTTTTCCTTCAAGAGGAATAGCACGTCATGACCCAGAGCGTTCTCGATCTGCTCGCACCCGGCAATGCGAAAGAGTCCAGCCGCATGTATGGCGTGGTGATGGCGATTGTCACTAACAATCAGGACCCGGACAAACTGGGACGGGTGCGCGTGAAGTTCCCGTGGCTCTCTGACGACCACGAAAGCTGGTGGGCGCGGATTGCCACGCCCATGGCGGGAGCGGGGAGAGGTTTGTTTTACTTGCCGGAAGTCGATGACGAAGTGCTGGTCGCCTTCGAGCATGGTGACCTCCGCTTCCCCTATGTGCTTGGGGCATTGTGGAATGGCAAGGACGCTCCGCCCGAAACCAACAGCGACGGCAAGAACAACATCCGTGTCATTCACTCCCGAAGCGGCCATCTGATCCGACTCGACGACAAGGATGGGGACGAAAAAATTGAAATCATCGATAAGACCGGAAACAACAGCTTGACCATCAAGAGTTCTGACAATAGTTTTGCCATAACCTGCAACGGCAAACTGACGTTGCACGCGGCCCAGGGGATTGAAATCAACTCGGATGCCGGTATCAAAATGCAGGCCAACGCGAACATAGACGCACAAGCGAGCGCCCAGGTGAACGTCAAAGGTTCGTTGATCAACTTCAATTGACCAGGAAAGATTTCGGGAGCGCAGAACGATGGGGCAGCCAGCGGCGAGACACGGGGATCAAGAAGCATACGAGCCAAAGTTGCGCTCGGATTTCCTGGGGGAAGGATGGAGTTTTCCGGTCAACTCCACGGTGTTCGGTCAGGTGGAAATGAGCGCCGAAGAGAAAAGCATTCGCGAGGCGATCTGGATCATTCTAGCTACATCGCCCGGCGAACGGGTGATGCGACCCGATTTCGGTTGTGGCATTCATGATCTCGTCTTCGCGCTGAATGACGCGGAGACGGTGGGACGCGTTCAGAAAGAAGTGCGCGACGCGCTGATCCGGTGGGAACCCCGGATCACGGTTATCGACGTGACCGCAGAGGTCAAGGGAAGAGGAGAAGTGCTCTTGATTAACATTCACTATCACGTGCGCACGACCAACAATTTCTTCAACCTGGTGTATCCCTTTTATCTGGCGGTAGGTTCCCTGTGAGAATTCAAGCTCCCAAAGTCGACGACCGAACCGCTCCCGACATCGCGGCGGAAGTGCGTCGTCTGCTCGGTCGGGATCTCGTCGCCTTGCAATTGGATCGTCAGCAGGGTCCAATGGCCGCGCTGGTCAATGTGTTCGCCCGATTTGGCGAAATCATCATCGACCGAGTCAATCGAGCGCCCGATAAGAACTTCCTCGCATTTCTCGATCTCCTCGGAATCTCACCTGTGCCCCAACAGGCCGCGCGGGTGCCCGTCACTTTTTACCTGGCAGCCGGTCGCATCGACCAAGCCGTAGTACCGAAGTTGACGCAAGTTGCGGCCGACCAGGGCAAAGGTGAACCAACTCCTGCAATTTTTGAAACAGAAAGAGAACTGGTTGTGGTTTCGACTCGGCTGGAGTCGCTCTTTGCCAAATATGGCGAAAGCGACCAATATGTCGACTATCATTCGGCCCTGCCACAGATTGAACTTGCTCAAGCGAGCGAGAGCAAGGTATTTGCGCCGCTGAGGCCGGCGCCGCAACTGATCCCCCACGCCCTCTATGTGGGTCTCCCATTCCCGCCAACCCTGCCCTCGGTCGATGAATTGCGCCTTCATTTCGTTCTTGAGGAGACGGGACCACTCGATGCCCGAACCGTTCTATGGGAAAGTTGTCGTCAATCGCCCGAGACTTCTCCGAAGCCGGAAGGATCGCCCGTTTCAGGCAAGGGCGCCGAACCGCCTGCAACCTCGCCTTTGACTCTCGCGCAGGACACCACGGGGAATCTCAGCAAGAGCGGTGACATAGCCTTTGAGAACCTTCAGCAATGGCCGCCCGCCACCATCGACGGTGTCCCGGGGTACTGGATGCGTTGCCGACTACAGACTCCAATCTCTTGCAAGCCGGAGCCGTCCACGAACACCGTCCGCGAAACGCATCTGCCCCGCATAAAGGGCCTAAGTGTATCCATGCGCAGCGAACGGGACGCGCTTGCGCCCGAGTGTGCGTTTGCCAACAACTTGAAATTGGATTTGACCAAGGACTTTTTTCCCTTCGGAGAGAAGCCGAAGTTCGGTGACACTTTCTATCTCGCCTGTGACGAAGCCTTTTCGCTTCCGGATGCCCAGGTGACTCTGAAGATTGCGCTCACCAACCCGGCATCGGGCGGGGCGGAACCGGCGATTCCCCGGGTAAATCCGAGAGGCACGAAGCTCCGGTGGGAGTTCTGGGACGGAGAGACCTGGGCTGAGTTGGGTACATCCGATCTGTCCCAACCTGAGCCGGCAAAACTGCGAATCAAGATCTTGGGCGAATCCGACGAAGTCAAGCCCACAACCGAGTTTGCGGATACCACCCGAGCGTTTTCGGAAACCGAGAGAGAAGTGACCTTCCGCTTCAACCGTGCTCCGCAGAAGCTCACAGTGAATGGACAACAAGGTTTCTGGATTCGCGTCCGAATTATCGCTGGCGACTATGGCAGGGACGCTTACTTCGAGCACGATTCCGGAAAAGCATACGTTCTTGTGCCGGCCTCCGTATCCCCACCGTCGATCTCAAAAATTAACGTTGGTTACAGACTCCACAAGGAGGCCCCTGCTGCAGCCTTGTTGACCTACAACGATTGGCAGTTCGGTAAGGTCGAGCCTACGCCGCCAACCTTTAGTTGTTTTTCACCTGTACTCAAAGCCGACCGAGTGCCGATGGTTTATTTCGGTTTTTCATTGCCGGCAACTCGAGCCGAGTCTTCAGTCATGGCCGCACTCCCAGCTCCCGCGCGCAAGGCTCCGTTTCCCGCTCGCAGCATGAGCATCTATGCTGGGCAAGGACCGGCCGGACCAGGCCAAACACCGCCGGCGTTGTCCAGTCAAACCTCGGTCGAGTGGGAATACTGGAATGGTTCAAAGTGGATGAAGTGGACGGTGAGAGATGAAACGTTGGGTTTGCGGCGCTCCGGATTGATCCGCTTTCTCGCCCCTTCAGATTTCGCACTCAAGAAGGAATTTGGCCAGGACAGGTATTGGTTGCGCATTCGGCAAAGCGACCCTGCGTTCCGCGCGAACCTGGGAGTCGTCGCGCTCAATACCACGATGGCGACCCATTCCGTGACCGGCACCAACGAGATCCTCGGTGCCAGCAACGGACAGCCCAATCAGCAGTTCCGAGCGACACGCGCTCCCGTGCTCGAGGGTCAAAGACTCGAAGTGCGTGAGCAGACCGTGCCATCGGCTGCGGAACGCACCCAAATCATGAAGGACGAGGGGGACGATGCCGTTAAGCGAATCGCGAATCCCGACGGGAAGGGAGACGAAACCTGGGTCCGGAGGCAGGAGGATAGCAATTTCGAAAATTCGGGATCCCGGAAACG
>JACXTT010007173.1_pt1 | contig 15768 bp, 13 predicted proteins | sample 9270951 | NCBI WGS metagenome assembly JACXTT01 (sample SAMN15532306, study PRJNA645909) | rock metagenome | isolation source: weathered quartz diorite | place: Puerto Rico | collected 2017-06-21 | reverse complement strand
GAGCCGGGCCAGGGCGCCGAGCAGCGGCGGCAGCGCGTTGGCTTTGAGCGCGTAGGCGAGGCGCGGCGCGAGCGGAGCGAGCGCGCGCTGGAAGCGCCGCGCCCGGGCCTCGACCTGGTCGAGGTCGTAGAGATAGAAGGCACGCGCGTGGGGCTCGACGCGGCGCAGCGCCGCGTGAACGCGGTCGAGAGCCAGGCCGCCGATCGACCAGGCGCCGTCGACGAGCTCGGGGCCGGCCCCGTTCACGACACGCCCTCGCCGGCCACGATCCGCCGCTCGGCGGCGAGCAGATCCTCGCGGGTGTTGAGGTTGAAGAAGAAGGCCGCCGCCCCGCCCGGCGACGACGCGAGCTCGTCGTCCTGGATGACGGTCGGTTGCAGTCGCTCGACCGCGCGCACGATCGAGCGCTCACCGGCCTCGAAGGCCGCCGCGAGCGCGGACGCCGCTTCGGGGGTGTAGGCCGCGACCAGCGGTTGCAATCGGCCACCGGGCGCCGGCACCAAGGCGCGGAGATTCGGGCATTGCGACAGACGCTCGACCACGCCACGTACGAAGGCCGTCTCCACGAAAGGGAAGTCGACGCCCAGGACGACGGCGACGCGAAACGTGCGATTCTCGAGCGCGGCGACCACGCCGGCCAGCGGGCCCCCGCCCGGCGCGCGATCGATCACGCGGCGCGTCGGGCGAGCACCGGGGGGAAGCTCGAGGCCGATCGCGGCGGGAGCGGCGACGACGATCTCGTCGCACGCCGGAGCGAGGAGGTCCGACGCACGCTCCAGCAAGGTGGCGTGGTGGAGCACGACCAGCGCCTTGGGCCGCCCCAATCCGAGCCGCGTGCCCAGGCCACCGGCCACGACCACGCCCCGGACTCCCGCGCCTTCCATCTAATAGCCCGCCCGCTTGTCGACCAGGTTCTCCAGGGGTCGACCTGCGCGAAAGGCGATCAAGTTGCGGGCGAACAAATCCATTCCGCGCTCCCACAAGCGCTCCCCGAGGCCTGAGACGTGCGGCGTCAGGATCACCTGCGGGAAGCGCCACAGAGGGTGGTCGGCGGGCAGCGGCTCGCGGTCGAACACGTCGAGCGCCGCGCCCGCCAGCGTGCCGCGCTCCAACGCTTCGATCAGGGCGGGCTCGTCGACCAACGGCCCGCGGCCCAGGTTGATCAGCACCGCGCCCGGGCGCAAGCGCGCGAGCTCCGCGGCGCCGATCAGTCCGCGCGTCCGCGCCGTCAGGGCCGGGGCCAAGACCAGCCATTCCGCCCGTTCGAGCAGCTCGAGGAGGCGGTCGGCCGGCCACTGCGCGTGCGCCGGCGTCGGATCGGGATCGGGGCGCTGGCGTACGGCAATCACCTCCATGTCCAGCGCGCGCGCGCGCTCCGCCACCGCCCGGCCGATCGTGCCGAAGCCGACGAGGCCGAGCGTGGACCCAACCAGGCTGCGAAACGGCGCGCCCGCTTCCAGCTCGGTCTGCGCCCAGCGCTGCGCGAGCTGCGCGTCGCGGGACAGGTGGAGCTTGCGGGCGAACATCAGGATCACGCCGATCGTGTGCTCGGCGATCGACAGCGCGTGGAGCCCGCGGCCGTTGGTCACCAACACGTCGCTCTCGACCAGGGCGGGGAACAGGAGTCCAGCGACGCTGGCCGCGGTGACCTGGATCCAGCGCAGCCGTCGCGCGCGATCGAAGTTGTTCGGCCTGACCGCCCAGCCTAGGACCACGTCGGCGTCGGGCAGGAGCCGATCGGCCTCGTCCTGGTCCAAGGGTGAGTCGAAGCGGACGTCGGGGAAGCGGCGGCGCAGGTCGTCCACCAAGGGCCGCGGCAGGTTCCAGACCGGATCGGAGTGGCGGATGAACTCCAGGACGCGGAGCGCTTCCATGGGAAGCGGCATGGTGCCACACGGCCCAGGGCGGCGCGAGCGCGGGGCCCGCGTATCGTCCGACCCCACAACGCGGCACGGGTCAACGAGTCCTTGATCGTCGGGGGCTCGCGGAATACTCTCTCGCGCTCGCTGCCCGGGTTCAACGTCCCATGGAGGTTCCACTGCCGCCCATGAGCGCGCGTGCGCGTTGCTTCGCCCTCTCCATCCTTTTCTCGTTGATCGGTTTGGTCTCCCGGGCCCAAGCCGGCCCCTGGAGCCTGGCGCCAGGCGAGTTCTACACCGAGCTGCGAACCGGTTGGTTCTCTTCCGACACCTATTACGATCAGAACGGCAACCGGCCGTCCCTGATCGGCGGCGGATTGTGGGAGCAGCGCTCGCTCACCTCCTATACCGAGCTGGGCTGGAAGCCGAAGCTCAACTTCATCGTCGGTATTCCCCTGCTCAGCGTCAGCCGCCGGCTGGATCCCGACTTGCGCGAGCTGCCCACCCAGACCGGCCTCGGCGACGCCCTGTTCGGCCTGCGTTACCGGCTCGCGAATGGCCACACCGCGGCCGCGCTCGAGGTCGACTGGAAGGCGCCGCTCAGCTACGAGCGCAACGGCTTCCTGACTCACGCCGACTCGGTCCGAGCCGGCGACCACAACGGCGACGGCGATTCGCTCGACTTCAACGCCGTGCGCCAGCTGGGCTCGCCGGTGCTCGGCGACGGACAGCAGGACCTCACCTTCTCGCTGCTGCTTGGAACCAGCCTGAGCCGCGGCTTCCTCCAGATCGGGGGCGGCTACCGCTATCGCTTCGAAGCCCCCCAGGACCAAGTGGTGCTCTCCACCGACCTCGGCATCTGGCTGACGCACTCCCTCCTGCTGGCGGGTCGCTACCGGGGCGAAACGACGCTCACCCGCGACGTCCCGAGTCTGGATCCCGATCTCCATCGGGTCGGCCCCCTGCTGGTGTATCGTCTCGATGACCACATGGACCTGTTCGCCGGCTCGCTGCACACGGCTTCCGGCAAGAACGCCCTGCACACCGACGAGGTCCAGGTGGGGTTCGCGTTCCGGCAGACGAAGCTCGATCGCCTCCAGGGCTTCTCCGGGGGAACCGCCGCGCCCTAGGCCCACGAGTCGACGGCCTCGTTCCGACGCGGACGAGGGGAGACTCATCGGAATCCTGCTCAGACGATTGCTGCCCTCCTTGCGGCGCTACCGCACGGGGCTCGGGTGGGGATTGCTGTTCATCCTCCTCACCAACTGGATCTCGCTGCTGCAACCCCAGGTCATTCGGCTCGCCGTCGACGACCTCTATCGCGGAGTCACCGCCGCCAAGCTCGGCCGCTACGCGGTGATCCTGTTCGCGATCGCGCTGGGTGGAGCGATCTTCAAGTTCCTGATGCGTCACTTCGTGATCGGCATCTCGCGCCACGTCGAATTCGACCTGCGCAACGATCTGTTCGCCCACCTGCTCCGGCAGCCGGTGGCCTACTTCCAGCAGCGCAAGACCGGCGAGATCATGTCGCGCGCCACGAACGATCTCGCCGCGGTGCGCATGATGCTCGGCCCCGGCCTGCTCTATCTCGTCAACACCCTGGCGGTGGGCAGCGCCGCCGTGTTCCTGATGATCGCGATCAGCCCGCGGCTCACGCTCTACGCGCTGCTGCCGCTGCCGATCCTTTCGCTCTCCGTGTGGTTCTTCGGCGACCGCATCCAGCGCGGATTCGAGGCGGTGCAGGCGCAGTTCGCGCTGCTCTCGGCCCGCGTCCAGGAGAACTTGTCGGGCGTGCGCGTGGTGCGCTCCTTCGCGCGCGAGGACCGCGAGCTCGAGGACTTCGCGGCGCTCAATCGCCAGTACCTGGAGAAGAACTTCGCGCTGATCCGCCATTGGGGCTTCTTCCATCCCTGGCTCGCGTTCCTGTCCGGCCTGGCCGCACTGTTGGCGATCGCGGTCGGTGGCCGCGAGGTCATCCACCACCACATCACGCTGGGACAGTTCGTGGCCTTCACCGTCTATCTGGCGATGCTCAACTGGCCGATGTACGCGCTGGGTTGGGTGGTGAATCTGTGGCAGCGCGGCATGGCCTCCTTCCGGCGCCTCGACGAGGTGCTGCGGGTCGAACCCGTGATCCGCAGTCCGGCGCCGGCGCGGGCGCCGCGCGCGTGCCGCGGGGCGCTCGAGTTCCGTCATCTGAGCTTCGCCTATCCGGGCAGCGACCGGCCCGCGCTGCGCGACGTCTCGCTCGAGGTCCCGGCCGGCACGACGGTGGCGATCGTGGGCCGCACCGGCGCCGGCAAGAGCACGTTGCTCGCGCTGCTGCCGCGGATCTTCGATCCGCCTCCCGGCAGCGTGTGGCTGGACGGCATCGACGTGCGCGACTACGACCTCGACTGGCTGCGCTCGCAGCTGGCGATCGTGCCGCAGGAGACGTTTCTGTTCTCGGCCACCCTGGCCGAGAACCTGGCCTTCGGGGTCTCGGACGTGGCGCGCGAGGCGGTGGTGCGCGCGGCGCGCGTCGCCCGGCTCGAGGAGGACGTGCGCGGATTTCCGAACGGCTACGAGACCCGCGTGGGGGAGCGCGGCATCACGTTGTCGGGCGGGCAGCGGCAGCGCGCGGCGATCGCGCGCGCCCTGCTGCGCGACGCGCCGGTGGTGCTGCTCGACGACTGCCTGTCGAGCGTCGACACCCACACCGAGGAAGGCATCCTCGAAGGGCTGCGCGCCGAGACCCGGCACCGCACCGCGCTGCTGGTCTCCCACCGAGTGAGCGCCGTGCGCCACGCCGACTTGATCGTCGTGCTCGAGGACGGCGCCATCGTCGAGCGCGGCACGCACGACGCCCTGCTCGCGGCGGGCGGACGCTACGCCACGCTCGAGCGGCGCCAGCGCATCGAGGAAGAGCTGGAGGCCTCGTGACCGAGCTCGAAGACGAAGCGCTGGGACGCAGCTACGACCGCCGCTTGATGCGGCGCCTGCTCGCCTACCTGACGCCCTATCGCGGCCGGGTCGCGCTCGCCGTCGGAGTCGCGCTGGGCGAGTCGCTGGTCCAGCTCGCCGGGCCCTACCTGACCAAGGAGGCGATCGACAACGGCATCCGCCACCGCGATCTCGTGCACCTCGACCGGGTCGCGGTGCTCTATCTGCTGGCACTCTTGATGGGCCTCGCGCTCGGCTACCTCGGCACGCAGCTGATGCAGAAGGTCGGCCAGCACATCATGCTCGACCTGCGCATGACCCTGTTCCGCCACGTGCAACGGTTGCCGGTGTCCTACTTCGACCGCCACCCGGTAGGACGAGTGATGACCCGCCTCACCAACGACGTCGACGTCCTCAACGAGCTGTTCACGTCCGGCCTGGTGTCGTTCGTGGGCGACGTGTTCCTGCTGCTCGGCATCCTGGTCGCGATGGTGCGGCTCAACGCCGAGCTGATGGGGGTGGCGTTCTCGGTGCTGCCGCTGATCGTGATCGTCACGCTCACCTTCCGCAGCCGGGTGCGGCGGAGCTTCCGCGAGATCCGGACGCGGTTGGCGCGGCTCAATGCCTTCCTCAACGAGCGGCTGAGCGGGATCGGCACGGTGCAGATCCTGAATCGCGAGCGCCAGAGCCGAGCCGAGTTCGAGCGACTCAACGCGGCGCATCGCGACGCCAACCTGGAGGCGGTGCGCTATCACGCCGTGTTCTTCCCGCTGCTCGAGCTGGTGGGCGCGCTGGCGGTGTCGCTGATCGTCTGGTACGGCGGGCGGCAGGTGATGTGGACCGGGATCACGCTGGGCACGCTCGTGGCGTTCATCCAGTACACGCAGCGCTTCTTCCGGCCGATCTCGGATCTGAGCGAGAAGTACAACATCCTGCAGCAGGCCATGGCCTCGTCGGAGCGCATCTTCTCGCTGCTCGACACGCCTCCCGATCCGAGCGTGTCGAACGGCGCCCCGATCGAGCGCCGACCCATCACGCCGCCCCGCCTCGAGGGCCGCCTCGAATTCGATCGAGTGTGGTTCGCCTATCGGGATCAGGACTGGGTGCTGGAAGACGTCAGCTTCAGCGTCGCGCCGGGCGAGAAGGTGGCGCTGGTCGGGGCCACCGGGTCGGGCAAGACCACGATCGCCAACCTGCTGATGCGCTTCTACGACCCGCAGCGGGGCACGGTGCGAGTGGACGGCCGCGACCTGCGCGGCCACGACGTGCGCGCGCTGCGGCGGCGCATGGGGCTGGTGCTCCAGGACACCTTCCTGTTCTCGGGCACGATCGAGAGCAACCTGCGCTTGGCCGATGGCGATCTGGGCCGCGAGGCGCTGTTGCGCGCCGCCTTGGACGTGAACGCGGCCGACTTCATCGCGCGCCTTCCGGGCGGCCTCGAAGCCGAGGTGCGCGAGCGCGGCGCCACGCTCTCGGTGGGTCAGAAGCAGCTGCTGGCGTTCGCCCGCACGCTGGCGACGGATCCCGACATCCTGGTCCTCGACGAGGCCACCGCCAACGTCGACACGCACACCGAGGCGTTGATCCAGCAGGCGCTGCGCCGGCTGATGCAGGGCCGGACTTCGCTGATCATCGCCCACCGTTTGTCGACCATTCAGGACGTCGACCGCATCATCGTGCTCCACCACGGCCGCATCCGCGAAATCGGCACGCACGCCGAGCTGCTGGAGCGGAAGGGCATCTATTACCGGCTGCACCAGCTCCACGAGTTCGGCGGGCGATCGCGGTCCGAGGATCGGCGCGAGGAATCCTGGGGCCTCGAGCCCCGGCTCGATCATCGGCTCGACTTCGCCTGAGGCGGCCTCGACCCCCGGCCGCGGCTTCGCGTAGCCTGCGTCGCTCATGAGTCCCATGGCCTCGCTGTGGCGCGATTACACCGACGCGCTGAGATCCTTCTCGCGCCCGGCGCGCTGGTTCCTGGTCCACGTCGGGCTCGGCTGGTCGGGCTACGGCATCAACAGCGTGCTCTTCAACCTGTACTTGGTCGAGGGCGGCTACCGCCCCGCCTTCGTGGGCGCGATGATCTCCGTCAACGGCCTCGGGCTCGCGCTCGCCGCCTTGCCGGCCGGATGGCTGGCCGAGCGTTGGGGGCGCCGCCCGTGTCTGTTGCTGGGCGCGATCCTCTACGGCACCGGCCACCTGCTGCGGGCCTCGACTCTGTTGCCTGCGCCAATCGTGGCCGGCAGCCTGCTGTCCGGCATCGGCCAGTCGTTGACGGCGATCTCGGCCGCGCCCTTCCTCACCGAGCACTCGACCCCACGCGAGCGCACGCATCTGTTCAGCGCCTTCTTCGCCGGCGAGCTGTTGGCCGGCGTGCTCGGCAGCCTCATCGGAGGCTGGCTGCCGCCGGCGCTCGGCGCGCTCCCGATCGGACTGCGGCCCGGCCTGCTCCAGTCCTATCGCGCGACGCTGATCCTGGGCGCGCTGCTCGACTACGGCTCGACTCTTCCGATCCTGGCGATGGGCCGGGTGGCGGAGGCGCCGTTGGCCCGCGAGCGCGCGCGACTCGATCCGCGCGAGCAGTGGCGGCTGGTGCCGATCGCGGTCAACGCGTTCCTGATCGGCGCCGGAGCCGGGCTCGTCATCCCGTTCATGAACCTCTACTTCAAGACGCGCTTCGATTGCTCGAGCGCACAGATCGGAATGTTCTTCTCGGTGGCGCAGGTCATGACGGCGATCGCCATGATGATCGGCCCGATCGTGGCGCGTCGCTTCGGCAAGCTGCGCACCGCGACCACCTCGCAGCTCCTGTCGCTGCCGTTCCTGGTCACACTCGGCGCCGAGCGGCGGCTCGAGACCGCGGTCGGCGCGTTCTGGCTGCGGGCCATGCTGATGCAGGCCTCGACGCCACTCATCGGAACTTTCGTCATGGAGTCGCTTCCGCCGGCGCTGCGCGCACGCTCGGCCAGCTTCACCAACCTGGTGTGGAACATGGGGTGGGCGACCAGCGCGACCTTGAGCGGCGTGCTCATCGTGCGTTTCGGCTACGCGGTGCCCTTCTACGTCACGGCGGCGCTCTATCTGAGCGCGTCGCTGTGGCTCTATCGCTCCTTCCGTCACGTGCCGGAGCACGGCGCCGGGCCGGCTTTGAGCGAGGAGGCCAAGGGGCTGCGGGGCGAGGGCCCGCTCACCGAGTGAGCCGGAGGAGTCGACTCGGGCTTGCACTGCTCGAGCGCGCGAGCTAGCGTCGCCGACGGCGCTCCGCCCAGGCAGCGGCGCCTCGCCCCTCGGGACGAGCGGCGACGATTCGAAAGGACGGACCCATGCGCTTCTTCCTCATCCTCTTGTTCGCCCTCGCCATCTGGTACGGGTGGAAGCAATACCCGAAGCTGATGGAGCACCGTCCCGCGCACGAGGCGGTGATCGAGAATCAGTCCGGCGGCGACATCGAGCGCATCCGCCTCACCGTGGGAGGCCAGACCCTGGTCAAGGAGACCCTGGCCAACGGCGAGCGCGCGACGCTCCCTTTCCGGGTCAACCAGGACGCGACTTTCCAGCTCACCTGGTCGACGCGCCAAGGCGAGTTCAATTGGTCGGGAGGGATGGTGCCGGCCGGACCCATGGTGCAGCGCCACGAGTTCCTGATCGACCCGGACGGCCAGGTGCTCTACCGGGCCGAGAACAAGTAGTGCTTCAGGCGCTGGCCCGGTGCGGGCGCTGGGCTTCGTCCTCGCCGAGCCCATGGCGGTGGATCTTGCCGGTCGTGGTCTTCGAGAACTCCTCGCGCCGCACGATCACGCGCTTGACCCGCTTGTAGGGCGCCAGGGACTGGCCGCGGAGCTCGACCTCGCGGCGCAGCGTGCGCTCGACGAAGTCGTCGTCGAAGGGCACGCCTTCGAGCTGAGCCAGCGCCTGGAGCCGGGCGCGGTCGGGAAAGACGTGGGCGTGGACTTCCTCGCGCTCTCCGCGCGGGTCGCGCCCGGCCGCGACCACCACCTCGACCACGTACGGCGAATTGGCGATCTGCGCCTCGACTTCCTCGGGGTAGATCTTCTTCCCCGCCGCGGTCGCGATCATGTTCTTGAGGCGCCCCGAGATCTTGAGTCGTCCGTCGCGGAGGACGTGTCCCAGGTCACCGGTCGAGAACCATCCGTCGCGCAACACCGCCGCGGTGCCGGACGGATCCTGGAAGTAGCCCTTCATCACGTTGGGACCCCGCACCTCGATCTCCCCGTCGCCGTCCTCGTCGGGATCCGCGATGCGCACCGCGACGCCGGGCAGCGGCCATCCGACCGTCCCTGGCTCGGGACGCGGGGGGCGATTGGCGGCCACCACCGGGGCGCACTCGGTCAGCCCGTAGCCCTCGAGCAGGGGCAATCCGAGATCGACGAAGCCCCAGAACACGTCCCCCGGCAGCGCCGCCGCGCCGGTCACGAGCAGGCGCAGACGGTCGATGCCGGCGCGCTGCCGCAGCGAGCGCAGCAGCGAGCGTCCGACGCGCCGGCCGGTCGCGTGGCGGATCAGTCGCGTCGCGGCCATCAAAGCGCGGGCCAGGACGCGGCGGGTGCGCGCCGCCTGGGCCACGCCGCGATGGACGCCGGCCAGCAGCTTCTCGTAGAGCAACGGCACCCCGAGCAACAACGTCGCGCCCGAGCTGGCCAGGTCCTCGCGCAGCTCGTTCGACTTGAGGCTGCGCGCGTAGGCGATGCTGGCCCCGACCCGGAGCGGGCACAGGAAGCCGCCGGTGCACTCGAAGGTGTGGTGCAGCGGCAACACCGAGAGGAAGCGATCGGTCGAGCCGAACTCGAAGGTCTGCGCCACGGACTCGACGTTGGTCAGCAGATTGCGATGCGTCAGCATCACGCCCTTGGCGCGACCGGTGGTGCCGGAGGTGAAGAGCAGCGCCGCGACGTCGTCGGGGCTCGAGCGGCTCGGCAACGGTGCCGCGCCGGCGAAGGCCCGCAGCGCATCGGGCCATGCGGGAGCGCCGGCATGCGAATCGAGGCACAAGAGCTCGAGCTCCGGAAGGCGCGCGCGCCGCGCTTCCTCCACGACGTCGAACGAACGCTCGCTGACGATGCACAGCCGGGCCCCCGAGGCCGCCAGCAGCTCTCCGGTTTCTTCGCGCGTGAGCTGCAGGTCGAGCGGCACGACGGTCCCTCCCGCTTCGAGCACCGCCAGATAGGCGAGCCCCCACTCGGGCCGATTCTCGGCCTGGATCCCGACGTGGCTCCCGGGCCGCACGCCCCGCGACGCGAGCCAGTGGGCGATGGCGTGCACCTGGAGCGCGGCGTCGCGATAGCTGAGCTCGACCCAGCCCTGAGGCCCCCAGTGGAGGAGGAAGGGCGCCGCGTCGAAGCTGCGGGCGGCCCGCTCGATCAGCTCGGGAACGAGCCCGACCACGGGCTCGTTCCCGGCCACGGAAGGTCGATGCACGAGGCGACGGTAGCACCCGTCTCGTGCGACCCACAACGACGCGGCCTCAGCGCGCCGCGCCTTTCGCGGCCTCGCCCCACGTGCGCCCGATGGCCGCTTGGAGCGCGGCGAGCTGGCGGTCGAAGAAGTGCGTGGCTTCCGGCACTCGAATCAGCGTCTTGGGCTCGGCCCACAACGGGAACTCGGCCTCCAGATCGGCCGGCGGGCAGGTGGTGTCGGCCATGCCCTGGATCACCAGCTTGGGCACGGCGCAGTGGCGCAGCACGTCGAAGCCCGAGCGTCGCACCGGCGGCGCCACCAGGATCAGCCGCTCCACGCCGGGATCGGAAGCCGCGAGGCGCGCCGCGATCCAGGAGCCGAACGAGAACCCGGCCAGCCACAGCCGCGCCCCGGCATGCCGCGCCCGCATCCAGCTCACCGCCGCGCGCGCATCGTCGACCTCGCCCCGGCCTTCGTCGAAGGAGCCCGCGCTGCGGCCGACGCCGCGAAAGTTGAAGCGCAGCACGTCCGCGCCCAGCTCGTGCAAGGTGGCGGCCACGCGGTGGACCACCTTGTTGTGGAGGGTGCCGCCGAAGCTGGGGTGAGGATGGCACACCACCGCGACCAGACCTGGGCGCCCGCCTTCGCGCTCGTGCAACGCGCCCTCGAGGTCACCGGCCGGGCCCGGCACGGTGACGTGCTTGAGGCGCGTGCTCATCACGCGCCGCTAGCGCCGCGCGGAAGGAGTCGGGAACCGCGCCTTGAGCCGCGCCGCCAACCCGGGATCCCGCGCCGCGAAGTTGAGCCCTTGCCCGTCACCCAGCGCCAGCAGGCAGCCCGAGTCCACCATCCACTCCTCGAGTCCGAGCGGCGTGGTCTCCTCGAAGTCGACCAGATCGGCGCTGATCCGTCCTGGAAAGACCTCGAACTCGTCGTTCCACTCCTCGACCAGATAGATCTCGTCCTGGCCCCCGAGCATGCCCACCGCGGCCAGGCGTTCGAGATCGCCGGGAGTGAGCAGCAGCGCGCCGCGGTGCGTCATCGCGCGGATTCCTTCGGCGCGCAGCCGGCGGCGAATGGTGGGCACCTCCCCGGGCCGCTCGTTGCCGTCGAGCACGGCGACGGCGGCGAGCTGGAACTCGGGCAGGAGATCCACCGCATCGATGACGTCGGGGATGGTCGCGGTCAGGCGACCACTGGGCAGCCGATCCTTCACTCGCGAATGACTCCTGAGCGCGGGGAGCAGGGTGACCGGCGCGGAGCGTACCACGGCGACGGCAGCGCCGGCCGTGGGACGAAGGCTACGCGAACGGCGAGCGGCCGGGCGCACTCTCCTCGGGGAAGCCCCCGGGCGGGATCGTGAGCACCGGGCAGTCGACGCGGTGACGAAGGCCGGACGCGGTCGAGCCGAACACCAGGTCTTGAAGGAGGCCGTGTCCGTGGGAGCCGGTGATGAGCAGGTCGGCGCCGGTCTCGCGCGTCAATCGCGCCAACTCGGACTTCACGTCGCCGAAGCCGAGGTGGATTTCGGCGACGACGCTGTGGGATCGCAGATCGTTGGCCAGCGTCTCCAGCGCGGCCAGGTCGCCGCGACTCTCGAGATCGAGGCTCTGCTCACCGAGGTAGCGGCCAGCCGCGCTCTCGACCACGTGGAGCAGGATCAGGCGCACCTCGGGTCCGGCCAGGTTCAGCCGCACGTGGCGCAACACGGCGTCGTCGGCCGCCCCCATCTCGAGCGCGAGCGCAACGCGGCGATAGGGCCCGCGGCTCGGCCGCACAGGGAACCTCGAGGTGAGCAGCCGGGCCAGCGAGCCGCGCCGCGATCCGGCCGCGACCAGCGCCGGCGCGGGCTCGAGCTCGCGACCGAACCCGCGCAGGCCCAGACGGCGCGCGAACGGCTCGACGATCACGTACAGCAGCAGCACTCCGAGCCCGAGCACGACCGGGACCACGACCAGCCGCAGCGCCCACGCCCCGCCTCCGGCGACGGGGAACCAGCGCGCCATCTCCTGGGCCACCAGGTTGGCATTGAGTACGACGATGATCGCGGCGGTGAGAACGGCGAGCGCCACGACCCACGGCGGGTTGACGAAGCGGCCCATCTTCTCGCGGTCCGAGGTGAAGGCGATGAGCGGGATGACCGCGAAGGAGAGCTGCAAGCTCAACACCACCTGCGACAAGATCAGCAGCTCGTCCACGTTCGAGGCGCCGCGCAGCACGATGAACAAAGCCGCGGGCACGATGGCGAGGCCGCGACTGATCAGCCGGCGCAGCCAGGGCTGGATCCGGATGCGGAGGAATCCCTCCATCACGATCTGGCCTGCCAGCGTGCCGGTGATGGTGCTCGACTGCCCGGAGCACAGCAGCGCCACCGCGAACAGCACCGAGGCCAGCGAGGTGCCGAGCAGCGGGGTCAGCAGTCGATACGCGTCCTCGAGGCGGGCGACTTCGGGATGGCCGCCATGGTGGAAGACCGCCCCGGCCAGGACCAGAATCGCCGCGTTGACGAAGAAGGCGCAGTTGAGCGCGACCACCGAATCGACCAGATTCATGCGCACCGCTTCGCGCTTGCCCTCGACCGAGTCATGGACGGCGCGGCTCTGGACCAGGGCGCTGTGCAGGTACAGGTTGTGGGGCATGACCGTCGCGCCGAGGATTCCCATGGCCACGTAGAGCGAGGGCCCGTCGAGCCCGAGCGCGCGCACCCCGCCGTGGGCGCCCCGGCTCAACAGGCTGACCCGCCCCATTTCGTCGCGGGGGACGAATCCGGCCACCACGGCCGCGATCGACGGTCGCGACAGCAGCATCTCGATCGCGAAGCACACCCCGATCGTCGCGACCAGCGTGATGATGAAGGCCTCCATGCGGCGCATGCCGAGTCGCGACAGCGCCAACAGCAGCAGCACGTCGAGCGCGGTGAGGCTGACGCCCCACAAGAGCGGGAGGCCGAACAGCAGCTTCAGGCCGATGGCCGCGCCCAGCACCTCGGCCAGGTCGCAGGCCACGATCGCGATCTCGCACAGGATCCAGAGCGGCAGCACCATGAAGGGCGGGTAGTAGTCACGGCAGGCCTGGGCGAGGTCCTTCCCCGTCACCACACCGAGGCGGGCCGAGAGCGTCTGCAACAGCACGGCCATCAGGTTGCTCATCAGCAGCACCCAGATCAGCTGGTAGCCGAAGCGCGCGCCGCCGGCCAAGTCGGTGGCCCAGTTGCCGGGATCCATGTAGCCCACGCTCACCAGGTAGGCGGGGCCCGCGAAGGCGAACAGCCGACGGATCCAGGTGCCGGGCGGCAGCGACACCGAGCGATGGACCTCGGCCAGCGAGACCGTCGCCGGAGTCGGCCCCGACCCTCGCGCACGATCGCTCATCGCCCGCTCCGGCGAGCGCACTCGACCATCACGCCCTCGACGCCGTGGCCACCGATCACGAAGCGCTTGCCGCGCACCTCGACCTCGAACAGGCCGTCCGCTGTGCGCACCGCACGCATCCGCACTCGGGCCCCCGGCACGAGTCCGACCTCTTTCCAGCGCGCCATCCGGCGCGCGTCGTGTTCGTGGATCTCGCGTACGCGCGCCGTCTCGCCGGCGCCGAGCGCGGACAGCGGCCTGAGGTCGCGGCGCCGCAGGCGGCCGAAGCGGTCTGGAATCGGGTGGCCGTGGGGATCTTCCTGCGGATGGCCGGCGACGCGGTCCATGGCGCGCAGCACGCGATCGCTGACGTGGTGCTCGAGGATCTCGGCGTCCTGATGCACTTCGGACCAATCGAAGCCCAGGACCTTGACCAGGAACGACTCGAGGATGCGGTGGCGGCGCACCATCTCGAGCGCGCGCCGCTGACCGGCCGCGGTCAGGCGCGCCCCCGCCCGCGGCGCGTGCGCCACCAGACGCTCGCGCTTGAGGCGGCCGAGCATGTTGGTGACCGAGGGCGCCGACACGTCGAGCCGCTCGGCCAGAGCCGACGTGGGCACGGCGTCGCCGTCGGGCGCCAGCGCATAGAGCGCCTTGAGGTAGTCCTGCTTGGATCGCGTCAGGGTTCGCATCGGCTCGATGGCGCTCCGTCCAGGGTGATCGGCCGATTTAGCCTAGGCTAAATTGTTTTTTTGGCAAGGCTAATCCGGCCGCGGAGCCGCGCCGCCTACGGCGGACCTCGCGGCCGCCGCGGTGGACCGCGCTCGGATCGATACGCCCCATGGACCCGGCCGAGGTCCGGCCCGCGGACCTGCTCGAAGGCGTCGTTGCCGCTGCTGCGGCGCTTTCAGTAAACTGCCCGTCCCCCTTTCGAACGGAGAGCTCTCGTGCCCCAGATGACCATGGTGCAAGCGATCCAGGACGCGCTGCGAATCGCGTTGCGAGAGGATCCGCGGGTCGTCCTTATGGGCGAGGACGTCGGCAAGAATGGCGGCGTGTTCAGGGTCACCGAGGGGCTGCAGGCCGAGTTCGGCGCGCAGCGCGTGGCCGACACGCCGCTGGCCGAGAACGGCATCGTCGGCGGGGCGATCGGAATGGCGCTCTACGGCATGAAGCCGATCGCCGAGATCCAGTTCGTCGACTTCATCTACCCCGCCTTCGACCAGATCGTCTCCGAGCTGGCCAAAATGCGCTGGCGCTCAGCGGGCCAGTACGCCTGCCCGGTGGTCGTGCGCGCCCCTTACGGCGGAGGCATTCGCGGCGGCCTCTACCACTCACAGAGCCCCGAAGCCTACTTCTGCCACACCGCCGGCCTGACGGTGGTGATCCCGGCCACGCCGCAGGAGGCCAAGGGCCTCCTGCTGTCGGCGATCGCGGGCGAGGACCCGGTCATCTTCCTCGAGCCCAAGCGCCTCTACCGCAGCGTGCGCGAGGAGGTGGCGGAGGGTTCGTTCACGACGCCTCTCTCCCAGGCCGCCGTGGTGCGCACGGGCGACCAATGCACCGTGATCGCCTACGGCGCCATGGTGCCGGTCGCGCTCGAGGCCGCGAACCTGGCCGCCGAGCGCGACTGGTCGGTCGAGGTGGTCAACCTGCGAACGCTGGTGCCACTCGACTCCGAGACCGTGCTCGGCAGCGTGCGCAAGACCGGGCGCGTCGTCATCCTCCACGAGGCGCCGCGGACTTGCGGATTCGGCGCAGAGCTGGCGGCGCTGGTGGCCGAACAAGCGCTCACCTCGCTGCAGGCGCCGGTGGTGCGCGTCACGGGTTACGACACGCCGTTCCCCTACACGCTCGAACACGCCTATCTGCCCGACGCGCCGCGGGTGATGCGTGCGCTCGAGCACGTGATGCGTTATTGATGCCGCAGCCGGGGGAGTCATGACGTTCGACGTGAAGCTGCCCGACATCGGGGAAGGCGTCGCCGAAGGCGAGATCGTGCGCTGGATGGTGAAGCCCGGTGACGCCGTCAAGGAGCACCAGCCGATGGTCGAGGTCATGACCGACAAGGCCAGCGTCGAGATCCCCGCGCCGCGCACCGGGACGATCGCCACGCTGCACGCGCGCGAGGGCGAGGTGGTGCCGGTGGGCGCGGTGATCGTCTCGATCGCGGTCGAGGGCGGCGCGGCCGGTGCGACCGCGAGCGTCCCGGAGCCGGCCGC
>JACXTT010007172.1_pt1 | contig 15769 bp, 13 predicted proteins | sample 9270951 | NCBI WGS metagenome assembly JACXTT01 (sample SAMN15532306, study PRJNA645909) | rock metagenome | isolation source: weathered quartz diorite | place: Puerto Rico | collected 2017-06-21 | reverse complement strand
CGTAGCCGACCTCGGCGAAGCTCGCCGGCGCGCGCCCGGGGTCGGTCATGCGCGCATGCTGGCGACCTGAGGCATCTTCGAGTAATCCTCGCCGCCCCAGTCGGTCACGTCCTTCACGCCGAAGAAGTTGAGCTCGATCGTGAGGCCGTTCGGGTCCTTGATGAAGATCTGGTACAGGTCGAACTCCGGCAGCGACCGCGGCTGGAAGTCCATGCCGCGCTCCTTGAAGCGCCGGATGAAGTTCCCGGGCTCGGTGGCCAGGAACGCGATGTGATCGACGACGCCGGCGTGGTCCGTCACCGCGTTCTTCGGCGTCCCGAGGTAGTACATGTCGGCGTTGTCGATGCCGTCGGGGCCCATGTGCACCTGGATCTTGCCGTTCACGCCGAGCCAGTAGCCGGGAAACGGGAAGGTCGGCCGCGGCATGACCTCGAAGCCGAGCACGTCGCAGTAGAACTTCTTCGTCTCTTCGAGATTGTTCGCGCGGATGAAGTAGTGGTTGAGCTCCGTCAGCGGCATTGAACCCTCCTCTGTGGGCGTGCCTGGTGACGCCGATGTTACGCGAAAGCGCGAGGTCTGCAAAGCCGGCCCGACCGCTGGACCGGCGCCCCCATCCGCCGTATCCTCGCCGCGAGGAGGAACCCATGGACGCGAACGTCAAGAAGACCACGCTCAGGATGATCCCGTACGGTCTCTACGTCCTCACCGCGGCGCACAAGGATGGCCGCATCTCGGCCGGAACGGTCAACTGGGTGACCCAGGCATCGTTCGAGCCGCCGCTGGTGGTCGTCGGCGTCAAGACCGATTCCGCGGGACACGCCATCATCAAGGACACCAAGGCCTTCGCGCTGAACGTGCTCGGCAAGGGGCAGCAGGCGCTGGCCTACACCTTCTTCAAGCCCGCCGAGAGGAAGGGCGACACGATCTCCGGCGAGCCCTTCCGCCCCGGCAAGACGGGCGCGCCCATTCTGGCCAGCACGCCGGCGTTCATCGAGTGCTCGCTCGAGAGCACGGTGGAGATGGGTGATCATTCGATCTTCGTCGGCAAGGTGGTCGAGGTGGGTCTGTCCAAGACGATCGACGGACGGGCCGACGACGCGACGCTCTGGATGAAGGATCTGGGCGACAAGGTCTTCTACGGCGGTTAGGTCGCACGCGCTGCGATAGCATTCGCGCCGTGCGGCGCGCGACAACCGCGCGTCGCACGGACGGCGCGGCGGCGGCGCGATTCAGCGCCTAGGACTCAGACGGGGCTGGACAGCGCGGCGCGATACTGCTCCGGGTTGTCGTCGAACATCTCCTTGCAGTGGCGACAGCAGAAGTAGACCATCTGGCTCGCGAACTCCGAGTGGTACCTGGCGCTGGCGTGGTCGACGATCATGCCGCAGATCGGATCCCTCGACTCGCCCCGAGCCACCGGCGCTTCGGCCGACTCCGGCTCCGCGTCGCGCGTCTTGGGGTTTCGGCGGTACTGGATGATCTCGGCCAGAATACTTACCGCGATCTCTTCCGGCGTGACCGCGCCGATGTCGAGCCCCGCCGGCGCCTTCAGACGGCCACATCGCTCCGCGGGAACGCCACGGCGTTCGAGGCGCTCGAGGATCGCGGTGGCCCGACGCCGGCTCGCGACCAGGCTGACGTAGCTCGCGTCGGTCCTGAGCACGCGCTCCAGGACGTCCTCGTCGGCATCCGCGTGCGTGGCCACCACGACCGACGCACGCGGCGTGAGGGGGTGTTGCTCGAGGCCCGCCTGAACCGCGTCGGGGGCCAGCGGAACCACGACGAAATCGGCGGCCCGGCCGAGCGACGCGAGCGTTTCGACGACAGGCCCGTGGCCGACCAGCACGAGCGTGGGTTTGGGAAGATAGGGCTCCACGTAGATCTCCAAGGTGCCGCCGCTGTGGCACGTCATGTCGTATTCGAGCAGGCCTTCGGTTCGGCCCGGCGCGCGGCCGCCCTCGCCATAGAGACCGATGAGGCGCGGCCGGCCATCGCGAAGCGCCTCGAGCGCCTCGCGCACGACGACGGGCTCGGCGCACGCGCCGCCGACCCATCCCTGCACGCGGCCGTCCTCGCGTACGAGCGCCTTGGCGCCAGGCTTGGCCGAAGTCGGAGCCTCGCAGCGCACGACCGTGGCCAGCGCGAACGCCTCGCCGGCCCGATGAAGCTCCGCGGCCAGCAGGACGAGCTGATCAGCCACGCCCGTGTCCGTCCTTCACTCGGTGACGCCCTTTTCGCGCAGGAGCTTCCATACCTTCGCGGGTGTGATCGGGATGTCGATGTGGCGGACGCCAAGATGCCAGAGCGCGTCGACCACCGCGTTCGCGATCGCGGCCGGAGCACCGACGGTCGCGGACTCGCCGACGCCCTTGGCGCCGAGGGGATGATGCGGTGAGGGCGTGACCGTGTGTCCGGTCTCCCACTTCGGGGTCTCGACCGCGGTGGGGAGCAGATAGTCGATGAAGCTCCCGCCCTGGACATTGCCGATCTCGTCGTACGAGATCTCTTCGTAGAGCGCCGGCGCCAGCCCCATCGTGAGACCGCCGTGGACCTGGCCCTGCACGATCATCGGGTTGATGATGTTGCCGCAGTCGTCGATCGCGACGAAGCGCCGGACCTTCACCTCACCGGTGCCCGAATCGACGTCGACGACGCAGATGTAGCTGCCGAACGGGTAGGTGAGGTTCGGCGGATCGTAGTAGCTGACCGCCTCGAGCCCCGCCTCCATGCCCTGCGGGTGATTCGTGTAAGCGGCGAAGGCGATGTCCTGGATGGTCTTCGACTTGTTCGGCGCGCCCTTCACCGAGAACTTGCCCGGCTCCCACACCAGGTCGTCCTCGGCGACTTCGAGCAGATACGCGGCGATCTTGCGCGCCTTGTCGCGCACCTTGCGGGCCGCGACGGCGGCGGCGGCGCCGGCGACCGGCGTCGAGCGGCTCGCGTAGGTGCCCAGGCCGTACGGCGCTGTGTCGGTGTCGCCTTCCTCGACCTGGATGTCCGCGGCCGGGATGCCGAGCTCCTCGGCGAGGATCTGCGCGTACGTCGTCTCGTGGCCCTGGCCCTGCGACTTCGTGCCGAAGCGGGCGATGGCCTTGCCCGTGGGATGCACCCGAATCTCGCAGCTGTCGAACATCTTGAGGCCGAGGATGTCGAAGTGCTTCGACGGGCCGGCGCCGACGATTTCCGTGAAGCTCGAGATGCCGATACCCATCAGCTGGCCGCGCTTGCGCTTCTCGGCCTGGTCGCGTCTGAGGTCGGCATAGCCGATCGTGTCCATGGCTTTCTTGAGCGCGCCGCCGTAGTTGCCGCTGTCGTACTCCCAGCCGAGCGCCGACTTGTACGGGAACTGCTCGGGCTTGACGAAGTTCTTCATGCGGAAGTCGGCCGGGTCGATGTTGAGCTGGTGGGCCATCAGGTCCACCATGCGCTCGATCGTGTGGACGGCCTCGGTGACGCGGAACGAGCAACGGTAGGCGATGCCGCCCGGCGGCTTGTTCGTGTAGGCGCCGTCGACCTCGACGTGCGCCGCTTTCAGGTCGTAGGAGCCCGTGCACACGTGGAAGAGGCCCGCCGGGAACTTCGACGGGTTCGCCGCCGCGTCGGTGTAACCGTGATCGGCCAGGGTCTTGATGCGCAGCGCGGTGAGCGTGCCGTCCGTCCTTGCGGCGAGCTCCGCGGTGATGTGATAGTCGCGCGCGAATGAGTCCGCCTGGAGATTCTCCATGCGGTCCTCGATCCACTTCACCGGTTTGCCCGTGAGCACCGACGCCGCGACGGCGATGACGTAGCCCGGATAGACCGGCACCTTGCCGCCGAAGCCGCCGCCGATGTCGGGCGAGATGATGCGGATCTTGTGCTCGGCCAGGCCGACGTGCCCGGCGACCAGCGCGAACACGGTGCGGATCGCGTGCGGGGCCTGGGTGGTCATCCAGACCGTCAGCTTGTCGTTGACCTTGTCGAAGTGGGCGACGCAGCCGCACGTCTCGATCGACGCCACGTGAATGCGCGGCAGGTAGATGTCTTCCTTCACGGTGACCGCGGCCTCGCCGAAGGCGCGATCGGTGGCGCCCTTGTCGCCCCACTCCCAGTGCCAGATGTGGTTGTCCTTCTTGTCCTTCTTGTCGGTGCGGAGCACGGGCGCGCCGGGCTCGAGCGCCTTCCGGGGATCGACCACGACGGGCAGCGGCTCATACTGCACCTCGACGGCGGCGGCGCCGTCGGCGGCGGCGTAACGGCTGGTGGCCAGCACCGCGGCCACTTCCTGCGCCTGGTACATCACCTTCTCGACCGGAAGGACCATCTGGGTGTCCGACATCAGGGTCGGCATCCAGTGCAGGTTGTATTTCTCGAGGTCCTTGCCGGTGATCACCGCGAGCACGCCCTTGACGGCCAGCGCCTTCGCGGGGTCGATCTTCACGATCTTCGCGTGGGCGTGCGGGCTCCGCACGATGTCGAGATAGAGCATGCCCGGTAGCTGGACGTCGTCGACGTAGGTGCCCTTGCCGCGGATGAAGCGCGGATCTTCCTTGCGCTTGATCGAATGCCCCATGCCTCCGACTTCGGGCGAGGTCTTGAGCTCCATCACGCGCCTCCCTGGGCGATCTTGGCCGCCGCGTGCTGCACCGCCTTGACGATGTTGACGTACCCGGTGCAGCGGCAGAGGTTGCCGGAGATGGCCCAGCGGACGTCGTCCTCGCTGGGCTTGGGGTTCTTCTGCAGGAAGGCGTAGCTCGTCATCAGCATGCCGGGCGTGCAATAGCCGCACTGCAACCCGTGCTCGGCCATGAAGCCTTCCTGCAGCGGATGGAGCTGGCCGTTCTGCTCGAGCCCCTCGACGGTCATCAGCTGCTTGCCGCGGGCCTGGACGGCGAACATCGTGCAGGACTTCACGGGTCGGCCGTCGATGAGGATCGTGCAGGCCCCGCAGTGGGTCGTGTCGCAGCCGATGTGCGTGCCGGTCAGCCGCAGCACGTCGCGCAACAGGTGAACGAGGAGCAGGCGCGGCTCGACGTCGGCCTCGTGTTGCTCGCCGTTGATCGTGAGATTGACGCGCATCGTCCTACCTCCCGGCGCGCTCGACGGCCCGGCGCAGCGCACGGGCTGTCAGTATCCGTACGAGGTCCCTCTTGTACTCGACCGAACCACGCAGGTCGGCCGCCGGTTCCGCCGCCTCGGCGGCGAGCTCGCCAGCCCGCTTGATCGCCGCCTCGTCCGGCGCCTTGCCGCGCAGCACGGCTTCGGCCTTCGTGGCCTTGATCGGCGTCAGCCCGACGTTGGTCAGGCCGATACCCACGTACTCGCACGTGCCGTCGCCGCCGAGTGTGAGCTGGGCGGCGACCGCCGCGGTGGCGAAATCACCGACCTTCCGCTCGAGCTTGAGATAGGCGCCGCCGCTGCGGGACGCCGGCGTCGGCACGCGGATCTCGACGAGGATCTCGTCCGGCTTCAGGCCGGTTTCGAACGGACCGGTGAAGAACGACGCGATCGGCATCCAGCGCTCGCCCTTGGGACCGACGGCGACGAGCTCGGCGCCGAGCGCGAGCATCGTGGCCGGGTGATCGTTGGCCGGATCGCCGTGGGCCAGGTTGCCGCCGACCGTCGCAAGATTCCGCACGACCGGGTCGGCGACCACCTTCGAGGTGTCGTGGAGCAGCGGGTAGCGTGAGCGCACGAGCTCGGATTCCTCGAGCTCCGTTTCGCGCGTGAGCGCGCCGATGCGCAGGAAGCCCTCGCCCTCGCGGATGCCCGACAGCCCGGGGATCCCGTTGATGTCGACCAGGTGCGCCGGGCTCGCGAGACGCAGCTTCATCAGCGGGATGAGGCTCTGGCCGCCGGAGAGGACCTTGGCGTCCTCACCGAGCTTCGCCAGGAGGGCGGTCGCCTCGGCGATCGTGCTCGGGGCGTGATATTCGAACGCGGCAGGAATCATCGTGATCCCCTTCCTGATCGGTCAGCCGTCGTGTGGAACTGAGCGCACGCTACCGAGTGGCGCCAGCCGTGTCAAGATCTCGACGACCACCGCGGCCGCTCTCGTGGCGGCCGCGGTGGTCGACTGCGATTCGCTCTCGCGTCAGTGATTGTGCCCGATCGACTTGTGCAGCTCGGCGAGCGGCATAATGCGTCCGTGCAGCGGCAGGATCTGATCGACGTTCATGCTGAGCCGCTTGATGTTGTCCGACAGGTTCACCCAGTTGGTGTTCACGCTGGCGGGCGGCGGCGCGTTGGGCGCCGGCGGGTTATATACGTCGGCCTCGACCAGCAGCTTCTCCTTCGGCAGATAGACCATCACGATGCCTCCGTGATGATTGTTGCCGGCGACGTTGTGGATCTCGACCGTCCGCGTGCCGTCCGTGAGCACCCGCTTGTCGCGCGTGCCCTCGACCGTCCCTTTCTTGCCGGACTTGGCCAGGCGATCGGGCCGGACCGTGGCCGGCGCGGCCAACGCCTTCTCGAGGAAGGCCTTGTTGACGTCGTGCGCGATGATCGTGATGCCTTCCGCCGCGATCGCCCTGAGTCCGCCGGCGTGATCGAAGTGATGATGGGTGGCGATCACGTACTTGATGGGCTTGTTGGCAACGAGGTTCTTGACCTCGGCCAACACGGCCACGGCACGCTCGTCGTTGAGCGGGCTCTCCACGAGGATCAGATGGTCCTTCATCTCGATGAGGACGCTGTGATGACTACTGCCGGTGACGTACCAGACGCCGTCGGCCACCATCTGAGTCGCGACCTTGCCGTACGGCGCCGGCGTCTGCTTGATGGGGTCGGGCATCGCGAGCTCGACGGCGATGTTGGGCTGCACGTCGGTGACCGTCAAGTCGAGGGCGGGATAGCCGCCGATCGTCTGCCGGATCCTCGTCGGGAACTTCACGCCGCCGAAGTCCTTGTACTCCGAGTAGCGGATCTCGACTGGCATGTCGCCGAGCACGGCATTCGGCGCCACCGCGTCGATCTTCTCAACCAGATTCTGGGTGTCGACGGTCGCCAGAGCCTTGAAGCGCCCGGGCGAGGTGAACGCGATCGTGCGCCGCTGCACGGTAGCATTGTTGGCCTTCGCTGCCTTCACGAATCCGTGCGGTGTGGTCCACAGCTGGAGCTGCCGGTCGACCAGCGCGATCGGGGTCGGAGTGACCACGTCGGCGGCCACATTCCAGGCGAAGTCACCGCTCGCGACGAAGATCTGGCGCTGCTCGCCGGCCACGGGCTGACCGCCGCCGCCGCGCGGCGGATTTTCGCCCTGCGTGCGGACGAGCTCATCTCGGATCGAGGCGTTCTCGTAGTTCACGGCGCGCGTGTAGCTCTTGACGACGAACCTCGGCCACGGCACGTCCGGGCTGAAGTTTTGGCCGACCTGGAAATTCGTGCCGGCCCCCGAGTACTGGATCGACTTCACGCCGTCGGCGCCCAACGCCTTCGCGACTTGGTCGAGGGACGCGTCCTGCGCGATGGCGGTGAGGGGCGACAGCATCACGACGACGACGGCGAGCCTGCTCAGGAATGTGCGCATGCGGGGCCTCCTGGGCGACTGGTTGTTGGCAGCGGGATGGCGGCGCGGATGCTAGCAGCGCCCGCGGCTGGCGTCAAACGCGCAAAGCGCGTAGAGTTCGCCTCGCAGCCTGACTTCGTCATTTTCGAAAGGAGCAAGACCGTGAGCACACAAGCCGCCGTCCCCACTGCCCGTGAAGTCGTGCGAGGCGTTGCGCCCAAGCTCATCGATCTGAGCGAGAAGGTGCTCTTCGGCGACGTCTGGGAGCGCCCCGGACTTTCCAAGCGCGATCGGAGCTTCATCACGGTCGCGGCGCTCATCGCGATGTACCGCACTGATCAGCTGCCGGGGCACCTGGAGCGCGCCCTGAGCAACGGCGTCACCAAGGAAGAGATCGGCGAGATCATCACCCATCTGGCGTTCTACGCCGGCTGGCCCGCGGCCATGACTGCCGGCACGATCGCCCGGAAAATCTTCGACGCGAGGAAGCCATGAAAATCGGATTCATCGGTCTGGGCACGATGGGGCGCCACATGGCGTCGAACCTCATGAAGGGCGGCTACGACCTGGTCGTCTATGACGTGCGCCGCGAGGCGGCCGCGCCTCATCTGAAGGCCGGCGCGACGTGGGCCGATACGCCGAAGGCCGTCGCCGAGGCGACCGAGATCGTTTTCACCTCGCTGCCCGGCCCGATCGAGGTCGAGGCGGTGGCGCTTGGCGAGCAGGGACTCTTCGCGGGACTCGCGGCCGGCAAGACGTATTTCGATCTGTCGACCAACTCGCCGGCGCTCGTGCGCAAGATTCACGAGGTCTTCAAGCAGCGCGGCATCCACATGCTCGACGCGCCGGTGAGCGGCGGCCCCCGCGGCGCCGAGTCGGGGCGGCTCGCGCTCTGGGTCGGCGGCGAAGAGGACCAGTTCAAGCGGCACAAGCCCGTGCTCGACGCGATCGGCGACCAGGCCTACTACGTTGGCCCGATCGGAGCAGGGTCAGTGGCGAAGCTCGTCCACAACTGCGCCGGCTACGTCATTCAAACCGCGCTGGCGGAAGTCTTCACGATGGGCGTCAAGGCCGGTGTCGAGCCGATTGCGCTCTGGAAGGCTGTGCGACAGGGTGCCGGTGGCCGGCGCCGGACGTTCGACGGGCTCGCCGATCAATTTCTGCCCGGGAAGTTCGACCCGGCGGCGTTCGCGCTGCGCCTCGCCCACAAGGACGTCACCCTGGCGACGGCGCTGGGTCGCGAGCACAAGGTGCCCATGAAGCTCGCCAACATCACGCTCGAGGAGATGACCGAGGCCCTCAATCGCGGCTGGGCCGACCGCGATTCGCGCGTGGCGATGCTACTGCAAGAGGAGCGCGCGGGCGTGCAGATCAAGGTCACCGAAGAAGCGATCAAGGAAGCGCTGGCGATCGACAAGACGCCGCCGCGCTGAGGAAGCTCGTCTAGAACGCGTCGGGCGCGGCGGCGATCGCGTCGAGCTCGGCGCGCGTGTAGGCGCCGAGGCTCTTGAAGTTGAGCTCGGTGTAGTTCTTGATCCACCGCATCGCGATCTTGAGCGCCTTGCGATAGCGCTCGTGCGTCTCCGCGCCCTGGCGCCGCGTGAGGATGTCGGCGAGCTCTTCGTTCAGCAGCCGCTTCACGAGGGCGACATCGTGCTGGGCGCCGGTGTTGCTCTCGCGCGCGCGGTGGATGATGCGCTGGGCGATCTGGGCGACCGACATGCGCCCGGTCGCGAGGTCTTCCATCAGGGCCGGATGGATGCCGGGCTTACCCTCGAGGCTGTCGATGCCCTTGGCGCCCCGGCCGCCGAGCCAGCCCTCGACGTACTCGATGAGCATGCGCGCGTTGCGCCGCGTGCCCTCGACAGTGATCGGGCCGTCCGGCGCCTTGATCGCGACCGGGTAGTTGTCCGGGTTCGCCATCTGCTCGGTCGGCTTCCAGCCCGAGCCGATCAGCTTCTTGAACGGATCGCCCGCGGTCTTCATGTGGAAGATGTGGGCGACCCAGCCCCTCAGGAAGCCTTGCTCGGCTTCCCACTGCTTGTCGGCGCGAATCGCCTCGGCGGCGGCGCGATTCACCTCCGGGTCGGGATTCGGCAGGGCGGTAGCCATGCCGCCGATCGGGACGGCGCCGCGTTTCAAGCTGATCGCGACGAGGCGACGGAAGATGTTCGCCAGGAACGGGGTGGTCTTGATGTCCACGCCGAAGCGATCCGGCCACACCTGAGCGGGGTCGGTCATGACGAACTCGAAGATCGACGCCTTCAAGTCCCAGCGCGCGGCGTTGAGCCCGGCCGCGTAGGGGCCGAGCTCGTAGAGCATCTCCTCCATCTCGTAGACGCAGGGCAGCGACTCGACCAGCACGATCGCGCGGATCGTTGCCTTCGCCAGGAACGGGAGCTGGCGCTGGCTCAGATCGAACAGGTCGCGGTACCACCGCGCCTCGGAGGCGGCCTCCAGCTTCGGCAGATAGAAGTAGATGCCCTGACCTCTGTCGGCCTGGGCGCGCCCGGCATAGAACAGGGTGAGCGCGGTGCCCAGGAGCGCCGCGTTCACCGGCGAGCCGTCGATCGTGACGTCGGGCTCGTCGAGGTGCAGGCCGCGCTCGCGATGCATGAAGAACGGCAGGTCGCCGTCGGCGATCTTGTAGTTCCGGTTCCGCTCGCGATCGACAAAGGTGAGCTCGCGGTTCACCGCGGCGAGACGGTTGTGCGCCGAGCGGACGGTGTCGATCAGGCGATGGCCACCCGAGTCCTCGTCGTCGTCGAGGTCGCCGGCCGCGCGCTCGCCTTCGGGCCCGGGGTTGAGCGCGTTGATGAACATCGAGGTGATCGAGCACGGTCCGGAGATCTCGATGCCCGGCTGTTTGAGATCGTCGGGCACCGGCGGCACCTTCCAGCTTCCGGCGGTGGCCTCGCTGGCGAGCGGATGGCTCGGCCCCACGCGCTGGTGCAGCGCGCGCTCCAGCACCGTGAGCCGTCGCGCACGAAGCTCGCGTGCGCGCGCGTCGAGTCGATCGTGCACGTGCGTCAGGTACTCGCAGAAGGCCGGCGTGAACAACGTCGCAGCCGCTTCGACCGGGGCAAACTTCACTCGCGCGGACACAAATTAAATGTTTCGCATGGCGACCGCGCGGCTGTCAATGGCAGAATGGCCGCGGAATTCCGGTAATGGTCAGACGATTTCGCGGCATGGGAAAGGGGCGCAAGACCCGCCGCGCCCTCGAGCGCGGCGGCACCGGGCCTGCGCAGCGGCTGAACGAGACCCTGTCGCGCTGGCCGCGCGTCAGGATCACCCCGATGTTCGGCCGGTGGGGCTACTTCGTCGGCGAGACGCTCTTCGCCTGCTTCCCGGTGCGGGAGAAGGAGCGGGACCTGTGGATCCGACTCGACGCTGAGGATCAGCGGCGCGCGCTCGGCGATACCCGCGTGCGCCCGCACCGCCGCTTCTCGCGCAAAGGCTGGATCGAGCTCGACGTCGAGGGGATCGAGGACATGGGGCGCGCCCTGCGATGGCTCCGGCGCGGGTACGTCGCCGCCTCACGCGGCGTGTCCTCCGAATCGGAGCCCGCCGACTAGGACGCCGACGCCGCTTCGGCGCTCGCGGCCTCCGCTTCTCGCGCGCGCGCGTCGAGCCGGTCGAACTTGACCAGCGGCATCAGCAGCCAGGTGAGCGCGGTCATTCCGGCCGCGATGTAGACCAGCTTCTGATAGCCGACGACGTCGTACAGGCGCGCGCCCACGTTTTCCGAGAGCTGAGCCCCGAGGTTGTAGACCGACGTCAGCGCCGCGAAGAAGGTCGCCTCGACGCGCGCCGGGCACGCCTTGGCGGCCAGGTCGAGGAAGGCGAGGTTGATGACCATGCTGAGGGCGCCGAACACGATCGTGATGATGAGTGCTGATGTCCGGTCCCGATAGACGAGATAGCCGAGGGTCGAGGCGACGCCCAGCGCGATCGAGACGTGCATGATGTACTTGAGCGGCAGCCGACGAGAGAGCGGCGCGTAGACCACGGCGCCGACGATCTGAGAAAGCGCGCCCAGCGCGGCCAGCCGGCCGATGAACTGCTGGCTGAACTGTAGGGTGTCCGTCTGGTAGTAGAGGAACGCCGGCCCGAACGACGGGCTGAACCAGAAGAAGAAGATGAAGCCGGCGACCACCCAGATCTCGCGGCTCCCGAGCGCGGCGCGGATCGCCTGCCACGTCTCGAGAAATGCCGCGCGGCTGGCCCGCGTCGGCGTCTCGCGCACGAACGTGAGGCCCATGCTCAGGGACATCAGCGGAAAGCACGCGGCGAGCAGGAAGGCTGCGCGCAGACTGCGCGTCTCCGCGAGCTGACCGCCGACCTCGCCGACCAGCACCGAGGCCAGCGTGATGCAGGCCCACTGCACGGACTGAAAGGCCCCGGTGAGCCCGCGCGGCCGGCCGCTCTCGACCATCATCGCGTCGGTCAGGACGTCGGTGAACGCGAGGCCGAGCGCCATCACGGTGAAGAGCGCGACACCCTCGACCAGCGTGAAGGTGAGGCCGAACACGTCGAAGGTCCAGATCTCGCCGGTCGCGATCCAGTTACCCCAGGCCAGGAGCAGCCCACCGCACCCGGCGAGCGCGGAGGTGAGCAGGAAGTAGCTCTGGCGTCGTCGGCCGAACAAGGGCACGAAGTCGGACAGGAGGCCGTAGAGCGGCTTGATGAACCACGGGATGATGGTGATCAGACCGAAGTCCGCGACCTGACCCGCGCTGAGACCGCGGTCCTTGAGCACGATCGTGATCGCCTGGTTGGGCAGATACCACATGCCCTGGGCGAAGTAGACGACACCGAAGAGAACGGCGAGCCGCTTGGCTTCTCGCGTCTTGAACGGATGGAGCCGCGCGAGCCAGTCGCGCATCCGCGACCATGATACCTTTGGTCGAACGCCATGCTCTCGGTTTGTCCGCACGACTGCCCCTCGTGCTGCAGCCTGGTCGTGACCGTCGAGGACGGCCGGCTGACGTCCGTCACCGGCAATCCCGATCACCCGTTCACGCAGGGTGTGATCTGCGGCAAGGTGCGCGAGTACGCCGAGCGCGTTCACTCGCCGCTGCGCGTGCTGACGCCGCTGCGCCGGGTTGGCCCGAAGGGCCGGGGCGAGTTGGCGCCGATCTCGTGGGACGAGGCCATCGACACGATCGCGGCGCGGTGGCGGGCCATCATCGACACCGACGGCGCGGAGGCGATCCTGCCCTTCTCGTACGCGGGCTCGATGGGCCAGGTCCAGTACTACGCCGGGCATCCGCTGTTCCACGCTCTGGGGGCCAGCCGACTCGACCGGTCGATCTGCGTCTCGACGGCCTACGCCGGCTGGCGGGTGACGGTCGGCGCCGTCACGGGCAACGACTCCGAGCAGATGGTCGGTGCGGACCTGGTCGTGCTCTGGGGCGTGAACGCCTCGTACTCGACGATCAACGTGATGACGCTCGTGAAGCAGGCCCGCGCGCGCGGCGCCCACGTGATCGCGATCGATCCCTATCGCACCCCGACCGCCCAGCAGGCCGACGAGCATTTGATGGTCCGGCCCGGCACCGACGGCGCGCTGGCGCTCGCCGTCATGCACGTGCTGGTTGCCGAGGGGCGCGTGGACCGCGACTACGTCGCCCGCGCGACGCTCGGGTTCGACCGGCTCGTGGAGCATCTTCCCGCGTACTCGCCCGAGGCGGTCGCCCCGATCGTGGGACTCGACGCCGAGACGATCGTGCGATTCGCACGCCGGTACGGGGCCACGCCGCGGACGTTCATCCGCATCGGCATCGGCCTCTCTCGCCACGACAACGGCGCGATGACCTGCCGTACGCTCGCGTGCCTGCCCGCGTTGACCGGCGCCTACGCCGACCCGCACGGCGGCGCCTTGCTCTCGACGGGCGGCGCCTACGGCTTCGACTATTCGGTGCTCGAGCGGCCCGACCTGATGCCGACGCCCGCGCCGCGCATCATCAACATGATCCAGCTCGGGCGTGCCTTGACGGATCCCGCCATGTCACCGCCGGTGCGCGCGCTCTACGTCTACAGCTCGAACCCGGCCGCGGTGTGCCCCGACCAGACACGCGTGCTCCGCGGGCTGGCGCGCGAGGATCTCTTCACGGTCGTCCACGAGCAGGTGATGACCGACACCGCGCACTACGCCGACATCGTGCTGCCGGCGACGACCTCTATGGAGCACCTCGACCTCTATCGCTCGTTCGGCCAGCTCACGCTCCAGCTCGCTCGACCCGTCGTGCCGGCGCAGGGCCAGGCGAAGTCGAACTGGGAGACGATCGGCCTCCTGGCGCGCGCGATGGGCGCCGCGGAAGAGCACTACGCCAGGGGTGACGAAGGGCTGATTCGCGAATTCCTGGCCAAGGGCGACGCCAGCCTGCGCGGCGTCACGTGGGAGCAGCTGGCCCGCGACGGCTGGGTGCGAGTGAATCTGCCGCGGCCCTACATGCCGTTCGCCAACGGCGCGCCGACGCCGTCAGGCAAGGTGGAGTTCTATTCCGCCTGGATGGAGCGCCAGGGCCTACCGGCCCTGCCGACGTACGTGCCGCTCGCGGAGGGCCCGGACAATCGCGAGCTCACAGCGCGGTTTCCGCTGCAATGCATCGTGCCGCCGAACCGGTTCTTCCTGAACTCCTCGTTCAGCCAGTCCGAGCTCCTGCGCCGGCGTCAGGGCGCGGCCACCGCGATGCTGGCGGTCGCGGACGCGGCGGCGCGCGGAATTCGCGAAGGCGACAGCGTCCGCGTCGAGAGCCCGCGTGGGGCCGCGCGCTTCACGGCGCGCATCACCGACGCGACGCGCCCCGGTGTTGTCGTGATCGAAGGCATCTGGTGGCACCGGTTTTCGCCGGACGGTCTCGGGGTCAACGCGCTCACCAGCGATCGCGTCGCCGACCTCGGCGGCGGGCCGGCGTTTCACTCCAACCTCGTGCAAGTTTCTAAAGCTTAGTCCGCTCCGGTCGCATCAGCGACCGCTCGGGTCGCGTCAGCGGGTGTGGTCGATGTCGTGGGTGGCGGTGGCGAGCTGGGACGGCTCGACGTCGGCCGGTCGGCCCGTCGTCGTGGTCGCACGGACGGGCACCATCCGCAAGAGGACCGGGAGGACGATCAGCGCCGCGGTCAGGCTCGTGGCCGTTCCCAGCGTGAGGAGCAGGCCGAGGCCGAAGATGCCCTGGTGATCGGCGATCATCAAGCTGCCGAATCCGGCGATCGTCGTGAGTCCGCTGACGAGCACGCCCATCATCGTCGAGCGCGCGATCAGCGGCCCGCCATGGTCGCGGCCCTCCATGAAGCGCAGGACGATGTTCAGGCCGTACTCGGCGGCGGCCCCGAGGATGAGCGGAAGACCGAAGACGTTGCCCATGTTGAACTTGAGCCCGAAGAAGTACATCAGGCCGAACGCCCACATGAGGCCGAGGCCGAGCGGCAACAGCGCCAGAATGGTCTCGCGCCCGCGACGCAGGGTGAGCGCGGTCACCAGGCTCACGAGCAGGATCGCGTAGACCGTGCCCTGACGGTACGCGCGCTCCATCAGGTGGAGCGCCTCGTACGTGATCACCGGTGTGCCGGTCACGCTCGGGTCGACCGAGCGCAGGTCGCTGATGAACCGCTCCGAGCCCGCGCGGTCCCAGATGTCGACGCCCGGGTGGATCTGCAGGAGAAAGCGCCCGCTGGCGCTGATGAACTTCGCGCGCAGCTCCGGCGGCACGTCGGCCAGGCCGATGGGCTTGGGCGACAGGTTGTCTTGCAGGCGCTGGAAGCTCCTGACGAAGTCGCGATAGATCTGGTTCTGCAAGTGCGTCAGGGTCGGCCCGCTGATCTGCGGGTCGCTCTGGCGGATCTTCACGACCAGCCGGCCGATGTCCTCCGCAACCTGCTTGAGCTTGCCGCGAACCTCGCCCTCGGGAGCCTCGTTGCCTGCGATGGCGAACCGGCGCTTGAGGGTCTCGAGCGCGGTGGCCAAACGCACCGGATCGACCGACGTGGCGCGCCCGATCTTCACGGGGGCGACCAGCGGCGCGAAGTCGCCGATGATCTTGAGCTTCGCCGGCTGGTCCTCGGGGATGAGCAGCAGCACGGAGTCGATCTCGGAGACGCTCCGGAGCGCGCGGAACGCGTTGTACTTCTGGCGAAGCTCGTCGAGCGAGTCGGCGCTGGCGAGCGCCGCGAAGCCGGAGCGGCCGGCCGTCGCCAGGATACGCTTCTCCCAGGCGACCGACTCGGTGCCGTGCGCTTGTAGATTCAGCAAGTTGTAGTCGAACTCGATGTAGCGCA
>JACXTT010007171.1_pt1 | contig 15769 bp, 10 predicted proteins | sample 9270951 | NCBI WGS metagenome assembly JACXTT01 (sample SAMN15532306, study PRJNA645909) | rock metagenome | isolation source: weathered quartz diorite | place: Puerto Rico | collected 2017-06-21 | reverse complement strand
GGCGATGAGAATGCCCGTGAGGTCATCGCGATGAATCATGTTGATGAACCGTTCACCTTTGCCGGCAATTCTCGCCTCGTTCCTGAGATATTGCAGAAACAAGTGGCCGCGGCCCGGCCCGTAAATGCCCGCTACGCGCATAATCACGGCGGGGAACTTGCGTTCGGCCACCGCGCCCAGCAGAAGCTTCTCTGTCTCAACCAGCACCTGGCTCGTTTCGCTTGTAGGCGCGGTTGGACTGGTTTCCTTGACCAGTGAACCGTCAGTCTGGCCGTAAACACTCGTGCTGCTGGTATAAATGAACCGTTTCGGCGGCGTCGGGGAAAGCCAATCGATCAAATTGCGCGTCCCATCCAGAAAGACCTGCCGATATTCCGGCAACCCGCCGCGATTCGAGGACACGCAGTTGACCACGGCATCGAACGGGCCGGGAAGCCGGCCGGGATCGGCCCGGTGCGTGAGGTCGGCCACAAGTGGCTTGATGCCGACGGCGGTCAGCCCGGCTTCGGCGTCTGCCGATCGACGGACGCCGTAAACCTCGTGGCCTTGTTTAATGAGGTCCGCACCGAGAGGGAGGCCGACATATCCACAGCCGATGATCAGGACGCGCATGGCGGGATTCAAACACCAACCGACCGGATCACCAAGGATAGAAACAGTCCGCGGTGAGATTTTCGACTCGGCTATCCAATCGCAACCGGCGGCCCGATCATCTGATCGACAATTCTGAACACCGCTGTATTCTTCCTCACCAACGCTTTAAAGACTAAAACGGCAGTCATAATGATTGTCCGCCTTGGAGCGTTCAATATGGCCGAACAAGTTCGCCGTTCTCCAATCGCACCAGACTTCTTGGGCTCATTTAATTGTTCGGCGCTTGAGTCGTGAGCGCACAAATTCAATTTTTCTGTAGCTCGAATGAAGAGCGAGAGATTCTGCAACATCTAACGCGAGATGTGACCGACTCCATGTTTCTCCTCGACGGCCGAAAGCTTGTGCCAATAGAACGCTTCACACCTGACCACCTCCCGACTTGGCCAGCCTCCGTACATCTCTTCATTGCGCCGAAGACTTACGGAACGTTGGCATGGTATGATCGTCGCCCTGAACTTGTGAAGACAAACCACCGCGACTTGGTGAGGTCTCTTTTCGCGCAAGGTGATTGGGACCGTTTCGGCCTCACAGAGCACGATTCGCTTCTCGATCAAAACCAGTCACCCCTCCTTCGTTACTCGCGCGGCGAAGTTTGCGAGGATCGCCACGGCCCCTCGCTCATCTTCGCACCACCGAGCGACTTGGAACGGGTCAGCGTTGATTACGCTCGGTGGGTCCGTCGTTGCATAGGCTGGGTCCGCCGCCGAGCCACCAAAGTTCACGACTGGAAGAATCGCTCGACTCTTCTTCCAAATCCACACGGCCTACTTAATACTATTTACGCATTTCCCGAGGCCTATGCAGCGATTTACTCGGGCAGCCACACCTATGTCATCCTCTAAGTCGTCGAACGAGGCGTGGAGCCAACGAGAACCACCCGTTTGGGTCAGTTGCAATTTGAACACAGCGGCGGCTGCCTCCGTCGCTCGCGCAAAACGCTAGGCGGCACTTACGCTTTTTCGCAGTCCAACAAGCAACAACAACACGAAGAAGCAAAGATGAAAACACTACTGAGCGTCACATTACCGCATCAGCCACTCAACGCCGCCGTGAAGGACGGCACAGCCGGTGCAAAGTTGAACCGGATCCTGGAGGCGACCAAGCCCGAAGCCGTGTATTTCACCGACCGCAACGGTAAGCGCGGAGCGGTGCTGATTGTGGATTTGCCCGATGCCTCGAAGATTCCGGCGCTGGTTGAACCCTGGATGCTGCTCTTTGAGGCGGACATCGAGCTTCAGCCGGTGATGATGCCGGAGGACCTCAAGCAAGCCGGACTGGACGAGCTCGGAAGAAAATGGAGTTGAGGCATCAGATGTCAGGTGTGCCGCTAAACGCGCCGCAGCGCCCCTATGAATCCGAATGTCATCGCTGGCGGTTGTTTGTGCGGCTCGGTACGCTATGAGGCGACCGGGCCGGCTTACAACATCACCCATTGTCATTGTCTGGATTGTCGTCGCAGCAGTGGCGCCTCGTTCGTGACCTGGGCCTCATTTCGACGGAGCGGGTTTCGGTTTATCACCGGGCAGCCACGCACGTTACGCTGGGCCGGTCGCTTGCGTTCGTTCTGTGCGGATTGCGGAACACCGTTGACCTTCCTGGCTGAGCCGAGCGCGGACGAGATCGATGTTACCGTTTGCAGCCTCGACCATCCGGAGTCAGTCAGGCCGAGCGACCACACTTGGGTTGAGGACCAGATCCCCTGGGTTCGTCTAGCTGATGATTTACCGACGCATCGACAGAAGAGATTGACCCACGCCGCCAATCACCCTTTATGAGATTGATTTTTCTCCTCTCGCTCGTTTGCCTGGATTGGGTCGGCGCCCGTCTTGCAGCGGCGGCTGAAACCGACTCAGCCGGCGAAGCCCGCTTCCTTTCCCATATCCGCCAGCTTACGTTCCAGGGCCGGCGCAGCGGTGAGGCCTACTTTTCGCCCGATGGCAAGGCGTTGATTCTTCAAAGCGAACGCGAGCCGGGCAATCCGTTCTACCAAATCTACATTCTCGACCTGGAAAACGGCGACAGTCATCGCGTCTCGCCCGGCCCGGGCAAAACCACCTGCGCGTTTTTCAAACCGCACAGCGATGACGTCCTTTTCGCCTCCACGCATCTGGACCCGGAAGCGAAGGCGAAACAACAAGCCGAGTTCGACCTTCGGGCTTCCGGAAAGGAACGCCGTTATTCATGGGATTACGACGATCACTTCGACATCTTTGTCGCCCGACGCGACGGCTCCCACCTTCGGCGACTGACCAGCGCCTCCGGTTACGACGCCGAAGGGTCATATTCGCCGGACGGCAGAAAGATCGTGTTCACCTCGTTGCGGGACGCTTATCCGCCTTCGAAACTCTTGCCTGCGGAGCGTCAACGTCTCGAGACGGATCCCGCTTACTTTGCCGAAATCTACCTCATGAATGCCGATGGTTCCGGTCAGAAGCGGCTGACGTTCACGCCAGGTTACGATGGCGGTCCATTTTTCTCTCCCGACGGCAAGCGCATCCTGTGGCGCCGCTTCGATACCAACGGCGTCACCGCGGACATTTACACGATGAAACTGGACGGCTCGGACACGCGTCGCCTTACCGAGTTTGGCTGCATGTCCTGGGCGCCCTATTATCATCCGACCGGCAAATCCATCGTCTTCACTGCAAACAAACTTGGCTTCGGAAACTTCGAGCTGTTCCTCGTCGATGCGATGGGCGAACGCGAACCGGTCCGGGTGACGTTCACGGAAGGCTTCGACGGCCTCCCGGTATTTTCGCCCGACGGCACGAAGCTTTGCTGGACATCGAACCGCACGCCCGATGGCGCGTCGCAACTGTTTCTGGCGGAATGGAACCAGGAGGCGGCGCTGGCGGCGCTCGAAGCTTCCCCCAAACGCGGTGGCGCGCCCGGCGTGCCGCCCATCGCCACACGGCAAAACAAGGGCCCTGCGGCGCGCGATCGCGTTCCGATGACTCCGCCCGGTGGTTACGTCCCGGAAATCCGCGTTGCCGACTTGCGTGCTGAAGTCGGCTACCTCGCGTCCGATGATCTCGAAGGCCGCCTGACCGGGACAACGGGCAGTCGACGTGCAGCCGAGTTCATCGCCGACCAACTGCGCCGCGCGGGACTGAAGCCGCTCGGTGAAGCGGGCACGTTCTTTCAGTCGTTCGAGTTCACCTCGGGCGTCCAGGTGGTCACAAACGAAAACCGACTGGAAGTCTCGACAGCGCCGGGCGTCGCCTCTACCGCGTTTGAACTCGAGAAAGATTTCCGCCCGCTCTCATTCACCTCAAACGGGGAGTTCGAAGGAGAGGTGGTCTTCGCCGGCTACGGCCTGAAAGTTCCAGGTAAGGCCGGCGAGGGTGCCGATGCCTATGCCGGCCTCGACGTGACAAACAGGATCGTCCTGGTGCTCCGTTATGTGCCCGAAGACGTGCCGCCGCAGCGCCGGCAGGAATTGAACCGATACGCTGCCTTGCGCTATAAAGCGATGCTCGCCCGCGAACACGGCGCCAGAGCCATCCTCATCGTGACCGGCCCCAACTCGCCCAATCCGGGCGCGCTCGTGGCGCCCAGCTCCGATGGCAGTCTGTCAGGGTCGGACATCCTTGCCGCGTCCATCCACACAAACGTCGCCGAAGCCATCCTCGCGGCCAGCGGACGGGATTTGAAATCGGTGCAGACTGCGCTCGACTCCGAAAACCCTCACGCAGAAGGAGGTTTTCTGGTCCCGAAGCTAAAGCTGAGAATTGCCACGGGCGTCGCACGCATCAAAAAGACCGATCGCAATGTGGTGGGCTATCTGCCGCCGGCCGGCCGCGACAACGCAACCGCTCAATTCGTGATGCTGGGCGCGCACTACGATCACCTCGGCCACGGCGAATCGGCCAGTTCGCGCGAGACCAAGGAAGAACAGGGCCGGATTCACCACGGCGCGGACGACAATGCGTCGGGAGTCGCCGCGGTTCTGGAATTAGCCGCGAACCTGGGGGACGAACGCCGGCGGAAACCGGAGAGCTTCCAGCACGGCCTCCTCTTCGCTTTCTGGTCCGGCGAGGAGTTGGGCCTGCTGGGCTCATCGCATTTTGCCGAGCATCCGCCGCTGAGCCTGTCGAATGTCGTTGCTTATATGAACTTCGACATGGTGGGGCGGCTGCGCGAAAACAAACTGTATCTCCAGGGCATTGCCTCGTCCACGCTTTGGCGCCGACTGATCGAAAAGCGCAATGTCGCCTCTGGCTTCAATCTGGGGTTGCAGGACGATCCTTATTTGCCGACGGACACCACCGCGCTGTATCCCAAGCAGGTGCCGGTGCTGAGTTTTTTCACCGGCAGCCACGAGGATTACCATCGCCCCACCGACACGGCGGACCAGTTGAACTACGAAGGGCTGGAGCGGATCACGCGCTTTGCCGGCCTCCTGCTCCGCGACCTGGCGAAGGAGGCGTCGCGTCCCGATTACGTGAAGGTCGAGCGCGGCAGCGCCGCCGGCGGTGGCACCCGCGACAACTTGCGCGCTTACCTGGGCACGGTGCCGGACTACGCGACCGAAGTGAAAGGCGTGAAACTGTCCGGCGTCCGCCCGAACAGTCCCGCCGAACGCGCGGGATTGAAAGGGGGCGACGTGATTGTGGAATTAGGCGGCCAGAGGATTGCAAACATCTACGATTACACCTATGCCCTCGACGCGGTGAAAATCGGCCAACCCGTGGACATGGTCGTCCTGCGCGACGGACAGAACGTAGTGCTGAAGGTGACGCCGGAAGTCCGGAAGTGACCGAAGCAAGTGCGGCGTTTCTGTTCCGGAAAGGGAAGAGTTGGCGGAGAGAGAGGGATTCGAACCCTCGGTGGGTTTTAGCCACGCACGCTTTCCAGGCGTGTGCCTTAAACCACTCAGCCATCTCTCCGCCAAGGCAGCCTAATTTGAAGAAGTGCACCGCCTGGCGCAACGCTTTTCAGCGACCGTGCCGTCGTGGTCGCCGTGGTTTTGACAACAGCCTCGAAAGCCGTACAGTGTGGACAACCGACCTGCTGACAGGCGGAAAAACCCGATCTTGAATACGACTCTGGCTTATCCAGTCTATTAGTCAGATTAAATCGACTCAACCCGATGTGATGAACAGTGAGGCCTGCAAATCAAAATGAACTCGAACGATGCCTGCGGAACTGTCAGCGAGCCTGAGCGCCGCCGCCCACCGAAGTCCGAGCTTCTGAACGGCACCGTTCCGCAACAAAATTTCTGAACGTCGAAATCAAGAACTTTTCCCGATGGAGTTGCTTTATGAAAACTCGCGTTATCATAACTGTGGCGCCGGTGGTGGTGGTTGGTGGAATCATTCTCCTGCTGGGGTGCGGAGCTGAATCGAAGAAGACCGCCACCAGCCAGGGCCCCGTTGTCATCACCGCCAACGCCGCGCCCAAAGCCGATGATCCGGCTCCAACGACGCCGCCACCCGCAGCGACTTCATCCACGGCGCCTGTCCCTGCCATCGTCACTGCTCCGGCGAAACTGTCGCCTGGCCTCGACGAGATCGTGCAACTGGCCCAGGCCGGCGTAGGTGGGGACGTGTTGCTCGCTTATGTGGAAAACTCGCCGAAGACCTACAAGCTGGAGGTGGAAGAAATTCTTTATCTGCACGACCTGGGAATCTCGGCGGAAGTGATTGCCGCGATGGTGCGCCATGGGGAGTCATCTTCTGGTCCGGCCCCGGCGTTGGCGGCTGCACTGCCGCAAGCTCCACCGCCGGCCGAGACTGTAAACACCAATCCGCCTCCGCCGCCGGCGGTTGAAGCCGAGCAGTCAAACGCCAACGCTTATGCCGTCACGCCCCCTGTTCAAGAGGTGAACAATAATTATTTTTATCAGACGCTCGAGCCGTACGGCACGTGGGTTGACCTGCCGGCTTACGGGTGGTGCTGGCGGCCGACGGTCGGTGTGGTGGACGCGAACTGGCAGCCCTATTGCGATCGCGGGCGCTGGCTGTGGACGGATTGCGGCTGGTATTGGCAATCCGATTACGCCTGGGGCTGGGCTCCTTTCCATTATGGCCGGTGGCATCGCAGCCCGGCCTACGGCTGGGTTTGGTTCCCCGATACAACCTGGGCTCCCGCCTGGGTTACCTGGCGCTATTCCGACTCTTACTGCGGCTGGGCCCCGTTGCCTCTTGGCGCCTATTTCGATGTCGGCATCGGTTTCAGATTCCATGGCGGCCGGGTCGGTGTCGGCTTTGATTTTGGGCTCCTGCCCAGTTGTTTCACTTTTATTCCCACCGCTCGCTTTTGTGACCGCACTCCCTGGCATCATCGCCTGCCCCCCGCTCAGGTTGTGACGATTTTTAACAACACCACCATCATCAATAATTACACTGCCGGTTCGAAAAACCGCACGATCGTGAACTTGGGGCCGGGCGAAAATGCCATCGCCGCGGTGTCCCGAAGCGAAATTCGCAAAGTCACGTTGCGCGACGCAAGTCCCAGCGGCGGCACGCTTGTCCGAGCGGACCGGCTCGACCATGACGGCCGGACGTTGGCGGTCTTTCGTCCGCAGCTGCCCAGGCAAGCCTCGACCCCTCCTCCGGAAATCACCCGGCGCCAGCAGGAGTTGCGTGCCAAATCGGACACGCTGGTCAATTCTGAAGTCGTCCGAATGGCCCGCGCCGAGGCGGAGCGGAAAACGCCGAGTATTCCAGCGACTCGCGGTTCCGGACGAGCGGCTTTTGCCGAGCCTCGCGGATCGTCAATTGCGCCAACTCCGCTCGACTCCGCCATTGGCGCTCCTGGGCGACCCGTGGAAGCGCGGAGAAATATCAACGCACTGGTGCTGAACCCAAATCAATCCACGAGCAGAGACGCATCGCAATCTGCCGCTTCGGGCACTCCCCGCTCTGAAGTGCGGAACGCAGGCCAATCGTCCCCCGTGCTCGTGAGGCCCTCCCGGCAGGAGCCTGACCGGCAACTGGGAGCGGGAGCTGCGCCGAGGACGTTTGATCCGCGCCGAACTGAAAGCGCCGGACAATCCGCGGCCACTCAGCCACAACAACGCCCGCAAGCGAGCCCGCGACAGACAAGTATTGCGGAGCAACAACCTCAGTTCGGCTATCAATCGTCGTCGCCGAACCCGCCGCCATTCCCTCAGGAAAATCGAAGACCGGAATCCGCCTTTTCGGCTCCGACCGTGAACGGGCGTTCGTCAGCGCAGTCCATTACGCCCCCGCCGACCGTGGTTCAACCAAGAGATGCGGAGCGGCGCTTTAGTACGCCTGAATATCGTGCGCCGCAGAACAACTTTACGCCGCCGGGCGCTGTCCCGGCGCCTCGTACTTTTGAAACGCCGATGGCCCGTCCCAGCGGTCCAGGGACCTCTCAGTCGTCGCCACAGGCGGTTTCCCGTCCGCAGCCGGCTCCTTCTTCGCCGCCCACGCCCGCCCGGCCTTCGTCGCCACCGAGCCAGTCGCGGGGCGAGAGTCGGCAGCGTTGACGCGTTCCGCCCAGTGCCCGGTGGAAACGGCTATGCAACACTCGGGTCCAAGGGGAGCGTCCGTGATATGCGACCGCCGGGGAGAAAGGAGAGGCAGAGCCGCGGCGATTTGCGGCCTGTTTTTGGGCGCGTTTTTCATAGTCCGATTCACGAGCCTGGCTCAAGTGTCGAACATCTACTCGACCGGGTTCGAGTTGTCGGAGGATTTTGATACCCGCTACACTTTGATCGGGCAGGGATGCACGCCCGCAGGGACGGATTGTTGGACGGGCACGGATAGCCACGCCAACCTCATCGTCAGGGACTTTTTTTCCCCCAAAGAGATGTTCGGACAACAACAGGCATTCATTGGGGCCTATGTCCTGACCAATCAGGACGGCGTACTGAACGTCTGGCGTCCGCTCAATTTCGATCCAGTGGCCGCTGCCCTGCCAGTGGTGACCTTTTACGTGACCTTGTCCATTTACGATTCACTGGAGCTCACCAACCGCGATAGCTTTCGCTGGAGCCTTTACAACATGCACGGCGGCGGCGAGCGCCTGTTCAGCATCGATTTCGATAACCGAACGTTGAATATCAACTACGTACTCGACGACGAGAATCTCCACTGGACGGGCCATTCCTTCGAGAACGCGGACCGTGGCGGACAATATGACCTGGTTGTGATCATGAACTTTGCGGATAATCTGTGGAGCGCCTGGCGCAACGACGAGCAGATCGTCAATTCCAAGCCATTAACGACCAAAGGCCTGCCGTTGAACCTGGGGGATATTGATGCGGTTTGGGTGAACAATACAGTCGGTAAACCCGGCGACAATTTCATGGTGTTCGACAATTACACCGTCACCGCCGAGCCGTATCCGTTTTCGCTCGAATCTTTGAAGCCGCTGAATGATGGAACATTTCTGTTTCGGCTGACCGGCGAGCCAGACCGCCCCTACGCCATCGAGGTTTCTGAAGACTTGAAGGACTGGTCGGTGCTCAAGACAAACACGGTCAGTTCGGATGGAACGGTGATCGTGGAGGATCCGACGGCGTCAGGTTACAGCCGCAGTTTCTATCGCGCCCGGCTGGTCAGATGAAGTGATCCCGCCGGTCGTCGCATCGTGTCAACCCGGTGACACTCAACACAAACTCACTTCGGCGGCGTGGGTTTGACGTACTTGTAAGGCAGCACGTCAGGAATCACGTGGACGTCGGTAGTGAATTTGAAGGGCTGCTCGGTGCCGTTGGTGAAGGTCAATTCAACAAAATACGCGGTCCAACCTTTGGCCGGTTTCTCAACCTTGGCCACGTAGTCGCCGCGGCTCTCCGGTTTAAGGGCCGAGCCTTTCCACGCCGGACCGATCGTCATGAGGCGGAAGTCGCGCGCTTCTTCGTTCGTCGCCTGCCAGAGTTTCGCGTCAGCAGGTGTGTCGTTGCAGTTCACATGCAAGGCTCCCGCCTTATCGGCCGACCAGTTGAACTGCGGCAGCTTGGCGCTCTTCAAAACCGCGTTATAACAAGCCAGGAGTGACTCCCAGGCGTCGGTGCCTTTGAGGCCGTGGTCGGCATTCGGCACGTAGCGGAGGTACTTGGTGCCCGGCAAATCCTTGAAATAAAACTGCGCTGAATCCGGTAGAAAGAACTGGTCGCCACTCGCGTTGATAATGAATTTCGGAAGCGTGAGCCGGACGCGGTATTCATAAGGCTCCTCGATTTTCATCAAAGCGCGGTATTCGGGCGCGCCGTTCCACTCCATAATTCTCATGGCGACGTAATCGCCGACGGCCGGCGCCCAGAATCCATAGGCCCGCCAGTGATGAATGAAAGACGGTTCGACGTTCAGCAGGTCGATGACAATGGGTGCGATGGCGATCACGCGGGGATCGACGGCGGCAGTCGTCCAGGTGGTCCAGCCGCGCTTGGATCCGCCTGCGACGAAGAACCGGTCCACCACGGCGTGGCCGCCGGCATCGCTGGCGCAGAACGTCGTGATGGTGTCCATGGCGCGCACGGCCGATTTGGTCATGGGAAGGCGCGCCGGCCAGCGTTCGTCGCCGGTCCGAAGGAATTTGTCCCAGGTATAGGCGATCAGGGCGTCCTCGCTGCGTTCCTCGTTCTCGCCGGTGAAAATGAGCGGTTGGTTGGGAACGTTGCGCAGTTCGGTGACGACGGTCCGCGATTGGGTCGCGATGGTGACAATGTTGGCTTCGGCTTTGGCGGGGGGCTCTCTTTTGTTGGCGCCACCGCCGATGAAGAGCAGACCGGTGGTGCTGGCAAGCTTATCCGGCTTCACGAGGGTAAGCCAATGTTGCCAGAGCGTTCGGTTGACCTCGTTGGTGGTGAGCCAGGACTGCGAGATCATTTCGACGATGTAAGTGGTATAGCCGTCGCCCGGGATCGTGTTGACCAAATGCCAGGTGTAATTCGTATCCGGCGCCGTGACGTAGCGATCCAGCGCGGTCTGCGAACTCAGCCGCGTGCGGTCGGCGGACGAGCCATGCAGAGCCGCAGCCGAAAGCAGGAGGACGGCAGCCGACGTGAAAATAGATCGCGGGTACGGACGCATCAGTGGGCGATATTAGAATCAGGTACGGCTGAGATGCGCGACAAAAAAATGGTATTGATCGAATCCCTGATTGGCAGCGGCGAGCAAAAGCCTAGCCCCCCCTGACTGTGCCGCGGAGCCGTTTCTTTTCACTGTGGCGGGCTTTGTCAACGAGCATGCGTTGTTTGGCTTGGGCCGAGCGCTTTAGGTTCTGGCGGCGGACTTTCTCGATGCGCGCCCGTTCGGCCTCGACTTGGCCCTTCCGCATCCGCTCGATCTTGTCAAGCAAGAGTTGTCGCGCCAGAAGGCGGTTCATGGCCTGGTGCCGCGTCGTCTGGCTCTTCACACGCAAGCCGGTCGGCCGATGCAACAGCATGACGCAGGACGAACTCTTGTTCACCTTCTGGCCGCCCGCGCCGCCGGAACGGACGAACGTTTCCTCGATTTCGGTCTCGTTTACGCCCAGCCCAATCATCCGTTGTTGAAGCTCCGCCAGCTTGTCCGGTGAAACGGGAAACGAACTCATGCCGCCAGCTTAGTACCCCATTTCATAAATACCACCACGTTTGTTGCCTCGCTTTTCGCTTCTGGCGAGACGCGACGAGGGAGCATCCCCCGCCGTGGGGCTGTGACCGAGGAGCAACGAAGCCAGAACCGCAAAGCGACGCAACCCTTCGGGCGGCGGTTCTTTCTGGCCCAGACTTCGTTGCTCACTCCTTACAGACCCAGGGAGGGTATGCGCCGGTGCTCGTGCGGAAGCACCTCGCGTCTCGTCTGGGCCAAAAATCCCTCGCCGCAAAACGGGGTCGTATTTATGAAATGGGGTACTTAGCATGATGTCCCGGGAATTTTGAAATTTTCTTTCATTGAGCCTTGCGGTTGCGTTTGCGGAAACATAGATTCTCACGGACCGGACGCGGCCATTCCGGTTTGGCCCGGCCTCTTTCAAGTAGCCCCCAGAAGTTCGAGCGAGTTTTGCGATGAATAAGAATGACCCAACATCCAAGGCAGGTGTGTCCTGGCTGGACAAAGCCGACTGGAAAGAGATTGTCGCCCGGTACCAGAAGCCATCGATCGGGCGAGGTGTCTGGCAGATCGTGAACACGCTCGTTCCGTATGCGGCACTCTGGTATCTGATGTACGTCTGCCTATCCGTTTCCTATTGGCTGGTTGTGCCCATGGCGGTCGTGGCGGCCGGGTTTTTGGTGCGGTTGTTCATCATTCACCACGACTGCGGGCATGGTTCATTCCTAAAATCGCGCAGGGCCAATGACATTTTGGGATTCGTGACGGGCGTGCTGACTTTAACCCCCTATTATCATTGGCGCTGGGAACATGCCCTGCATCATGCGACTTCCGGCGATCTGGACCGGCGGGGGATCGGCGACATCTGGACCTTGACCGTGCAAGAGTATTTGGAATCATCGCGCTGGCGGCGGTTCGCCTATCGGCTGGCGCGCAATCCGTTCGTCCTGTTCGTCGTCGCGCCGCTGTTCATGTTTGTGATCCGGCAGCGGTTCCCCAGGCCCCAGGCCAACCGGCGTGAGCGCGAGTCAGTTTACTGGACGAACCTGGCTGTTCTGGGATTAGCGGCGACTTTGAGCTGGGTTTTTGGCTTGGAAGCCTACCTGCTGATTCAGTTGATCCTGGTGGGCGTGGCCGGGTCAGTCGGGGTGTGGTTGTTTTACGTCCAACATCAATTTGAGGGCGTGTACTGGGAACGAGCGGAGGATTGGGATTACGCCACCGCCGCGCTGCAAGGCAGTTCATTCTACAAACTGCCGAAGGTCCTGCAATGGTTCACCGGCAGCATCGGTTTTCATCACATTCATCATCTGAGTCCGCGCATTCCGAATTACCATCTGGAGAAGTGCCACAACGCGGAGCCGTTGTTTCAGACTGTGAAGCCCGTGACCCTATTCTCCAGTTTCAAGTCGTTTACGTTCCGCCTCTGGGATGAACAACGGCGCAAGCTGGTCGGGTACGACCACCTCCGGACGCTTCGAAGGCAACAGCGGGAAGCCGTTCGCCGCTGAGCGCGACACTCAGCCCAACAGATTCTTGAGAATGATCATCGCCGCTCGGCGAACCTGCTCCGACTGCGATTCGAGAATCTTGTAATGATCGGTCCAGCCGGCTTTGGGCTGGTTCCGCTCGCGCCAGATGGATTTGAGAACACGCTCGGTTCGTTCCACCTGTTGCAGCGCGGAGGAAAAGGATTCGCGGCCCTCCGGCAAGTCGGAAATATTGCCTACGAAAAACCGGCTCATGTGTTTGTTGGTGAAAACGGCCTGCAACAGCATGACTACGGTCTGTTCGTAGGCGTACCAACGTTGGCGGAGCACTTCGCGCAAAAAGCCGTGCCGGATGGCGAAGAATTCCGAGCGAGGCCGCTCGGTGTATTGACGGATCTCCTGGGCTTCTTCGGGGAACCAATTGTAAAGCAGCGCAAAGGTCCCGTACGTGTCGATCAGTTGCTTGGAATTGTTGTGGTCGGTCGCAATCTCCCCGATGCACAAGTCCTGCTGCAGCTCGAGGCAAATCTCAGGCAGATCATGCAGCCGGCCGAGGACTTCCCGGCCGACCGCCGTTCCATAATTGAAATCGCCCGGAATCAGCCAATACACATCGTCCGGTTCGCCCTGTTCGAAGGCCTGCCCCAATCCGGTGCACCACATCTGGCACGTATCCACGCACCACGCGTCCAGAATATCCGAATGCCGAGCGACGGTTCCTTTCCTGAAATCAACAAAGGCCTTGTCGGCCTCCATCGCAAAGTGCGTCTTGCGGTCAATGACGGTGATGGGGCGGGCGTAGGCGTCCTTGTCCTCGTTGAGGCGGGCGATCATTTGGTACAGCTCATCGAGGTCGGAATAATGGCCCGGCTGCCGGAACGGATAAATCACCACGGGATGAATTTTGCCATCCGTCGCCGCTTTGGGTTTCGGGCGGGAGGGTTTCGATTCTTTTCCTGTTTCAGTTTTTTTCATAGGCCGGCAATTGTTACGAGCGGAGCGAAACCGGATTGCGTTGGCACTAGGCCATCACGGCACGAGCGCAAGGTCTCGGTTCCGACGGGCGTCCGGGAGCGCGCCTAGGATTAGCCAACTTCCTGGCTTTCCACAATCTTCAAATTTTCAATATTCCATGTTTCCCGCTGGGCAGCGGCCATGGATCGAGTAATCTGACATCCAGATTTATGAACGCCAACAACCATGATTCCGACGCGACGATGGCCGTCTTCCTCGACTTGGAGAACATCGCGCTCGGCACTCGCGATGCCCATTATCCGACCTTCGACATTCAGAAGGTGATCGAACGGCTTCTGCTCAAAGGCCACATCGTCGTCAAGAAGGCCTACTGCGATTTCGAGCGCTACAAGGAATTCAAGCGCGACCTGCACGAGGCGGCCTTCGAGCTCATTGAAATCCCCCACCTCCGCATGTCCGGCAAGAACTCCGCGGACATCCGCATGGTGGTGGATGCGCTGGATCTGTGTTACACCAAAGGCCACCTGGATACCTTCGTCATTCTGAGCGGCGATTCGGATTTCTCGCCGCTGGTGAGCAAACTGCGGGAAAACGCCAAGACGGTCATCGGTTTGGGGGTCAAGAATTCCAGCTCCGACCTGTTCATCAGCAACTGTGATGAATTCATTTATTACGATGATCTGGTCCGCGTGGAGGCGGCGAAGGCCCGTCAGCGGGGCCGCGCGCCGGCGGCGGATTCGAAAACCGCCGCGCCGGAAAACAAGGGCCCCAGCCTCGACAAGGCGCTGGATCTCGTTGCCGAGACGCTGGAGGCAATCACCGGCGAACGGGACGAGGGCGAGCACATTTGGGGCTCGATGATCAAGCAGGCCATCAAGCGACGCAATCCCGGGTTCAACGAGCGGGCTTATGGATTCCGTTCCTTCAACGACCTGCTGATCGAAGCGCAAAAACGCGGCTTGGTGAAGCTGGAGCCGGACGAGAAGTCCGGCGGCTACACCATCCGGGCCGTGGGGTGACGGGCAGCCTGCGGATGTCGAGGATGGCAAACAGCCCGTTCCAGCGCCTTGATTGCCTTGTGCACGCGCGTTCCCGCGCCGGCCTATCCTCTGCCGTTTGGGTCTTGATGGGCCTCTGGTTCTTCCGGTTCGTCGGCGTTGCCGAGACTTCGCGCGCCGTAAGTTCGTCCGTTTCGATTCCGGCTTATCGCGCGGATCGAATATTGATTCAACCGAAGACCGGTCTCAGCTTTTCTGCGCTGGCCGACTTTCACGCGGCGCTAGGGGTCGAGGTGCTACGCACATTTGAAGGGATCGCCCGCCTGCAAGTCGCGCGTGTTCCTGACGGAGAGACGGTGCCGGGTCTCATTGCGCTCTACCAACAAAGCGGTCTGGTCGAATTCGCCGAGCCGGACTTTCTCGTGCAGGCAACTGCGACGACGCCAAATGACCCGAAATACCTGGACGGCACGTTGTGGGGCCTAAACAACGTCGGACAAGACGGTGGCACTGCGGGTGCCGACATCGACGCGCCCGAGGGCTGGGACGTGTTGACGACCGCCAGCAACGTCGTGGTGGCCGTTCTGGAAACCGGGATCCGTTACACGCACGAAGATTTGGCGGCGAACACGTGGGTGAATCCCATCGATGGCGGGCACGGATTCAATGCTCTGACCGGGACGAACGACCCGAATGACGACAACGGCCACGGTACGCTCGTGTCCGGAATCCTGGGCGCCGTGGGCAACAATGGCAAAGGCGTCGTGGGTGTGGCCTGGCGAGTGCAAATGATGGCCTGCAAATGCCTCGACAGCGCCGGCAACGGCCACGACTCGGACCTCATCACGTGCATTGATTACGCCCGGACCCATGGCGCCAGAATCATCAGCGCCAGTCTGGACAGCGCTAGTTATTCGCAGTCCTTGTCCAACGCGATTGACAGCGTGCGCAACGCCGGCATCATTCTTGTAGCGTCCTGCGGCAATAACGCCATCAATCTCGATGTCACCCCGCACTATCCGGCCTGTTACGACCTGGATAACATCGTCTCGGTGGCCTACAACACTGACAACGACGCGTTGGGGACCTTGTCCACCTGCGGTTCCACGACATTTGACCCCGCGGCCCCAGGCGAACA
>JACXTT010007170.1_pt1 | contig 15771 bp, 16 predicted proteins | sample 9270951 | NCBI WGS metagenome assembly JACXTT01 (sample SAMN15532306, study PRJNA645909) | rock metagenome | isolation source: weathered quartz diorite | place: Puerto Rico | collected 2017-06-21 | reverse complement strand
TGAGCAGGATCACTAAATCTTAGCCATGCAGCGTGTTCTCTCCACCTACCTCTTCGTAAATCGAAAACTGACGGCTGCTTTGATCGGCGAAGCTGCGCACGCGGACGTTTCCGCAATTGAGCTGTTTTGCTCACGCGGGCATTTTGACTACCGCTCGCCCGAGGGCGCGCGCGAACTCTCCTCGTGGCTCGCAGAGAATAACCTCACGGTTCATTCCATCCATTCGCCGACGACGCGCGACTTCCAACTCACGCGAGAGAGCGGCGCGCCGCTTTCCATCTCCGATCCTGAACGGCTGCGCCGCCAGGAGGCCGTAGATGAAATCAAACGGGCGCTTGACCTTGTGGAATTTATTCCCTTCCGCTATTGCGTTCAGCATGTGGCGAAGTCGCGCGATGTGCCGGACCAAAGGCGATGGGATGCCGCGTTCAGCTCACTCGAGCACCTGTCCCTGTTCGCGCGGCAGAGAGGCGTGACTCTGGCAATCGAAAACACACCGGGAGAAATGGCGACTCCCGCCAACCTGAAAAGGTTTCTCGAAGAGACGCGTCTCACCAGCGTGAAAATCTGCTTCGACGTGGGACACGCGCATCTCGAGGGCGGCGCAGCGCCGGCCCTGGACCTCGTGCGGGATCTCGTCGTGACCACCCATGTTCACGACAATCGCGGCGAGCGCGACGATCATCTCCTGCCGTATGAGGGTGCCATCGACTGGAACGCCACGCTAGCGGCTTTGCCGCCGGATGCCGCTATCGTCCTCGAGTTGAAAGAACCCGCCGTGGCCGCTGGCTCCGGTGAAATTCAAGCCTTCGCGGAGACTCTTCGCGGGACTCGCACCGTGTTCGAAAAGTTCGAACAGGCGCTCGCCCGGCCGTAACCCAGCAGCACTTGCCAACTTGCGGGAAGGAAGAACACTCGGTCCATGCCGGTTGTAAGCATCCAAGACGCAGGAAAACATGACGGCCAAGAAGTCACGCTTCAAGGCTGGCTGTACAACCTGCGGGAAGCCGGGAAACTCCTTTTCCCCATCTTTCGCGATGGCACCGGAACGATTCAGGGCGTCGTGTCGCGGAAGGACCAGCCTGCGGCGTTCGAGGCACTGCACGGGCTGACGCAAGAATCGAGCGTTATTGTCACGGGACGCATTCATGCTGACGAGCGCGCGCCGGGCGGATTCGAAATTCAGATTACCGCGATCGAAGTGGTGCAGCGCGTCCCGGACGAAACTCCATACCCGATCCAGCTCAAGGAGCACGGCGTCGATTTCTTGCTCGACCATCGACATTTGTGGATTCGCACGCCGCGCCAGACGGCCATCCTGCGAATTCGCGCCGAGGCTGTGCGCGCTGCACACGAATACATGGATTCGCAGGGGTACATCCTGACTGAGGCGCCCATCTTCACCCCCGCCGCGTGCGAAGGCACCACGACGCTGTTCGAAGTCCAATACATCGACGAGGAAAAAGCCTTCCTGACGCAGTCCGGGCAGCTCTACGTCGAAGCGACGGCCATGGCGCTGGGGAAGGTGTACACGCTCGGGCCGACGTTTCGCGCGGAAAAGTCCAAAACGCGGCGTCATCTCACGGAATTCTGGATGCTGGAGCCCGAGGCGGCTTACGCGCACCTCGAAGACATGATGACGCTCGGCGAAGGCGTTGTGAGTCACATGGTGCAATCTGTCCTCCAGCGCCGCGCGCAGGAGCTCGAAGCGCTCGGGCGCGATACGACCAAGCTTGCCTGCGTAAAACCTCCGTTTCCTCGGATTACCTACGATGAAGCGGTCGAGGTCCTCCAGAAGCGCGGCAACCCCACAAAATGGGGCGATGACTTTGGCGGCGACGAGGAAACGATCCTCTCGAGCGCCTACGACCGCCCGGTCATGGTGCACCGCTATCCTACTGAAATGAAAGCGTTTTACATGCAGCCGGACGCCAAGCGGCCTGAGCTGGCTCTCGGCTTTGACATGCTCGCCCCTGAGGGTTACGGCGAAATCATCGGCGGCGGCGAGCGCATTGCTGACTACGACCTCCTCGTCAAGCGCCTGCGGGAACACAACCTGCCAGAGGAGGCGTTTCGCTGGTATCTCGACCTTCGTCGCTACGGCGGCGTCCCGCACGCGGGCTTTGGCTTGGGCATAGAGCGCACAGTGGCCTGGATTTGCGGAACTGAGCACATCCGCGAAGTGATTCCCTTTCCGCGCATGATCTATCGAGTCTATCCTTAGTACCTCGTGACTGGTGATCGGTGACCGGTGGGATAGCCTCCGCAAGCAAGCCGGCCGATCGCGAACGACGGGCTCTGAGGGTAATAGCTTTCACCAGTCACAAGTCACTGGCTACCAGTCACCGCTCTTTGTATGGCGCAAAAAATTCGAATCATCGGAGTGCCGATGGACCTGGGCCAGAGCCGCCGCGGCGTGGACATGGGTCCGTCGGCGCTGCGCGTGGCGGGCTTGCAATCGCGCTTGAAGTCGCTCGGCCACGCGGTCGAAGACATCGGCAACGTGAGCGTGAAGCAGCCCGAAGAACAGCACTACGGGGAAAAGCGCGCCAAGTACCTGAACGAAATTGCCGAGACTTGCCGCGGGCTCGCGGAAATGACGGAGCACACGCTCTCGGAAGGTTTTTTGCCACTGGTCCTCGGCGGAGATCACTCCATCGCGATCGGGTCGTGCTCGGGCGTGTCGAGCCATTTTCGCAAGCAATCGAAACGCATCGGCTACTTGTGGCTGGACGCGCACGGCGACATGAATACTCCGGAGTCTTCGCCCTCGGGCAACGTCCATGGCATGCCACTCTCCGCGATCATCGGTTACGGCGCGCCAGAGCTTGTCGACCTCCTCGGGTACAAGCCGAAGGTCGAGCCGCGCAACGTTTCTCTCGTGGGTGTGCGGGACCTCGACCCCAAGGAGCGGCGCTTGATCAAGGAGTCCGGGGTGCACGTCTTCACCATGCGCGATATCGACGAGCGCGGCTTGCGCGACGTGATGAGCGAAGCGCTACGCTTTGTGACCGACGATACCGACGGCGTGGCCGTCAGCCTCGACATGGATTTTGTCGATCCGGACGACGCGCCCGGTGTGGGCACTCCGGTGCGCGGCGGCGCGACGTATCGCGAGGCGCACCTGGCGCTCGAGATGATCGCGGACAGCGAAGCGATGGTGTCGCTCGAAGTAGTCGAGATCAATCCGGTCATCGATCTCCATAACCAGACGGCGCTGCTGGGGGTCGAGATGGTGCTGTCAGGACTAGGAAAGAAAATTTTGTAGTCTGACTGCGAAGAAGCCAGGCTCTTTGTGGCGCCGGCGTCCCGCCGGCGATGTTGCCACCTGGGCGTGTTGGAAAATCGCCGGCAAGATGCCGGCGCCACGGAAAGAACAGAAAACCCTCGCCCCGGTGAAACCGGGGCGAGCTACAGTGGCGGCATGAATCAATCGCTCGACGAAATGTTTGCTGTAGCCCGCGTCTTTAGACGCGGGGCTTTTCTTGCGGACTGAACAAAACATGACCACAGATAAGAAACGGCTGCGCGTAGGGATTCTGTTTGGCGGGCGCTCAGGAGAGCACGAAGTTTCGCTCATCTCGGCGGCGTCCGTTATTGCCTCGCTCGATCCCGAAAAATACGAAGCGGTGCCGATTGGCATCGCGAAAGACGGCCGTTGGCTCGCAGGAACCGCGGCGCATCAGATGCTACCGCCGTCCGCGGAAGGCGCTCATGGGAAGCCAACGCTTGGCGAGGTGCTGCGCACGGGCGAACGCGTCATGCTTTCCGCCGATCCCAACGTGGCCGCGCTCGTGCCGGTCAGCAATTCCCGGGCGGACACGTTGCGTGTCGACGTGGTGTTTCCTGTGCTGCACGGCACGTTTGGCGAGGATGGTTCCGTGCAGGGGCTGCTCGATCTTGCCGGGCTGCCCTACGTCGGCTCTGGTGTGCTGGGTTCAGCGGTTGGCATGGACAAGGACGTGCAGAAACGCCTCTTCCTGCAGGCGAAGCTCCCCGTCGGCGATTTCCTTGCAGTTCCGCGCGCGGAGTGGGAAAAATCGCGCACGAAGACCCTCGGTGTGATCCGCAAGAAGTTCCGCTTCCCGGTATTCATCAAGCCTGCGACGCTCGGCAGTTCCGTCGGCATGACCAAGGCGCACGACGCCAAGGAACTCGCCGCCGCGATGGACCTCGCCGCGGAATTCGGGCAAAAGATCATGGTCGAGCGCGCCATCCGCGGACGCGAAATCGAAGTGTCGGTGCTGGGGAACGAAGACCCCAAGGCGTCGATTCCCGGGGAAATCGTGCCGCACCGCGAGTTCTACGACTACGCAGCCAAATATCTTGAGGAAGGCACGCGCCTGCTGATTCCAGCGAAGCTCACGCGCGCGCAGGTAAAGAAATTCCGGGAGTATGCTGTTCGGGCGTTTCGCACGCTCGAATGCCTGGGTATGGCGCGCGTCGATTTTTTCCTCGAGCAGCGCACCGGCCGCGTCCTACTCAACGAGGTCAACACGATCCCCGGCTTTACCTCCATCAGCATGTACCCGAAACTGTGGGAAGCCTCCGGGGTACCCTACCGCCAGTTGCTCGATCGCCTGATCGAACTCGCCCTCGCGCAGCACCGCGAACGCCAGCGCACCAAATACTCGATCGAACTTCCCGCCGGTGCGGCGTCGGGCGCGCTCGAATCATAGCTCCAGTAACACAGGCTTCAGCCTGTGGATTTTTCCTTGCGCAAAATTGAAAAGCCACAGGCTGAAGCCTGTGCTACCAAACCATCCGTGCGCTCTCAAGCTGCGCCCAGGTAATTTTTCTTATACCAATCGACGACTTCGCTTCCGGTGGCGAGCCACACTTCTTGCCTCGACGTGACGTGCGCGAGCGCTTTCTCAAAATGCTTACTGCGGTGCGGGTGGCCGATCAGAAATGGATGGAGCGAAATGGCCATGACTCGCCCGGTCTTCGCGCCATCTTCGTACAGCACATCGAATTGGTCGCAAATCATCCGGCTGAAGGTTTCCCCTGTTTGGTTGTGATCGAGAAAAGCGGGGATGTCGTTGATCTCGACCGAATATGGCATCGAGATCATGGTCCCTGACTTGACGCGCATCGGGTAGGGCTGCTCGTCGTTCACCCAGTTCGCCACATACTCGATTTTGTTTTCAGCGAGGATGTCCAGCGTGCGATGCGATTCAGAAAGCGCGGGGCTGAGCCAGCCGCGCGGGCGCGCTCCGGTGGCCTTCGTGATTGTGCGTACCACGTGCGCGATGAGCGCGCGCTCTTCCTTCTCGGATTGCTTGTTAATCAGCGTGGAGTTGTTCGTTCCATGGCCCATCCATTCCCACCGCAACTTATTTCCTTCCTCGAGGATGCGCGGGTAGTGGTCGCACACATCGGAATTGAGCGCGACCGTGCCGCGCACGCCGTGGCGCTCCATGATTTCCATCAGCCGCCAGACCCCCACACGCACCCCGTAGTCCCGCCACGAATAATTCAGCACGTCGGGCACGAGGCTGGTCGTAACGTGCGAGAGGGAAGTCGAAGGCCGGTCAAAAAGAAAATGCTCGATGTTGGGAATCACCCACACGGCGACGCGCGCGCCATTGGGCCAGCGGAGCGGCTTGCGGTCCACAATCGCGGAATAGGGAAATCGGTCGTGTTCTTGCGGGTTTTTGGCACGCGGCTTGGGCATCAGGAAAATCCTTCCGGGTTCAGGCGCCCGCGCGGCCTGGCGCAGCGGCGGCGCGGAGCGAATTCAGATACTGTAATGTCTCTTCGAGCGATACGACGTCCGCGTATTTCGCGTTCAAGTCGAACAGGCTTTGGTCATGCGCCGATTGAGACCTGTCGCCGACGGCCTCGCGCACGACCATCGGGCGGAAGCCTGTCTGGCAGGCATCGACCGCCGAGGCACGCACGCAGCCGCTCGTCGTGCAACCTGTGATGATCAGCGTGTCGACCCCGCGAACAAGCAACCGCGAGACAAGATCGGTTCCGAAAAAGCAGGAGGCGTACTTCTTGACGAGCAGCGAATCCGTGGGCCGGAGGTCAAGCCGCGAGTCGATTTGCACGCCTTCCGTCCCCGCACGCAACGTAGCCGAGCCCTTCTGCTTCATCCCGAACACCCCGGCATCTCTCAGATTCTCGTCCTCGTAGGACACCGTGGAAAAAATGACCGGCGCTCCTCGATCGTGCGCCGCGCGCAGCAGAAGCTGGATCGCCTCGATTTGGCTGTCGAGCGGCGCGCCAAGCGGCATCCCCGGATTCGTGAACGCCTTGGCCATATCCACGACGAGCAGTGCCGGCCGCTGCCCAAATCCCAGTTTTTGCCCGAAGCCGCGCTGCTGAAAAAACTCCGCGTCGGATGAAGACGCATTTGGTGGCGTCATAGGGGCTCCTTCTCGCGGTGGCGGGAACTTTAGCCGATACGAAACTCGGAACACAAGCTATAATGGCGCGTTCGAACCTGCCGTATTCAGGACGCTGCCGATGCTTTCCATTCGACCTGCGACTGTGCACGACGCCGCTCTGCTGACCACCATGATTCGCGAACTGGCGGAGTTCGAGCGCCTCAGCCACGAACTCGGCGCCACCGAAGAGGGCATCCTGCGGGACGGCTTTGGACAGCGCCCGAAATTCCGCGCCGTGATCGCGGAATGGGAAGGCGAGCCGGTCGGCTACGCCCTGTTTTTCGAGTTTTTCTCGTCGTTCCAAGGCCGCGCCGGACTTTTCCTGGACGATATTTTTGTCCGGCCGGCGTTTCGCAAGCACGGCGTCGGAAAAGCCTTGATCGCGCACGTTGCCGGGATCGCCTGGAAAGAGAAATACTTCTGCATGCGCTGGGAAGTCCTGGACTGGAACAAGCAGGCCATCGATTTCTACAACAACCTGGGCGCCGCCTTCCTGGATGAATGGAAACCCGTGATCCTCATTGGCGATGCCCTCGAAGCGGTGGCCAAGGCAGCCGAGTAAGCCTCTTCCTTTCAATCATTTCCCTCGGTTCGATCAGAATTCTGATCCCCTGCAATATTTGAGCCGCTCAATCGTCTTCATATGTAGATGCACAGCGCACTGATCTCCGACCCCATGGTCGCGGGACAAAACGAGCGGCTCACGGAAACGATCGGCCGCGAGCAGGGCCGGTTGTGGAACTTTATCCGGCGACGCGTGGCGGATGAGGCGGACGCGGAAGACATCCTGCAAGACGTCTTCTACGAGTTCATCGAAGCCTATCGCCTCATGAAGCCGATCGAGCAAGCCGGGGCGTGGCTCTTCCGCGTGGCCCGTAACCGCATCATTGACCGCTTCCGGAAGAAGAAGCCCGAGACATTTTCCGGCGTCCAAGCGGCGGACCACGAAACCGGCGAGCCATTGTCGCTTGAAGAGCTGCTTCCGTCACCGGAGGCGGGTCCGGAAGCGGCCTATGCGCGGAGCGTTTTGCTCGACGAGCTCGACGCAGCGCTCGAAGAATTGCCCGAAGAACAGCGCGAGGTGTTCATGGCGCATGAAATCGACGGGATCAGCTTCAAGGAGCTGTCCGCGAAAACGGGAGTCAGCGTTAACACGCTGCTCTCGCGCAAGCATCACGCCGTGCTTCATCTGCGGCAGCGGCTGCATACGATCTACGAAGAATTGATGAGCGACTGGGAATAAGGAGAACCAACATGAGAGGAAGACGCATCTTGCGAGTGCTGAGAGTCATCGCCGTTGTGATTGCCGGGATCGCTGTCTTTGGTTTCGTTGTGTCGCATTTGTGGAACTACCTGATGCCGGGATTATTCGGCCTTCGCACGATTACGTTCTGGCAGGCTGTGGGACTGACCGTGCTGGGGCGGATCCTTTTTGGAGGATTCCGGCCCGCGTTTGGCGGCCCGCCGTGGGGGCGTCACATGATGGCGCGCTGGGAGCAAATGACTCCAGAAGAGCGCGAGAGGCTCCGCGAGGGATGGCGCCAACGTTGTGGCCCGACTGCGGCGGCGGGGCCGTCCAGCACGCCAGCGCCCGAGCCGAATCACTAAACGTCGTGTCTGCTGACGGTCGGGGGAAGATTGCCATGAAACTGGCTCCCACTAAGCTCGTCGTGCTTCTTATTTCGATTCTGCCGGTGGGAACGAACTGTAGGCCTCGGGTCTCGGATAATTGAGCGCAAACGGAATGAGGCCAACGCTAACACAGAGGTCAAAGAGAAAAGCGAGGCAACAGAGAGGCCCGAGACCGCGGAGCCCGCGGAAAAAGCGGAAGCGGGCGATATCGTCCGCGACGCTTCGTCCCGCTTTTCTCTGTGACCTCTGCGTTCTCTATGCACTCTGTGTTTAGCTTTTTCCGAATGGATATGAGGAGTAGCGATAGCTTCATTGGCCCTGGAACTCCATAGCCCACACTCTCCTGTGCCGCTGTTGAAAAATATGGCATTCTGCGCCGTCGATTCGGATACTCTTGTCCTGGCTGCGTTTCCTTTGTGTTGTTGAGCTTGTCTGTCGCGTTCTTGAAAGGGCAGATTTAGGATGAATGATAGAGAGGCGTTCATGGGACTGCTCGATTCCGGAGCCGAAGAACCCAAATCAAAAGCCCTGCGTTACGTGATCAGCGCGGTCGCGCTGGCGCTCCTGCTCAGCGTGGCGATGTGGTATTTCCTGCGTTACACCACGGAAAAGCGCACAGTGGAGCGATTCATGACCGCGGTCGCCGGTGGAAACATGCAGCAGGCCTACCAGATCTGGCATCCGCACGCGAGTTTTTCCTATCAGGATTTTCTGAGCTTTTGGGGACCGAACGGCTACTACAGTCCGATCAAGACCTTTCGAATTGAAAGCGCGGAAGTGCCGCCCAAGGGTGGCAGCGGCGTGGTGATCGTGGTCGAAATCAGCGGGTATGATCCATTTCCAAAGCCAGAAGAAACCGTGAAGTCCGCGCAGAACCGCGAAGTGCAGCTTTGGGTCGAACGCTCCGACCAATCGCTGAGCTTTCCTCCGCCGTAAGTCCTATTCGTGGAGACTTCAGAATTCGCTGGAAAGTTTAAACCTTGTCATTCCGAGGCGCGCAGGGCGCCGAGGAATCTGCTTTTTCCGGGAACCAAACGAAAAGCAGATTCCTCGCTTCGCCTGCCTGCGGCAGGCGGGCTCGGAATGACAACGCGCTTTAGTTGGTCATGCTCTAAGCAAGATCGCGCACGGCGGCAAAGAGTTCGGCCGGTGTAATCGTCGAAGTGCCAAGCTTTCCCACCACGACGCCGGCCCCGGCGTTTGCCAGAACCGCTGCTTCTCGCACGGGAATGTGCGCCGCGACAGCAAGCGCCAGCACGGAGAGCACCGTATCGCCCGCACCTGTAACGTCGAACACTTGCCGGCCGTGCACCGTGTGATCGACGCCCGCCTGTCCGACGCGAGCGTAGCTAATTTCACGGCTGGTCGCGGCCACATGAAAACCCTTTGGTGAAGTGTCCTCAAACACATTGAGCCCTTCGGCGCCGCGCGTGATCACCACGGCTGAACATCCGAAGTGCGCCAGCAGTGCCCGCCCCGCCGCCTCAACGGACTCTTCGTCTTCGAGGGACCGCGTAACGAAAAAGCCGGCCTCCTTGGCGTTGCAGACGATCAGGCTCGCGCCACGATAGGCAAACAAGCGAGACGTTTTTGGCTTGACCAGCGCGGGGACGCCGCGTCGATGGCACTCCGTGAGCACGCGGTCCGCGAACGAGTCGCTCACCACGCCCTTGTCATAGTCCGACAGGACGAGCGCGTCGAGGCGCGGAAGCGCAGCCTTGATCGCGCGAACCAGCCGGTCTTCGAGCGCGCGACTCAGCGGCTCGCGCCGTTCCCGATCTACGCGCACGATTTGTTGGTGACGCGCGACGATGCGAGTTTTTACTGTGGTGACCCGCGACCCGTTGAGAATAACTTCCTTCGCCGCCATCCCGGCTGCTTCAAGGCACGAGCGGATAGCCTTTCCTTCAGCGTCCTCCCCAACCACGCCAAACGGAAACACAGACGCGCCGAGCGCAGCCAGGTTCGCGGCGACATTTCCCGCGCCGCCGAGCACTTGGCTTTCGTTCATAAAGTCGACGACTGGAACCGGCGCTTCGGGCGAGAGCCGCGTGGCGGAGCCCCAGACATAGCGGTCCAGCATGAAGTCGCCCGCCACGCCGATTCGACGGCCGCTGAGGGACTTCGCAAAGCGTGTGAGCTTTCGACCATCAATGGTCATAGAACGTGGAAATATTCTGGCGGATTTCGTTTTCGTCCGTGCAAGCAGCGGCGAAGAATGGCGTCTAGCATCGGCTGGCACTGTAGCAGATACGATTTGTGGGGAGCAACAGTAGGACAGGCTTCAGCCTGTCGGGGTTCCGCCCGTGTGCGCCATGCACAAACCCTGACAGGCTGAAGCCTATCCTACCGTCATAATCCTTTTGACTGGCGAAACTCGCGCACCACTGCGGCCGGGTCGCGATGTTCGCCGTCGACCGCATAGTTCATGCGGCGCATTTCGTCTTCGGATATTTTTCCTGCAAGTGCGGCGATCACGCCTCGCACCTCGGGATGTCGGTCAAGTGTCGCCCGCCGCACCAGCGGTACCGCTTCGTAGGGCGGGAAATAGTGCCGATCGTCCTCGAGCGCGACCATGTGCAGCGCGGCGATCACTCCGTCCGTCGAATTCCCGGCAACAATGTCTACCTGTTTGTCGGCGAGCGCGCGGTAGAGCAGACCCAAGTCCAGAATCTTTGGAGCGACAGCAAAATGGAGGCCGTACGCGGCGATCCAGCCGCGGTATCCGTCTGGGCGCTCGATAAATTCGTAGCCGAATCCGGGCCGCCATTTTGGGGCATAAGAGGCGATGTCGGAGACATTGCGCAGGTGCAGCTTGTCTGCGTCCCCACCGCGCACCACCATCGCGAATGTGTTGTTGAAGCCGAGCGAGGGCATCACTTCCACATTGAAGCGGTTCCTATATTCGGTTTGGACCAGACTGAATACTTTCGCGGGATCATATTGGGGAGGATCGTTCAACACCGCCGTCAGGGCGGTGCCGGTATATTCCGGATAGATGTCGAGTTTTCCGGAAACAAGAGCCTCGTGGCACAGCAGGGTTCCGCCGAGATTCACTCGCCTTTCTACTTGCAGCGCCGAATGCGCCTCGATCTGCTCGGCGAACAGTTCCGCCAAAACGATCTGCTCGGTGAAATTCTTCGATCCAACTACGATTTTGTCCGCTCCGCGCTTGGCACATCCAGCTGTCGCCACCATCGCGCAAACGCAAAGCAGTAGCGACCGCACCGCAGGCCGCGAAGCGCTGCCCAGCGACGGAGACAGATCGAATTTCATTTTCGCGCGATGCTCCGCTCGAAAAGACCCAGGGCGACGTCCGCTCCAATCGCCAGAAACGCTGCCGGAATGGCGCCCGCGAGGATCACCTGATTGTTCACCATGGCCACACCGCGAAAAATGAAGACGCCCAAACCGCCGGCGCCAATCGCCGCAGCAATCGTCGCGATGCCGATGCAGAGCACGGTTGCAACGCGAATCCCCGCCAGCAACACAGGAGCGGCCAGCGGCAGTTGCACCTGCCAGAGCACTTGCCTCGGCGTCATCCCCATCCCCGTCGCCGACTCGATCACCGCCGGATCGACTTCCATGATGCCGGTGCAAGTATTCTGCAAGATGGGCAAGAGCGCATACAACGCGAGCGCAACGATGGCCGTGCTCGCTCCGACGCCGCCAATCAGGGGCACCGGAATCAGGAAGCCGAAGAGCGCCAGGCTAGGAATCGTCTGCACGACGTTGGCAGCGCCCAGCACCCATCTGCGCAGCGCGGCGCGGCGAACGATTGCCACTCCCAGCGGCAATCCTATCGCGAGAGCGATCGCCATCGACGCGCCGACGAGGCCGATGTGTTCAATAGATCGTGCCAACACTTCGCTGCGGTTCTGCACCAAGAACTGAAGCCAGTTCATCGCGCCTCCTCGCGGCTCAAGCCAGAATTGAGCGACGCTGCGAACGCCCGAGCTTCCGGCTCGTTTGCCCTCAGAAACTCGGCGGGCGAATAGACTCCCACAAAACGCCCCTTCTCGAGCAGCGCGATTCGCGCGCCCAGCAGGAGCGCCTCGCGCACGTCGTGGGTGACGAACAAAATCGTCTTCCTGAGACGCGCCGCCAGCGCATGGAATTCTCGCTGAAGATCAGCGCGCGTCACTGGATCGAGAGCGCCGAACGGTTCGTCCATGAGCAAAATCGGCGGGTCCGCGGCGAGGGCGCGCGCGACACCGACGCGCTGGCGCTGCCCACCCGAAAGCTCGGATGGGCGGCGTGCCGCAAATTCCACAGCCGGGAGCCCAACGAGCGAAAGCACCTCCTGCACACGCGCGCGAATTTTTTCAGTGGGCCAGCGATCCAGCGTGGGGACAAGACCTACGTTCCGTTCGACACTCCAGTGGGGAAAGAGGCCCACGTCTTGAATGACGTATCCGATCTTGCGTCGCAGCTCGATGGCGTCCCACGAAGCGCTGGGCTTATCCGCGATCAGGACTTCGCCCTCGCTCGGTTCGAGTAGGCGATTCACCAGCTTGAGAGTCGTGGTCTTGCCGGAACCACTGCGCCCAAGCAGCACGAGGGTCTCGCCGCTTGCGACTCTAAGGTTCAGGTCAGAAATGAGGGGGGCGCCGGACGGCAGCCGGTAGCTGACGCCTCTGAATTCCAGAGCATATCCCTTTTGGAATCCGTCGCTTAGCGAGGCCACGCGGTATCGCCTCCTGGAAATACGCCCTGTTCCCGCAGACCGCTAGAAAAGCTTGCGTTCTATTCTCTCCCTGCCGCATCTAAACAAAAGTCCCATCCGTTGCCCGCACCTTTCGGTTGGCCCAGCAAGACAGTTGAAAAGGAATCAGTTGCTTAGGAGGCTCCGATGAATCCGACGGCCGTGGCACCAATATCCCAAGCCGGCCAGCTCTCCAAGCGCCTCCAAGCGGCGCGCGACCGAAGCGATGAGCTTTTCCAAATTGTCCGCCCAGAAGCACTGTATGACCGACCCATCTCCGAACGCCACCGTATTATTTTTTACCTGGGCCATTTAGAAGCCTTCGACTGGAATCTCTTCCGCGAGCCGCTGGGCATTGCTTCATTCCACTCCGAATTCGACAGGCTCTTTGCCTTTGGGATCGACCCCGTCGATGGAGGCCTGCCTACCGATCAGCCGGAGGATTGGCCCTCGCCCGGGCAGGTTCGTGAGTACAACAGGCGAATCCGCACAAGATTGGATGACACCCTCGGTGCCATCGCTTCCGGGGACCCGAGCCTCGCGCGCCTGCAAAACGGCCGTTTGCTGGAAGTCGCCATCGAACATCGCCTGATGCACGCCGAAACGCTGTGCTACATGCTGCACCAGCTGCCCCTGGACCGCAAATACAGCAGGCCAAGGCAACCAGCGCCGCCTGCGTCGCCTCGCGGTCTTCGCAGCGCCGAAATTCCCGTAGGAAAAGCCGCCCTCGGGCTTCCGCGGACGGAAGGCGCTCCTTTTGGGTGGGACAACGAATTCGAAGAACACTCCGTCGATGTTCCCGCGTTCGAAATCGACGTGTACAACGTAACGAACGGCGACTATCTGCAATTCATGCGCGACGGCGGCTACGAACATCGCAGCCTTTGGAGCGATGCGGGGGAGTGGATCAAATCGAGTGGGCAGGCCTTTCCGGCGTTTTGGCTTCCAAATGGAGATTCGTGGAGCTACCGCGCGATGTTTGAGGAGATTCCCTTGCCGCTGGATTGGCCGGTGTATGTGAGTCTCGAGGAAGCCTCGGCCTATGCGCGTTGGACTGGAAAGCATTTGCCGAGCGAGGCGGAATGGCATCGCGCCGCGTGCGGCACGCGCGGGGGAGGCGAGCGCGCCTATCCCTGGGGCGCAGATGCGCCCACTCCGCCGCACGGCAATTTCGATTTCGAACGCTGGGATCCGGTCCCGGTGGGGTCGTATCCCCAAGGGATCAGCGACTTTGGCGTTGCCGATCTCGTGGGAAATGGCTGGGAATGGACGCGCACGCCGTTCGCGCCTTTTCCAGGCTTCGAGCCTTTTTCGTTCTATCTCGGCTACTCAGCGAATTTCTTCGACGGAAAGCATTTTGTCATGAAGGGCGGTTCGCCGCGCACGGACGCGTGCATGCTCCGGCGATCGTTCCGCAACTGGTTCCAGCCGCACTACCCGTACGTGTACGCGAAGTTTCGCTGCGTCAAACACTGACGCCGGCGAAAGGAATGCGGGTGCGGGCTGTACTCACGTGCCGCACGCTAAGGGAGACGTAATCATGGCTACCGCAGTCATCGCTCAACGTTCAAGCTCCGACCTGGCAGCAGATGTACGCGCCGGCTTGCTCCGCCCCGGCCAGAAAGAGCTGCCTTCCAAATATCTTTACGACGAGATTGGATCCGAGCTTTTCGAGGTGATTAGCGTCCTGCCCGAATATGGTTTGACGCGCGCGGATGAGCGGTTGCTACGCCGCCACGCCACGGACATTGTGCCGCGCCTCGAGGCTCATGTCTTGGTGGCGGAACTAGGCAGCGGGAGCGGCAAAAAGACGCGCTGGCTGCTCGAAGCCCTGGCGCGGCGCCAGCGCACAACCTACTGTCCGATCGAAATCTCCCGCACCGCCCTCGCCCGCTGCGAAAGCGAGCTTAGTCAAATCGAATGCATCAGCATCGTGGGATTCGAACGCCCCTATCTCGACGGGCTGCTTGCGGCCGCCGCGAGACGCGATAAAAATGAGCAACTGCTCGTTTTGTTTCTTGGCAGCACGATCGGCAACTTCGATCGGGACGCCGCCGAGCGATTCCTTAGCGAGGTGCGCCGTATCCTGTTCCCGGGCGACGCCCTCCTGCTGGGCACGGACCTGGAAAAGCCGCTGCCGCAATTGCTCGCGGCGTACGACGATTCGATTGGGGTTACGGCGGCGTTCAATCTGAATCTTCTGGCGCGGATCAATCGCGAGCTGGGCGCGGATTTCGATCTTGAAGCGTTTCAGCACGTGGCACGATACAACCCCGCGCACCGGCGCGTCGAAATGCACTTGCGCTCGACAGCCGATCAAACGGTCACTATCCCTGCCGCGGGATGTATCGTCGCCTTCTTGAAGGACGAAACGATTTGGACGGAGAGCTCGCACAAATACCGCACCAGCGAGATTTCGGAAATGGCGGGGCGAAGCGGTTTCAAGTGCGATTCGCAGTGGATTGACACCGAGTGGCCGTTTGCGGAGAGCTTGCTGATTGCGGAGTGAAGCTCAGGCTCGTCGCGCCGCCGACACGTGAAGTACAACTTCGGCGCTCCAAGGTTCCGAAGTTTCGAGTGCTACGTCCCAGACCCCCAGAATCTGCGACCCTTGATATACGCGTTCGAAACCCTCTTCGGATTCCGAAATCGTCTCGATCGGAGCGATCCACAATTCCTTAGCGCCGTGCGCTTCAACTTCCACGGCCACATCCTGCCATTCATCCACCAGGCGCACGCATTGGCTGTCGACCACGCCACTCCATTCGAGCGGCTTCCTGCTGGGTCCAAATTCGAAATAGCGGTCCGGCACATTGGGTGCCAGCAGGTTCAGTACGGTCTCCAAACCAGCTGTGAACTGCACGGGACTGTCAGCGACGCCTGAGCTGGGCGGCTGCGCAGTCCTCGTAAGTTCCACACGACATCGGACATCGAAACCCTTTGCGTTGGGGCGAAATTGCATTGATTTCACGGCGAATAACATCCATCGGCGATCCTCCTGCCCGATAACTTGGTGAAACGGCGCTTCCAGGGTCAGCC
>JACXTT010007169.1_pt1 | contig 15771 bp, 14 predicted proteins | sample 9270951 | NCBI WGS metagenome assembly JACXTT01 (sample SAMN15532306, study PRJNA645909) | rock metagenome | isolation source: weathered quartz diorite | place: Puerto Rico | collected 2017-06-21 | reverse complement strand
TTTGCCCGTTATCGTTGGCTTGTTCTATGCGACGGCGGGGCTCCATTTTTCCTACACTCCGGACGACACGTATATTTACCTCCAATTCGCGCGAAATGTGGGCGCGGGGCATGGAGTGGGGTTTAACCCGGGAGAGCCAACCTACGGAGTGACAAGCCCTCTCTGGATGCTCATCATCGCGCTCGGGCGGAAGCTCGGCCTCGACCCTTATTTCGGGGCGAAGGCGCTCGACCTTGTGTTCGCGAGTTTCGCCCTGATCGCGCTGTACCTCGTCGCATTCGAGATCATCCGCGACGTGGGGGTCGCGCTCTGCGCGGCAGTGGCATTCTCGGTCAACGCGTGGTTCCTGCGGTGGTCGGGCGCCGGCGGGCCGGGAGGGGCCCGATGAAGAAACTCCGCGTCGGGGTCATAGGGGTGGGGCATCTCGGGTCGCTGCACGCAAAGATGTTTGCATCGATTCCCGCTGCCGAGTTTGTAGGAGTGATGGATCTCGACTTTTCGCGCTCCGCCGCGATCGCCGGCGAGCTGGGCGTCGCTTCGTTCAGAACTGCGCCCGAACTTCTCGCTCGCGTGGAGGCGGTGAGCATCGCGGCTTCCACGCAGGCCCATTTCGAGACGGCAAAGCGCGCGATCGAGTCGGGAGTCCACGTCTTTGTCGAGAAACCCATCGCTTCCACGATCGCGCAGGCCGAGGAGCTCGTGAACCTCGCGCGGGAGCGCGGCGTCAAGGTGCAGGTGGGCCATATCGAGCGCTTCAACCCCGCGCTCCTTGCGCTCGAGAAGTACCACCTTCGGCCGATGTTCATCGAGTCGCACCGCCTCGCGCAGTTCAATCCCCGCGGGGCCGACGTCGACGTGGTGCTCGACCTGATGATCCACGACATCGACATCATCGTGAGCTTGGCCGGTTCGCCCGTCGAGGCCATCGAGGCGAACGGGGTCGCGGTGGTATCGGACACGATCGACATCGCCAATGCGCGGCTGAAGTTCGTGAACGGGTGCGTGGCAAACGTTACCGCGAGCAGGATCTCCCAGAAGAAGATGCGCAAGATGCGCCTCTTCCAGAAAGACGCGTACATTTCGGTAGACTTCTCAGACGGCGTGGCGGAGGTGTTCCGCCTGCGTGCCGACGGCGAGGAGGCGGGGCCCGGGACCATGCTGCTCGGCGAGATCGGCTCGGGCTCCGCGAAGAGAACCATCGTGTACGAACAGCCCGAGGTGAAGGAAGTCAACGCGCTCAAGTACGAGCTGGAGCGGTTCATCGACTGCGCCCGCCACGGCGGGGAGCCTGCCGTTTCTGGCGAGGAGGGGCTCCGCGCGCTCACCGTCGCGCACGACATCATGGCCCGAATCCGCCAGCAGAAACTTGCGTTCTGAGAGATGACCGCCCGCGCCGCAACGATTGAGATCGAGGACGACATCCTTCTCGCCGCCGGAAGAATCGGCGACACGTCGGGGACGAAGGTGTACGTGGTGGGTGGATACGTGCGCGACCGCCTCCTCGGCCGTCCCGGAACGGATCTCGATATCCTCGTCATCGGCGACGGTATCGCGTTCGCGTCCGCCGTCTCCCGCGCGCTCGGGAGCGGCAGGATCGTCACATACGAAAAGTTCGGCACCGCGATGATCCCGCTCGGGGACCGGAAGGTGGAGTTTGTGACGGCGCGGGAAGAGCGGTACGAACCCTCCTCGAGAAAACCGACGGTCAAACAAGCGTCTCTCGAGAGCGACCTCTCACGGAGAGATTTCACGATCAATGCCATCGCGGTGTCGCTGAACGGTGAGCAGCGAGGGACGATGGTCGACCCGTTCGACGGGAAGTCCGACCTCTCGAAGCGAATCATCCGGACCCCGCTGGCGCCCGACCGCACATTCGACGACGATCCGCTGCGGATGCTCCGCGCCATTCGCTTCGCATCCCAGCTCGGGTTCGGGATCGAGGCCGGGACGCTCGACGGCATCCGAAAGATGCGCGACCGCACGCCGATCGTCTCGCAGGAGAGGATCACCGAGGAATTTCTCAAGATTCTCGGCTCCCCCCGGCCTTCGACGGGGCTCAAGCTTCTCCAAGACACGGGGCTCGCCTCGCACGTCTTCCCCGAACTGGTAGACATGGTGGGAGTGGAGCAGAGGAAGGAGTATCATCACAAGGACGTCTTCCTGCACACTCTCAGGGTCGTGGACAACATCGCTGAGGCGGGCGCGGATTTGTGGCTCCGTTTCACGGCGCTGGTGCATGATATCGCCAAACCCAGGACGAAGGCGTTCAAAGAAGGAATCGGCTGGACATTTCACGGGCACGAGGAGCTTGGCGCCCGCATGATGAAGAGCGTCTTCCGCCGAATGAGACTCCCCATGGAGAGGCTTCCCTATGTCGAGAAGCTGGTCCGGCTTCACCTGCGTCCGATGGTGCTCGTCAGCGAGGAGGTGACAGATTCAGCGGTCCGGAGGCTCCTTTTCGAGTCGGGGGAGCTGATTGACGATCTGATGATGCTCTGCCGCGCAGACATCACTTCGCAGAATCCGGCGAGGGTTGCCCGTTACATGAGAAATTACGATATTGTGATGGCTAAGATGCGCGAGGTGGAGGAGAAGGACCGGCTGAGAAACTGGCAGCCCCCAGTGCGAGGAGATGAGATTATGGCAGTCTGCGGCCTGGAACCCGGCCGGACGGTCGGGATTCTGAAGAAAAGGATTGAGGAGGCAATTCTCGACGGGGAGATCCCCAACGAACATGCCGCCGCCCTTGCCTACCTTCTGTCAATAAAGGATCAGGTCCTCCAGGAAAACCCCTGATTTTCGTTACCCTCTCTGCAACTTTTGCCCCGGTTTTTCGTTATGAGGGATAGCACGCGTGAAACCTTTCTTCTTATCCACCGAGTCTCAGGAGTCCAGACGATGAAGCACCCCTTTAGGATGTTCCCGGCCGTTATGTTGATCTTCTGTTGCGCGGCGATGTCAGTAGCGCAGGAGGCGAAGACGATCACGCTGCAGAGCGCCGTGGATCTCGCAATCGAGAAGAACGTCTCGGTGATCCAGGCCCGGAACACGCTCGAGGCCTCACAGTCGGCCAAGACGGCCGCAGTGGGGGCGATGCTTCCCAACCTCGACCTGAGCGGAAGTTTTTCGCGCTCGCAGACCTGGAGCGACCAGGCGGCCGGAGTCGTATTCTACCAGGGGATCCCGATCCCCGTGGGCGCCGGAACTAATTTTCGCGCGAACAATTCCTTCTCGAGCGGCCTCTCGAGCCAGGTGACGCTCTTCAACGGTTTCGCAAACACCTCGGGAGTAAGCAGGGCGACTTCGAACGCGAACGCCGCGGATCGATCGCTCGATCGTACGGTCCAGGGCGCGATCTACCAGACCAACCAGCTCTTCCTCAGCGTGGTGCAGACGTTTCAGCTTCTGAAAGTGAACCAGGATAATCTCAAGCGAAGCGAACGGCAGCTCGAAAGAATCACGGAATCGAACAAAGTGGGCGCGGTGGCTGTGGCCGACGTTTACAGGCAGAAGGTACAGGTGGGCTCCGACGAGCTCGCCCTGATCCAGGCGGAGAGCAACCACGAAAAGGCGAAGGCCGATCTGATCGCCTATCTGGGGATCGATTTCGACAAGGAGTACAAGTTCGATTTCACCGGCGTCCCCGACAGCATCGACACGACGGAGTTCGCCGGGCTGAACGCGCAATACGCAAACTTCGACAACCTGTACAACTCCGCCGTGGGGAAGAGGCCCGACTACCTGGCGACTGTGGAGAACTACAACGCGGCGGACGCGGGCGTGACAGTGGCGCGCTCGGGGTACTATCCGACGGTCAGCCTCTTCGGCTCGTACGGATACAATAACACCGAGCTGAGCACTCTGACCGACAACCGCAACCTCTACTTCGCGGTCAACGTCAATCTTCCGATCTTCAGCGGCTTCTCCACCCAGAACTCGATCGAGCAGGCGCAGGTCCAGAGACGGAACGCCGACGAACAGGTGAAGCAGTCTGCGCGGCAGGTGCGCGTCGACGTGCGGAAAGCGCTGCTGGACCTGGAGGCCGCGGAGAAGCAGGTCTCCGTGACGCAGTCGAGCGTGGTGTCCGCGGCGATGGACCGCACGATCGCGGAAGAGAAATACAATCTTGGGGCCGGGACACTTCTCGATCTTCTGGTGGCCACGGCAAACTACACGACGGCGCAGAGCAACAAGGTGAACGCCGTGATCGGATATCTCCTGTCGAAGAAGGCGACCGAGTATGCGCTCGGCTCGCTGGCGAAGTGAACAGGCTTCCTTGAAGGGACACTGACATGGCAAACTCGAAATCACGCAAGAAAGTCATCATCTTTTCGATCATCGGCGCGCTCCTGATCGTGCTGACCCTCCTCGTCATCCTCGGGAGCAAGAAGGAGACGGTCGTCACGGTGCAGACCGAGAAGGTGAGCAGGCGCACCATCACACAGACGGTGACAGCCACGGGGAAGATTTACGCGGAGGTGCAGGTAGTGATCACGCCGGAAGTGAGCGGCGAGATCATCGAGCTGCCGGTCAAGGAGGGGAACAGGGTGAAAAAGGGCGACCTTCTCATGAAGATCAAGCCCGATATTTATGTGGCCGAGCGCGACCGCGCAGCCGCGCAGCTCAGCTCGTCGAAAGCAAGCCTCGAAAAGAGCGATTCGGACCGAAAGCGTGCGCACGAATTGTCGGGGAAGGGATTGATTTCTGCCTCGGAGCTGGAACAGGCCAACACCGCATATGAGGTCGCTAAGTCGACATACGACCAATCTGATGCTGCGCTCAAACAGGCACAGGAGAGTTTGCGCAAGACCACGATCTACGCCCCGATGGATGGAACGATCACCGGTCTCAAAGTTGAACTCGGCGAGCGGGTCCTCGGGACAAGCCAATTCCAGGGTACAGAAGTCATGACCGTCGCGGACCTCTCCCGCATGGAAGCGCGAGTCGACGTGGGAGAGAACGACATCGTGACGATCAAGCCGGGGGATACGGCGCGGGTAGGAGTCGACGCATTTCCCGACAAGAAGCTCACAGGCATCGTCTACCAGATTGGCAATTCGGCCAAGACCACGGGCACGGGGACTCAGGAGGAAGTGACGAACTTCGAGGTCCGGCTGAGGATCTCCGATAAGGACGTGGTCCTGCGACCGGGGATGTCGCAGACTTCCACAATCGAGACGGAAACGAAAAAGAACGTACTTACGGTACCGATCCAGAGCGTAACGACAAGGTCCCCGAATAAAGAGATGGGCAACATGGGGAATATGGGCGGCGGGGCGGCCCCCGACGAGATGGCGGCCAACGACGCCAAGGTAAAGCAGAAGGCGGAGAAGCCGACAGAACTCGTCTTCATCGTGGACAACAGCAGCGCCAAGACAGTCAACGTGAAACGCGGGATTTCGGACGACTCGTATACCGAGATCGTCTCGGGGATCGATGAGGGCAAGGAAGTCGTCTCCGGAAGCTACAAGGCCATCAACCGTGAACTGGAAAACGGAGTCAAGGTGAAGGTGGACAACATGAAGAAAAAGCCCTCGGACACCGACAAGAAATAGAGCCGCAATCAATCAACCGGAGAACGAATGGAGAATCACACAGTCATCAACCTTCAGCAGATCAGGAAAAGCTACGACATGGGGGGCGCCGAGGAGGTCCAGGCGCTGCAGGGGGTTTCGCTTCAGATAGGCAAGAACGAATATGTGGCCATCATGGGTCCCTCCGGCTCCGGGAAGTCGACCCTGATGAACATCATCGGCTGTCTCGACACGCCGACGTCTGGCCTCTACGAATTCAACGGGATCAACGTCAGCGATATGAACGACAACCAGCTTGCCAAGATCCGGAACAAGGAGATCGGGTTCGTCTTCCAGACCTTCAATCTCCTCGCGCGGTCCGATTCCCTTCACAATGTGGAGCTTCCCCTGATCTACGGCGGGGTATCCGCCGCCGAGCGCAAACGGCTTGCACACGAAGCCCTCGAGCACGTGGGGCTCGGCGACCGGCAGCACCATAAACCGAATGAGCTTTCCGGCGGGCAGCGCCAGCGAGTTGCCATCGCCCGGGCCCTCGTGAACAGGCCCTCGATCCTCCTTGCCGACGAGCCGACGGGGAACCTCGACAGCAAGACCGGTGAGGAGATTATGCTCCTGTTTGAAGAGCTCCATCGCCAGGGGAACACGATTATTCTGGTCACGCACGAGGAGTCGATCGCCGAACACGCTCACCGGATCATCCGGGTTCGCGACGGCCTCGTGGAGAGCGACGTAAGGGTCGACAGCTCGCGGGTCCGAACAGCCAACGCCTGAGGAGACGCTGTGCACTTCATCACTGAAGTCAAAGAGGGGATCCTGATTTCGCTCCGGGCGATCCGTGCGAACAAGATGCGCTCGGGGCTCACGACGTTCGGCATCCTCATCGGCATCGTCGCGGTGACGATGATGGCAACGTTCATTGAGGGGGTGAGCCGTTCATTCGAAAAGAGCGCTTCGGCGTTCGGCTCGAAGGTGCTGTACATCCAGAAATTTCCCTGGGTGAGCGACGACGACTGGTGGACTTTCCGGAACAGGAGAGACCTCCGCGTCGAATTCGCGGAGCAGGTCGCCCGGCAGGCCACGCTGGTCGATGCGGTCGCCCCGGCCGCGAGCACTTCGAAGGATGCGAGATTCGGTTCCCGCATCATGCTCGGGGCATTCGTGACGGGGACGACGAGCCAGTATCAGCAGGCGTCAGGGACCACAATCCAGGACGGGCGGTTTTTCTCGCAGGAAGAGTCGGACGGAGGGCGTCCCGTCTGTGCCATCGGGGCTAACGTCGCCGAAACGCTCTTTCCCTCGGTCGATCCGATCGGGCAGACTATCAAGGTAGGAGGATATCCCTATACCGTTCTCGCCGTTTTTGAAAAGCAGGGAGGAATGTTCGGACAGTTCACGTCCGATAACAGGATTTATCTTCCCATTAACTCCTTCCTCTCACAGTTCGGGTCGCACCGCGACATCACTCTCAACGTGCGGGTCGCCACCGGCGCCGACATCGACGACGCGAAGGAAGAGCTCCGGGGGATCATGCGGAAGCTCCGCCATCTCACACCGGGCCAGAAAGACGACTTCAACATCAACGAGCAGGACCTCCTTCTCAGGGTCTTTGCAACCGTTACCAACGTGATTGCGCTTGTGGGGTTCGTTATCACGGGCCTTGCCCTCTTTGTGGGCGGGATCGGCATCATGAATATCATGTACGTTTCCGTCTCGGAGCGCACGCGCGAGATAGGCATACGTAAGGCCATAGGAGCGCGCCGGAGAACGATTCTCCTGCAATTCCTGGTGGAATCGGCCCTCATCTGTCTCATGGGCGGGATAATCGGACTGATCATCGCGTACCCGCTCAGTTTGATCGTGAACCAGATTCTTCCGACGGCGATGCCCGTCTCCGTCGCGATTCTCTCACTCGTCGTGTCGCTGCTCGTGGGGGTCATCTCCGGCTTTCTCCCATCGTATCGCGCAGCCAAAATGGATCCGGTCGAAGCACTTCGTTACGAATAGAGCCCTATGATCCGGCCTTTTGAACGAGTCATGCACGAGCTTCGTGAAAGCCTCACGATGGCTCTCGTTGCCGTGAGGACCAACCGGCTCCGCTCCGCGTTGACGCTACTCGGGATCTCAATCGGGGTCTTTTCGATCATCGCGGTGATGACCGCGATGGGGGTCCTCGTCAACGGCATCGAGAACGGCATCAGCCAGCTCGGCGCTCATACGTTTCAAATTCAGCGGATGCCGATGATGCGCTCTAACAATGCGCGCGACCGGGCGAAACTGCGGAATCGGAAGTTCATAAAGTACGAGCAGGGGGCCGTGGTCAAGGAGAAGACGACTCTCGCCAAGGCGGTGGGACTCGAATCATGGGACTTTGGAAAGGTCGTGGCGAGTCCTCTGGGGACGAAGACCAACCCTAACGTATCCGTCTGCGGGGAAGATCTCGAAGGGTTTATCACGAACGACTGGACGATCAGCCAGGGAAGGCTCTTCACCCAGGATGAGCTGAACACCGCCAAAAACGTGATGGTTCTGGGGGATGGCGTCGTCAAGAAAGTCTTTCCGCGGATCAATCCGCTCGGCCAGAACGTCCGTGTCGACGGGAGAGAATACGAGGTCGTCGGCGTCATCGAATCAAAGGGGAGCATGCTCGGGGGCAACGAGGATAATTTCGTCGCAATCCCCCTGACGACGTTTTTCGAGGGATACGGGAAGGAGCGCGACCTCCATATCATGGTTCAGTCGACCGGAGCCGACACATACGAGGACTGCATGGAGCAGGTACGGGGGATCCTCCGCACGGCCCGGCGTGTTTCCCCCGGAGAGGACGATGATTTTTACATCTTTTCGAACGATTCGATCATCCAGATGTTTAACGAGACGACGCAGTATGTACGGCTCGGGATCCTGGGCGTCAGCGCGATCGCCCTCCTCGCGGCCGGCGTGGGGATCATGAATATAATGCTCGTCTCAGTCACCGAGCGCACGCGGGAGATCGGGATCCGGAAGGCGATCGGAGCAAAGAAGAGCAACATCCTTACGCAGTTTATCCTCGAAGCGATCGTCTTGAGCGAGTTCGGGGGAATCATCGGCATACTCCTCGGGATCGCGAGCGGAAACGTTGCGGCGATCTTCCTCGAGGCACCTCCCGTTATTCCGTGGGATTGGGCAGCGATAGGCTTCGGCGCGTGCTCTCTCATCGGGATTATTTTCGGCGTCTATCCGGCCTGGAAGGCGTCGAACCTCGATCCGATAGATTCCCTCAGGTACGAATAATCCCTCGCAGTACCGGTAGCCGCGCCGTCCAGGGCGCGCTCCAGGTAACGCAGGTGGGTGTCACGGTATGGTCCGTGACACCAATTACCAAAGCCGGCGCCTACTGTTTCTTCCTGTTCACCGCACATCCTCTCCGATTTCCTCAATTTTCGGCATTATGAAGATATTTTAACTTGATTCTCGAAGGCGAGGGGATTACTTTGAATAGAGCCTCTTTCAGCCCGCATTCCTGATCATGATTCGCTGAGGAGAAAACCCATGCCTTCCTTGCAGACGAACAGACTCTTGAGAGCGGTTGTACGACTAACCGTCGCAGCGACGGCCATCCTGATTCTCGCTTCTCTCTCCGCGGCGCAACCGATTCAGTACCGGACGTTTAGCCAGACCGAATTCGCCTCGAAGAAGCTGAAGAAGGTCGGAACCGTCCAGTCGATCCGCGCCTGGTTCACGTTTCACAACGACTCGGCATTTGCGGTCAACAGCCTCCATGTGAAATTCAACGGCCATGTCCTCGCGGTTGAGGACTCAGGCGGTTTCACCGCGGTCGAAAAGAAAGAGGGAGGAGGGCTCGATCTCTCTGGAAGGAGCGTCGCGGGCCACGACTCCGTGACGATCCGGGTTCTGATCAAGAAGAAGCACCCCGATGTCGTCGCAGTGAAATGGTGGTGGGACGTGAACGGCGCAAGGGGGCCGGCCCAAACGAACCTCCCGCCAGCCAGCACATTTGCGATTATCGTGCAGCCCGGCGGTGGAAATGTGTTTGAGTTCATGTACAAGCACGTGGTCACCAGGCCCAAAGGCGTCATCATCGGCATGAAGACCGATACTCCGGGCGTGGGATGGATCCGCTACAAGACGGCCGACAGGAAGTATTTCCCGCACACCGACAGCTCTCGCTGCTTCGACTTTATCCGGACCGAGGACAACGGCACGCGCTCTTTCGCCGGAGAACTGAAGAACCCTCATGTGAAAAAGCACAATAACCACCTCCTCGGAGAGGTGCATGCGCTCCTGATCGCCGTCATCGCGAACGATTCCGGAGTCACCGCTCCGTTCGACGGCGGGAGCACGCGGCTGGGAGACCTCATCTACAACGATGGAGGGAACCCGACCGACCCGTGCAACAACATGACGATCCGGCAGATCATCTCGCTCACCGATTCGGGCCTCACGTACTGCGGCAAGTTCCCGGCCTCCTTCTACTTCGGCCAGGATTCCTGCATCAGCCGCGTGAACAGGGCGTTCGACGGTCCCATCGTCGCCTCGTCGTTCAGCCCCCTGAGAATCGAAGGGACCAATGCGCTTCCCTCATTCCTGCACCCGAACCCGGCTGCGGCGCCGGTCAATCCGACTCTCTCCCGGTGGTCTATTCTCGACGCGGCACCGGAACAGTACGCGATATCACAGAACTATCCGAACCCCTTTAATCCGACGACTGTGATCGAGTTCAACCTCGCCCAGCCTGGTATCGTGACGCTCAAGGTCTACAACGTGCTGGGTCAGGAGGTGGCCACCCTGCTCAATCACGAGACGATGGAAGAGGGAGAGCAGTCGGTCGAATTCAACGCTTCGGCTCTCTCCTCAGGCGTGTATTTCTACAGAATCCTAGCGACGGGCCCGGACGGGGGCGGCAACGTCTATCAGGCAACACGGCGCATGCTGCTGATCCGGTAATCCGCCTGCCAGGTATAGGGACAAAAAACCCCGGGGAAACCCGGGGTTTTTTTATTGTGCTGCGCGGGCTGAAGCCCGGGGCTACCGACCGGCGCCTACTCTTTCTTTCCGACCTGGTGTCACGGTATGGACCGTGACACCAATTTTCGGCTGACGCATACCGGCCCGAGCGATGCGATCAGGCTTTCATTCGCATTCCTTCTTCCTCGATGCTGAAGATCCAGCCCGCGAGTTTCCCGGGATCGATGTCCCGGAAATCGTTCCAGTACTTCCGCGTGTACATATACTGCGAGCTGGTATCGGGAGCGGGGACCTCGTCGACCATGGCGATGATCCTCCGGAACCGTTCCTTCCATCTCTTCATGTTCGCGAGGCGAAGATCCACCCACCCGTCGTGCGCCCACAGGTCCACGCTCTTCGGCGTGACCGGGACATAATTTTCGCCCTGATGGGGCGGGATCTTGATGTCGTTTGCCCGGAGGAGCGTCTTCCCGTCGGGCATCAGGATGGGGATCCCGATCGAAATGATATCCGCGCGAAGTTTCCTGTCGGACTCGATCTTTCTCCGGAGTTTCCGGGAGAGATCCGCAGCGGAAGCTGCCAGCACTGCCCTCGCATTCTTGCAGCAGCGCTCGAGGAGGTGCGCTTCGTAGAGAAGCTTGGAGAGCCGCGGAGGGCCGAGGATTTCAAAGGCGATACTGCGGACACGGTGCCTTCCCTCCAGCTCCTCGAGCCTCTTCTTTGCCGCGTGGAACAGGTACCCGGCCCGGTAGGTGGGGGAGAGCGTGGCGTTATCGAGCGCGTTGATGATGTCATGTCCGGTGTTTCCGCCGCGGATTTCGTAGATGACATCCTCCGCGATCTCCTCGGCCGTCACGAACTCCATCTGGCCCGGAGTCGCGATCGCCTCGAATTCGCCCCTCGAGAAGAGCCCGTTTTCACCGGTATCGATGAAGACACTCTTGAGCGACTTGCCCGTCGCGCGCGCGGCGTCGGTCATCCGGAGCTCCAGCGTTTTACCGAGCTTCACCGCTTTGGCGGGGGAGCAATCGAATAGTTGCACCGGCTTCCCCCGTCTTTTGATCTCCCCGTACGCGATCCGCTTCCAGGCAATGGCCGCCGTCGGCTTGATCTCTTTCGTGATCGGCGCGTCGGGGGTCCGGCCCATGAGGAAGAGGAGAAGCGTGTGGGCGCCCGCCACGGCGGATTTGCTGAGCAGCACTCTCGAGGGTCGCTCCTCGCTGTGGGTGTACGGTATGTTTAACCCCATCCCCCCGGTACCGCTTGTGCCGATCTTCACGTAGATGACCGTCCCGGACCTGTGCATGGAGCGGTAGAGGAGCTGGACGTGCCGGATCAATTGAGGGGTATAGAGGGTGCAGAGGAGGCGTTCGGTGGCCACTTTGACGCCCGCGCTGTTATCGGCGCGCTCATTCTTCTTCAGCTGCTGAAGGACTTTCCGCGCGCTCTGGAAAATATCCTGATAGGCGATTGCAGTCGCGGAGTTGATGCAGTCGATGACGATCTCGGGCCGGAATGCGTCGAGGAGGCCGAAAATGGTCGAGCGCCGGAGGCCCTCCTCGGTGAGTTCGTCGAGAATGTCTCCGATCAGGAGGGCCCTGGTGGAGGGATCGTCCATGAGCTGATCTCGCGGCGTATCCTTGAGGGTCTCGCGGACGAAGATATCGCCCCACCACGGGACGAAGATCCTCTTCGGGGCGTGGGGGAATTCCTTGCGGAGCGACCGGACTGCCTCCTCCGCTTCGCGCCGTTGAAGCGAGGTGACGATGATCCGTCCCGGTTTCTCCTCGACGAGCTGTCGGCAGATGGCGAGGCCGACCAGTCCGCCGCCCCCGAGGACGAGGACCGTCCGGTTTTTTATGTCCATGAGCCGGTCAGGAGGCCCGTTCGACGACGAGCGCGGTGCCGTAGGCGAGGACCTCGGTCACCCCGTTCATGATCTCGTTCGCGTCGTACCGCATCCCGATGATGGCGTTCGCGCCCATCTGGCGGGCGTGCTCGATCATGATCAGGTACGCGTCCTGGCGGGCCCGCTCGCAGAGCTCCTGGTAGAGAGTGATGTTCCCCCCGAAGAGGATCTGGATGCCGGCGCCGATATTCCCTATGATCGATCGCGACCGGACGGTGATTCCGCGCACCAGGCCAAGTTGCTTGACGACCCGGTAGCCGTCAATCGTGAATGCCGTGGTTATCAGAGAATGGTCCATTGATCCCTCATTTAAGTTTTATCGATTTCACGCACTTCTCGAACGCGGTGAAGTAGATGTCCTTCTGCGGCGCGTACCAGTTGAGCGTTGTCCTGATGACCTTGTCGTTCTTGACGACGAAATAGGCGCGGCTTGCGATGTCTTTCCGGAGCGAATAATCCACCCAGTAGGCCTTCGCCCCGTCGATGGTGGTTTGGCCGGATGTCTTCGACTTATATTTCCCTTTGTTCTGTTCCCACACCTTGTCGACGGTGAGCTTCTTCGCTCCAAAGACGTCGATATGCATGCTGCAATCGAGCCTGTCGGCTCGCATCTCGACGACGTAGTCTTTTCCTTCCTTGTCGCGCGCGGTCAGCGGCACGATCCCGAGGTTGTCGGGATACTGCATGGTGAAATAGTCCGAGTTTCCGAGCGTCTCCATGTTTCCGGAAGGAGTCCAGACGTCGGGTTTCTGGGCGACGACGACCGGCATCTCGAACGATTTCTGCATCGCGTCGAACACGGCCTGATGCGCGGCGAACTGATCTCCGTAGCCCTCGAATTCGAGCTTGTAGACGGCCGTGTCTCCGGGGACGAAGATATCGTACCCCGAGATGTTCGTCTTTGTCGTGGCCTTGATGAGGTACGGGATCTTCGGGGCCTGCTTCCCTCCCGCCGTCGCCTGCTCGTCGGGACTGAGCTCCATATTGGCCTGCTTCATGTCGTCCTTGGCCGACTGGACGATCTGGTCGAGCGTTTTCCCCATGTAGCGGATCACTTCCACGGTCACCGCGCCGCCGGGCTCGCCTGAAGTCGGGTCGAGGAACCTGTTCAGGACTTCCTGCGATTTCGCGAACACTGCCTTTCCAGTCGTCCCGAACTGCTTCCATTCCTGCGGATACTGGATCTTGAATCCGTACCCCGGGTCGCGGTACTCGTTCATCTGCCCGACAGGAACCGGCTGAGTCTTTTTCTCGCAGGCCTGGAGCAGGAGTAGGAGGATCAAGCAGATCAGATAAGCGTATTTCATCGGCGACTCCCTGATGGATGGTGATCGAAGATTGCCTATTTCGGAACTACCGTATCGTACCAAAACTTCTTGCCGCGAAGGCCGACCTCGTCGACGTGCAGGTGCTTCGCCTCCGTGTACTCTCTGAGTCCGTCGAGGCCGAACTCCCGCCCGAGCCCGCTCTGCTTGTATCCTCCGAACGGGGCTTTCTCCGAGAGGAGGTGCCATTCGTTGATCCAGACCGTCCCGGCTCGGAGCCGGCGCGCGACATCCATGGCTTTTTCAGGATCCCGCGACCAGACGCCTCCGCCGAGGCCATAAATGCTGTCGTTGGCCATCGCGACCGCATCGTCGGCATTCGCATACGCGATCACCGAGAGGACGGGACCGAAGATCTCGTCCTGCGCAATCTTCATCGAATTCCTGACCCCGGTGAAAATGGCGGGCTCGACGAAGAAGCCCTTCCCGAGAGCCGGGTCCGTCGGGGGGATGCCTCCCGTGGCCAGTTTCGCTCCTTCGTCCAGACCGCTCTTCACATACCCCAGCACCCTTTGCCGCTGGCGCTCCGAGATGAGGGGTCCCATGTCCGTTCCAGCATCCATCGGATCGCCCAGTCTGATCTTTTTGGTCTTCTCCACCATCCGGTCAGTGAAGTCCTGGCGGAGTATTTCGGGGAGAAAGAGCCGAGATCCGGCCTCGCAGCACTGTCCCTGGTGGTAAAAAATCGCATAGAGGGCGCCGTCGACGGCAAGGTCCAGATCCGCGTCGTCGAGGACGATGTTCGCCGATTTGCCCCCGCACTCGAGCGTACACTTCTTCAGAGTCGCAGCCGCGAGACTCATGACTCGCTTCCCAATCGCCGTCGATCCGGTGAACGAGACCTTGTCTACGAGCGGATGTTTCGCAAGAGCCTCGCCCGCCTCCTCCCCGAAACCGGGAACGACGTTGACAACGCCGGGCGGGAAGCCGGTTTTCTGAATGAGCCGAGCGAGCTCCATCGCTGTCACCGGAGTGAGCTCGGATGGCTTCAGGACGACGGTGTTGCCGGCTGCAAGGGCGGGCCCGAGCTTCCAGATGGCCATCTTAAGAGGGAAGTTCCACGGGATGATCGCTCCAACGACCCCGATCGGCTCCCTCACAATGCTGTTGCGGCTAAAGCCCGGCTTCGAAAGTCCCTCGATCTGCTCCGTGAAGTCGGAGGCCGCGAGCTTCGAGAAGTAATTCAGGGCACGGGCGCTCAGGAAGACGTCCTCTTTTGCCTTCCGGATCGTGGATCCCGAATCCAGCACCTCGAGCTCCTCGAGCAGGCCCTTGGACTCGTTGATCGAGTCCGTAAGGCTTTTAAGCAGCGCGCTCCGTTCCGCGTTCGGCATGCTTCTCCAGGGACCTTTGTCGAAGGCGGTTCTTGCCGCGGTCACGGCTTTGTTGACGTCATCCGGGCTGGCGCGCGCAACGCTCGCCACCACCTCGCCGTTGAACGGGTTGATCGATTCGAACCGCTCTTTAGAGGCCGACTCGACGAATTCGCCGCCGATATAGAGGAGGTACTCTCGCAAATCCTATTGGGCTCCGAGCCGGCCGATGACGGTGAGGTAAAGAATGACGAGGAGAAGGAGGGGCATGACCACATAAGAGAGGGTGATCTGGCGATCGAGAGACTGGAGCATTTCTGGTGCAAAGGGGGGTGCGTTTCCGGCGACCATCTTCTGGACAAGAGTTCCTCGCGCCCTGGATTTGATCCCGAAGAGGATGCCGCTAATCACGGCGAGCGCGAAGAAGATGATCTTCGCCGTAAGCCAGCCCAGGGTAAGGAGCCCCACGCCGATCTGCCGCATGTTTTCGATGCCGGTTGCGAGTAGTATAAGCACCGCCACAGGGCTGAGAAGACCGATCGGCCTCATCGCCTGAAGGACGACAGCTTTCGCGGGCAGATCTTTGGCTTTCCGGTACTGCAGATGAAGGATGATGCCCGCGACCGTAGTTGTCGCAAGGAGGCCAAAGCCGACCAGATGGAGGAGGAGGTTGAGTTCGTGAAGCACGGTTGTACGCTTTTCAGAGACGCCGGGTTACCCCGCCG